>Ga0114931_10000392_pt1 | contig 51856 bp, 50 predicted proteins | sample 2SBtaG_FD_89579 | JGI IMG/M metagenome (GOLD analysis project Ga0114931, IMG submission 89579) | Deep subsurface microbial communities from Kolumbo volcano to uncover new lineages of life (NeLLi) - 2SBTROV14_V59a metaG | ecosystem: Environmental > Aquatic > Marine > Volcanic | place: Kolumbo... | reverse complement strand
CCACCGCTTGCATCCGCGTGGATCGCGAGGCCTATCGCGCCCTTCAGGCCGGCGAAGTCAATCCGCAGGAAGCCTTCATGGCCGGCCAGATCCGGGTGGAAGGCGACATGCAGCTCGCGATGCAGATCGCCCTGGCGGCCTTCACCCCCGACTGAGCGGGGAGCGGGGAGCGGGGACGTTCTTTGCGAAGTTGCGTTGTTGCGATCTGTGTGCACGCACACAGATCGCAACAACGCAACTTCGCAAAGAACGTCCCCGCTCCCCGCTCCTACTAGGCGATGGCGACGTCCTTCAGCAGGTCCAGGTTGTCCAGAGCGCGGCCGGCACCGTGGACGACCGCGGTGAAGGGGTCCTCGCTGCGCAGGATCGGCAGCTTGGTCTCCTGGCGCAACACCACGTCCAGGTCCTTCAGCAGGGAGCCGCCGCCGACCAGCATGATGCCCCGGTCCACGATGTCCGCGGCAAGCTCCGGCGGGGTCTTCTCCAGGGTCAAGTGCACGGTTTCGACTATCTGCCCCATCGGCTCGAGGAGCGCCTCGCGGACCTCCTCGCTGGTGGCCACGACAACCTTCGGAATACCGGCCACGAGGTCGCGTCCCTTGATCTCCATGGTCTCCGTCCGCGCCGTCGAGGAAGCCGTGGCGATGGTCATTTTCACGCCCTCCGCGGAGCGTTCGCCGATCAGCATGTTGTACTTGCGCTTGACGTAGTTGATGATGGAGTCGTCCATCGCGTCGCCGCCGCAGCGAATGGAGCGCGACGTCACGATGCCGGATAGAGAGATCACGGCCACGTCCGTGGTGCCGCCACCGATGTCCACCACCATGTTTCCCGTCGCAGCAGTCACGTCGAGGCCCGCACCGATCGCAGCCGCCATGGGTTCCTCGATCAGATAGACCTCCCGGGCTCCGGCGGAGAGCGCGCTCTCGCGCACCGCGCGCTTCTCGACGCTGGTAATGCACGGCGGTACGCAGATCACGATGCGCGGGCGCACCAGCTTGCGCCGGTTGTGGGCGCGCTGGATGAAGTAGCGGAGCATGGCTTCGGTAATCTCGAAGTCTGCGATCACGCCGTCCTTGATCGGGCGAATGGCGCGAATACCATTGGGTGTCCGCCCCAGCATCTCCTTGGCCTCGTGGCCCACTGCCAGCACCTTGTCGCCGCGCCCGCTGGCATCCCGAGCCACAGCCACAACGGAGGGCTCAGAGCAGATCAACCCCTTGCCTCGCACATAGACCAGCGTGTTGGCGGTTCCCAGGTCGATAGCCAGGTCACTGGAGAACAGGCCAGCAATGGCGTCGAGCATACGCAGCCCTCGAGAGTGGAGTGTTCGCTACTCCCTATCGGCACGGGCAGGCAGAAATTGAGCCAGGCGGGCGGGATCCGGGCGGAATTCCCGCCGCTGCGGGCAGATCCGGTGACGCGGGTCACTCAGGGGGCAGGGGAGGACGACGGTTCGGCGGCGAGCAGGGCGTCGAGAGCCTCGAGGCGCGCCGCCAGTCCGGAGGCCTCATCCGCCAGGGCGTGGCTCTGCTCCCGGGCTGCGCCAAGCCGCGCGCGGGCGGCATCGCGCTCCCGGTGGGCCACCAGGAGCTGCGCTTCGAGGGCGCGTTGATGCGAGGCGCTAACGGCCCATCCCAGGGCGCAGAGGGCCAGAGCGGCGACCAGAAGCCAGATGAATACGCGCGGCTCCCCCTTGCTCGGCGCCGCTTCCAGCGACGGAGAGGCCGGGGCCTCGGGGACCTCGCCCACCGCCACCAGATGCGGGCGCTCCGCCATGGCCGCTACGACTGGATGACGAGCTTGGAGAGGCTCGTCTTGCGCAGATTGGTCTTCTGGATGGTCCGCACCAGCTCCGCGACCTTCTCGGTGTCCGTCTCGAAGGGGTTGTTGCAGATCACCCGGACGTTCAGCAGGTTTCCCAGCCGGATGTTCGACCAGTCGAGGTCGTACTGGATGCCGTTCTGGCGGGCCAGCTTGATGAACTCGCCGCGCATGCGCGCGCGGGTGTCCGGCGGCGGCTCGGTCTTGGCCTTCAGGATCTCGTCGTCATTCAGAATTCGGTCCACAGCGCCCTTGCGTTCCAGCAGGTAGTACACGCCCCGGTTGATGCGGATGTCGTGGTACTGCAGGTCCAGCATGAACACCTTCGGATCGCTCCAACGCGAGCCACGGCTATCGATATAGGATTCGATCATCCTGCGCTTGATCAGCCAGTCGATCTTGCGCTCGAGCTTCTCGGGATTCGTGTCGAGGGCGTCCAGAGTCTCCTGCCACATCCCGACGGCTCGCTTGAGCTCGTCGGAAACCGGGTACTGCTCGAGATACTTCTGGGCCATCTCGCAGTACTCGCGCTGGATCTCGATGGGCGAGTACTCGCGACCATTGTCCAGGCGCAGTTTGCGCTTGCAGCTCGTGTCGTAGGAGATGTCCTTGATCGCCTTCACGGGGTTGCGCAGCGTGAAGTCCTTGTTGATGTAGTTGTCCTCGATCATCTGCAGGACAACCGCGCAGGCTCCCACCTTCAGGAAGTTGGTGTACTCACTCATGTTGGAGTCGCCCACGATGACGTGGAGTCGCCGGTACTTCTCGCGGTCGGCGTGGGGCTCGTCCCGCGTATTGATGATCGATCGGTCGTTGGTCGTGGTGCCGGAGATCTTCTGATAGATGTGCTGGGCGCGCTGGCTGATGCAGTAGTGCACGCCGTCCTGGGTCTGGAAGACTTTCCCCGCGCCCGTGTAGATCTGACGGGTGACCAGGAAAGGGATCAACTGCTCGGCCAGGTAGTAGAAGTCGACGTCCCGATCCACGAGGTAGTTCTCGTGGCAGCCGTAGCTGTTGCCGACGAAATCGGTGTTGTTCTTGAAGATCGAGAGCTTGCCGGCGATCCGCTCCTCGCGGATCTTCTCCTCGGCATAGCCCTGCAGGTCTTCGAGAATCCGCTCCCCGGCCTTGTCGAAGATGATGAGCTGGCGCGGCGACGCGCACTCCGGTGTGGCGTACTCCGGGTTGCAGCCGGTGTCCTGGTAGAAGCGTGCACCGTTCTCCAGGAAGACGTTCAGGAAGTGCTCTGTGGTGATCAGCTTCTCGAAGAGGAAGCGGATCGCCTTCTCCACGGGAAGCGTCTTCCGCCCTTCGGGCGTGAAGATGATTCCGTATTCAGTCTCGACTCCGTAGATGCGCTTCTGCACGTTCCTGGCGCCTTAGGTACCAAGGTTACCCCTGACTTCATCGGTCGACAGGCGGCGGAACTTGCGTCCCGGTCGCCCACGGTCCAGAACGCACACCTCGAGGCTCTCCGGCGGCAGGTCCGCGCTTCCATTCTCGGCGCGCTGCAGCGCCGCACGCCCGAGGGCGACGGCCTCCCCCAGGGGGAGGCCCTCGCTGAAGTTGGACTCCATGTGGCTCTGGAGGTTCTCCACGCTGCCCCCGATCACGCAGAAGTGCTCCGTGTCCTGGATGGTGCCGTCGAAGCCCACCCGGTAGAGCGCGTTGTCCTCGTGGCCCAGCAGCTCCGGATCGCCGACCTCCGCCACGACGATCTCCACCTCGAAGGGCTTCATCGAGCGGGTGAACTCCTCTCCCACAATCTGCGAGTAGAGGTTGGCCAGGGCCTTGCCGCGCACGTCGTCGCGGCTGAAGCGGTAGCCTTCCACGTCCGCCCACTGCACCCCCATCTTCCGCAGCCGGTCAAACTCGCTGAACTTCCCGACACCGGCAAATCCGACTCGATCGTAGACCTCGCCCAGCTTGTGAAGCTTGAGGGGATTCTCCGCAACCATGCAGATCCCCTCGCTGTACTCGAGGGTGACAATGGATTTGCCTCGGGCGATGCCCTTGCGGGCGAACTCGGCCTTGTCCTGGGTCATCTGCTCGGGATTGACGTAGAACGGGAAGGACATGCTGCCTCCGCGTCAATCGGCAGCCGGCCGGCGCCGGCTCTCGATCACGCTCTGGTAGACCTGGGCGATCTCATCATCGCCCACCTCTTCGATACCGGACGCGGTGCAAGTCTTCACCCGCGGATAGATACCCCGGTGGAGGTCCACCCCCCCCGTGGCCCGATCCTCGTCCGAGGCGTCCGTGAGCGCCTCCACGGCCATGCGTAGCGCGGCATCCCGAGAGGCCTGCGTACGGTAGCTCTTCTTGAGGGACTCCCGGGCGAAGATCGAGCCCGAGCCCACGCTCTCGAACTCCTGTTCTTCGTAGCGGCCACCCGTGATCTCGTACTTCCAGACGCGACCCAGGCGCCGGCGCCGGTCGAAGCCCGCGAAGAGAGGCACCACGGCCAGGCCCTGCATCGCCGCCGGAAGGTTCTGCTTGATGAGGTTCGCCAGCGTGTTGGCCTTGCCCTCGAGTTCGAGGGCCTCTCCCTCGATCTTCTCGTGGTGCTCGAACTGGATTCCGAGCAGGCGGGCCATCTCGATCGCAGGCCCCGCAGCACCGGCAATCGCCATCAAGGAGTACATGTCCGTGGCGTAGACCTTCTCGATCTCCCGCGAGGCCACCTGGTAGCCCATGGTGGCCAGGCGATCGGCGGCCATCATCGCACCGTCGGCGAAACGCAGACCGATGCAGGTGGTGCCGTGAGCCGTGGGCACGGTCGACCCCAGGGATGCGTACCATTGCCGCAGGTCGGGCTGGAGCCCTGGATGCTCCAGCTGGATCAGCTCCAGGAAGCTGGAGCCCTTGTACCCGTCCCAGAACCGCAAAGCCAACCCTCCCCAGGCGTCGCTCGATCCATCACACTCGAGGGCGGAAGCCCCCCTTACCCGCGCGCGAGATTCCGCTTGCTACTCGCCGCCGCGCTGGACGTAGTTCTTCACGAACTCCTCGGCATTTTCCTCGAGGACCTCGTCGATCTCATCCACCAGGGCATCCATCTCTTCCTTCAGCTCTTCGCCCTTCTTTGCGAGCTTCTTGGCACCACCGCCCTTGCCTTGGGAGCCGCCCGCCTCGCCGCCTCCACCCTGCTTCCCCTTCTGCTTAGACTCTGCAGCGCTGGCCCAGCCGAGCCCGAGGCAGTCGGCATCATTCCACTGTGTCGTCCGTTGGCGTTTCATAGCTTCTCCCTTGCGCTCCAAGCCTTCCTCAGGCACGCAGGTTCAGGACCAGCTCCGCTGCGTCTTTCGATCGCTCGAGCAGCTCGCCCACATGGGCTTTCGAACCCTTGAGCGGTTCGGCCATCAAGACCCGCTTGATCGGCTCGTCTCCGATTCCAAATGAGATCGAGTCCCAGTTGACTCCAAACACCTCGTCCCCATAGCGCTTCAGGCACTGCCCCCGGAAGTACGCGCGTGTATCCTCGGGCGGCTCGGTCACGGCCCGGTTGATCTCCGCGTCGGTGACCAACCGCTGCACGTGGCCCTGCCGCTCCATAAGATAGTACAAGCCCTTGTCAGGACGCAGGTCGTGAAACTGCAGGTCCATCATGGCCACCTCGGGCGACTGCCAATCCAGGCCCTTGCGCTCCATGAACTGCTCCATCATCACCAGCTTCGTCACCCAGTCGATACGGTCGGCCAGCTGACGGGGGTCGTGCTCCAGGGCGTCGAGCACCTCATCCCATTTTGCGAGCACATCGACGCTCCACTCCGGCATCTCGCGGCTCGCGACGTATCTTTCGGCCATCTCGAAGAATTCCCGCTGCAACTGCACGGCGGTCATGCGCCGCCCGTTCTGGAGTTCCACCTCGTGCTTCAGCGAGACATCGTGCGACACCTCCTTGATGGCGCGCACGGGATCCCGCAGCGACAGCTCCTGATCCACGGCGCCATCTTCGATCATCGCCAATGCCAGAGCCGTCGCGCCCTGACGCAGGTAGATCGTGTACTCGCTCATGTTCGCGTCTCCCACGATGACGTGGAGGCGGCGATACTTCTCCCGATCGGCGTGAGGCTCATCACGGGTATTGATGATCGGGCGCTTGACCATTGTATCGAGGGCAACTTCGGTCTCGAAGAAATCCGCTCGCTGAGAGAGCTGGTAGTCACAGGGCTGTGCCCGGTTCTCGCTGCCTACCTTGCCCGCGCCCGTATAGACCTGCCGCGAGACGAAGAACGGCATCAGATGCTCCACGATCTGTTTGAAGGAGGCCTGGCGGTTCATCAGGTAGTTCTCGTGAGAGCCGTAGCTGTTGCCCTTGTGGTCGCTGTTGTTCTTGTGGATCAGCATCAGCATGCCTTCTGGCAGCAATGCGTTGGCCTCGCGCCGCGAGATCTCCACGATGCGCTCACCGGCCTTCTCGTGCACGACCAGCTCGTGGGGATTGGTCACCTCCGGGCAGGAGTACTCGGGATGAGCGTGATCCACGTAGTAGCGCGCGCCGTTCTCGAGGGTCTTGTTGCGCGCGATGTTCTCCTGCTGGTTCGGCGTATACTTCTCGCCGTCCACCTGGAAGCCCCGTGCGTCCGCCAGCGGGTTCTCCTGGTCGTAGTCCCAGAGAATCCGGGCTACCCGCTCCTCCCGGTAGGAGTTCACGAGCAGGACGCAGCTGGAAATGGGATCGAAGTCACGGTCATTCTTGACGGTGATCCCATACTCGATCTCCGTCCCCATCACCGTGGGAATCGCCAAATGGAGCTCCTGCGCGTACGAACGCCGCCGACCCGGCCAGCGCCCTAGAGGTACTGGCCCGAATCGACGTTCTCAATCGTCCGCTCCTTGCGGTTGATTCCCGTGATCAGGGTGCGCACGTTGATGATGCGCTCGCCCTTGCGGCCGGAGATTCGAGCCCAGTCATCGGGATTCGTGGTGTTGGGCAGGTCCTCGTTCTCCTTGAACTCGTCCCGCACGGCCTGGTGCAGGTCATCGACCTTGATGCCCCGTTCCCCGTGGTCGATCATCCGCTTTACCGCCTTCTTCTTGGCGCGGGCTACGATGTTCTCGATCATCGCGCCACTGACGAAGTCCTTGAAGTAGAAGATCTCCCGCTCGCCCTTTGCGTAGGTGACCTCGAGGAACTTGTTCTCCTCGCCGGTCGAGTACATCCGGTCGATGGTCTCGTGGAGCATGCCGTCCACGATCTTGGCCGGATCACTCCCGCACTTCTGCTCTTCATCTACATGGAAGGGCAGATCCTGCAAGAGGTACTTCGTAAAGATCTCGTAGGCGGCCTCCTGGTCCGGCCGGTTTACCTTGACCTTCAGGTCCAGCCGCCCCGGCCGCAGCACGGCGGGGTCGATCAGGTCCTGGCGATTCGATGCACCGATCACGATCACGTTTTTCAGCGACTCGACGCCGTCGATCTCCGAGAGAAACTGTGCCACCACCGTCGCCTCCATGTCGGAGGAGATGCCGGAGCCACGCATCCGGAAGAGCGAGTCCATCTCGTCGAAGAAGATCACCACGGGCACTTCTTCACTGGCCTTCTCGCGCGCCTTCTTGAAGACCTCGCGGATCTTGTGCTCCGTCTCCCCCACGTACTTGTTGAGCAGCTCGGGGCCCTTGACGTTGAGGAAGTAGGCGGCGGTATCCTTGCCCGTGCGCTCCTCGATGCGCCGGGCCAGGCTGTTGGCCACGGCCTTGGCGATCAGCGTCTTGCCGCAGCCGGGAGGACCGTAGAGCAGGATGCCCTTGGGCGGCGAGAGCTGGTACTCGTCGAAGACGTCGGGGTGCATATAGGGAAGCTCGATGGCGTCGTGCAGGATGCCCACCTGCTCCCCCAGACCTCCGATGTTGTCGTAGGTGACGTCGGGCACTTCCTCGAGAGCGACCTCTTCCACCGACGATTTCGGCATTTTCTCGAAGGCATACTGGATGCGAGGGTCGACCAGCACATGGTCGCCGACCCGGATCCGTTCCTGCCGCAGGGGATCCGAGAGCGTCACGACCCGCTCGTCGTCGGTATGGCCCAGCACAACGGCCCGTCCGTCACCAAGCATGTCCACCACGGACATGATCTCGCCACGGCTCGTAAAGCCCGAGCCCTCGACGATGTTGAAGGCCTCGTTCAATACCACCAGCTGGCCTCCGCAGAAGGTGCTGACATCCACGTTCGGGTGGACGTTCACGCGCATCGGCTTGCCATCCACCACGATTTCGGCGGTACCATCCTTGTTGGAGTGCTGGAAGACGCCGTAGCCGTTCGGCGGAGCGCAGAGCTTGTCCACCTCCTCCTTGAGAAGCTCCATCTGCTGCTTCGCTTCCTGGAGCGTGGCCACGAGCTTCTCGTTCTGGCGCTCCGCGTCGCCCAGCTGATCCCGCGTCAGCTGATAGCGACGCCGCAACGCGTCGTACTCGGCAAGCACGCGGTCCAGACGGCGGCGGAACTCCGCAGAGTCCGCTCCGAAGAAGCGCATCGCCTCGCGGAGGTCTTGGATTTCGTCTTGGATCGATCTTGTCATGGCTCGCGCGCGCTCCGTGGCGGGTTCATCCATTTCCCGGGGATCGGCGGGGGTCATTCTCCGGACGACGTCTCGGACGAAGCCCCGACGACCGGAATCGGAATCGAACTCGCTCATGGCGCCCTCCCCTGCTGGTATTCCGCGCACTCGTCTCGCGGCAATCCACCAACATTGCAAGGCCCATGCCTTTCACGGGCACCTTCCGCACCCGCACTCCGCGCCTGCGGCCGCCATGTGGATTGGCTGTTCCACCCGTGGCGGAAGCGGGTGAAAAAGCCCGCCGGGTACGAGGCGATCCGACGCCGGCTGCGGACGCCGCGCGCGGCGCTCTACAGCCCCTCTTCCGAGAACGTTCACGAGCGGGTTCAGCCAGCTCATCTGCGTGGTCGTCGAAGCGTCGAAAGCTCCCAAGCCCCCGTTTTTTCGGCCTTTTCCGACTAGATGAGGCTACTGTCCAGGGTCCGGTGTGTCAACGCCCACGCGTGTGCAGAAGCGCGCGAAAGCCGGTGCCCTGACGGAGTTCCTGCGCTTGCCACGGCACCGGCGCCGTCCGCTGGCCGATGGAACCACCCGGCCGCAGCTTTGTTGCATGCAGGGCGCCAGCGGGGTGCCACCTTGTGATGCGATCCTGCCGGTGGGTCGCCAGGATTCTGACGCAAGCGTCGGCGGACCGATGGCGTCAGGGACGCGCGAGCTCCCCAGCATGGGAAGCACACTTCCGCACTTTGCGGCACTCCGCTGGGTTTTGCACAGTGCCGCCCTCCTCTGGGAGAGACCCGCGGGGCGCCAGCCGTGGGAAGCTCAAGGGGCGGAAGCCGAGGGAGGGGGCACGATCTCGGTCACGCGGGCACCCTCCGGGGGAACGAAGCGAAACAGTGACGCGTCCGGGGAGCGGTTCTCCCGCACGTCGTCGAAGCGCACCTGGGTCTGGTTGCCGAAGAGATCCACCACGGTGGTCTCCAGCACCCGGCCGCGGGCGGGGTCCACCCGCAGCTCGAGAGACTCGTAGCTTGCCTGGGCCCGTGGGAGCAACCGCAGGTGGGCCTGTGTCTCATCACAGCGCAGGCCCTCCACGCGGAAGCTCTTCTCGACGCGCCCCCCTCCAAACAGGAAGTGCAGCGCGGCGCCGGAAAGGAAGCCCGCCCCGACGTGCATGACCTGCACCTCCCCGGCGGTCTCGTCGTAGATCCACAGCTTCTTCCCGTCACTCACCACGAGGCTGGGCTCCGGCTTCTGGTAGATCCAACGCATACGACCCGGCTTGGCAAAGAGGACCGTGCCCTGGGCCAGCTGCTCTCACCCTGTGCCACCGGCAAAGGCAACGCTGTGGGTCTGTTGCACGAAGTGCGCCTCGAAATCCTGGACGTGGTCGTAGTGGGACTGGAGCCGATCGCTGACGGTCCGCACGCAGGTAGCCAGCGACCCCGCCGGTGTCGGTTCCCCCCCGGCCCGCGCTGGCCGGGTTCCTGCCATCTGCACGAGCAGGCACGCCAGGATCGTCACGACGACCCGCGCATGCACCGGCCGCTACTCCACTTCCATGTCGGCGCCGATCGGGCGGACAAAGACCTCCCGCGAGCGGGTTCCCACCTGCGGTCCGACGACGCCTTCCAGCTCCATCTGCTCGACGATCCGCGCGGCGCGGTTGTAGCCGATCTTGAGGCGCCGCTGGATGTAGGAGATGGAGGCGTTGCGTGTCTCGGCCACGATCGCAAGGGCCCGGTCGTAGAACTCGTCGGTATCCTCGGGACGGGCCTCCCGGGCATCGCTCTCGTCGCGTAGCCGCAGCAGATCGTCGTCGAATTTGGGCGCACCCTGGCTGCGGAGGTACTTCACCAGATCCTGGACCTCGCGCTCGGAAACGAAGGAGCCGTGCAGGCGTTGCAGCTTGGAGGTTCCCGGGGGCAAGAAGAGCATGTCCCCCCGGCCGAGCAGCTGATCCGCTCCCATCTGGTCGAGGATGGTGCGGGAATCCGTTCGCGACGAGACCTGGAACGAAATGCGCGAGGGGAAATTCGCCTTGATGATACCCGTGAGCACGTCCACGCTGGGCCGCTGCGACGCGAGGACGAGATGGATCCCCGAGGCACGCGCCATCTGGGCCAGCCGCTGCAGGGACTCCTCCACATCCCGGGCGGAGACCACCATCAGGTCCGCCAGCTCGTCGATGACCACCACGATGTAGGGAAGCCGCTGCCATTCGACCTCCCGACCCTCGTTCTCTCCGGGCTTCGGCTTGAGGCGGAAGGTCGGGTTGCCCGCAGAGAGCTCGTCATCCGCGCGGCGATTGAATTGCGCGATATTGCGCACCCCCACCGCCGCCATCATCTGGTAGCGCTCCTCCATCTTCTGGACGATTCCCTGGAGCGCCGCCGAGGCTCGCTTGGGGTTGGTCACTACATCCGCGATCAAGTGGGGAATGCCTTCGTAGACCGAGAGCTCCAGCAGCTTCGGGTCCACCAGCAGCACCTTGACCTCGTCGGGCGTCGCGCGACACAGGATCGAGCAGAGCAGGGAGTTCAGGAACACGCTCTTGCCGGTACCGGTAGCGCCGGCGACCAGCAGGTGGGGCATGGTGGCGAGGTCCCCCTCCACCGGATTTCCGAAGATGTCCTTGCCAAGGGCCATGGCCAGACGAGAAGGGTGATTGCGAAAGGACTTGGAATCCAGCAGGTCGCGGATGTAGACGACCTCGCGATCCGGGTTCGGCACCTCGATCCCGACCACACTCTTGCCCGGAATCGGCGCGATGATGCGGATGGAGAGCGCCCGCAGAGCCAGGGCGAGGTCGTCGGAGAGGTTGGTGATGCGGTTGACCTTCACTCCCGGGGCGGGCTCAAACTCGTACATGGTAATGACGGGACCGGGATGCACGGTCACCACCCGGCCGGCCACGCCGAAATCGAGGAGCTTCTTCTCGAGAATCCGCGAGTTCATGATCAGGCTCTCGCGGTTGTACTTGCGCGCCCCCGGAGGCGGAGTCTGGAAGATCGCGAGGTCCGGTGGGGTGTAGGGGCCGGTGGAGACCCTCTCCGAGAAGGCGAAGGCCTCCTGCTCGGGTTCTGGCTTCGCGCGTTGCCGATGCTCGACGATCTCCGGGGCCACCCCGCGCCGGCGGCGCGCCGTCGCCACGGCGGCGGGTCGCAGCTCACCCGCGATCTCCGGGCCGCCCCTCGCAAGCACCGGCTCCCGCGCCGCCGCCTGGCGCTGCCGACGCGCACGCTGCTCCCTCCAGACGGTGTAGCGCTGGGCCAGCGCCACCCCCTGCGCCACGCCGGAGCGCAGCCCCCGAGACGCTCCCGTGGCGACCCAGCGCGCCAGGCGTGCGCTGTACTCGGACGCCACGACCGCTCCTCGGGCGAGGGAGGCGAGAGCCGACCCCGGAGGTACGCCGGCCACGCCGAGGGCCCCCACCAGCAGCAGCAGGGTGTTGAGAAGCAGGGACCCAGGACCCCCCAGGAGCATTCGCTCCGCCGAGGCCAGGGCATCCCCCAACGCTCCGCCGTGGGCAAAGCCCCCGAAGCGCCCGGGCGCCAGGAATGTGAGCAGAGGTGGCAGCGATGCCATGGAGACCAGCAACAGCACCGCCCCCAGCCAGAACCGCGGGGCCTGGAAAGGCACGCGGCCATGCGTCAGCAGGCGCATGCCCAGCGCCAGGAGGCCCAGGATCGGTACGGCGGCTCCCGCACCGACCGCCCCTACAACGAGGGCGGCCAGAGAAGCTCCCAAGGGCCCTCCTGCGTTGTGGACCTGCCCGAGGACGAAGGTGGGATCGCTCGGATCGTAGGTCCAGAGTGCCAGCCCGGCGAGCAGCCCCAGGGCCACGAGCAGCAGACCGACCCCCTCGAGGGCGACATCGAGGGCAGCCGCACCACGCGCGTCCGAGCCGCCCGCGCGGATCTTGCGCTTGCGGCCCCCCTCGCGCTTTGCGCCCCGCCTTCCGCCGCGGGCGCGGCTGGCTTCGGCGGCCTTGGCCGCAGCTCTGCCCATGATCGGCGCCCCTCACCCCCTGGGACGTGCAACGGGCCGAGGGTACCGGCGCACGCCGAATGACGTCAAGCCGCCCTGGGATCCTCAGTGGGGGGATTCTGGAAGGCCGGGTCGAAGCCGGCCTCGATGGCCCTGCGGACCTGGGCCTTCAGCTGTCCGCGGTCTTCCACACTCATGGCCTCGGTAGCAATGGGCTTGCCGTACACGATCTTCACGGTCCCACTCTCTACCCGGAGCGATCCCTTTGGGGCGATTCTCCGCGAGCCGGAGACCGTGGCCGGATAGACGGGAACTCCCGCCTGGATCGCCAGGTGGAAGCCGCCGCTCTTGAACTCCTGGAGCGCACCGCTGCGGCTCCGCGTCCCCTCTGGGAAGATGATGACATTGGTGCCAGCCCGGATCTTCTCCGCCGCACGTTGGAGGCTGGCTAGAGAGCGGGCATGGTTGGAGCGGTCGACCATCACGCCCACCGAGCTGGCTAGAGCCCACCCGAAGAAGGGAACCCAGCCGAGCTCCTTCTTGGCCACGAAGTTGAAGTCTGCCGGGAGCGTCGAGACGATGGCTCCGATATCCGCGACGCTCTGGTGGTTGCTCATGAAGACGTAGGACTTGTGCGGGTCGATATTCTCGACCCCCTCCACCTCCACGCGAATCCCGCAGGTCGCGAAGATCCAGCGGACCCAGCGCCGGGCGATCCAGCAGACGATCCGGCCCCGCCGGTCGAAGGGGCCGATCAGGGTCGCGGGCAGGCCCCAGATCAGCGTGTAGAGGGCGATCAGCGCGTAGCGCAGCACGTAGATCACGACACCATGCTACCGCGAGAACCGAGGGGTCCGAAACGCGTGTGAACCCACGGTACGCTTGACTCCGAGGAGCCCGGCACCGATCATGGCGGCCTCACCCGCCACCGACGGAGACCCCCATGGCAGGCGTCAACAAAGCCATCCTCATCGGCAACCTCGGGCGCGACCCCGAGCTCCGCTACACGCAAGGCGGGCAGGCCGTCACGAACTTCAGCCTCGCGACCACCGAGAGCTGGAACAAGCGCGACGGCAGCGGCCGCGAAGAAAAGACCGAGTGGCACCGCATCGTCGCCTGGGGAAAGACCGCCGAGCTGTGCGCCGAGTACCTCTCCAAAGGCCGGACAGTCTACATCGAGGGGCGCATCCAGACGCGCGAGTGGGAGAACAAGGACGGCCAGAAACAGCGCACCACCGAGATCGTGGCCCAGACGGTGCAGTTCCTGGGCGGACCGCGGGGGGGGAGCGGCGGTGCGCCGCGCAGCTCCGCCGGGGCACCGGCTGGCGCACCCGAGGGGGGAGGCCACCCTGGACCGCCGCCGGACGACGTCCCCTTCTAGAGCGCGGGGACTCCAGAAAGCGGGAGCTCCAGCTAGCGGGAGCGGAGCCGCAGGATCAGCGCGTTGATGCGCGCACGGGCGGGTGCATCGAGATCTTCGAACTCGATGCCCATTCCCGGGGTCTCCGCGTCCCCACCCGAATGGACCCAGGCCACGCGCCCCTTGGCTTGGATGGGCTCCGCCGTGCCGGGCAGGCGGAACTGGAGCTGCACCTTCTCCTCGAGGGCTAGCGGGCTCTCGGTCTCGATGAAGACTCCACCTTCGTTGATGTTGCGCGTGAACTCCTCGAACAGTGCATCCACGGTCTCGTACACGATACGCACCGTGACGGGTGTGCGAGGCGTCTTGCGCCGCTCGACGGTCGTCTGGATCTCAGCGCTCATCTTGGGGGAGCATCGTCCAGATCTCCCCGGAGCTTGATCCGTTCCTGTGTCATCTCCCCGTGGGGACCGGTGACTTCGCTCGCCGACCCTCCGGCCAAGTCTGCGAACACTCCCTCTTCCCGAAGGCTCGTATAGCCGCGCTCGGCGACCACGACGTGGTCGAGCACCGGGATCCCGAGCAATACCCCGGCGCGGACCAGCCTCCGGGTCACCTCCCGATCTTCGGGGCTGGGCGCCGGGTCGCCGCTCGGGTGGTTGTGGACCAGGACCAGGGCCGCCGCACCTTCCCGCAGGGCCGGCCGGAAGACCTCGCGCGGATGCACCAGGCTTGCCGTGAGCGTTCCCTGAGACGTCAGCACCTCGTGCTGGACCCGATGACGGCCGTCCAGGAGCACCACCAGAAAGCGCTCGTGGGGCGCATCGCGAAGCCGCGCGTGGAAATGGCGGTAGATGTCCTCCGGCCCGCGGATGGCGTCCCCACTGCGCAGCCGCCGGCCGGCCAGGCGGCGGCCGAGCTCGAGAGCCGCCATCAATGTGGCTGCCTTCGCAGGGCCGACCCCTGGGGTTCTGCGCAGCTCACCCGCCCCACAGCGCGCCAGGCCGCGTAGACCTCCTGGGTGGAGCAGCGAGCGAGCCAGCGCCTCGACGGGCTGCCCGGCCGACCCGGTGCGAAGCAGCAGCGCCACCAGCTCCACGTCACTCAGGGCTTCGGAGCCCACCTCGTGAAGCCGCTCCCGAGGACCCGGTATCCCCTTCTTCTGCATCTCGTAAGCTCCGCGAGACCCGGGGCGAGAGGCATCAATCCGTGGACGCTCCCCTGGCTCGGCAGCGCGCCTCGGCCGCATGGGCCGCGTCGGCCGCCTTGAGGAAGGCCGTGTGCTCCATCTCGGGTGCCACGAGGCCACGCAGGGTTTCGAGCTGGTAGCGCGGTTTCTCCAGCTTGCGCACGAAGGCGCGCAGTAGCGCCAGGTAGCCCCGGGCATCCGAGGCCTGGCTCATCGCCGCTGCCAGCTCGATCCCGCTTGCACCGTGAAAGCGCGATCCGTCGAGCATCCGGATCTCATGGCCGGGGGAGACCATTCCCAGCCGCTTCATCGCCGCCCGAAGGTAGGGATCGCTGAAGGAGCCCTTCGGGGCAAGCGCGCGCCCGAGCTCCGCCGGATCCAGCGCCCCACGCAGGGCGGAATCCCAGGCCAGCGCGCAGCCCTCCACCGCGGAGGGGCCAATGGCGGCCAGGGCGGCACGGGCCTTCTGCACGGCTGCCACACCCCCATCGGGAGGAACCATTTCCACCGAATAGACGTAGAGGTTGCGCAGCTCGTCGCGCGCCTGTCGGGAACGCAGCTCGTAGCCCTTCTTGGCGCCCGGGTTGGTACGTACGCGCACCAGCAGGTCTTCGCCCAGCTGCAGGGCCTCCACGTGGCGCAGCAGCGGGCTCTCGAGACCCGTCAGATCCACCCCTGCTCCCTTGGCGGTCTCTGCAAGGATCACATTGAAGCCGTCGGAGCGGTCCTGCACCCGGACGGTGAGGGACTCCTTGGTGAAGAAGGCCAGGGAAGCGCGCCCGGCCAGATACACCTGGGTCGCCGCCACGAGGGAGTTGGGCAGTGGGTCGAGCTCGAGGAGGACGTGGTCCCGGTTCGAGGACACACGCAGGCTGACCTCCCGTTGCCGGTAGCCCTCCTTGAAGGCGCGGATGGTCACGGAGTCCCGTGGGCCGGCCTCCGCGCGTGTCGGCAGCACCACCTTGACCGGCGATTCGGCCTGCTCGTAACGCTTCTGGAAGTTGGAGCGGACGTAGAAGAGATCGAGCATGGCGCCAGGCGGCGTGGTCTCGACCTCGATGAAGCGCTTGCCGTAGTTGTGCTGCGGCCGCATGACATTGAAGACGTTGCTGGCCCGCCAGCTCGCTCGGTCGTCCGGAATCAACACGACGGTATGGCTGCTGGCTCCCGTGTCGGCAACGGCCGAGCGTGGCAGCCCCGGCAGACACAGCAGCATCACCAGCATGGCTGCAACCCAAGCCCAACAAGGCTCCGGGCCCCGCTTGTGGTTCGGGTCCGGGTCCCGCTTCTGGTTCGGGTCCGGGTCCCGCTTCTGGTCCGACTCCTGGTGGGCCTCGAGCACGCTCTCCCTCTCGCCCGCCCCGCGCGGATCGGAAGCTAACAGGATTCCGACGCCCCGCCTAGCGCTCGGCGGAGACGGGCGTGATTGGCCCCTCGAAGTGCGGCGCCAGACTGTTTGCCGCCGGATCGTCGCTGCCGCGCAGATGCTCCGCAAGGTCCCGCGAGGAGCCGGTCACGCCGGCCAGACGCGAGAGATCCAGCAACGATCGGTCGCGCCACGGGCGCGGCACCTTCCCCAGCTCCCGGGCAAACGCAGGGGGGTCGCGCAATCCCAGCCCGAGCATCCACGAGCGCCAGCGTTCGCATGCGGGAGAGCGGGCATCCTCCCCCCCGCAGGCAAATCGCCGCTGCAAGGCGGCAGCCTCGTTCTCCGCGGGCGGCAGGCTCCCCTCTCGCGGGGAAGGGGCCTGGCTTCGGGCCACCCGGGGCGACCCGGGCGGCAGCTCGCGGACCTCGAGGAATACGTGGCCCTCACCCAACCTGGGCGGGGCGGCCTGATGCGACGCGGCGGCAAAGCCGGGCTCCTCGCGGGCAAAGCCGGGCTCCTCGCGGGGGAAGGCCCGGTGGGAGACCCCACGCGGGGAGGTCGCCGGCAGCGCGGCTGGCGCCGCTCCGCGCACCGCAAAGGGCAGCGTGATCTGGACCTCTACGTTCTGGACAAGGGCAAAGATCAATACACCGGCCACGGCCGCGGCCACGGGCGCAGACCACGCCGATCCGAGGATCCGACGGGCCCCCTCCTGCCATGCGACGAGCCAGCTCGAATTGGCTTCTCCGGCGGCGATTCGCGCGAGGACGCGATCTGCCAGCAGCGGAGGCGGATCTTCCTCAGGCAGCGTCTGCAGCACCTCCCGCAACCGCCGCAGCCCGGCCAGCTCTGCGCGCAGCTCGGCAGACTCCGCCAGCTGGCCCTCCAGGCGCTCGCGCTCGCCGGTGCGGAGATCCCCCTCGAGATAGGCATCCAGATGGCGGCGCGCCCATGAACTCATCACGCTTCCTCCGTCTCCTGCACCAGATCCGTCAAGCGCTCCCGTAGGGCATGACGCGCGCGGTGGATACGGCTCTTCACGGTTCCTTCCGCAATCCCGAGGATCTGTGCGATCTCCGCATAGGCCTGGCCCTGGATGTCGTAGAGCACCAGGGGGGCGCGTAGGGCAGGCGGCAACAAGGCGATCTCCGCCTGGACCCGGCGCTGGATCTCCACGCCGGCGCTGGCATCCTCGGGGCCGCGCGGACGCACGGGGAGATCGTCCCCCGCCTCCTGGCGGGTCTGGAGCTTCTCTACGTGAGACCGGCGCCGACCGAGGCTACGGCGGCGATTGAGTGCCGCATTCACGGCTACGCGGTAGAGGAAGGTGGAGAAGCGGGATTCGCCCCGGAAGCGAAGGCCGTTGCGGTGCAGATTCAGGAAGGCGTCCTGGGCCGCATCTTCGGCCTCGGCCCGGTTGCCGAGCATGCGCACGAGCAAGCCGAAGACGCGCTGCTGGTGGCGCTGTACCAGCGTTGCGAAAGCCTTCGCGTCCCCCGCCTGCCACTCGGCGACGAGTTCGAGATCCGGATCGACCTCGGTGGCGACCGCGCTGGGCGTCTTGGCGAGTGTACGCGTGGGGTCAAAGATGGGTTGCGTCACGAATGCCACGTCGGGTCGGACACCCGGCGATTGGGGGTTGTTCCCGAAGCTCTGGGGATTCTACAGCACGGATGTGCGTGAGCCCGGCCCGAGCGGAAGCCCCGCAGGGAAGCTACGACTCCGAACGAGTCCAGGTCCCGCTCTTGCCGCCGCTCTTCGAGACCAGGCGCAACGCCTCCACACTCATGCCGCGGTCGATGGCTTTGCACATGTCGTAGAGGGTGAGACCCGCGGCCGACGCCGCCACCAATGCCTCCATCTCGACCCCGGTTCGTGCATGCGCGCGCACCGTAGCCTGGATGCGGACCGCAGTGCCCGAGGGATCGGCCTCGAGCTCTACGCGTACCGACTCCAGCGGCAGCGGATGCGCCAGCGGGATCCACTCGCCGGTTCGCTTGGCCGCCAGGATTCCCGCAAGCCGCGCCGTGGCGAAGACATCGCCTTTGGGAGTGCGGCCCTCGCAGATGGCCGCGAGGGTCTCCGGGGCCATGTGCACCTCCGCCCGGGCGACGCACACCCGCTCGCTTACGGGCTTGGCGCCGACATCCACCATGCGGGCCTGCCCGCGCTCGTCCAGGTGGGAGAGGCGGTCGTTCACGCCGCGCGCTCCTGAAGCCAGTCGAGGAGGTCCTGGAAGACCTGCAGGTGCTCGGGCTCGTTGAAGATCTCATGGCGGAGCCCCGGGTAGGTGTGCAGCACACTGCCTCCAGCAGTCACTTCCGCAAAGAAGCGGCGGCTCCCCTCGACGCTGCAGAGGGGATCCTCCTCTCCGTGGAGCATCAGCAGGGGAACCCGTACCTCGGCGCCCTGCCGGGCCGTGGTCTCGGCAGCCCGGACCATCTCGAGGCCGAAGGAGGCCGTAGCCGTACTCTCGACCAGGGGGTCGTCCAGGTAGCGGCGAACGACTTCCGGATCCCGCGAGATCCCAGAGGCATCCAGACCACTCGCGACGGAGAGCGTCGGCCAGATGCGCGCCATCAGCGCGGCGAGCCGGCGGCGCAGGGGAGACATGTGGACCACCAGGGCCGGACCGGAGACCACGGCACTTGCGAGCCGAGGCTGGCAGGTCACCAGGAAGGTCAGCACCACGAGCCCGCCCAGGCTGTGCCCCAGCACGGTGAGCGGGAGTCCAGGATGCTGCTCGCGGACCTGCTCCACGTGGCGTCCCAGGTCCTCGACCAGCTCGCCGAAGTGGGACACATGGCAGCGCCGGCCCTGGGAGAGCCCGTGGCCGCGGTGGTCATAGGCATGGACGGCGATCCCCCTCCGGGCCAACCATGCTCCGAGCTCCTCGTAGCGTCCGGAGTGCTCGGCATACCCATGCACCAGGGCGATGGCCCAACGTGGCTCCGGCGGCAGCCAGGAACGGCGGAACAGGCGCACCCCGCCCTGACCAGCAAAATGGGATTCCGTGCGGCGAACCGGCGCCGGAAACTCGCCCGCAAGTGCTTCGGGGCCGTCGGCGGTCACCACTGCGGGGCATCCTCCGGGAGCTGGGTCCAGGGGAGCCGCTGGACTCTAGGACTGTACCTCGCCTCGAAGCCTCTCGTGGGCGGCTCGTACGCGGTGCAGGTAGGAAACGCCACGGATCTCGGAGCCCCAGAAGTAGGCGGATATGCCGTCGGCCTCACCCAGGCGACGAATGTTCCCCGCAAGGATCATGCAACCCGCTTCGATGTTCGCCTCGATGGTGGACGGGTTCCCGGCCAGGCCCATCGGCCGCATCATGTACGGCATGACCTGCATCAGGCCCTGTGCCCCCTTGTGGCTGCGGGCTCCCGGGCGGGCGGCGCTCTCCACCTCGATGACGGCGGTGACTAGCAGCGGATCGAGGCGATACTTGCGGCTGTAGCGCAGCACGGCATCGCGGATCCGCACCCGCTCGGCCTGGGAAAGGTACGGATTCAGCTCCCCGAGGCGCCCGGCGAGATCCGGGCCGGCGGGCACCGTCGCCACCTGGCCCGCACCGCCGACAAGCGCCGGCCCCTGCGGGGCAGCGCCACTCGTCAGGCCTGCGGCCAGGAGCACGAGAAGGGCTACGCGGGCTTGGGTCACGCCGGTGTCCTCCTGCGCTCGTCGGTTTTGTGGGAAGCGCCCCAGGCATTGCACTTGGCGGTCCGCCTGAGCGCCGCCTGTCGCGGCAACCCCTCCAAAACCTCCCACGCAGGACCCCTGCTTTGCACAGGATGGGGGGAGGTCGCGTGACCGCCGGCACGGAGCCGACCGTGCAGATCAACGTATCGGATCGCTTCCAGCCCCGCCAAAGTCCTTCTTCCCATGGTGTATCCCCGCAGGGGATCTCCATTGTCGCGATCCGGGTAGGCCACGCACGGAAACCCCGCAGTTTTCTGAGACCGTTGTGGGTAGCCCGGGCATCCAAAGACGTAACATTCTGCTGGATTCGGGGACCCCCTCGGGGGACTGGAGCATGGACAACCGGCGAAACCTGGGTTCTCCGGATTGACCCGGATTTTTTCAAGGTGGTAGGATTCCACCCTCCTGTGGGGAAACGCTCGCAGCCGCCGGACGCCAACCCGTCCGCCGCCACGCGAGGAGTGGCTGCACAGGGAGCCGATTCTGAGCCACGCGGAAAGACCCCCCCGAACGGGGTGACACCAGGTGCAACGGAGGAAGCGCAGCACTCCATGACCTCGGCGTTTGAAATGCCCCCCACGGATGCCGACGCGACGACGGAGCTGGAAGCGGCGCTGCCCGTCATCCAGGGCCTGGCTCGCCTCCATGACTCCATTGCCATGACCGATGCCAACGGCCGGATCGTCTGGCTCAGCGACGGGCTCGCGACGATCTGCGGGGGCGGACGCTGCTACAAGGATCGCGCCTGGTCGGAGCTTCTGGAACGACCACAAGAGGGCGAGCGCCTCCAGAAGACCCTCGCGCGGGAAGGACGCATCTCGAACCAGCCAGTCGCCCTGCGCACGACAGAGGGCGAGGTGGTGCCAGCCAGCGTGTCGGCAGCGCGCATCGGACCGCGCGAACACCAACATGGAATGGTCGCCATCTTCCGGATGGAGGCTCCGGAACACATCGGCCGCGAGCTGAGGCTGACCCTCGACTACATGAGCGCCATCATGGACAGCGCTCCGGACGGCGTGGTGGTCGTGGATCGCAGCCGCTTCATCACCTATGCCAACCCCGCCATGTCCAAGCTCACGGGCTGGAGTGCCAACGAGCTGGTCGACAAGCCATTGGCAGCATTCGTGGCCGCCCAGGACGACCTCGAGCACATCGCCACCGCCCTCTCCCCCGAGCGCCCCGTCTACCGCGAAGACCTGGAGGTACGCCGGCGGGACGGCTCGCCCTTATGCGTAAACGTCTCGACCAACATGCTGCATCTGCGTGACGGAACCCACGTCGGCGCCGTCGCCTATGTGCGTGACGTCACCGAACGGCGCCGCTTCGAGCAGGAGCTTGCGCGCAAGAACGCCGAGCTCGAGCACTACGTCCACGCGGTCTCCCACGACCTGCGCTCACCGCTGGTTGCAATGCTGGGCTTCTCCCGCCTGCTACGGGAAGATTACGCGAATGCTCTGGGCGACAAGGGGCAGCACTTCCTGATGCGCATCGAAGAAGCTGGACGGACCATGGAGTCGCTGATCCAGCACCTGCTCCAGCTCTCGCGCATCGGCCAGACCGAGCCCGAGGTCGGGCAGGTGGATGCCCGAGAGGTGCTCCTTCAACTGCGCGCAGAGCTGAAGCCACGCCTGGACAAAGGCGGCGTGCACCTCGCGATCCCCGAGGAGCCTCGAATCCTGCGTTGCGACCGCATCTATCTCTATCAGGTGCTGTCGAACCTTCTCGGCAATGCCTTGGACCACATGGACGCCCCCATGAATCCCCGTGTGGAGGTCACGATCGACGAGATCGGCGACACCCATCGCATCTGTGTGCGGGACAATGGCGTGGGCATTGCCCCCAAAGACCAGGAACGGATCTTCGAGATCTTCCAGAGCCTGGGGCGGCGGCGCGGCAAGTCCAGTGGAAGTGGGATCGGCCTGGCCGTGGTGAAGAAGATCGCCGTCACCCTGGGTGGACAAGCCTGGGTCGAGAGCACGCCCGGCGAAGGCGCGGCCTTTTTCGTGACTTTCCCCAATCACTGAGCGAGGAAGTGCCTGCGGCGCGCAGCCTGGCTCGCTTCGCTAGGCTCCGACCCCCATGCACCCCATCCTCTTCCGGGTCTTCGGCTTTCCCATCTCCAGCTTCGGCGTGATGATGGCTGTGGGCTTCCTGGTGGCCGCATGGCTCGTCTCGCGCCGGCTTCGCGAATACGGCCTCGATCCCGAGCATGCCTCCACGATCCTCCTCTATGCCATGCTTGGAGGCGTGGTCGGCGCGAAGCTCTACTTCGCCATCGACGTTTCGCTCCGCTCCGGAGAGCCCTTTCTCCCGCTGCTCTTCGGCCGCGCCGGAATGACCTGGTACGGCGGACTCCTTGGCGGCACCGTGGCCGTGCTGGTCGCGACCCGGATCCATGGCCTCCCGACCCGGCTGGTGGCCAATTGCGTGGCGTTGGCTGCCCCGTTCGGTCAGGCGTGCGGCCGCATCGGTTGCTTCCTGGTGGGTGATGATTACGGGAGGCCTTCCGATCTCCCCTGGGCCGTCGCCTTCCCGGAGGGGTCGCCTCCAACCCTGGTCGCCGTCCACCCGACGCAGCTCTACGAGGTCCTGTGGCTGCTGCTGGCAGGCACGATCCTCTGGAAGCGCCGCAGGCGCTCGCCCTTCCTGTTCGGCGAGTACATGATCGCAAATGGGTTCGGCCGCTTCTTCATCGAGTTCCTGCGGGTGAATCCGCGCGTCGCCCTGGGCTTGACGGAGCCGCAGTGGATCGCCATCGCCCTCGTCGCCCTTGGCAGCCTGGGCTTGGTATACTATAGAGACAAGCCCGAGACGGTCGCGACGAACGCGACGAATGCGAAATAGCCAGGCCTCCCCATAACCGTCGGAGACCCGATGTCGAGCCGTTCCGCACGTCGCAGCGCGGACACCCGCAACAAGATGCTGGAGATTGCAGAGGCCGAGTTCGCGCGCAACGGCTACGAGGGCGCGCACCTCCAGCGCATCGCCGAGCAGGTGGGTGTCCAGAAGACCGCCCTCTACTACTACTTCAAGAGCAAGGCCGCGCTCTACAGTGCCGTCCTCTTGCGCATCATCGAGGACTTCGATCGCACCGTGGCCGAGGCCGTCGAAAGCGAACGGCACGGTGAGCCGATTGAACAGCTCGACCGCCTGCTCGACGGCATCAACGACCTGCTGGCAGAGCACCGCAACTACTCACATATCCTGATCCGTATCTTCGTCGACCGGATGCCCATCACGGGCGAGGAGCTGAGGCCTGGCATCGCGCGGGTCGTGGAGCGCCTGCTGGTATTCTTCAAGGCGGGAATCGACGCGGGATCGTTCGCGAAGTGTTCGGCACGCCACCTCTTTCAAAGCGCCATCGGGGCCCTCTTCTTCCACTACGCCACTGGCAATTTCGGCTCCGAAATCCTGGGCGTAGAGGATCTCTTCTCAGCGGACGCCATCGCTTGGCGGCGGAAGGAGGTCCGCGAGCTGGGGCGGCGCGCCATACTGACACACCCCCCTAGCGCCCAACGGGCCTAGGCAACCGTGCAGGAGGCGCTGGCCAACTGTCGACGCAGCTCCTCGGCCAAGCCGGCCGCCTCTCTGGGAAGCGCGGCTTCCCCCCCGTCCTCGAGGAGCTGGCCAATGCGCGCCACCGCCGCAAGGGCCAGCTCGGCTTGGCGCTGACCGGCCGCGTTCAGACCGCTGGCCAGCCAGCAGCGGAGCCGCTCCACTGCCGCGCCATAGCGCCGCTCCAGATAGGCGTGCATCCCCTCGGCGTAGGCTCGCATGGGATCCAGGCCGGCGGGACTGCCCCCGCGCTCCGCCGCTCCGCGAAACGCCTCCGCGGCCTCGTGGAAGAAGCCCCCCTCCAGATAGGCGTGACCCGCAAAGGCAAAGCCCTCGCTGGCGCTTCCGTAGAGCGCGGCGAGCAGCCGATCCAGAGGCTCGCCAAAGACAGACTCCAGCTGGGCGCCTCGCTCCACGAGCGTCCGCGCCAGTAGCCCACTCTCTCGGTGCCGGTCCAACAGCGCTCGGAGCTGGCGCACGCTCTGATCGAGGAGGAACTCCGCCTCGTGCAGGGCCTCGTCCTGCCGACAGCCAGAAGCTTCGAGGATCTTCTCGAACTCGTGAAGAAGCTTCCCGGCACCCTCTACCTGCGCGTCGCGAAGCTCGCGCACCTTGGGGCCATAGGCAGTCCGCTGGTAGAAGCCCTCGCGGAACTTCATGGCCTCGTGAAAGAGCGCGCCTACGGCGAGATCGAGGAGGGTTCCCACACCGGGGGAGCCGACGCTGTCGCCGCGAAAGAGCAGGTGACAGCGCTCCTTCAGCCGATACAGCACGCTCTCATCGGCCTCCCCAACCAGGGCCTGGACATCCTCGAAGCTCAGCGACCCCTCGCGGTGGCGCGCCGCAAGCCGGCGCAGCTGCGTGTGGGCATCGATGAAGTCACGCAGGATGTCCGAGAGCTGCGGATCCAGTAGGTCGGGGCTGAGCGGGTGCGGAGGCATGGCCGCATTATACGCCGGCCCGGCCGCGGCTAGCTGCGCTGTAAACGGGAGGTGTCCGGGCCCAGAACCAGGTCGCTGGCCTTGTCGGGATGGACGGCCTTGGCGCGCTCGAAGAGCGTGGCTTCTGCTTCCCCATTGTTCGGGTCCGGCACACAGCAATCTACGGGGCAGACCTCGGCACACTGCTCGGTGTCGTGGAAGCCAACGCACTCGGTGCACAGCTTGGGGTCGATGATGAAGGTCTCCTCCCCCTCGCTGATCGCCTCGTTGGGGCACTCCGGCTCACACACTCCGCAGTTGATGCACTCTTCCGTGATCATCGTCGCCATCGGCTGACCCTCTTCAATTGACGCGCGGAATCGCATCCTAGGCGACGCCGAAAATCCGGTCAACGCCGCTGGTTTCGCAGGACAATTTCCTCTTGGCGCGCAGAGCAGGAAGACGCCGCGGCCCCCGGGGGCGAAAGTTGAATCGTGGCGCGCGTCCCCTATCGTCGAAGCGACTCACCTGCACCTACGCTCCGGAGGTTCCCGATGAACGCCCCCGAACGCGAGAGCATGGAGGTCGACGTGCTCTTCGTCGGCGCCGGCCCCGCCACCCTCGCCGCGGCCTACCATTTGATGCAGACCTGCGAGGCAAGGGGGGTCGAGGCACCCAGCGTACTCGTCATCGAGAAGAGCGCGGAGGTCGGGGACCACCTCCTGTCTGGGGCAGTAGTCAACCCCAGGGCCATCCGCGAGCTGATGCCCGACTTCCAGGAGCAGGGCTTCCCCACCGAGCACATCTGCAAGAACGACATGACGTACGTCTTTCTCGGAGATGCCGCCATCAAGCTGCCGATCAACCTGCCCATCTTCAAGAAGCGCGGCTACCACGTCGCCTCCATCAACAAGATCGCCAAGTGGCTGGCCGCCAAGTGCGAAGAAAAGGGCGTCGACATCTACTCCGGCTTTGCCGGGGACCAGGTCCTCACCCAGGGCCAGAGGGTCGTGGGCATCCGGCTCGGCGACGTGGGCGTGGACAAGGATGGCAGGCCCAAGCCCACCTATCAGCCCGGGATGGATATCCTCGCCAAGGTTACGGTGTTGGGCGAGGGTGTGCGCGGAAGCCTCACCAAGCAGCTCGTGGCGGACTTCGGCCTGGAGGGCCCGAATCCACAGGTCTTCGAGACCGGCGTCAAGGAGATCTGGCGGGTCAAGCCAGAGAAACACCGACCCGGCCGGGTGATCCACGGCATGCTTCCTCAGAACCTGCCCAACGCCTTCGGTGGCATGTGGCTCTACGACATGCAGGACAACCTGGTGTCCTACGGCATGGTCACGGCGCTGGACTCGCGCAACCCGTTCAACGACCCCCACTTGGTCGCACAGAAGTTCAAGACGCACCCCTTCATGCGCGACCTGCTCGAGGGTGCCGAGCTGATCCGCTACGGCGCCAAGACCATCCCCATGGGCGGCATCTCGGCAATGCCGAAGCTCTATGTGGACGGAGCAATGGTCGTGGGAGATGCCGCGGGCTTCTGCAATGCCGAGAAGCTCGCCGGGGTCCATTTGGCCATGAAGTCGGGCATGCTGGCCGCGGAGACCCTCGTCGACGCCATCGAGGCAGACGACTTCAGCACGCTCATCCTTGGCCGCTACGCAGAGCGCTACCGAAAGAGCTGGGCCTATGAAGAGCACCGCCGCGCGCGGAACTTTCACGGCGCCTTCGCCAAGGGCCTGCCCTTCTTCCTGCTGAACGAGCCCGTACGGCTCTACCTCAGCAAGGGGCGGGGCCTCGTGGACGACATTCCCTTCGAGGCGGGCTACGAGGCGTACCAGAAGCTCTCCGAGCTTCCGCCCGCGAAGCGCCATCCGGAAGACTTCGACTTCGACGGTGTGCTGACCTTCAGCAAGGAGCACCTGGTGGGCTTCTCAGGCACTCAGCACGAAGCGGATCAGCCCTCCCACCTCGTGGTGGCCGACACCGACTTGTGCCGGGACCTCTGCACCGAGGAGTACGGCAACCCCTGCGAAAGCTTCTGCCCAGCGGCGGTATACGAGATGATGCCGGACCCCGAGGTTCCAGGCCGTAGAAAGCTCTTCATCCACCACGAGAACTGCGTCCACTGCAAGACCTGCGACATCGCGGACCCCTACCAGATCATCACCTGGACCCCCCCGGAGGGGGGCGAGGGACCCGACTACCAGCAGATGTAGTCTCGAGCACGCCGTGCACCGCCTCCTGGAGGAGAGCCACGTCCTGCTGCTCTGCCGCCACCACCAGGATCGGCGCGGGCGCAGTGACCTCCTCCGGAAAAGCGGCCCCGCTCTCCGTGGTGACGAGCGCTCCCGCTGCCCGGGCAATGCACAGGCCCACGCGGCCGCGGATGCTCACGCCCTCGGGGTTCGTGTTCGCCAGGCGCAGTCCGGCGCGGACGCCTGGAATGAGCGGGGCCACGGAGATGGCGCCTCCGCAGCCGAAGGCCACCTCGTAGCCGGCCCGCTGCAGCTTCTGCACCACGGAGCCGGGCATGTTGTAGGAGACGAGGACGCGGGCCCCCGTGGCCTGGGCCCGCCAGGGGCGAGCCGTTCCGCGGGGCCGCGTGCGCCGGGCGCCGGCGCCGCGACGCCCGTCGAGGAAGAGCCCCTCCCGCGGCAGTGCCACGATGCCGGCCTCGAAGCGGCCAGCCACACAGAGCCCCACCATGCAGGCATAGGGGCCGCGTTGCTCCAGGTAGGAGTGCAGGGTGCCGTCGATGGGATCCACGACCACGCGGGCCGGACCCGTTGCGGGAAAAGCCGCTGCGCTGGGCGTATCCTCCTCTGCGGCCAGGCAGACCTCTGGAAAGTGCGCGAGGAGGGACACCAGCACGGCCTCCTGGGCCGCACAATCCGCCAGTGTCAACGCAGCCTTGACGTCGCTTGCCTCCCCCCACTTCGGACGGTTCCGCGCCCGGCCCTCCATCGCGTGCGCAATCGCAGCCGCTTGATGGACCGCGGGCCCCAGCACCTCGATGAAGCGTTCGGGACGAGGCGCTACGCCGGGCTGGGCCATTGCCTCACGCGCTCGGGCCATGGCGCTCAGCCCTCCGTGCGGTCGGCAAGCTTCCCCGCGTGCTTCACATTACGAGCCTCCGCCACGAGAATCACATCCTCGGCGATGTTCGTCGCGTGATCTGCCACGCGCTCGAGGTTCTTCGCAATGAGGATATAGTCGAGCTGTTGGGAGATGATCTCCGGCCGCTTGGTGATCTCCTCGATGGCCTCGCGCACGATGCTGTCCTGGTCTGCGTCCACCTGATCATCCCCCTCCAGCACGCTGGCAGCTCGCCCGGTGTCGCGTTCGGAGAAGCTGTCCAGCGCGTTGCGTAGCAACCGGCGCGCCTGGTCGCCGAGACCCTGTAGCTTGGCCGGCTGCTCCACGAGAGGATGCTCGCACAGGCGCGAGGCGCCCTTCGCGATGTTCCGCGCGATATCGCCCACCCGCTCCAGGTCCGTGGCGATCATCTTCACGGCAATCACCATGCGCAGATCGTCCGCTACCGGGGCCTGGGTGGCCAGCGCGCGCAGCACGGCAGCATCGATAACCACGTCGAGCTCGTCGATGGCGAGGTCGTCGGTCTGGACTTCCCCGGCGAGGGCCTCGTCGCGCTTCCAGACAGCCAGCAGGGACTTCTCGAGAATGGCCTCAGCCAGACTCCCCATGCGCAGCAGCTGCTGCCGCAGCTCATCCAGGACCGGATCGACGACGCGTGACATGATGACCTCCCCTTCGCGAGTCTCAGCGGGCCGAACCGAAGCGCTCCGTGATGTAGTCCCGTTTCCGCCGCTCCCCAGGGCCGGTGGGGATCTTGCCGGTCTCTCCCACCTCTACCACACGGCCCATGGGAAAGAACGCCGTCCGCTGGGAAACCCGAACATTGTCGTAGATCGATTTCGGAAAGAGATTCGGCTTCTGGAAGACCATGCCCACGCGCCCCCAGGCGGGACCGTTCGAAGCGGCTGCGCAGCAGGACGGCCAGCGCATTCATGGCCACGAGGAAGACTAGCAGCACCCGGATCGCGGCGGAGGTCTTGGCCAGGAAGGCCCATTCGGGGCTGTCTGCCCAGAGAAAAATCTGCACCGGGAGCACGATCGCGGGCGAGAAAGCCCCGCCTCCCCAAGGGTGAAGGAAGGTGGGGCCTCGGTTTGGGCAGGGGAATGCCTCGGATGAAGGCTTGGCTAGAACTTCACCACGATGTCCGCCTGGAAGCGGAAGCGGCTGCCGGTGGCCCCGCCCAGGGTGGAGGCGGCAAAGTCCGGCAGCGACTCCCGGATGGCGTCGCTCTTGAACATCGTGAAGTCGAGGTCCGTGTTCGCGAAGATATGGCGCGAGAGGTAGAGGGTCCAGCCCCGACGGTTGGTGAAGCCGTCGAAGAGATCGCTGTCCGTGAGCTGGGCCGGGAAGTAGTTGGCCTCTTCGTGGTAGTAGCCAAGCCCGGCCTTGACCCACTTCCTCTTGTCGCCCACCTCGACGGAGGCGCCCCAGCCGGTGTCTTCGGCGCCGGGCGCCCTCGAGAGGAGTCCTGAGCTCGCGGCGTCGAGGTTACGCACGAACTGGCCAGTGACCAGGATGGGCCACTCCTCGATCCCATTCCAGCGCACGAAGGCCGTGGCCGAGACGACGTTGGCGCCGTCGTTGCGCCGGGTGGGTGCCCCGTTGGTCAGACCGTCCGGAATGTTGCCGAAGGCCACAGCCCGCCCGGGGCCCGCGAAGAATGCCGGATCCAGGGCGCTGAACTTGTACCAGCTGGAACGGACCCCCATCTGGAAGTCCTGGCTCACATCGTAGATGGCCGCGGCCTGCAGCCCAAAGAGACTCGGATTCTTCGAGGTGCTGTTCTCCGTCAGGATGAAGTAGCCCGTGTTCAGGAGCAGCTCGAGATTCTCCTCCGGCCGCGCCGCGAGCTGGACCCCCGCGCCTTCCGGATTGAGGTCGTGATCCCAGACGAGGTAGTCCTTGCCCTCCTTCCACGTGAAAGGGTTCGGCGTCTTGCCAAAGCGCAGCGTGGCCTTCGTGGCGGGAAGCCACTCCTCCGGCGCATTGAATTGCAGATACGCCATGTCGATGGAGATTGGATCGGCCATGAAGTCGGGGCCGTTGCCCAGGGTGTTGTTGGTGCTGCGGGGATCTCCTCCCCCAGAGGCAATCCGGAAGACCGCGTCGATGTAGCGATTGATCTCCGCCTTGGCCTTGAGGCGCAGGCGATAACGCATGCGGCTTCGGTCCGAGCGGGTCTTTCCGGCGGCATCCTGGTTGTAACGGAAGTTCTCGAAGCGGCCGCGCATATCGCCGGAGAGCTCGATGCGGCCGAGCAGCTTGTCGTGCTTCTGGCTGTAAGTCTCGTTCTTCGACATCAGCTCCGTGTAGCGGGCGTTGTCCACGATGCCGCGCTCCTTGAGGATGCCCAACACCTCCTGGATCACTTCATCGTCGGCTGCGGCAAAGGCCGGGACACAGAACGAGAGCCCCAACAGCAAGGCCAACCCGACCTTGAAGAAATTCCTCACCTCTCTTCCTCCTCTTGCATGCCATTCGGAACTGCGCCGGCACACTACCCGGCCGCCTCGCGCCTCTGGTGACGGCTGCGTGACGAATCGGTGACGAGTGCGGCAGCCAGCTGGCGGGGGCGGCGAACGCGTGTCGCCGAGGCCGGGTGCCCGGTTCAGGCGCGGGGCAGGCGGAACGAGAAGCGGCTGCCCTCGCCTTCGCAGGAGGCCAGGAAGACCTCGCCGTGCATGGCCTGCACGAGGTGCTTCACGATGGCCAGCCCCAGACCCGTGCCCCCGAGATCGCGGGAGCGAGCCTTGTCGACCCGGTAGAAGCGCTCGAAGATCCGCGCCTGATCTGCGTCGGGGATCCCCATCCCCTCGTCACACACGTCTACCTGGACCCAGGCTCCTTCGGGGTGCACGCGGACCTCGATGGGTGTCCCCGGATCGCTGTACTTGGCGGCGTTCTCGAGCAGGTTCAACAACACCTGCTCGACGCCCCGGCGATCGGCCAGAGCGCGGTCATCGCCCTCCTGCACCCGCTCCGCGCGCTGATCGTGGGCCTCGAAGCGCGGACCCATATCCGCCAGGACCGCTCGCACCACCTCGCCCAGGTGGAGCTCGACGAGGCGCACCGGCTCGCGCCGTCCTTCGATGCGCGAGAGCTCCAGCAGGTCGTCGATGAGCGAGGCCAGGCGCTGTGCGTGGCGCAGGATGATACCCAGGTACTTGGCGCGCTGAGCCTCGTCCAGGGGAGTCTGCAGGGTCTCGGCAAAGCCGCGGATCGCGGTGAGCGGCGTCTTGAGCTCGTGGGAGACATTCGCCACGAACTCTTTACGGACGGTCTCCAGGCGCCGGACTTCGGTCTGGTCGTGGAAGACCGCCGCGGTGCCCTGGAGGGTACCCGTGGCGGGGAAGCGGACGGCGTGCATCTCGACGAAGCGCGGGGGGTCGTCCAGCCGGATCTCATGGGTCACGGGCTCGCCCACCTCGGCGGCGCGAAGCAGGCCGTCCTCGACCTCGGGGCGGCGGATCACCTCGAGGGTGCGACGCCCCTCGAGCGCCCCCCAGGCGCCGAAGAGCTCCCGAAGCCGCCGGTTGGCCAGGACGATGCGCCCCTTCGCGTCCAGTACCAGCACCCCTTCGACCATCGCATGGAGCACCGCGCCCAACCTCTCCTTCTCCTCGGAGACCTCGACCAGACGCCTGCGCAGGGCGGTCCCCATGGCGGCCAGGTCGGAGGCCAGGGCGCCAATCTCGTCCCTTCCGCGCAGGGGCTCCGGCGGGACATCCTCCGGCAGAAAGCTTTCGGCTGCGCGCCCGAGCTCCCGAAGCGGCTGCAGCACGCGTCCGGCAAGCAGGTAGGCCGCCACGACCGCCAGGGCAATCCCGAATGCACCCGCCAGGAACACCTCGCGTCGGAGGGTCGCCACCTGGGCATCCACCCGCGCGAGGTCCATGGCCACACGCACCGCGCCGCCGCCGGGTGCGGGCGTCCCCACATAGAGGAACGGGCGGCCGAGGGTACGACTCCGACGCGTGTCGCTCCCGACCCGACCCCCCAGCGCCGCCGCCACCTCCGCACGCAGGGCATGGTTCTCCACCTGCGCCAGCCGTTTGCGGGGAATTTCCGAATCCGCGAGGACGGTCCCGTCGGCCGAGATCAGGGTGACCCGGGCGGAGAGGCGCGCGCTCGCCCGGCGGGCCAGATGGTCAAGCTCCGGGGTGGCCTCGTGGAGCCCCCCCACCTGGGCCACCAGCTCCCCCAGCAAGCGCGCCTCGGCGGTCAGCCGGACCCCCAGCTGCCCGATCTGGCGCTCTCGCAATCTGCGCATGCTGATGCCCGCGCTGGCCAACACGACCAGAGCCACGAGGCCCGCAAACGCTGCGGCAAGCTTGAGTCGCGTGTGGCTCACACCCGCTCCTACCCTACTCGCAGAAACGGTACCCCACGCCCCGCACGGTCTCGATGAGCCCGCCCGCCGAGCCCAGCTTCTCGCGCAGCCGCTTCAGGTGGGTGTCGATGGTGCGTTCCGTCACCGTAATGTCGGCTCCCCAGACCAGCTCCAACAACCGCTGCCGACTCATCACGCGGCCCGCACGGGACATCAACACCTGGAGGATGCGAAACTCCTTGGCGGTCAGGCCGATGCTCTCGCCCGCCACGGAGCAACGGTGGCGTCCGGGGTCCAAGGTGAGGGAGCCATGGTGGAGCGCGCGCTCGGGCTCTGCCAATGCCTGGGCGCGGCGCAGCACCGCCTGGACCCGCAGGGTCAGCTCGCGAGGACTGAAGGGCTTGGTGACATAGTCGTCGGCCCCGAGCTCGAAGCCCACGACGCGGTCCACCTCCTCGGAGCGAGCCGTCAACATGATGATGGGCAGCTCGGCGAGGTGTTCATCTGCGCGAATCCGCCGACACAGCTCGGTGCCGGAGAGGTCCGGGAGCATCAGATCGAGCACCACGAGGCTCGGGGATCCCCGCCGGATGGCCTGCAGGCCCTCGCGGCCCGTGGCGGCAATCTCGACCTCGAAGCCCTCCTGGGCCAGGTGGAAGCGCACCAGCTCCAGGAGGTCGGGCTCGTCGTCGATGACCAGGATACGCTCTGCCATCAGCGAGGATCATACCCAGCTGGGCGGCGAGCGGAATCCTGCCCGCAGAATTGCCAATCTCGCCTCGCCTTCGTCAGCCGCTCACCACCCTTCGGGGGCCCAGAGAGGGCCGCCGCAGAACTTCACCAGCAGCTGCCACGCAGGTGTTGCGCAGGGAGCGGGCAGCTCCGGCATAATCGCCTGGCGGCTGCCGCCGAGGCCTCAAGACGACCGCGAAGCGGACCGATCTCTCGTCGGAGCGGAGATTCACTCCGCGAGGAGTCCCCCCATGACGCGACTCGGCAGCATGATCGCAGCCGCCCTGCTCCTCGCCGGCCTGACCATACCCGCACTGGCATTGGCCCAGCCCCCGGCGTCCATTCCCCACCAGGACGGGGCCCAACGGCGGGCCTCCAGGTCCTTCGACCGCTTCGCATCCGGCTGGATGAAGAAGATGAAGCGGGCCGAGGAATCCGGCCGCAAGCGGGCTTCGGCTCGTCACTCCTACCGCGCCTTTGCAGACAGCAGCATGCAGACGCAGCTACGCCCGACAGGCTCCACCAAGGCGCCCTACGTCGGCCTGCTCCGCTACCAGGAGCAGCAGATCCGCTGCCAGGACCCGAAGACCCGGAGGGGATGCAAGGTCGTCTCGACCACCCCCGTCACCGAGATCTTCCGCTTCCAGGACGGCCACTGGGTGTATTGACCGGGATGCGTTGAGTGACGTGACCCAGGGGGGGAGTCCGCTTCAGCCGGCCTCCATGGGTCAAGTCACTCAACTGCGTCCCGGCGGCAGCCACAGGTAGAGGAAGCCGGCGCGCTCCCACTCCATCAGGCTTCTCGCCTGCGGGGGCGCCACCGCGGACCTGGCGGAGAAGAGGTTGTCGCTGGGCTCCCCGCGGCGCCGGTAGACCACGACGCGAACGTCGCCTTCGATTCCTGCCGCTTCGCGCGCAGCATCCACGGCACCAGGCAGGTTGCCGAGCGCATCCACCAGACCCGCCTTCAAAGCCTGGTCGGCGCTGTAGACACGTCCATCAGCCAGGGCCTCGACGCGCTCGCGAGAGAGCTTTGGACGCCCGGCCTCCACCACGTCCAGAAAGTGCAGGAAGAGATCGTGGGTCACACTCTCCAGCTGAGCCCGCTCCGCGGCACCCATGGGGCGCAACGGCGATCCGGCATCCTTGAAACGGCCCGTGGTAAGGGTCTGGTCCTGGATGCCCAGCTTGTCCATCAGTCCGCTCAGGTTGAGCCCGAACATCACCACGCCAATGGAGCCGGTGATGGTGCTCGGGTAGGCGCGGATCTGGTCCGCGGCCATGGACACGTAATAACCGCCAGAGGCCGCCACGCCCATCATCTGCGCCACCATCGGGAGGCCGTGCTCACGCTTGTAGCGGAGCAGCTCGTCGTAGAGGATCTCACTCGCACTCACCGTCCCGCCCGGGCTGTCGATGCGCAGCAACACGGAACGAATCTCGTCGTCCTTTGCCGCCATCTCGAGCTCCGAGCGCAGTCTTGCAGTCTGGCTCTCCCCACCCAGGCCCAGGACAGTCTTCGTCGAGGCTGTAGAGAGGGTGCCTGAGATGTCCAGCATCAGAATTTTCGGACCCTTCTTTCCGAAGACGACGCGCTGGTGGAGCGGTCCACTTGGAAGGCCGATGTCGAGGGTGACACAGCCACCCGTGAAGACGACAAGCATCAGAAGAGAGACGAGTACCCAGCGCTTCATGGCAGAACCTCCTCTCCAGAGTGAAGCGCGGAGCCGGAACAATGTCCGACCCCGCGCTTCGCAGCGTCCCTCACCCCCCAGATCGAGACGCCACTATCTTACTCAGCTGCAGCCGCTGGTCGCGCCACAGTTGGGGCATTTGTAGCAAGCCCCGTTGCGCACTGTGATGCTCCCGCACTCGGTGCAAGCGGGAGCATCGGCCTGGTTCACGAAAGTGGTGGCCTCCTGCTTTGCGCGGTCCACCGACCCGCCCGCGACCGAGGCCCGCGCACCCACATCGGAGATGCCGATCACCTCGGCGTCGATCTCCTGCTCGTCCTCGGCGACCCCCTCCTCCCTGATAAAGCGGTTCCCGAGGTAGCGGAAGACATAGTCCATGATGGACTTCGCGATCGGAATCTCCTGGTTGTTCGTGAAGCCGGACGGCTCGAAGCGCGTATGGCTGAACTTGTCTACCAGGGTCTTGAGCGGCACACCGTACTGGAGCGTGATGGAAGTCATCGTCGCGATGGTGTCCATCAGCCCCGAGATCGTGCTGCCCTCCTTGGCCATGCGCAGGAAGATCTCGCCCGGCTTCCCGTTCTCGTAGAGGCCCACCGTCAAGTAGCCTTCGTGACCCGCGATCGAGAACTTGTGGGTCACCGAGTCTCGCTCGTCCGCGAGCTTTACACGCACGGCACGGCGCTCCTGGAGATCGACGACGTTGTCCTCGCCCTCCGATCTACTGCCGGTATTGAGGGGCTGCGTACGCTTGCTGCCGTCGCGGTAGACCGCGAGCGCTTTCAGGCCAAGCTTCCAGCCCGCGACGTACGCCTGCCGGAGCTCGTCCACGCTGGCTTCCGTCGGCAGGTTTACCGTCTTGCTGATCGCCCCCGAGAGGAAGGGCTGTACCGCACCCATCATCCGGATGTGCCCCATCCAGTGGATGCAGCGCACGCCGTTCATGGGCCGGAAGGCGCAGTCAAACACACTCAGGTGCTGTTCCTTCAGGTACGGCGCACCCTCGATCGTCTCCTTCTCGTCGATGAAGGCGATGATCCCCGCGGCCTCCTCCTCGCTGTAGCCAAGCTTGCGGAGCGCCATGGGCACTGTCTGGTTCACGATCTTGAGCAGCCCCCCACCCACCAGCTTCTTGTACTTCACCAGGGCGATGTCGGGCTCCACCCCGGTGGTATCGCAATCCATCATGAAGGCGATGGTGCCCGTCGGCGCCAGAACCGTGACCTGCGCGTTCTTGTAGCCATGCTTCCTGCCGAGCTCGAGGGCTTGCCCCCAGACCTGCCGGGACCCCTCCCAGAGATCCTGCTGCACGCCTGAAGCGGGAATCGCCTCGGCCGCATCCTTGTGCATGCCGATCACCTCGAGGAAGGGCTTGCGATTGGCGCGGTAGCGCGAGAACGGGCCCATCGCTGCTGCCACTTCGGCGCTGGTGCGGTAGGCCTCCCCGCACATCAGCGAGGTAATCGCAGCGGCCAGGTTCCGCCCCTCATCGCTGTCGTAGGCCATCCCCTGCGCCATCAGCAGGGCGCCGAGATTTGCGTAGCCAAGACCCAGGGGCCGGAACAGATGGCTGTTCTTGGCAATCTCCGGCGTCGGGTAGTCCGCGAAGTCGACCAGGATTTCCTGGGCGAGGATCGTGAGTGACGCGGCGCGCCGGAACGAAGCCACGTCGAAGTGTCCCTCGCCATCGAGGAAACGCAGCAGGTTCAGGCTGGCCAGGTTGCAAGCCGTGTCGTCGAGGAACATGTACTCCGAGCAGGGATTGCTCGAATCGATGCGCCCGGAGGCCTTCACCGGGTTCCAGCGGTTTATGGTGGTGTCGTACTGCATCCCGGGGTCACCGCACACGTGGGCGGCCTCGGCGATCTCGTCGAGCAGCTGCTTCGCGGGGAAGCGCTCCATCACCTCGCCGCTGGTCACTGCCCGGGTCTGCCAGCTCTGCTCGTTCTGCGCCGCGCGCATGAACTCGTCACTGACGCGGACACTGTGATTCGCGTTCTGAAAGAAGACCGAGTCGTAGGCACCGCCATGCACGTTGAAGCCGCCGTCGTAGCCAGCGTCGATCAGGGCCCAGGCCTTTCGCTCCTCATCGGCCTTGCAGTGGACGAACTCCCGGATGTCCGGATGATCTACGTTCAGGATCACCATCTTCGCCGCGCGCCGGGTCTTGCCGCCGCTTTTCACCACGCCGGCAAAGGAGTCGAAGCCTCGCATGAAGGAGACGGGGCCGGAGGCCGTCCCACCTCCAGCCAGCAGCTCCCTGGACGAGCGGATCTTCGAGAGGTTGGACCCCGTGCCGGAGCCACCCTTGAAGAGCATCGCCTCGGTCTTCGCGAGGTCCATGATGGACTCCATGGTGTCATACACGGAGTTGATGAAGCAGGCGCTCGCCTGCTGCGGGGTATTCTCCACCCCGAGGTTGAACCAGACGGGGCTGTTGAAGGCCATCTTCTGGGTCACGAGCAGGTGGGAGATCTCTTCCTTGAAGACCTGTCCGTCCACCTCGCTGTGGAAATAGCCACCCTCACACCCCCAGGCGTGGATGCGCTCCACCACACGTCCGATGAGCTGCTTCACCGAATGCTCGCGGTCCGGCGTCCCCAGATGGCCTCGGAAGTACTTCGAGACCACCACGTTGGTGGCGAGCTGGGACCACGCCGCCGGGATCTCGACGTCGTTCTGCTCGAAGATCACCTCTCCGCGCTCGTTGGTGATGGTCGCCGAACGCTGCTCCCAAGCCACCTCCTGGAAGGGGTGGCTGCCGGCCTCGCTGAAGTAGCGCGGAATCTCGAGCCCTCGCTGGAGCCTCGGGGTGCGCGCCTTCCGCCGTGTGGCTCGCGCCGGGCGCTGGTCGTCCGCCGGCGTGTCGCCGAGGCCCTGCAGATCGCTGCGCTTACTGTCCATGCTATCCCCCCCCACGCTGTCTCCCGTGGCATCTCGGGTTGGCAGCCGGTGATTCTGGAACACCCGGGGCCGACCCTTGAAGTCTGTGAAATTCTCCGACCGTCTGCGATATCGATCCGGATCTCGATCTCGTATCTGTTCACGCTCCCGTTTCAGCGCCGCCCCCGACCCGCCTCGGAGCCTTCCTGCTGACCTTCCCCGCGGGCCAGCGAGACCCGAAGCCGTTGGAAGAGCCTGGAGATGAGAGAGGCCCCGGGTTTCCCCGGGGCCCCCGAGCCAGGGCAGGTCCTCCTTCCCGCCGCAAGCCCGCTTCCCTCTGGCAACCGCCTGTTATCGAACCCCCCAGGCTGCCAGAAGGAGATTCATCCCCGTGGTTTCTGTGTACTCCCGGGCCTCGGGAGCGTCAAGAAAAAACCACAAAATGTGGGAGTGTCACGCTCAGTCCACCACAACCGCTGGCGTTTGAGGCCTGCGGCGCCTTCTCCACAGAAGCCCGCGGGAATTGACGCGCTGCGACGGCGCGCAGCGTCGCGGGAGAGGACCAGCGGGGCCGTTGCGGCGGGCCACGGCGCGCGCTCCCGCGGCCCCGGAGCCCGCTCAGGAGCCGTGGACGTTGCGCAGGAGGATGCGTCCGGTACCGCCTCCTGCCGCCGGCACATACTTCACGGCCAGCGCCACCCGGTTGTCCGCGTCCAAGGCCTGCCAGTAGCGTTCCAGGACGGCCTCCGGCGGCCCGGCCAGGGGCAGCCACAGCGGCTCTCCGCGGAAGCTCGGCAGGGGATTGCCGTCGCCCATGTACGTGGTCAATCCCACGCCGAGACCCGGCGGCGGCGCTGCGGGCCGAAAGCAGCTCCGGTCGGTCTGTGCCGGGTCTGCAGGGCTCGCTTTCAAGATGGAGAGCGACAGCTGGGGCGCATCCCCCCGCAGATCCAGCAGGCCGGAGATGCGCGGCGTGTAGTTCGGCGCATCCGGCTCGCGCTCGCGGGTGGCGAGGGCCGCCTCGAAGCTGCGGCCAGCCTCGAGGGCCTCGCAGGCGGTACGGGTCTGGTCCCCGTTGGTCACGAGATACACGCCCGGCAGCTCGAGCATCGCCTCGTAGAGGACCAGCGAGGGATCCTCCAGCGCCGACGCATCGAAGGGCTCCGTCCGCAGCGCACCCGCCTCGGCGGTGAAGATGCGGTTTCGGCTGTTCTGACTGCGGCCCATGATCCAGTAGACCTGGAGCCAGCCGCCGTCCTCGGCGCGACCCAGCACCAGGCCGCGGCCCGGGTAGGCATTGCGGCGCAGGTGTCGTTCGAAGGCCGCCTCCGCCTGGTCGTGCAGCGCCTTCACGCGCCCTCCTCGCGTCCCGGCAGACCCGTCAGCCGGAAACCCATGCCCTCGGGAACCTTGTAGCGGATGTTGAGGCCGATCAGCAGCGCGGTCCACGCCTCGACGCTGCGCGCATTGGCCAGGGGCCCCCCGTCCACACCGCGGATGCCGGGGATCAGCTCACACAGACGCATCACTTCCTGGCGTGGCGCTCGGGGACCCGAGACGATCACGTCGCAGGCCACTGGATCGGGCAGCTGTTGGAGCCGCTGGGCGGGCACATTCTGGAAGGCGGAGACCACCTCCACCTGCTTCGGTACAAGCGCCTTCACCAGCTCCGCGCAGGAGCCCTGCCACAGCCCCAGGGTCCGCACCGCCGCGTCCCCGATGGCCGTGGCCAGGGGCACCGCCATCGACACCACCACCTGCCCGGCCTGGAGCACCTCCTTCAGGCTCTTCACGGTGCGGGCGGTGTGCTCAAAGGGCACCGAGAGGATGACCAGGTGCGCCCGGCGGGTGGCGTCGGCATTGCCGTAGCCCGCCACGTCGGCGTCCGGGACCGCCTCGCGCACCTGCTGCGCCGCGGCCTCGGCGCGCGCTTCCTTGCGCGAGCCGATCCGGACCGGCCGGCCCGCGGCCGCGAAGCGAAGCGCCAGCCCGAGGCCCTGATCGCCGGTGCCACCGAGGATTGCAATGGCGGCGGGATCTCCCCCCGCCGGCGCTGTGCTCGTCGCATCTTCTTGTGTCGTATGCGGTGCAGACATGGCGGCGGAGGCTAGCATCTAAAGCCATGTCCGAGGATGAGAACCGCCCGGGAACGACACCGCTGAAGATCGCCCAGGAGGGCGCCCGCACCCTTGGCATTGCCTGGGCAGACGGTGCCTCGAGCCGCTACGACGTGCGCGCCCTCAGGCTGGCCTGCGGCTGTGCCCGCTGCGTGGACGAGTGGAGCGGCGCCGGCCGCCTGGATCCCGGCTCCGTCCCCGACGATGTCCGGCCCGTGAAGATCGACAGTGTCGGCCGCTATGCCATCCAGATCACCTGGAGCGACGGCCACGAGTCGGGCATCTACCCCTTCCGCAGGCTGCGCGCCCTGGCGGACGAAGCCGGGGATACGGCGGCCGCTGGCCCGTAGCCCGTGCGTATCGAGCCCCTCTTCGAGGCCCAGGTGGTGGCCAGGCGGATCTCCGACCTCGCCCGGCAGATCCATCTCGATTACGCGGATGACCCCCTCTCCTTGGTCTGCATCGCGGAAGGAGCTGGACGCTTCACGGACGCGCTACTCGAGAGGCTACGCGCGCTGGGCCACGACCCGGAGCGTCTGGATGTGCGGGCGCGACGCACCGAGGGCACCGCCCTCCGGCCGGTGCAGGTAGACCACTTCGACCTGCAGGCCCTCGAGGCGCGAGATGTGCTCGTGTTGGACGACGTCGCCGACGAAGGCGCCACCCTGCGCGCCGTCCTCGAGGTGGTCTCCCTCGCGGAGACCCGCAGCGTACGCACGGCCGTGCTGATCGACAAACGCGAGCGCCGCCTCGAGCCCCTCCACCTGGACTACGTAGGCTTCGAGATCGAGTCCGGATGGGTCATCGGCTTCGGCATGGATGTGGACGGCGAATACCGGGAGCTCGATTGGATCGGGTTGCTCCGGGACGATCGCTTCTAAGCCGCCGAGGCCCCTGCGCAGGCAGCTCGAGCGCCGTACCTGCGCACAAAAGAGAGGTGCCGGGCAGGTCGAGCCCAGGATCTACTCCAGATTCAGGGACCCCATGCCGATGGGAGGACCTGGACCGGGGGCCGAAGCGCAACCACCAATTTTTGAAAGGCGGGTGGGATGCGCTCCAGCCCCCTGCGCAGCGGGTCCAGGCCCTCCGTAGCGGCCGAGAGTTGTCAGCGCCGCATGGCGTCTTCGCCTCCGAAGCGCAGCGTCCGGCTTCTAGGCGCCATGCACGCCGTGGGGCCCCGGGGCGAGCAGCCTGCGCGCGATGCGCAGCAGGTCGCTCTTGTGGGACTCGAGGTCTGCCAGGGGGTCGAAGCGATCCTCCGGCACGTAGTTCGGGAGCGCTGCGACGTGGAAGAGCGTGGCTCCGCCGATTGCGCTCATCAGCTGCAGGGGCTCCTCGCTGACCGGATGGATCGCACCGCTCTCGATGCCCTCCTGAAAGACCTTCTCCACGAGGTCCACAAAGGGCGCGGCCACCGTGCGCGGGTTCCCAGCGGGAGAGGGCGCAGCACTCTCCCGCAAGGCAATGCGGGCGATGGCCGGCCGCTCTCCGACGAAGTCCACCCAGGTGATGAGGGCCGCTTCCAAGCGATCCATGAAGCTTCCAGTGCTGGAGAGGGCGCGGCCCAGACGGGCAAAGAGATCCTGGGTGAGGTCGTCCAGAACCAGGCGGTAGAGCTCCTGCTTGTCACGGAAATGGTAAAAGAGCGCCGCCCGCTTGACGCCCACATCCCCGGCGATGTTCTCGAGGCGGGCCTTGGTGAAGCCGTCCATGCCGAAGCGATGCTCCGCGGCGCGGAGGATCTCCGCCCGCGTTTGCTCTGCCCTGTGGGTGAACCGGCTGGTGCGAGTCAACTAAACCTCGTTCGCTGAATCAACTGACCGGTAAGTAAACCAAATAAACTATAAATATCAAGTCCTTACACGAATCCGCAGCTTGGACACCCAGCTATCCGGCTTTGCTAGAGGAACGCCAGATTCACGGGTAGCATGGGCGCATGCGGCAGCTCTTCGCGCGCAGCGTCTTTCCCCTCGTGCTGGGCTCCGCGCTGCTCGGCTCGCTCTACTTCCTGGAGTCGGGTCAGCTGCAGCTGGCGCTAGGCGTTCCCGCCGGTAGCGCGGCGCTGCTGATCCTCCTGCTGGAGCGGCGTGTGCCGCTGCACCGCTCCTGGCAGCGCTCCCATGGCGACGTCCACGTGGACCTCGCCCACGTAGTCTCGGTGAGTACGACCACCGCGGCGGTACAGGCCGGGGTCGTCCTGGCGGCACTGCCTGTTGCCGGAGCCCTGCGCACGCACCTCGGCACACCGCTCTGGCCCACGGCCTGGCCCTGGCTCTTGCAGCTGCCCCTCGCGCTGGTGGTCGCCGAGCTGCCCAAGTACTGGCTGCACCGCCTGATGCACGAGCGCGAAGCACTTTGGCGGCTCCACGCCACGCACCACAGCTCCCCACGCCTCTACTTCCTCAACGCGGCGCGCTTCCACCCCTTCGACATCGGCCTCGACACGCTGGTGGGACTGTTACCGCTCGTCGTGCTGGGCTGCGGGCCGGAGGTGCTGGTGCTCTTCGCCGTGGTCTCGGCCGTCCACGGCTACTTCCAGCACGCCAACCTCGTGTTGCAGCTCGGACCGCTGAACTACTTCTTCAGCATGGCGGAGCTGCACCGCTGGCATCACTCGAAGCTGCCGGAAGAGGCCAATCGCAATTATGGACAGAATGTGATCGTGTGGGACCTGGTCTTCGGCACCTTTTTCTGGCCGCGCCACCGAGAGCCACCGGAGGAGATCGGCCTCGCCGACCTGCCGGCCTTTCCCCAGGCCTTTTGGCGGCAGCTGGCCTCGCCGTTTCGCTGGCGGCGCATCACCCAGGCCTTGTCACTCGGGTAGCGCGTAGGCCACAAGCGCATCCCCCAGGGTCTGCGGGCCGCGGCCATAGCCGCCCGCGGCAATCACCACGAACTGCCGGCCGCCCACGGCGTAGGTCATGGGCGTCGCTTGCCCGCCAGCGGGCAAGCGTGCCTTCCAGAGCTCTTCGCCACTGCGCTCGTCGAAGGCGCGCAGATAGTTGTCCGCGGCCGCTCCGATGAAGACCAGCCCGCTCGCGGTGACCAGGGGGCCGCCGAGGCTCGGGGTGCCGAGCTTGATCGGGAGGGGAATCGGCGCGATGTCGCGGATCGTGCCCAGCGGCACCTGCCAGCGCAGCTTGCCGGTGGAGAGATCCACCGCGGCGAGAGTGCCCCACGGCGGTGGATTGCACGGGACGCCCAGCGGCGAGGAGAGCATCTCTCGCCGCATGGCCCAGGGCGTGCCGCGTTGCGGGGAAATCTCCACCCCGGGGTGCGCAGCCCGCTCGGCGGCGAAACGAGCCGGGTCCAGGAGTGTCACCACCCAGGGAAAGTCGCTGGTGTTGGCGATGAGCAGCTGGCGCTCGGGATCGACGGCTACGCCTCCCCAGTTCACGCCGCCGGCGTTGCCCGGATACATGATCGAACCCTGAGTGGAAGGCGGGGTGAACATGCCGTCCCAGCGCAGCGCCTGCATCTGCTCTCGGCACTTGCCTCGGTCCCAGGGCGTGACCCCCCAGGCGTCCTTCTCTGGGTCGAGCCGTGTCCGCACCAGATGGGCGAGCCCGGTCGGTACGGGCTGGGTCGGCGAGAGCACGAAGCCCTTCTCCGCACCCTGGGGCACCGGCCGCTCCTCGATGGGGAAGAGGGGCTTGCCGGTCTCGCGCTGGAAGGCGAAGAGGAAGCCCATCTTCGTGGCCTGCACCACGGCGGGAATCTCGCGGCCCCCGCGCCGCAGCGAGAAGAGCGTCGGCTGGGCGGGCACGTCGAAATCCCAGACATCGTGGTGCACGGTCTGGTAGTGCCACAGGTACTGGCCCGTGGAGGCCCGCAGCACGACCAGGGAGCTGCCCAGGTCGTCCAGGCCGTGCCGCCACGCCGAGGCGTAGTCCGGCGAGGGGCCGCCTGTAGGCAGGAAGAGCAGGTCTCGGGCCTCATCCGCGGACATCGGGGCCCAGACGTTGGGACTGCTGAGGTGCCAGCCGCTGCCGGCCGCACGGAGCCCCCCCTGGCCCTTGGGCACGGGGTCGTAGGCCCAGCGCAGCGCCCCGCTGCGCACGTCGAAGGCGCGCACCACCCCGCTAGGGGCCCCCACGCGCTGGTTGTCCCCGATGGCGCCCCCCACCACCACCAGATCGTGGACCACCGTCGGCGCCGAGGTGACGGAGTACTCGCCAACCCACAGCTCCTTGCCGATGCCGCGCTTCAGATCCACCTGGCCGCCCTCGCCGAAGTCCCGGCAAAGCTTTCCGGTAGCGGCGTCCAGGGCCAGGAGACGCCCATCCACCGTGGCGGAGAAGATGCGCCGGCGACAGGCCGCACCCTCCTTGGCTCCGGCATCCCGCCAGCTGGCGACGCCCCGGCAGATCATCTGGTTGGCATAGTCCTGGGTGCGGTCGAGCTTCGGATCGAAGGTCCAGCGTGGCACCCCGGTGGCGGGATCCAGGGCAAAGACGCGGTTGAAGGGGGTGCAGCCGTAGAGCGTGCCCGCCACCAGGAAGGGCGTGAGCTCGAAGGCCGTGGTGGAGCGCGCCCCGGCGGCCTCGTTCCGCCTGACCACGTCGCCGTGGTGCCAGACCCAGACCTTTTCGAGCTCGTTCACGTTGGCGGGGGAGATCTGCGAGAGCGTCGCGTAGCGGCTGCCCCCGGCGTCGCCTCCATATTGGGGCCAGTCCGAGCCAGCCCGGGCGACGCACGGCACCAGGGGCCCGGAACCCAGGAGCCCCGCGAGGAGGGCTCCGCTGAGCAGGAGGCGCGAGAGCGGGGATGAGGTGCCGTTCATGGGGGAAATCTCCTGGCGCGCGAACTCCTCCAGGATGGAGAGCCCACGAAGTGTGGATTGTACGCAGCCCGAGCCACGAGGTTCACCCCGTCCCCGCCCTCTCGACATCCAGCCCCAGCCTCGCCATGCTCCCGGCACTCGTTTCGCGGAGGAGCCACCGTGCCGTGGAAAGATTGGCACCGGGAAGTTCCGAGAGTGCGTGTCACGGGGGGCGGCTTCGACCTGAAGCGCCGCAGGTCGGGACAGAAGCACGTGCTCTTCCGTCTCACCCAGCCCCTCTCCGTACAGCTTTCCGACACCGGCGAGGAGCTGCTGCTGCCCGTGGGGACGCTCAGCGACGGCTCGAGCGTGCCCGGTGTCCTTTGGGGCGCCCTGGCTGCCAACCCCGCGGATCTGCTCCTGCCGGGCTTCGCCCACGACTTCGCCTACCGCCGCGGCGCGCGGCTTCGCAATCCTGCTGGCGGCTCGCGCGCCATCGATCGCTACCAGGCTGACCTCTTGCACATTGCCCTGGACCGCGTGATGAAGGTCAAGAAGGCGGACCAGGGCAAGATCTTCTACGCGCTGCGCGTCGGCGGCGGCTTTGCGTTCAGGGAGCGGAGCGTCGGCTGGGATGGCAGGGACTGAAGCCGCGCAGCGGAGCGGCCCGTGGGGCGCGGGGGTTCGTCGTGGAGCCCATCCCGCTAAGCTGGAGCTCGCATGCCCGAGCCCGTTCCCGCCCGCCCCTCGGCCACCATCCTGCTGCTCCGCGACGGCGGGTCGGGGTTGGAAGTGTTCATGGTGGAGCGCCACCACCAGATCGATTTCGCCACCGGGGCCCTGGTGTTCCCCGGCGGCAAGGTGGACGCAGGGGACGCAGATGGGCGCCTGTGCGCGCACTGCCGCGGTGTCGATGGGCTCGATGAGGGAGAGCGCAGTCTGCGCATGGCAGCCATCCGCGAGACCTTCGAGGAGTCCGGCGTGCTGTTGGCGCGGCTGGCGGGAGAAGAAGCGCTCGTCCCTTGCGAGCAGCGCGCCGACATCGACCAGCGACGTCGGGACGACCTGCACGACGGTCGCATCAGCATGGCACAGCTCGCGGAGGAGGAGCGCCTGGTCTTTGCCTGCGACCGGCTGCAGCCCTTTGCCCACTGGATCACCCCGGAGTTCATGCCCAAGCGCTTCGACACCTGGTTCTTCCTGGCCGAGGCCCCCAGGGACCAGCTGGCGCTGCACGACGGCCAGGAGTCCGTGGACTCGCTCTGGGTCCGCCCCGCGGATGCCATCGCCCTGGCCGAGGCCGGCCGACGCACCATCATCTTTCCAACCCTCATGAATCTCCAGAAGCTAGGTCGCAGCGCCAGCGTGGCGGAGGCCCTGGAGGCGGCACGCCAGGACCGCATCGTCACCGTCTTTCCCAAGCTCGTGAAGCGCGACGGCGATATGAAGATGGTGCTGCCCGAGGACGCGGGGTACGACGTGGTGGAGGCCCCGCTGGACGTTGTGCGCTGAGGCTTGGGCCGCGCCCTCAGGAGGGCGCCGCGCGCATCAGCTCGCGCAGGGCGCGCATGCCCGTGGTGCGGATACCCTGTGCTGCTAGCAGCTTCGCACCCTCGGCCCCGCCGTAGAGCTGCCGCTCGTAGTCGCGTTGGTGCGCGCCGTCGGGAGTAATGGCGCGCAGCTCCTCGCCGTCCCTCGCGGGATGGCAGATCAGATAGCTCACCCCTTCCGGCAGCCCCGCGAGGCGAGCCTCGTTGTGGGCACGGCCCTCGCCCTCCCCAAAAACCAGGGATGCGGCATCGAAGCCATCCAGGATCGGGACCCCGCCGGCCTCCAGGGCCTCCACGCCGCGGCGGATCACCTCTGCTGCGGCGGCGGGCAGGCCATTGGCCTCAACCGCAGCCTCATCCGCCCAGGCGGCGAAGACCGGCAGCTGGAACTCCAGCGCCAGGTCCTTGTAGATCCCGACCACCTGCGGGAGGAAACAGACACCCATGTGGGTGTCCAGGTGGGTCACGTCGATGCCGGCCTCGAGGGCCGCCTCGACCTGGGCGTGCAGCTCGGCCGCGATCTCGGAGGGCTCGGCGTGGGCCGCCACCTCGCCGATTGTACGCGGCAGGTAGCCCTCGGTGTCCAACAGCGAAGGCGACCCCTTGCGACCGGTGAGCGGGGCCCAGCGCATGCCCTGCCACTCCGCGGTGAGGGTGAGGTGCACCCCGAGATCGAGGCCCGGGTTCGCCCGCGCCCGTTCCGCTGCCTCCGCGAACCACGGGCAGGGCACCATGAGGCTGCCGCAGGTGACCGAGCCCTTCTCCAGCGCCTCGAAGGCGCCTTCGTTGGCGGCGTGACACATCCCGATGTCGTCGGCGTGCACGATGGCCACGCGGTCCCTGGCGGCGAAGCCCAGGCGTTCGGCAAGCGTTCTGGCCATGCTGGGGTCCTCCTCTGGCGGGCAGCGAGGTCAGCAGTCTACCGCTAGCCTCGCCGCCATGTCGGCCCTGGATCTTGCGAGCGCGGCGCGGGCGGCCGAGGCGGCGGCGGAGGCCGCCCGCCGCGAGATCCTGCCACGCTTCCGCCGCGTCGCGACGGAGACCAAGGCCGACGGCTCTCCGGTCACCGAGGCGGACCGAGCAGCGGAACGCGCCATCCGCGAGACCCTGCGCGACTTCGACCGGGAGATCGGCATCCTTGGCGAGGAGTACGGCGAAGAGGGCGAGATTGCCGGGCGGCACTGGGTGGTCGACCCCATCGACGGCACGATCGGATTCGCCCGAGGCATGGGGCTGTGGAGCACCCTCATCGCCCTGGTCGAGGACGGGGAGTCCGTGCTGGGACTCATCGACCTGCCCTCCCTGGGCGAACGCTACGTAGGCTGGCGCGGCGCCGGCGTGCGGCGGGACGGCCAGGCGGTGCACGTCTCCCAGCGGGACGACCTTTCCCGCGCGCTGGTTTCCCACGGCGACCCCTTCTGCTTCGAGCGCTTCGGCTCCCGCGCCTGCTTCGAGCGCATGGCCGCGGAAATCCCCTTCCTGCTCGGCTACACCGATGCCTTCGGGCACGCCCAGGTGCTGCACGGAGGACTCGACGCCATGGTGGACCCCAACCTCAACGTGTGGGACGCCGCCGCGACGCAGATCCTCGTGCCCGAGGCGGGGGGCCGCTGCGTCAGCGTGGACCGGCGCGACCAGGGGCGCGGCCTCGGCCTGGTCTTCGGCAGCCCAGCGCTCGTGGAGCGCCTCGCCGACTGGTTGGAGGGCTGAGGCGTGGATGCCGACCGCTTCTTCAGCCGCCTGAACCCGCTGATGCTGGCGATCCTGCGCTCGCCATTTCACTGGGTCCTGAGCTCCGGGCTGATGGCGCTCACCGTCACGGGCCGGCGCAGCGGCCGCCGCTATACCATCCCCGTGGGCTACCAGAAGCAAGGCAACCGCGTGACCGTGCTCGTCTCGAGGGCAGCCCGCAAGCAGTGGTGGCGCAACTACCAGCTGCCCGCACCCGTGGCGTGTCGCATCCGCGGGCGCCGCCTACGCGGCGAGGGGCATGTGCTCCCGGGTGCCTCGGAGCGCTTTCGCGAGGCTGTGGACGAGACCTTCCAGCGCATGCCACGCCTGGGGGGACAGTTCGGCATCGAGTACGACCGCCTGCACGGCCTCACGGATTCCCAATGGCAATGTGTGGCCGAGACCGGCGCTGTGGTGGAGATCCGCCTCGCGGCCGAGGCGCAGGCCGGCTAACGCGCGGGCACCACGACCAGTGAGGCCCGTGAATGGGCCTCGTCCACTGGACACGCCACCGCGTAGACCCGACCCGCCTCCAGGGGGGGAAGCTCAGTCACGGTCTCGCCCCCCGGCGGTACCAGGACCTCCACTCCGAGGCCCGGGATACGCACACCATGGGGCTTTCCCGTGGTGTTCACGAGATGGATGGAGCGTCCTGCGCCGGCGGTCAGCACCAGCGTCGCGGGCAGGAACACGCTCTGGCCACCGACCTCGCTGGCCACCAGATCCACCTGGCTGCGATCTTCGCTGTAGCCAGCCGCGGCCTGGTGGGCGTTCTCCAGCACGATCGGCCGCTGGGTGTCGATACAGGCCAGCACCATGGTCGCCAGGAGCCCGAGGAGCGGGCCTCCTACCCAGTGCATCCGGCTCTGGCACGACTGACTCCGCGTCACTTCCCACTCCTTCAACAGCTATGCTACCGGACCCCGCAGCGGCCGCCGGACCGCGATCGGCTGGCCTTCCCATGCATTGGAATCTCCCCGCATCAGGAGCCCCCATGAGCCAAGACGCCCCCACAGTCACCCTCGACGATGCCCGCGAGCTCCTCGAGGCCGCGCAATCCCTGGTGGAGCCCGCCCTGGAGCGTGCCCGCGAGATCACCGAAGGCGGTACGCGCATCGACGACCACCAGGTCCTTGCGGAGCGGGTCGTCTACGCCGCCACCGAGGCGCGGGCCGCCGGGGAGGTGGTGGCGCTCGTGGAGGCTGCGGAAGCCGCGGGCCGTTCTACGCCGATCCTTCTACAGAGCGCGGTGGCCGCCGTGGCACAGCTGTGTGCGGCGCTGCGCGACCGTCTGGACCCGAGCCTCCTGGAGCTGGGCCTGGACGATGCCACCCTGGAGCGGGCATTCCCCGCCGAGCTCCGCAAACGCCTGCGCCGCGCCCGCAGCCAGGCGCTCCTTCAGGAAATCGGACGCCAAGTCATCCTGAGCCGCGGCCGTACCGAGCCGCCGCTTGACGAGATGATCGAGCAGGTACGTGACTCCGTGCGAGATTTCGCCGAGAAGGAGGTCGTCCCTCACGCCGAGGAAATCCACCGCGGCGACCAGGACATCCCCGAGGCCTTCATTACGAAGATGGGCGAGCTGGGCTACTTCGGCCTCTCCATCCCCGAGAGCTACGGCGGCTTCGAGATGGGCAACCTCGCGATGATCCTCACCACCGAGGAGCTCTCCCGGGCTTCGCTGGCCGCGGCAGGCTCGCTGATCACTCGGCCGGAGATCCTCACCAAGGCACTGCTTCAGGGCGGCACCGAGGAGCAGAAGCAGGCCTGGCTGCCAAAGCTCGCCAGCGGTGAGGTGCTGGTAGGCGTCTCTGTCACCGAGCCCGACATCGGCAGCGACGTGGCCGGTGTGAAGTGTCGCGCCACGCGCACCACGCTGGACGGCGAGGCGGGCTGGGTGCTGGACGGCGCCAAGGCGTGGTGCACCTTCGCGGGCCGCGCCCATGTGCTGGCGCTGCTGGCGCGCACGGACCCGGACCCGTCGAAACGTGCCAAGGGGCTCTCACTCTTCATCGTCCCGAAGGACTCCTTCCAAGGCCACGCCTTCGAAATGAAGCAGCCCGGCGGCGGCCGCATGCTGGGAAAGGCCGACGCCACCCCCGGCTACCGCGGCATGCACTCCTTCACCCTGAACCTCGAGCGCTACTTCGTCCCCGCCGCCAACCTCGTGGGTGGTGAGGCTGGCCTGGGCCGCGGCTTCTACCTGCAGATGGGTGGCTTCGCCGCCGGCCGCCTCCAGACCGGCGGGCGAGGCTGCGGCCTCGCCCAGGCCGCGCTGGAGGAGACCGCGAAGTACGTCGCGGACCGCGCGCAGTTCGGAAAGCCCATCGGCGACTTCCAGCTCACCCAGCACACCCTGGGCACCATGGCCGCACGGCTGCTGGCCGCCCGCGCCCTCACCTACGCTGCCGCGGGTGCCATGGACGAGGACGCGCGCGCCGCCGCCCCCCTGGCCGCCCAGGCCAAGCTGCTGGCCTGCGACATCGCCGTGGAGCTCGCGCAGCAGGGCCAGCTGATGCACGGCGGCTGGGGCTACGCCGAGGAGTACCCGATCAGCCGCTACGTGGTGGACGCCTCGGTGCTGCCCATCTTCGAAGGCGTGAAGCCCATCCTCGAGCTCTACGCCATCGGCCGGTCGTTGCTGAAGCGCTGAGCGCGCGGCCCAGCACGAGATTCAACAGCAAGACCGGTCATTGCCCCCGACGCCGCCACGCACCCCTACCCCCAGGTTCGAACTCGAGCCTCCATCCCACCGTCCCTGGCGCGCCAAAGAGGGCGAGTCCGCTGCGTTCCAGGAGCTGTTAGAATCTGCGCGGCATCGCCCGCATCGGGCATCTCTTGGAGGCCTCACGGTTGCTGAGTCGCCTTCGCCACACTCGCGAAAAGCTGCCCATCGACGACCAGCAGGCGGAGCGCCTCCAGCGGGCCTTCTATGTCTTCTGCCTGATGGGCTCCGGCGGAATCGCGATCACCGGGGCGATCTACCAGACGGCCGCCACTGTGATTGGAGCCGCGTTGGTTGGCACCAGCGTGCTGCTCTGCATCGCGCTGACCCGGCATGGCCAGGCCATCGCGGCGCGCGTTCTTCTGCTGAGCACCACCACGCTCGTGGTAGTAGACCTTGCCTGGAGGGGCGGCGGAATCCACGACATTTCGGTGGCCTTCCTCCCGTTGGTTGTCGTCTTCTCGGGCATCCTGCTGGGCCGGCGTGCCGCCGTCGTCTTCGCAATGCTGGGTGGCGCGGCCGCGACGGGTCTGGTGTGGGGAGACCTGCATGGCCTCACCGGGACGGGCCAGCCCCTGCGCTCAGACCCCGGAGACGCGCTGAGCGTGAGTATCCTGCTGGCCATTGCCGCTGGGATCATGTGGTATGTGATGGATAGTCTCGGCAACAGCCTGCTCGCCGCCCGTGCCAGCGGAGCACGTCTGGAGATTCAGGCCGACGAGCTCCGGGCCTCGGAGGCCCGCTGGCGCTCCCTCGTACAACACGCTCCGAACCGGATCATGAACGTGGATCGCGAAGGCACCGTGCTCTTCACGAATGAAGAACAAGCCATGGCAAGCGCCTTCGATCTGGTGCGGCCCGAAGAACGAGTCGACCTGCGCGCTACACTGGATCATGTTTTTGATGGTAGGGGCGCCATCGTCCGCGAGCTTCGCGGGCCCGGAGAAGGCGAGACCCTCGCCATTCGTGTCGGGCCCATCGAGCGAGACGGTGCTGTGGCAGGCGCGACGCTGGTCGTCTCCGATGTGAGCGAACGAGTCCGGGCAGAGGAGGAGCGGAAAAATCTCGAGGCGCGTCTGCGCACGGCCCAGAAGATGGAATCGTTGGGCCAGCTCGCGGGCGGCATCGCTCACGACTTCAACAACCTGCTCACGGTAATCTCGGGAAACTCCGCGTTGCTCGAGGAAGCGGTTCGCGAGCCCTGGATGCACGAGAGTGTCTCCGAGATCCGGGCCGCCCAGGAGCGAGCAGCCTCCCTCGTGCGCCAGCTGCTGGCCTTCGGCGGGCGGCAGCTGCTACGACCCGAGGTGCTGGAACTGAACACCTGCGTGGGAGGTATCTGTGGGATGCTGCGGCGGCTGCTTGGAGGATCGGTGGAGTTTCGCTTTCTTCCCACGCCCACCCTTGCGCCGGTGCTGGCAGATCCTGGACAGATCGAGCAGGTCCTGGTGAACCTGGTCCTGAACGCGCGGGACGCACTGGGGGAGGGCGGTCACCTCGAGATCCGAACGGCATCACGCACGCTCGTCTCACCCATGGAAATCCGTGAGTCGGTCGTCGAGCCGGGTGAATACGTTGTACTGAGCGTCTCGGACGACGGACCCGGCATGGACGAGGAGACCCAGAGCCAGATCTTCGAGCCCTTCTTTACGACCAAGTCGCGGAGTCGCGGCTCTGGCCTCGGGCTGTCCTCCGCCTATGGCATCGTCACCCAGAGCGGTGGCTCAATGAGGGTAGAGAGTGCGCCGGGCAAGGGGGCGACCTTCGAGATTTTGTTGCCAGCCCATCGCGGTCGCCCCGCCCCGGAGGTGGCGCCCGCGCTCGAGGTG
>Ga0114931_10000391_pt1 | contig 51935 bp, 37 predicted proteins | sample 2SBtaG_FD_89579 | JGI IMG/M metagenome (GOLD analysis project Ga0114931, IMG submission 89579) | Deep subsurface microbial communities from Kolumbo volcano to uncover new lineages of life (NeLLi) - 2SBTROV14_V59a metaG | ecosystem: Environmental > Aquatic > Marine > Volcanic | place: Kolumbo... | reverse complement strand
CACCGCGTCGATGTCGGTGCGCGCCTCGCCGTCGCGGTTGAGGTCGATCAGCGCCGCCGCCCGACCGAGATGCCCGGCGACCGTATTGGGGTCGAGGTCGATGGCGCGGCCGAAGGCTTCGAGCGCGGTCGGGAAGTCGCGCTTCAAGCGCCGGAGCTCGCCCTTGAGGACCCAGGCGTCGACCAGCTTGGGCGACAGCGCGATCGCCTTGTCGGCCTCCTCCTCCGCCCCCTTGACGTCGTTCTTGAGCACCCGGATTCGGGCGAGCGCCACATGGATCGACGCCTGATCGGGGCGCAGCCGGTCGGCGCCGCGAAGCGCCGCCTCGGCGTCGTCGAGACGCTTCAGGGACATGAAGGCCTGGCCGCGCAGGAGCAACACGGTCGCCTCGATATCGTCGCCGCGCTTGCCGCTCTTGATTTCCTCGATGACGCGATCGAACTTGCCCTGGAGCAGGTAGGCCCGGCCGAGGGCGACGATCACGCGCGATTCATCGAGTCCGCGCGCGCGCGCCTTGCGCAGCTCCTTCTCGGCCGCGACGCCGTTGCCCAGCCGAACATAGATCTCGCCCAGGAGATAGCGCGCCGCGACGTTATCGGGGTCGCTCTGAAGCGCGTTCTTGAGCTGGATCACGGCGGCGTTGACGTCGCCCTTCTCGAGATAGGCGCGGGCGTCGTCGTAATAGGCGTTCGACTGGTCGGCGTTGGCCGCGGCCAGGGCGTTCGGCGCCACGGCGAGGAACAGAGCGCCGAGGATCAGCGCGATGCATGCGGCCGCGCGCGCGCGCGAGCCCCGTCCGACATGGTTGATCGTCGACACGACACGTCCCCCTTGTCCTGTCATCGCGGCGGGCATGCGCCTACCACTTGACATGATGATAGCGCATAAGGTCGTAGAGCGTGGGCCGGCTGACGCCCAGGAGCTTGGCCGCCTGCGAGACGTTGCCGTCGACCTGGGCGAGCGCCCGCGTGAGCGCCTCGCGCTCGGCCCGCTCGCGGACCTCCTTGAGGTTGAGATCGGGCGCCTCGTCGCTCGCCCCCTCGAGCTCGAGGTCGGCGGCCGTGATCCGCTTGCCCTCGGCCATGATAATGGCGCGCTTGAGCCGGTTCTCGAGCTCGCGTACATTGCCCGGCCAAGCGTGCGCGGCAAGCGCCGCGAGCGCCTCGTCGGTGAAGCCGCGCACCGAATGGCCGAGTTCCTTGTTCAGGCGGTTGAGGAAATTGCGCGCCAGCACGATCGGGTCATTGGCGCGCTCGCGCAGCGGCGGGATGCGAATCACGAGCTCGCTGATGCGATAGAACAGATCCTCGCGGAACGCGCCCGTGCCGATCATGTCGGCGAGGTCCTGATGGGTGGCGCTGACGACCCGCACGTCGACCGCGATCGACTTGCGCCCGCCGATGCGCTCGATCACCCGTTCCTGGAGAAAACGCAGCAGCTTGACCTGGAGCGGCAGCGGCAAATCGCCGATCTCGTCGAGAAACAGGGTGCCGCCGTCGGCGATCTCGATCTTGCCCTGGGTCTGCTTGACCGCGCCGGTGAAAGCGCCCTTCTCGTGGCCGAACAGTTCGGATTCGAGCAGGTTCTCGGGGATCGCCGCGCAGTTGATGGCGACGAACGCCGCGTCGCGCCGGCCGCTCAGATCGTGAAGCGCGCGCGCCAGCACTTCCTTGCCGGTGCCGCTCTCGCCGGTGAGCAGCACGCTCACATCGGCCGGCGCGACCTTCTCGATCGTGCGGCAGATCTTCATCATAGCCGGGCAGGCGGTGATGATGCCGCGCAGCGGCGTGTCGCGGTCGCCATGGGCGAGGCGCCGGTTCTCGGTTTCGAGCCCGTGGAGGTGATGGGCGCGATCGATGATGAGGGCGAGAACCTCGTCGTCGATCGGCTTCTGATAGAAGTCGTAGGCGCCGATCCCCACGGCCTTGACCGCGTTGTCGCGGTCCTCGTTCCCGGTCACGACGATTACCTTGGTCTCGGGCGCCCGGGCGAGGATCGCCTCGAGCGTGGCGAGTCCCTCGCTCGCCCCGTCGGCGTCGGGCGGCAGGCCGAGGTCGAGGGTGACGACCGGGGGCGATTCGTTTTTCACGACGTCGAGGGCGCTCTCGCGATCGCCGGCGAAAAAGAGGTCGAACCGCTCGAAGCTCCAGCGCAATTGCCGCTGAAGGCCGGGGTCGTCCTCGACAATCAACAGCTTGGGCTTTTTCCTGCTCATCGACCCATGGCCTTTCTTTCCCCGGCCTCGCGCCCGCGACCCACGTCGGCGCGCGGCAGCGTCATCCGCATGATCGTCCCCTCCCCCGGGGCCGAGATCGCGTCGAGCCGCCCGCCCATGGAGCGCGCGAACTCGCGGCTCTCGTAGGCGCCGATCCCGTAGCCCGTGTCCTTGGTCGAGCGGAAGGGACGAAACAGCTCATCGCGCACGAAGGCCGCGTCCATGCCGGCGCCATGGTCCTCGACCTCGATCACGACCTCGTCGTCGCGCCCGGCGAGCCGGACATGGACGCGACCGTCGGGTCCCGAGGCATCGAGGGCGTTCTGGATGAGGTGGTCGAGCACGGCGATCAGGCGATCTTCGTCCACGGCGACCGCGAGCCCCCCTCCCCTGATGTCGAGATCGATCGGCGCCACCCCCGACCGATCGCGAACCAGCCGGCGCAGGACCAGCGCGAGATCGACGACCGGACGCCGGCCCTCGGCCGGTTCGGCGTGCAATCGTACCAGAAGCCGGTTCATCTTTTCGACCGAATCGCGCACCGTCTGGAGCATATCCTCCTGGAATTCGGGGTTGTCGCGGTGCTTCTCGGCATTGCGCGCCATCAGCGAAAGCTGGCTGACCAGGTTCTTGATGTCGTGAAGCACGAAGGCGAAGCGGCGGTTGAAGGCCTCGAACTGGCGCGCCTCGAACAGCGCGCGGGCCGCCTGCTCCTGGGCGAGATAGCTCGCCGCCTGGCGGCCGACGGTCTTGAGGATGTCGTAATCCTCCCAGTTGATCTCGCGCGGCGCCCGGGGCGCGCCGAGAACGATGAAGCCGATCAACCGCTCGTCGTGAACCAGCGGAACGACGAGCCAGGCCCGCTCGATCCCGAGCAACCATTCGGGCGCGGACGCATCGCCGCCAACCTCGCGGCGCGCGCGCAGATCGTCGAGGTTGACCACCCATTCGCGCGCGCCGAGCAACCGGGCAAGCGGCCCGTCGGCGGGCTCGTCGACGGCGGGGTAGGCCTGGTTCCAGGTCGCGACCAGGGAGAACCGGTCGCCATCGTCGCGCATCCACAAGGCGCCATCGGGGCTGTCGACGATATCGGCGATCGCCCGGATCGCCCGCTCGCGCAGTCCGTAATGCGACTCGGTCGACGAGATCGTGCGGATGAACTTGAGCCACTCGTCGCGGTAGTCGTAGCGGTAGCTGAGAAAATACTTGGTGAGCAGAACCTTGGCGGTCGACCGCGCGCGGCCCGACAGGAGAACGACGATCAAAAGAACGCCGGCCGCGAACAGGAAGGTCATGCGCAGCAGCGTGCCCCAGTCGCCGCCGAACTCGCGCAGGTAGTAGCCGGCCGCCGCCGTCGAGAGCATGTAGCCGCCGACCGCGATCAGGGTCATCGAATGGAAGACCACCCGGCGCGAGACGAAGACCTCGATCTCCCAGTCGCGATTGCGCGCCGCCGAAAGCGCGATCAGCGGCACGATCACCGCGTCGACCGCGCCGCGCGCGACCAGAAGGTCGAAATCGAGCGCGCGCACCAAAATCGCGTTGGCGTAGATGAACAGATCGTAGGCGAACAGCGCGCCGAGCCCGAAGCACAGGTGCTTGATCGACCAGCGCCGCTCGGGATTGGTGTTGCGGTAGAGGTTCTCGGCCATGGCCAGGCCGAGGACGGCGATCGCGAGGCGGCCGTAGATGCCGACGCCGAAGCCGGTCATCGCCAGCCCGAGCTTGAGCGGCACGGCGGGGAACAGATCGATCAGGGCGACGGCGAGGCACAGGGCGCCACTCGCCAGTGGACCGGGGCCGAGAAGACCGAGCCGGCGGCTCTCCTTCCGCGTCATCGTCGCGAGGACGCTCCACAGAACGGCGATCCAGCCGGCGCTGCGCGCGACCTCGGCGATCCGCAAGACGGGCGCGGCCTGATCCTCGGGCGTCGAATAGACCATGGCGACCACGGCCCAGACCGCCGTCAGCGCCGCCGCCACGGTCAGGACGACACCGGCGCCGCGCCCGCGCCAACTGACGATCAGCAGGATCGTCAGCAGCGAGAACGCGATGGCCGCGACGAGATGGCTTATCGATCCAACATCCATGCCCGAAATCGTATCCCATAAGTCGGCCGCGCCGTTAGCGGACGCCCTCGGGCCACAGGACGACGCGAACCGTCTGCATCAGGATGATCAGATCGAGGAATACGCTAAAATTCTTAACATAATAAAGGTCGTATCGCAGTTTCCCCTTGGCGTCATCGAGCGAGGCGCCATACGGATGGTTGAGCTGCGCCCAGCCCGTGATTCCGGGCTTCACCCGGTGACGCTCGGCATAATAGACGAGTTCGCCGGCGAGGCGGTCGACGAAGAAGGGGCGCTCGGGACGCGGGCCGACGAAGCTCATCTCGCCCTTGAGCACGTTGACGAGCTGCGGCAGCTCGTCGATCCGCGTCTTGCGGATGAAGGCGCCGACGCGCGTTACCCGGGGGTCGTTCTCGGCCGCCCAGCGCGGCGTGCCGTCGCATTCGGCGTCGAGGCGCATGCTGCGGAACTTGAGCAGCGTGAAGCGCCGGCCACGATGACCGACCCGCTCCTGACGGTAAAGGACGGGACCCGGGCTTTCGAGCCGGATCGCGATCGCCGTCGCCAACAGCAGCGGCAACACCAGGATCAGCATGATCGAGGCGACGGTCAGATCGAACCCGCGCTTGACCGCGTCGCGCAGGGGGCCGACGGCGAAACCGTCGGAATAGATCATCCAGCTTGGCGACATCGAATCGAGATCGACCCGACCGGTCTCGCGCTCCATGAAGCTCTCGAAGTCGACCACCCGGAGCCCGTCGAGCTTGCATTCGAGCAACGCCTCGACCGGCAGCCCGCCACGCCGGTCCTCGACCGCGACGACGATCTCGTCGACGCCGCGGGCGCGGGCGAATTCCGAAAGCGAGTTGACGCCCGCGAGCCGGTGCTCGGGCGAAACCGCGACCGCCGCGTCGTTGCTCGGCACGAAGCCCACGGGCGCGAACCCGTGCCCCGCGTCGCTCGCGGCCAACCGCTCGATCCGCGCCGCGCGCTCGCCCGCGCCGACCACCAGGATGCGGCGCTTGAAGGCGTCGAGGTCGCACACCTTGATGAACACGAAGCGCGCCGCGAGAACGCCCGCGAGCGCGAGCCCGACCGCGAGCGTCACCGCGTCGCGCCAGATCCAGAGATCGGGCCACAGGTAGAACACCAGAGCCAGGGTTACGAAGGCGAGCCCGAAGCTCGCCAGCAGCCGCAACGCGATGGTCGGCATGTCGCGCCCATAGGTCCGGTTGTAGAGCCCGGTCGCGAACATCATGACAAGGATCGCGACGACGAAAACCAGCGCCCCGGGCAGATTCGCGGCGACGCCTCGGTCGACAAGCTCCCGTTCGATCAACGGGTTGCGCGCATGGGTAATATAAATGCCAAGGAACACGGCCGAAAAAAGAATGACATTCTCGATCAGACCGAGAACGAGATAGGGCACGGGGATGTAGTGCCTGAACAGTCTGATCATGTTCGTTTGTCTTCTTTCACGCACGCGCCCAGCCGGTATAACGGGACACGCGATCCACGCGTCTCCCGATCGATATCCTTTACGCCAAGCCGGTGATTAACCAGTGACGGCCGTCACAGTTGAGGCGATTTTTCGTGGAATTTTCGCGAAATACGTCATTTCGCGTCGTTTTCAACGCAAGGGGCGCGCGCGTAACCTTAATGCCGTCGGGCGGTCAGAAGTAGTAGGAAAGCTCGATCTGAATGTAGTCGTCGCGATTGAGCGAGCTGAAGAAGTCGTTGCTCGGAAAGGCGTCGAACGTGCGCGCCTCGAGCCCGATCTTCGCCTGCTCGCCGAGGCGCCGGCTCGCCTCGATCGAGAATGCCCGCGCGCCCGAGCGCCAGTCGGTCACCACGCCGGCGAGAACCTCGCTGCCGTCGACGTCGTTGAGGGAGAAGCGGAGGCCGGTGAAGACGTCGTTGTCGAACAGGGTGGGCGGCGCGGTCGATCCGTTGTCGTCGTTGCGGTCGTCGTAGAGAACCTCGAGCAGCAGGCCGACGTCGGCCTGGCTGTCGAAGGCCCCGGTGATCGTGTACTCGAACCCGCCGCCGGCGGCGAAGATACGCTCGCCGTGGCCGGTCCGCGTCATCGCCTCGAACTTGAGCAGCCAGTCACCGAACGCGCCCTGGAGATCGACGCTCGTCTGGTTGATCAGGTCGTAGCGCGGCACTAGGCGAAAGCCGCCACCGCTCTTCGCCCGGGTCAGGAAGCGCGGCTCGCGGCTGGTGCCGTAGAAATGCGCAAGGCCAATGTCCCACGGCCCCATGCTCCGCGCCCAGCGGATCGCGAGGTCGGGATGGTAGCGCTCGGCGCCGGCCTCGTACTCGGCGGCGGCGACATCGACCGGAATCGGCGTGCGCAGCCGCCCCTCGGCGCCGGCGAAGGTCCGCTCGTGGAAATACGGCATCACGAACAGCTCGGTCGTCCCCCAGTCGCGGTCGAGCGCGAGGCTGACCATGGGCTGACCCAGCTTGTCCTCGCCGTCGGGGTCCTCGACCAGATCGGTCTGATTGATGATATCGACGAGATGCTCGGACTCGAGCGCGCCCCAGAACACCTTGTCGGCGCCCACGCGCAGCATCCAATCGTCGCCCAGGTACTCCCAGCGGAATTCGCGAAGGTCGAGATGGGTCCGCCGACCGTCGTGCTGATCGAGCCGCGCAAACCCGGTGGCCGCGAAGTTCTGCGCGCCGCCGTCCCATTCGACGAAATACTCGGGCTGCACGGCGACCGAAAGCCCGGTCCCCTCCTGGCCGGCGAATTTCTCGTCGCGGGGGAAGATGCGAAGCTCGGGCGCGACGAAGCCCGAAAAGCGCCCGCGCGGGGCCGGCGCGGGCGAGGGCGCGGGCTCGGCCGTGGCGACGGGCGCGGGTTCGGGTTCGGGCGCGGCGACGACCGGCGGCGCGGGGACCGGCGCGGGCGCGGGTGGGGTTGGCGCCTCGACGGCGCTCGTCTCGGAAGAAGGTGGCGCTTCCGCCTCGGTTGCCGGGGGCGGCGCGGGTTCGGTTGGGCTGGAGACCGACGCCTCGGTCTCGGGCGGAATGACGAAACAGTCGACGCCCCGGTCTCCGAGCGCGCGACACATCCGCCGCGCCGCGCGCGCATCGGCGAACGGCCCGATGCGCAGGCGGAAGAACACGCCCATCTGGGTGCCGAGATCGACGCGCTCGATCCCCGGCTCGAAGGCCGCGAGAAGATCCGGATGCGCGCCCGCCAGCCGCCGCCAGCCCGCAAGGGCGACCGCGCGGCTGCGATAGGCCGCGAGTTGCACGCGCCAGCCGCGCGCCGCCACGGCGACCCGCCACTCGCCCGCGCCCGACGCCGCCCGGGTCGTCGCCGACGCGGCCCGAACATCCGGCGCCATGAGCGCGGCGGCGACGACACCCGCCGCGAGGACCGCCGTGAAACGGGAAATCCCGGCCATCGTCAATTCAGCCTCTTGAGACGCGCGCGGGTGAAATCGGCGGGGGAAAGTCCGGTCCGAAACTTGTAGTCCTCGAAGGTCAGGCGCGTGCTCTTGCCGTTCTGGAGGTTTCGCATCTCAAGCAGTCGCGCGCGCCAGAAGCGACCAAGATAGAGCCGGTAGCCCGAGAACACGAGCGTCTTCATGAGATCATCGCGCCGGTCGTAATAGTCGATCCGCTCGAAGCGATACGTGTCGCGGTCGATCCAGACCACCTCGCGCCCGTAGCCCGAGCGGCGGTCGACCGGGCGGCGCTCGACCACGAAGCAGGCGCGCGCCCCGCAGGCTTCGTCGCGAAGGTAGGCATAGGTGTATTTCTCGACCTCCTGCGAGGTCATGTCCTCGTAGGCGAACTCACTGCCCACGAACGGTCCCGACTTGTTGCTCGCGGCGATCCGCTTGACCCGCTTGAGCGCCGGCAAATAGAGCCACTGGTCGTCGGAGCCGCTCTTGTGGGTATGGGTGAGCAGCCCGGTGCCGCGAATATCGCGCGGGCTGTCGAACACGATCAGGTTGCGATCGCCGTCGTTCTCCATCTCGATCGCGCTGAAGCGCATGCGCCGCGTGCTCTCGTCGCCCTGGCGATTGCGCAGCACCATGGTCATGTGCGCGGTCACGTTGCCGAACCCCGAATCGCGCCGGTCGGCCTCGCGCGCGATGGCGAGCCCGCGCCCTCCGTCCCCCCCGGCGCGCGCGGCCCCGGGCGCGACGCCGGCGAGCGCCGCGACGAACAGAAGAAGCGTGGCCCGGCGCATCATGCCCCTAAAGCTCCGTCGCGCGACGGACGGAGGACGCCTTCGCGCCGTCGCGCCAGCCTTCGATCGCCATCACCAGCGGCGGCAGGAACAAAAGATCGGCGGCCAGCGCGAGCGCGATCGTCAGCGCCGAGAGCGTGCCCATCTCCCAATTGATGCGGAAGCTCGACCGCGCGAGCACGAGGAACCCCGCGATCAGCACCACCGAGGTCGTGACCAGCGCCCCACCCACGGTCTCGAAGGCGTGACGCACCGCGTCGGCCGGCGACAGCCCCGCCTCGCGGCGCGCGCGCAGGTACTTGGACAGGAAATGTACGGTGTCGTCGACGATGATGCCCAGCGTCATCGCCGCGATCGCGGAAACGGCCAAACCCGCCTGACCGACCACGACCGCCCAGATGCCGAATGCAAGAACCGCGGGGATGGCGTTGGGAAGCAAGCTGATCAACCCAAACTTCGCGCTGCGCAGAACCGCGCCGAGGCACAGGGCAATGAGTACCATGGCGATTCCCGTCGCGCCAAGCATGCTCTTGATGTTTCGCTCCGAGATGTTGGCGAACATCATCACGGTGCTGGTGCCGCCGGTCGCCATCGTCGGCGGCGCATGGGTGGCCAGCCAGTCTTGCGCGCGCCGGTCGAGCGCCCGGATCTCGCGGGTCGAGATCGAATTGAGCACCACGAGAAAACGGCTCGCGTCGCGATCCATGGTGACGAGGTCGTTGAGATCGAGGCCGAGCGGCAGCGACAATTCGTACAGCAAGAGATACTGCGACGTGAGCTCGCGGCTTTCGGGCAAGCGGTCGAAGGCCGGGGCGTCGCCGTGCATGTTGCGGTTGAGCCGCTTGACGATATCGACGATGCTCGAAACATGACGCACGCCGGGCTGGGCGCGGAACCAGTCGGCGAACGCCTCGACGGTCGCGAGATAGGCGGGCTCGTTGATCCCCCCGGGGCCATCGCTCTTGAGCGAATACTGCAGCGTATAGATGCCGGTCAGGCGGTCGGTCGTGAAATCGGTATCGCGCCGGAAGGCCGTGCTCCGGTCGAAATAGGCGACGAACTCGTCGTTGAGCTCGATCCTCGGAATTTGCGAACCCAGCGCGAGGACCAGCAGCCCCGCGACCGCCAGCAGCGCCTTGCGCCGGGCGATGACGAACTCGGCCAACCCATGCATCGCGCCGCTCGCCCGGTCCCGGGCGCGGTCGGAATGCGGCGCCCGAAACGCGAGCATCGCGGGAAAGACGGTGAGCGAGAGCGCGAACGCCACGGCCACGCCGACGGCGGCGATGTTGCCGAGGTCGCGAAACGGCGGCGCATCGCTCGCGTTCATGCTGAGAAATCCGACCACCGTCGTGAGCGAGGTGATGAACACCGCCTCGAAGTTGACGCGCAGGCTTTCGACCAGCGCCTCGCGAGGCGCGACGCCGCGCCGGCACTGGACCTGATAGGTCTTGAACAAATGCACGCAGTCGGCGACCGCGACCGTGACGATCACGATCGGCGCGGCGGCCGAGGGCGGCGTGAGGAACAGCCCCGTCCAACCGGCGAGCCCCATCGCCGTCCCGGCGGCGAGCGCGGTGACGGCGAGCGTCGCGAGAACGCCGACGACCGAGCGCAGGAACAGCCAAAGCACGAGCGCGACCACCGCCCCCATGATCGGGTTCAGGGTTTCGAGGTCGCGGACGCTCGCCTCGGGAAAGGCGTTGTTGAGCATGGCGACGCCCGTGAGGCGCACCGTCACGCCTGGGTTCCCGGCCTCGATCCGTTCGGCGAGCGCGCGCGCCGCGGCCACCGCGCGCGGCACCTCGCGGGTGAGGTCCTTCCCCGGAAGCTGAAGCGTGACGTTGACCCCGGTCACGTCGCCCTTGGGCGAGACCAGGCGGTCAACGAGCATCGGATCGCTGAGCGCGACCCGTCGGACGCGCGCGATCTCGGCCGCGTCGCGCGCGAGAGGATCGCTCACCAGGTTCTCGATGACGAGATCGTCGCCCTCGGCGTAGCTGTACTGGAAATTGGTCACCGAATCGACGCGCCGCGCGTAAGGGATCTTCCAGGCCGCCTCGGTCAGGCGCTCGATCAGATCGAGCATCCGGGGCGTAAGCGCGTCGCCGTCGTCGGGGGCGATGACGAACAGGATATTGTCCTGCTTGGTGTAGCGATTCTGGAGCGCCTCGAAGGCCCTGAGTTCGGGGTTGTCGGGGCTGAAATAGACGCGATAATCGATATCGAAGCCGAGGCGCGCGGCCCCCGCGGTGGCGACGGCGCAGACCAGCAAACCCGCCACGAGAACCAGCCGGCGGCGGCGCACGACCCAGTCGGCGAAGCGAACGACGGCGGTTTCGATGCCCGGGGTCACGGCCGGGCGGGCGCGAGGGAGAACAGCGGAAAACGCGACCGATGAGCACAACGGCCAGACCCGGCGAGACCGAGCCGTCGATCGCCAACGAACGCCGGCGCGTCCGCCGGCTGTGGTATTTCTGGGCGCAGCTTCGGCGCGATCGCGCGCTGCCCGCCTTTTTCGAGTTCGATCCCCATCGCCTGCCCGTCGCCTGGAGCGCCTGCTTCGTGTTGACCGTCGCCCCGCCCGCCGGCCCGGGAGCGTCCGGGGGCGCGCGCCCCGAGGCGGACAGCGCGGGGAGCGCGCCGGTGTTCGATTACGTCGGCCCGGAACTGGCCGACGCGAACGACGCCGACCTCGTCGGCCGCCCGGCCTCGGCGGCGCGCCCGGACACCCTGCTCGGCGCGGCGATCCATTCCCTCGATACCCTTCTTGCGCGGCGCGAACCGATCGTGGCCGAGGGGGAGATCGCCGACCGCGATGGCGATGCGATCCTTTACCGAAGCATCCTCCTGCCGTTCGGCGCCGACGGCAAGACCGTCGACCGCGTGCTCGGCGCGGCGACCTTCCGCACCCGGCGTAAACCCTAGCCCGCCAGCGTTAACGGAGATTGAACGCCCGCCGCGATCGCCGCCCAATCGACGTATCCCGCGCGCCCGCGTCACGGGCCTTGTATTGGCGGCGCGGATTGGCCATATTCGCCGCGTCTCTTCCGATAAATCTTAACAAGCTGGTAACCTCGACCAGCGATCATTACACCCCGGGCAGTGGATGAAGCGATGCCGGAATCCGTGATGGGTTCGCAGGCCGTCGGTTTCGTCCCGGTCCGCGTACGGGAGCATTGTCGTATCTGGGGGCATTTGGGTGACGAAGAACAGTGTTCTCGCGGCAACAGCCGACGAAAGTTTGGAAAGGATCGTGACAGTTTCCCCCAACATCCCCTCGACGCGCGCGCACCCGCCAGGGTCGCTCGCCGACACCGCGTCGTCGCTCGCCAAGACGGGCGCGACCACGCTCATCGACATTTACCACCACTGGTTCGAGATCGTGCAGGCGACCGACGAGGCGCTGCGCGCCGAGGCGTTCCGGCTTCGCTATCAGGTCTATTGCGTCGAGAACCCGTTCGAGGACCCGACGGAAAACCCCGACGGGCTCGAGACCGACGAGTTCGACGACCGCTCGGCCCATAGCCTGCTGATCCATCGCCCGACCGAGACGGTCGCGGGCTGCGTTCGCCTCGTGCTCCCCAAGCCGGCCGTCGGCACGGTTCGGCTGGTGCTGCCGGAAGGCGGGCGCGCGCCGGGATCGCTTCCCATCCACCGGGTCTGCAACCACCCGGCGCTTCTGGACCCGGCCATCCTTCCCCCCGAGACGACCGCCGAGATCTCGCGCTTCGCGATCTCGAAGGCGTTCCGGCGGCGGCGCCAGGACGGCCGCTTCCCCGACAGCGTCGAGGGCGTGGCCGCGAACAGCATCCGCGTCCCCGACCGGCGTCTGCTCCCGCACATGACCCTGGGGCTCCTCAAGGGCGTGATGAAGATGAGCGCCGAGCACGGAATCACCCATTGGTGCGCGGTGCTCGAGCCCGCGCTTCTGCGCCTGCTCGGCCGCCTCGGCCTGCACCTCACGCCGCTCGGTCCGACGGTGCAGTATCATGGCCTGCGCCAGCCGGCCTACGCCGACATCGCCGAGCTCGCCGTGCGAACCAAGCGCGAGCGGCCCGAGGTCTGGGAGCTGTGCACCGAGGGCGGACGCCTGCTCGCCAAGCTTCCGAGCCTCGCCGGCGGCGAGCGGTCGGTCGCCGGCTGACCCGGGCGATGGCGGCGCGCCCTCGCCCCCACCCCGGGACGGAGCGGCCCTTCCGCTACGACGAGGCGTTCGACCGCAACATCGGCTGGATCACCACGCGCGAGCAGCAGGTTCTGCGCGCCGCCACGGTGGCGATCGCCGGGCTCGGCGGGGTCGGCGGGGTCCATCTGACGACGCTCGCGAGACTCGGCGTCGGCGGCTTCCGGATCGCCGACATGGACCGCTTCGAGCTCGCCAACTTCAACCGCCAGGTCGGCGCGACGACCGCGACCCTCGACGCCCCCAAGGCCGAGGTACTCGCGGCGATGACGCGCGAGATCAACCCCGAGGTTCGGCTCGCGGTCTTCGACCGGGGGGTGGACGCCGACGGCGTGGACGCCTTTCTCGACGGCGCCGATCTGTTCGTCGACGGGCTCGACTTCTTCGCCCTCGACATCCGTAGCCGGCTGTTCGAGCGCTGCCGGGCGCTGGGCATCCCGGCGATCACCGCGGCGCCGCTCGGCTTCGGCGCCGCCTATCTCGTGTTCCTGCCCGACGGCCCGTCGTTCGAGGACTATTTCCGCCTCCGGGGCCTCCCGCCCGAGCGCCAATACGTCAACTTCGCCCTCGGCCTCGCGCCCGCGGGGCTGCACCGCGCCTATCTCGCCGATCCGTCCAGGCTCGACCTCGCGGGCCAACGCGGGCCGTCGACCGCCGCCGCCTGCCAGCTCTGCGCGGACGTCGCCGCGGCCGAGGCGGTCAAGATCCTGACTGGGCGCGGGCGGGTGCGCGCGGCGCCCTGGCATCACCACTTCGACCCCTTCCGCGGGCGTTGGGTCTCGCGCCGGCTGCGCGGCGGCAACCGCAACCCCGCGCAGACGCTCAAGCTGCGGCTCGCCTACCGCCTGAGCGAGCGGCTCGCGAGAAGCGCCTGGCCGGCCGAGCCCGCGCCCGAGGGCGCGCGCGAGATCGAGCACATCCTCGACCTCGCGCGCTGGGCGCCGAGCGGCGACAACAACCAGCCCTGGCGGTTCGAGATCACCGGCGAGGACAGCCTGACCATTCGCCTGCATGACCAATCGGGCGACGACGTTTACGACTACAACGGCGGTCAGCCCACGCTTCTCGCGGGGGGCTTCCTGCTCGAAACCCTGCGCATCGCGGCCTCGACCTTCGGACGGCTCGCCTGGTGGGAGTATCGCGGGCGCGCGGGCGGGGGAGAAGGAGGCGAGAAGGGCGAAGGGGGCGACCACCTGATCGACGTCTCGCTCGCCAAGGCCCCCGGGATTGCGGCCGACCCGCTCGCGCCCTTCGTCGCGATCCGCTCGGTCGACCGGCGGCGCTACCGGACGACGCCGTTGACGGCGGCGCAAAAGCGGGCGCTCGAGGCGAGCCTCGGCGACGAATTCACGATCGACTGGCACGAAAGCCCGCGCGCGCGCTGGCGCATGGCGCGGATCAACGCGCGGGCGACCGATATCCGCCTCCGCATCCCCGAGGCGTTCCGGGTGCATCGGCGGATCCTCGACTGGAGCCACCGGTTCAGCGCCCGGGGCGTGCCGGCGGCGGCCATCGGCCTAGATCCGCTGACGCTCAAGCTCACGCGCTGGGCGTTCGCGAGCTGGGCGCGCATGCGACGGCTCAACCGCCTGCCCGGCGGCACCCTGATCGCGCGGATCGAGATGGACCTTCTGCCCGGGGTCATGTGCGCGGCGCATTTCACGATCGCGCGCCGCGCGGCGACCCCGCCGGGCGCCGACGACGCCGCGCCGGCGCTTCTGCGCGCGGGCCAGGCGCTCCAGCGCTTCTGGCTCACCGCGACCCGCCTGGGCCTCGCCGTGCAGCCCGGTCTCGCGCCGCTCTGCTTCGCCCATTACGGCGCCAGGGGCCAAGCCTTCACCGACGCCCCCCGCATCCGCCGCCAAGCCGCCCGGCTCGCCGACCGCGTCGCCGAACTCGCATCGCGGGGAAACGACGGCCGCGCCGGACCGCCCGGGGGGGCCAAGGTCCTCCTGTTCGCCGGACGCATCGGCCAGCCCGTCGCGAACGCCGCAAGCGCGAGATCGCGCCGTCGCCCCCTCGCCGAGCTCATGGGAACGGACACGAAAATAGGGCAATCGAGCGAAACGCAAGCCCACCCCCGCCCCGCGGCCACCAGCGACTGAAACCATCGAGACGACATACCCAGCCGCCGCGCCAACGCACAAAAAAACCTCCCCCGGCCGAAGCCGGGGGAGGGGAACTTAGAGGGTCGAACTTCAGTCCATGTCGGCTTGCGCCGTCAGGCTAGGCCGTCTTGCGACGCCGCCGCACCAGCGCGCCGAGACCGAGCAGACCGGCGCCGAGCAAGCCAAGCGTCGCGGGCTCGGGGACCGGCCGGAAGACCAAGTCGACGTTATCGAAGATGTCGTAGAACGACGAGGTTCCGCCCGTACCCACGAGGCCACCCTGACCGTTGAAATCGATCAGGCCATCGCCACCCACGCCCGGGACGCCCGCCAGTACCTGAAGGTTGTTGCCGAACAAGGTGTTCAGGCCCGTCAGGCTGAGCTGAACGCTGAATGTGCCGAGAGGGCTTCCCGCCGCGACGCTGCTCCCCAAGGACGGATCCGTTGGGGCGCCAAAGGCGGCCCACAACTCGTCCGGGTCACCGGCGAAGCCGAGCTCGAGCGCGAGCGTGCCATCGGTAACCGTCGCCTCGATCGCCGCCTGCGTGCTGAGCGTGCGGTCGTAATCGGGAGTGCTGTCTTCGTAAAGGGCGATCACCGTCCCCGCGCTCAGACCATTCGCGGCGATGAAGGCCGCGTTGGGTCCAAACACGAAATTGGCGGTCTCGTCGCCGGTCAACGATGCGCCGGCGCCACAGGTCGGGTCAGCGCCGCAGCTTCCATCGGAGTCGGAGACTATCGTCGCGCCGACGACCTCAAGCTCGAAGAGACCCGAGAGCTCGTTATTGCCCGACGAGCCGCCGAGGTCGTTAGTGCCGCCGCCGCCACTGAAATCCTCAATCGTCCCAATGTCAAGCGTGCCGCGCAACGTGTCGCCGGTCCACAGGAAACCGTCGCCGTTAGCGTCGACATTCTGCGACTCGCCGCTGTTGTCCGAGGCCTGGTTGAGTTCGCCAAGGAAAAGCTGAGACGAAACCGAGCCCGCCTGAGCGCCGCCGATCCCGAGGCCGAAGGCGAAGGCGCCCGCCACGGCGACGCCAGCCAATCCCTTTGTCAAAATCCGAATATCGGTCATCGTTCAACCCTCCTGTTACATCCCCGCCGGTTCGGTCTTCCCGGATTTTCCGGCGGTTGGAAGCCTTGTCGGCTTCCCGAACTTCGCGGCGTTTCATTCCTTCATGACCCGCCGCGCGTAGCCATTCGCCTCTTCCCATGCAAGGATCGTGCCAAGGATGGACTCTCGTTTTTTTTCAACCTATTGCGCGAATGGGCGAGACGAAAAAATCTGGGCGGCGGCGAAGTTGTAAAGAATCCCGACAGCTCCCGGGGGCCAATTTCGGCGATTCGAGGTCCAAGACACGCTAAATCTCGGAATATGCTCGTCGCATCAAGGGGATAGGCTCATCCAACCCCTAAATCGCGAGTGTAAAGAATTCCGTCACCTCACCCCGGAACCGGCGGGCCGAACGGGGCCGGATGGCAAGCCGGTGTGGGCTTCCCGCGCATAGGGCGTGATTGCCCCGCCGCCCGGGTCCCCCGCCCCCTCCCGCCAAGGGGGCGGCGTTCAGAATTCCTTGAGGGAATGCGGGATATACGCGACTATCGATGCCGGCGATCGGGCCGGGCAATCAAGGTGGATATTTTGTCGAAACTCCGCGCGATCGGCGCAAGCCTTCTTCTCGTAGCGACCCTCGCGCTTGCCGGCTGCGGCGACGGCGCGGGCTTGAGCGAGCAGGATTTCATCGCCCGCGCGCAGGAGCAGCGCCTCGCCGGCAACCTCAAGGCGAGCGTCATCGAGCTCAAGAACGCGCTTCAGGCCAACCCCGACAGCGCGCCGGCGCGCTTCCTGCTCGGCCAAATCTATCTCGACGTCGGCCAGGGAGCGGCGGCGGAGAAGGAGCTCGCGCGCGCCCGCGACCTCGGAGCCGACCCGGCCTCGGTGACCCGGCCGCTCGGGCGGGCGTGGCTTCTTCAGCGGAAGTTCGATCGGGTTCTGAAGGAGATCCCCGTCCCCAAGGGCGGGTCGCCGGAAGCCAAAACCATCGCTCTGATTCTTCGCGGCCAGGCCCATGCGGGGCTCGGCAAGCCGGACGCGGCGGAACGCGCCTTCCGCGACGCCCTCGCGCTCGACCCCGCGTCGGTCGGGGCATCGGTGGGGCTCGCCTATGTGGCGATCGGCCGCGGGCGGCTCGACGCGGCGGAGAAGGCGCTCGCGCGCGCCACCAAGATCGCTCCCAACGATCCCGACGTCGTCACCGCCCGAGGCGATGTCGCATTCCTGCGCGGCGACTACGCGGATGCGGAAGATGCGTTCCAGAAGCTGCTGGCCACGCGGTCGGAGAACCTCTCGCTTCGCCTCGCGCTGGCGCGGGCCCAGCTCGGCGGCGGCAAGGTTGATCAGGCGGTGGCCAATCTCGACCGAATCCTGAAGGCCGCCCCCAATCATCCGGGCACGAACTACCTGCGCGCCGTCGCCGCCTATCAGGCGGGGGACTACCAGACCGCGCTCGATCACACCGAAGCGGTCCTGAAGATCGCGAAAACCCATTTGCCGAGCCAGTTGATCGCCGGGGCGTCGAGCTACGCGCTCGGGCGCATGGAGCAGGCGTACAAATACATCAACCGCTTCCTCGCGGCGGCGCCGCGATACGCGCCCGCGCGCCGGTTGCTCGGCGCCGTCCTGCTGCGCCTCGGCCGCAACGACGAGGCGGTCGAGGTGCTGAGCCCCCTGGTCGAAAAGAGCAAGGAGGACGCGGGCCTTCTCGCCATGATCGGCACCGCCGCGGTCCGAAGCGGGGATATCGCCACCGGAAGCGGCTACTTCGCCCGCGCAGTCGAGCTGCGACCAAAAAACGCCAAGCTGCGAACCCGGCTCGGCCTGACGCGAATCGCCCTCGGCGAACGGGACCAGGGATTGGAGGATCTGAAAAAGGCGATCGAGGACGACCCCAATCTCGACCGAACCGAGGTCATCCTCATCCTCGACTATCTTCGCGCCAAGGAATTCGACCGCGCGCTCGCGGCGGCGGAGGAGTTGCAACGGAAACGCCCGAAAAACGCGACCGGCTTCGCCCTCGCCGGCCTTGCCTATACCGGGATGAAGAAGCCCGACGAAGCGCGCGCGGCCTTCGAAAAGGCCCTGGAGATCGAGCCCGGGCGGCCGGACGCGGCGCTCAACCTTTCGGCGATGGCCGAGCGCGACGGCGACCTCGACGCGGCGCGCGGCTATCTCGAGGCGGTCGTCGAAAAGCATCCCAAGCATCTGACCGCGCTCCTGCGGCTCGCCCGGCTGGAGGCGCAGGCGGGGAACAACGAGAACAGCATCGCGCTGCTCGAGCGCGCGGTCGACGGGAACCCCGATAATCTCATCGCCCGCGTTTTCCTGGCCCGGGCCTATCTGGTTTCCCGCCAGACCACCAAGGCGCTCGCCATCGCGCAGAAGGCCCTGACACGCTATCCGAACGACCCCGCGCTTCTCGAAATCATCGGCAAGGCGCAGCTCGCCCAGCGCGACGCCGAGGACGCGGCGGCGACCTTCCGCGGGCTCGCCGAGGCGAAGCCGAACAGCGCGCAGGCCCAATACCTGCTCGCGACCGCCTACGAGGCGGCGAAGAACTGGGCCGACATGGAGCGAGCCTTGGATAAGGCGCTTGAACTCGATCCCAACCACGCGCCGTCGCGGCTCGCCCGCGCCCGCCTCTACTTGCGCCAAGGCCGACGGGAAGCGACCGCCGAGATCTTGGACGCGTTGAAACAGGCCTATCCGGACAGCCCCGACGTGATTGAGCTGGAAGGCAGGCTGGCCTTCGCGCAAAACCGGCCACGGGACGCGGCGGCACTGTTCCGCAAGGCCCGCGACATTCGCCCGACGAGCGATCTCACGGTCAAGATCGCATTGGCGCAATGGCGGGCGGGCGAGCGGGAGGCGAGCATCGCCACGCTCACCGAATGGCTGAAAAAATTCCCCGACGACCTGATCTCGCGCTACCAGCTCGGCTCCTACCTTTCGGCGCTCGGACGGCCCAACGACGCCCGTATCCAGTACGAGGAGGTCATCAAGCGCCAGCCCGACAACTGGGTCGCGCACAACGATCTCGCCTGGCTGCTTCTCGGCGAGGGCGATCTCGACACGGCCCTGACCCACGCGACCCGGGCGCGGGAACTCGCCGCCGACAACACCCTGGTCATGGACACGCTCGGGCTCGTTCTTCTGAAGAAGGGCGAGGCGGGGCGGGCGTTGCGCTTGATCGAGCGGGCGGCGACGCGCCTGCCGAAGAACCGGGATCTTCAGCATCACCTCGCCCAGGCGCTGGTCGCGAATGGGGAGGAGGATCGGGCGCGCGCGGTTCTCAAGCGCATTCTCGCCGACGACGCGGCCTTCTCCGAGCGCGCCGAGGCCGAGGCCTTGTTGAAGAAACTGGGCGGATAGCGGCGACCCGGGCGCGGCGCCGCCGACCCGGCTCCCCTTTTCCCCGCCCCTCTTCTTCGCCCTTGCCCCCGGGCGCTTGGCGGGTACACTCGCGCGGCCATGACGCAGCCCGATCTTTTCGCTTCCGCCCCGTCCTCGGCCCTTCCCGCCGCCGCCCGGCCCGTCGTCCGGCTTTTGTCCGGGCATGCGCGGCGATTGCGCCAAGGGCATCCATGGATTTATTCGAACGAAATCGCGATGGACGCGGCGGCGCGCGCGATCCCGCCGGGCGCGGTCGCGCGGATCGCGGACGCCGGCGGCGAGATGCTGGGCTGCGCGACCTTCAACCCGCACGGCCTGATCGCCGCGCGCCTGCTATCGCGCGACGCCGACGAGGCGATCGACGAGACCTTCCTGCGCCGGCGCATCAACGCGGCGGCGGCGTTGCGCGCGCGCCTATTCGAGCGCCCCCATTACCGCCTCGTCCACGCCGAGGGAGACCGCCTGCCGGGGCTGGTGATCGACCGTTTCGACGACGTCTTCGTCTGCCAGGCGAACACCGCCGGCATGGCGCGCCTGCTGCCCGCGATCACCGCCGCGCTCGAGGACTTGTTCGTGCCGCGCGCCGTCGTTCTGCGCGCCGACACCCCGGCGCGCGCGCTCGAGGGGCTCGACGCCGAAAGCCGCGTGCTCGCGGGCGCGATCGACGGCCCGGTCGCGGTCGAGGACGGGGGCCTGCGCGCGTTCGCCGACGTGATCGAGGGGCAGAAGACCGGCTGGTACTTCGACCAATGCGAGAACCGGGGCTTCGTCGCGGACCTCGCCCCGGGGGCGCGGATGCTCGACCTCTACGCCCATGCCGGCGGCTTCGCGCTGCGCGCGGCGGCGGTCGGCGCGGCCGAGGCGATCGCCGTCGACCGCTCGGAGCTGGCGCTCGATCTCGGGCGACGCGCGGCCGCCGAGAACCGGCTGGAGGACCGCTGTCGCTTCGTTCGCGCCGAGGCGTTCGCCGAGATGACGCGTCTCGCGCGCGCGGGCGAGCGCTTCGACATCGTGGTCGCCGACCCGCCGTCCTTCGTGAAGAACCGCCGCGCGCTCAAGCCGGGCCTGCGCGGCTATCGCAAGCTCGCGCGCATGGCCGCCGCGCTGGTCGCGCCCGGCGGGTTCCTGTTCATCGCCTCGTGCTCGCACAACGTCGCCGCGGACGCCTTCGCCGAGGCCGTGCGCCAGGGTCTTCACGACGCCGAACGCGGCGGGCGGATCCTGCGCGCCTCGGGCGCCGGCCCCGACCATCCCCAGCACCCGGCGCTACCCGAAAGCGCCTATCTCAAGGCGCTGACCCTGCAACTCGACTGAAACGCCCGCGCGGCGCCCTTTCAGTGGCGCGCCGAGCGGAGCGGCAACTCGATCCGGAAGACCGTGCCGGCCCCGTCGCTTCGCACCAGGCGCACGTCGCCGCCGTGGGCGCGCATGATCTCGCGCGCGATCGGCAGGCCGAGCCCGGTGCCGCCATGGCTCGCCGAGCCGGCGAAGGGCTCGAACAGACGCTCGCGCGCCCGGGCGGGCAGCCCCGGGCCGGTGTCGGCGAGGTCGATCACCGCGCAATCGTCGCGGCGATGCCCGGTGATGCGGATTTGCCCGCCGCCGCCGGTCTCGATCATGGCGACGACGGCGTTATGGGCGAGGTTGAAGAACACCCGGAAGAGCTGATCGCGGTCGGCCGTGACCTCGAACGGCTCGGGCAGTTCGTTCAGCCATTCGATCGCGCCGTCGTCGTCGAGCGCGAGCGCCGCGCGCGTCTCGGCGAGCAGATCGCGCAGATCGAATCCGTCGAGGTGGAGCTCCGGTCCGCGCGCGCGGACGAAGCGCAGGGTGTCCTCGCAGAGCGCCACGGCGCGGTCGATCGCCTGGGTCAGCGCCGAGGCGTCGCGCCGCACCTCGGGGTCGTCGCGCTGGGCGAGCCGGTCCGAGACCAGCACCGCGGTCGAGAGGATATTGCGGAGATCGTGGTTGATCTTGCTCACCGCGCCGCCAAGCGCCGCGAGATGCGCGCGCTGGCGAAGCGCCGCACGCACGCCCCGCTGCATCTCGGCGAGCTCGGCCTGGGCGATGCCGATCTCGTCGCGCCGGGCGCTCACCTCGATGTCGGTCGAAACGTTCTCGGGCGATTCGCGAAAGGCGATCAGGGTCCCGGTGATCCGCCGCATGGGCCGCACCATGAGCCATTGCAGGCTGAGGTAGACGAGTGTCGCGGTCAGCAAGGAGAGCACGATCGAGAGGATCAGGATGCGGCGCGCGTAATCGAGCATCTCGGCGCGCATCGGCGCCTCGTCGAGGGTCACGTCGACCATGGTCGCGGGCGCGATCCGCGACGGCCCCATCACCCGCAGCACCCGGTTGCCGCTTTGGATCAGCGCCTCGAAGGCGTCGCGGATGAGGATCGCGGGCGTCGCGCCGGTGATGTCGTAGCTGGCGTCGATCCGGGGCGGATCGCCAAGCATGAGATAGGACGCATCGGGGGTGCGCAGCGCGATCGAGCGCACCCGCGCATGCGCCAGAAGCTGACGGCGAAGGTCGGGCGAGACCATGCCGTCGGGCGCCGCCTCGAGCGCGAGCGTCGCCTCATGGGCGGCGGCGAGGCGTTCCTGGAGATAAACCAGGCGGAAGCGCGCGATCGAGGGCACGAAGATCAGCACCTCGCCGAGCATGACGAAGGCGATGGTCAGCACCAGAAGCCGCGCCGACAGGCTGCGCGTCAACGGCGGCAGAGAAAACCGTTTCGTCGGCTCCATTGCCCGATGATCCACCGATCACCTCGATCCGTGAGAGCCGGCCGTCGCAACCGGCGGCCCCACCCCGTTTCTCGTTCTTCGTTACCCGAAACGCGCCAGGAAGCGCACGATTTTTCGCGTTCCCACACCGAACAACCGGGCCGCGTAGAAGCTGCCCGCGGCGCGCTTGTTGATCTCGGCAAGCGTCGGATAGGGCACGATCAGCCCCGCCAGCGCGCCGATCTTCAGCTTCGCCCGGATCGCGAGCTCCCAGGGCTGGAGAAGGTCTCCCGCCGCCGGCCCGACGATCCCGGCCCCCAGTATACGCCCGCGCGCGGTCGTCACCACCTTGACGAAGCCCTCGATCTCTCGCTCGGCGCGCGCTCGGTCGATCTCGGCGAACGGCGCGCGTAGCACGCGAATCCGCTCGCCGGCCTCGCGCGCCTTGGCTTCGGTCATGCCGACCTGGGCGAGCTCGGGATCGGTGAAGGTCGCCCAGGGCAGCGCCCGGTAGTCGACCTTCGCGGGCAGTCGGAACAGGATATTCCGAATGACGATCCCGGCTTGATAGCCGGCGGTATGGGTGAACGGATACGGTCCCGCCACGTCGCCGATCGCATAGACCCGCCGGTTGGTGGTGCGCAACCGCGCGTCGACCATGATCCCTCGGCGCTCGAAGGCGATCCCCGCCGCGTCCAGGCCGAGACCATCGACATTGGGGGTTCGGCCCGCGGCGATCAGCAGATGGGTCCCTTCGATGCGCCCCTCGGCCCCCTCGTCGCCGACGATCACCGCGATCCGCTCGCCCGCCCGCTCGACCCGGCGCACGGGCGTCCTCTCCATGAGCTCGACGCCCTCGGCGCGAAGTTGGCCGCGCACCACGTCGACCAGCTCGGGATCGTCGTTGCCGAGGATCGAGAACATCTCGACCACCGTGACCCGGGCGCCGAGGCGGCGGTGCGCCTGGGCGAGCTCGCAACCGATCGGTCCGCCGCCGACGATCACAAGATGGCCGGGGGCCTCGGTCAGATCGAAGATCGTCTCGTTGGTGAGATGGGGGACCCCGTCGAGCCCCGTGATCGGCGGCACCATCGGCCGGCTGCCGGTGGCGATCACGAAGCGCCGCGCGACAACCTCGGTGTCGCCCGCGACGACCCGGTCGGGCGCGGTGAAACGCCCCTCGGCCTGGATCACGGCGACGCCGAGCCCTTCGAAGCGCTCGACCGAATCATGGGGCGCGATCCCGGCGATCACGTCGTGGACGTGATCGTGGACGCGCTGGAAGTCGATGGTCGCGGGGGGCGCCATGACGCCGAAGCGCGCGGCGAGCGCCTGGCGCCGCGCGGCGTGGCCGGCGGCGAGCAACGCCTTCGACGGCACGCAGCCGAAGTTGAGGCAGTCGCCGCCCATGGGACCGCGCTCGATCAATGCGACCTTGGCGCCCATCTGGCTCGCGCCGGCGGCGACCGAAAGCCCCCCCGACCCCGCGCCGATGACGCAAATGTCGACCGCGATCGCCCGCGTCATCGCGGGGGCTCCCTCCTCAAGGCTCGCCCCCCGACCGGTCGACGCCCGCGCGCGGGCAATCGCCGCCGCCGCACAGCTTCTTGTAGACCACCGGCAGAAGCGCGAGCACGCCGAGGCCCACCAGCGCCGCGATCATATGGGGGGTGAGCACGGTCGAGACGTCGAACCCCTCGCCCGCGTCGAGCGCCGCGCCGAGGCCACTGCCGGCGAGCGCGTAGACCGTCGTGCCGGGGATGATGCCGACCAGGGTGGCGAAGAAGTAGACCCGCAGGCTCACGCCGAGGAAGGCGGGAACCAGGTTGACGACGAAGAACGGGAACAGCGGGATCAGGCGGAGCACCAGAAGATAGCTCAACGCGTTGGCGCGGAACCCGGCCTCCATCTTGGTCATCCAAGGCCCGGCGCGCGCGCGCAGGCGTCCGCCCACCGCCGTCCGCGCGATCAGGAACAGGATGGTCGCGCCGGTGGTGGCGGAAAAGACGACCAGCACGCTTGCGTGCAGTGGCCCGAACAGGAAGCCGCCGGCGACCGTCATCATGGCGCCGCCGGGAAGCGACAGCGCGACCACCACGGCATAAATCACGAAGTAGAGCAGGGATGCGAGAACCGCGTGGTTCGCGACGAAGGCGCGCAGGGTCTCGCGATGCTCGCGCAACGCCTCGAAAACGGCATGATTGTCGGGACCGAAGACGGCGAAAGCGGTAATCACCACGACCAGCGCAATGGCGGGCCAGAAGCGCTTGAGCACGGAGCGCGCGCCCTTGCCCGTAATCCTGTCGTCCGCCATGCCAACCCTTCGCCCGTCACGCGCCTGCGCAGCCTAGCACGGGTGGCAAAGCGCCGCACCCGTTGCGCCGGGGTGACGCGGTTCGCGCCCCTCGCCCGGCCGCCTGTCAGCATATTTGATCGCGGCCGGATGGCGGACAGACGCCCTGAACCAGTTGTGATCGGTTGTGATCGGGGCGAAGAGGGATCGCGGAGGGCGCGAGGCCCCCCGCGAACGACCCGGCGCTCGGGTGGCCGGTCAGTCGGCTCGGGTCAGCTCGACGACTTGAGCCGCGCCACCGCCTCGTCGGTCGACCACAGGGCGTTGGCCATGTAGCGGAAGTTGATCAGCGCGGCGAGGTAGCCGTCGCCCTCGGGCAGCATCGCCGCCGCGGTCGCGTCCTTGACCACCGCGACCTCGAAGCCGCGCTCGAGGAGCTCGCGCATATGGGCCTCGGTGCAGAGATTGGCCGACATGCCGGCGAGGATCACCTGATCGACCCGTTGCTTGCGAAGCTGGAGGATCAGATCGTTGTTCTCCGGGCCGTAGACCTTGTGCGGCGAGGCGATGATCGTCTTGCCGTCGAAAATGTAGGGCTTGTACTCGGGCATGAAGTCGGCGCCCGAGCCCTCGAAGCCCTCCATGCTATAGGCGCTCGGCCGGTCGAACATGCCGATCTTGTGCATCAGCTTTTCGAGCGGGCCACCGAACTTCCAGCGATGGTCGAAGGGGTAGTAGTAGTGTGGCGAGATCGCGACCGTGATGCCGGCGGCCTTGGCGGCCTTGAACAGGCGACCGATGTTGGCGACCGTGTGATTGCGCTCGACGCTCTTGCCGACCACGCCCCAGGTCACGCCCTTGGGGCTCAGAAAGTCGATCTGCGGATCGGTGATCACCAGCGCCGTGCGCGCGAGATCGAGGGTCACGTCCGAAGGCGGCAGGGCGCCCTTGGCGGGTGGCGCGTAGGGGTCGGTGTCCGTGGTGGCCGCCGTTGCCGGCGGGGAGCCGGCGACGACGGCGGCGCCCGCGGCGCCCGCGGCGACGCCGGCGGCGATGAACGCGCGACGGTCGAGACCGCGGCGCTCCGGATCGTGATCCCGCCCGTTTTCGGACTCGCGATCGTGATGACTACACATCGGCTTTTCCTCCTTTTCCTCATTGTGAGCTTTGTGGGCCGGATGAGCCTCCCTCACCGTGGCTCCGAGACTGGGCGCCGCGCGGTGCCTTTTGGGGTTGCGGTGGTGCCCGATCGTCCAAATTGACGCGCTCGAAGGGCGATGCGAAGATGCCGGAATGATCCTTCTCGAGCGCCTTCTCGCCGGCCTTCAGGTAGGGGTCGAGCCCTTCGCCATCTGCGAGGTCCGGGGCGGCGCGGCGCTGACCTTCGCGCCTACGGACGACGCCACGGTGCATTACACCCTCGCGGGCCGGGGCGCGATCCGGCTCGGCGACGGCGCGGAGATCGAGGCCGCGCGCCACAGCTTCGTCGTCGTGCCGCCGCGCATGCGCCAGCGGATCGAGCATCGCCGCGAACGAGGCGGGGGCGACCACCTGCCGATCAGCACCTGCGCCTCGGTGGTCGACGGCATGCGCCGGCTGCGCGCGGGCGAGGGCGCGGGCGGCGTGATCATGGCCTGTGGCGCGATCCGCGCGACCTATCGCCGCATGGCCGGCCTGTTCGACTATCTGCCCGAGCCGATCGTCGAGAGCTTCGCCGGGGACGACCCGATCCGCCGGGCCTTCGAGCAGTTGCTCGCCGAGTTCGCCGAACCCCAGCCGGGCAGCGCCGCGATGACCGAGATGCTAATGAAGGAATGTCTGGTGCTGCTTCTGCGCCGCCACTGCGCGGGCGGCGAATGCCGGGTGTCGTGGCTTTCCGCTCTCGAGGACGAGCGCCTCGGCGCCGCGCTCGCGGCGATGCTCGACGCCCCCGAGAAGCCCCATACGGTCGAACGCCTCGCCGATCTCGCGGGCATGAGCCGGGCGTCCTTCGCCCAGCATTTCACCGCCGCCTTCGGCCGCCCGCCGATGGACTTCCTGAAGGAGGTCCGCCTACGCCGGGCGGCGGCGCTGCTGCGCGCGACCGACCTGCCCGTCAAGCAGATCGCCACCCGGGTCGGTTACGAAAGCCGGAGCTATTTTTCTCGCGCGTTCAAGACATTCCATGGTATCGACCCGGCGGGCTTTCGCCGCGTCGCGCCGGCCGACGCGTCGCCGCCCAAGCCGCGGCCCGCGACCGCCGCCTGGCGGGAATTAGTCCCGCGCGGCTGAGGTTCGGAGCCGACCGATTCCCGCCAGCGCGGCGGCGATCAGCATGAAGGCGACCGCGAGCGCGAACACCATCCGGGGCGCGCCGTGGTCGACGGTCAAGCCGAACATCACCGGCGCGAGCGCGCCTCCCAGGTTGAGCCCCGAGGAGACGAAGCCGAACACCTTGCCGGTCGCCCCCGGCGGGGTGATCGCGCGCACCATCATGTCGCGCGAGGGGCGCGTGATCCCCTGAAGCAACCCGGCGAGCGCGAGCGCCCCGGTCACCGCCCAGAGCGGTAGATCGAAGGCGGCGATCGCGCCGACGAACGCCGCCGAGGCGACGAAGCCGATCACCGCGACCGCACCGTGGTAGCGGGTATGATCGGCGATCACGCCGCCCAGAAGGATGCCGAGCGCGTTGGTCACGAGAAACGCCGTGAGCGCCACGCTGACGCTCGCGAGCGGCGCGGCGTAGAGCGTCGTCAGCGCGGCGACCGAGAAGCTCTGGATGCCGCCCGAGCCCATCGACGAGGCGACATAGAACAGGAAGAGCAGCAGCACCGGCCCGCTGAGCAGGAAGGCCCCGATCCCGCCCATGCCGCCACGAGGCGCGGCGTCTTGTCCGGGCGCGGGCGGGCGGGCGCGATCCTCCTCGCCCTCGCCCATCGCGCGACGGTTGGCGAACATGAGGCCCGCCATCGCGATCCCGACCGCGCCCGCGGCCACTAGGCCGGCGCGCCAGTCGGCGACCGCCGCCACGGCGACCATCGCGCTGGGCGCGACCGCGAAGCCGAGATAGCCCGCGAAGGTGACGATGCTGAACGCCCGGCCGAGGCGACGACGGGCGACGCGCGCCGACAGGATCGCGTAATCGGCGGGGTGGAACACGCTGTCGCCGAGCCCGGCGACGAACAAAAGCACGACCAACGCGGCATAGGACGCAGTCAGGCCGAGAACGCCGATGGCCGCCGCCTCGATCGCGAGGCCGGTGATCAGCACCCGCGCCGCGCCGACCCGGTCGACCAGAAAGCCCGCGGGTGTCTGGGCGAGGCCCGAGGCCAGGTTGTAGGCGGTGAGCGCGGCGCCGAGGGCGGCATAGGAGACGCCGAGCTCGGCCTTGAGCAGCGGGAACAGCGGCGGTAGGGCGAGAATATAGAAATGGCTCAGGAAATGGCCGCCCGAGACGAGCGCGATGACCCGGCCGTCGCCCCCCGCGCGCGGCGTGGCGATCGCCTGGGTCATGGACGCGTGGCGCGGTCCGAGCGCTCAGGCAAGAAGCGCCTCCTCGAAGGGGAAGCTCGACAAGAGCTCGGCACCATTCGCGGTCACGAGCACCTGCTCCTCGAGCTTGACGCCCTCGCTGCCTCCCTCGGCGCCGATGTAGCTTTCGATGCAGAGCGTCATGTTCTCCTCGATCACGCCGTCGTAGCCACCCTTGCGCGCCCAGTCCTGGGCAAAGGCGATCGCGGGGTATTCGTCGCACAGACCGACGCCGTGGGCGAGCACCGAGTAGCGTTGGGGGACGAAGGCGTCGGGGATCGTCCAGCCCTTCTCGGCGTATTCCCGGAACGTCATCCCCGGGCGCAGAACGTCGATGTTGTGCTGGATCTGCTCGTAGGCGAGGCGGTAGAGCCGGCGCTGCTCGTCGCTCGGCCGCCCGGGGCCGCAGAAGAAGGTGCGCGAGGTGTCGGCGCAGTAGCCGAAGGGGCCGATCAGATCGGTATCGAAGACGACCAGCTCGCCCGGGCGGATCACCCGGTCCGAGCACTCCTGGAACCAGGGATTGGTCCGCCCGCCCGAGGTCAGCAGCCGGGTCTCGATCCATTCGCCGCCCATGGCGATGTTGGTTTCGTGCAGAAGCGCCCAGAGCTCGTTCTCGGCGAGCCCGGGCGCGAGCGCCTCGCGCATCCGCGCCATGCCCGCCTCGCAGACCGCGAGCGCGGCGTTCATGCAGGCGATCTCGTCGCCCGATTTGATGGCGCGCGCGCGCTCGAGCGGCGCTTGCGCGTCGTGAACCTCGATGCCCTGCGCCTCGAGCGCGCGGGCGCCGTGAGGGTCGGCGTGGTCGAGCGCGAGCCGCCGGTTGCCACCGCAATGCTCGCGCACCAGCTCGGCGAGCTCGTCGGCCCAGGCGCGGGCGCGCGCGGCCATGTGCTCGCCGGCGGCGAAGAAGTACCAGGTCATGGCCGGACGCACCTCGGCCACGGTTTCGATCCCCCGGGCGAGATGCTCGCAGCGCGAAAACTCGAACAATACCGCGCGCCCCTCCGCCGGCACGAAGGCGTAGCGCGCCGCGTTGTGCAGGGTCCAGACCGACATGTTGCGGGTGCCGGTCGCGTAGCGAATGTTGATCGGGTCGAACAGCACGCAGGCGCCGAGATCGCGCGCCTTGAGCTCGGCCTGCACGCGTCCCAGGCGATAGGCGCGCATCCGCCGCATGTCGGGCTGGACCTCGGTATCGACGAGGCCCATGCCCTGGGTCTTGCGGGCGCGATGAAGGGGATCGGGCGCGGTCATGTCGGTCCTCCCGCCGGGGCGCCGCCGGAAAGCGGGCCAAACTGGCGGCGCGACGCGCCTTTCCCGGCGCGCGCGTCCGCCCGTTCAGCCTTGCCCTATCGGATCCACCCCGTCAAGGTCCGCGACGCCGTCAGGCCCGGAGGCTCTCGTTCTCCGGATCGTAGGGTGAATGCGGGATCACCCGCGCCTTGCGCCGCTCGCCGAGGATGACGATCTCGAGCTCGGTCCCCGGCGCGGCCACGTCGGCCGCGACGTAACCGAGCGCCAGGCTCTTCCCCACCCAGTGGCCATAGGCCCCGGAGGTCGCGCGGCCGATCATGCGCTCGCCCTGGTAAAGCGGCTCGTTGCCGCCGGCGTCGGCGTCGTCGGCGTCGACCTCGAGGGTGACGAAGGCGTTGGGCACGCCGTCCTCGCGCTGCTTGACGAGCGCCTCGCGGCCGATGAAGTCGCCCTTGTCGAGGCGCACGAAGCGATCGAGCCCGGCTTCGAGCGGCGTATAGTCGCGGGTCAGGTCCTGCGCCCACATGCGATACGACTTCTCGATGCGCAGCGAATCCATCGCCCGCATGCCGCACGGGCCGATGCCGAATTCCTCGCCCGCCTCCATCAGCGCGTCGAAGATCCGGTGCTGATACTCGATCGGGTGGTGGATCTCCCAGCCGAGGTCGCCGACGAAGTTGACCCTGAGCGCGCGCACCGGCGCGACGTCGAGGAGAATCCGTTGCCCCGTGAGCCAGGGGAAGGCCGCGTTCGAGAGATCGGCGTCGGTCAACTTGGCGAGCACGTCGCGCGCGCGCGGCCCGGCGAGCACCAGCACGCCATGCGCGGTGGTGACGTTGCGCAGGCTCACGCCGCCGTCGCGGGGAAGTTGCTTCCAAAGATAATCGCCGTCGAACCGCTCGGCCGCGCCCGAGGAGACGAGGTAGAAGCTCTCGGGGCCGTCGCGGGTGATGGTGAACTCGCTGCGCACCCCGCCCGAGGGCGTCAGCGCGTGGCAAAGCTGGACCCGTCCGGTCTTTCTCGGCAGCCGGTTGGCGACCAGCCGGTCGAGATAGCGCTCCGCCCCGGGACCCGCGACCTCGAACTTGGAGAAGCTCGTGATGTCGATCAGGCCCACCTTCTCGCGCAGGGTCCGGCATTCGTTGCCGACGTGCTCGAAGTAGTTCGTGCGGCGGAAGCTCCAGGCGTCCTTGGGCTCGACGCCCTCGGGCGCGAACCAGTTGGGGCGCTCCCAGCCGTAGCGCTGGCCGAACACCGCGCCGCGCGCCGCGAGCTTGTCGTGGATCGGGCTGGTCTTGGCCGGGCGCGCCGCCGGGCGTTCCTCGTCGGGGAAGTGGATGACGAAGACGTGCTCGTAGCATTCGACGTTCTTGATCGTCGTGTAGCGCTTGTTGGCGTAGGGGCCGAAGCGGCGCGGGTCGATCGCCCAGGCGTCCATGCCGGGCTCGCCCTCGACGATCCATTCGGCGAGCAGCTTGCCCGAGCCGCCCGCCGCGGTGATGCCGAAGCTGTGTCCCTCGTTGAGCCAGAAGTTGCGCAGGCCCCAGCCGGGACCGATCAGCGGGCTGCCGTCGGGAGTGTAGGGGATGGGGCCGTTGACGCAGTCCTTGATGCCGGCGCGCCCGAACATGGGCACGCGCCGGATCGCGGCCTCGATATGGGGCTCCAGCCGCTCGATATCGCCGGGCAGCAACTCGCGTCCGAAGCCCTTGGGCACGCCGTCGACCGCCCAGGCCTTGGCGCCCTTCTCGTAGGGGCCGAGGATCAGGCCCTGGCGCTCCTCGCGCATGTAATAGGATTCGTCGCTTTCGCGCAGGACCGCGAGCTCGGGCAGGCCAGCCTCGTGGCGCTCGATCAGCTCGGGCAGCGCCTCGGTGACGATGAACTGATGCTCGACCGGAATGCTCGGCACGTCGAGCCCGACCATCGCGCCAACCTCGCGCGCCCAGGAGCCGGTCGCCGTGACCACGTGCTCGCAGGTGATATCGCCCTTGTCGGTCTTGACCAGCCATTCGCCGCCGGGCGTCGGCTCGATGCCGAGCACTGCGGTATGGCGATAGATCTCGGCGCCACCGTTGCGCGCCCCGATGGCAAGCGCCTGGGTCAGATCGGCGGGCGCGATATGGCCGTCGTCGGGATGGTAGAGCGCGCCGACGATGCCGTCGATCTCGCACAGGGGCCATAGCTCCTTGACCTCGGCGGGCGAGATCATCTCGAACGGCACGCCGATGGTGTTCGCGGTGCCGCAGTACTTGTGGTACTCGTCCATCCGCGCCTTGTTGGTGGCAAGCCGCAGGTTGCCGGTCTTGTGGAAGCTAACCGCCTGGCCGGTCTCCGCCTCCAGGGTCTGGTAGAGATCGACCGAGTACTTGTGGATCTGGCCGACCGTGTAGCTCATGTTGAACAGCGGCAGAAGCCCCGCCGCGTGCCAGGTGGAGCCTTCGGTCAGGTCGCTCTTCTCGCACAGAACGACGTCCGACCAGCCGAGCTTGACGAGGTGGTAGAGCGTGCTGACGCCGACGACGCCGCCTCCGATCACGACCACGCGCGCATGAGTTTTCATGGTCCGCCTCCTTGACGCTTTCGATCGCCTCCGCCGCGAACGGACCCGCTTCGCGCGGGTCTTCGTCGAATTTCTCGAAACCTTATCGGTATTATCGCCGAAACGCGCGCCCCGACAATCGCGCGTCCGCCATTCAGCGCATGATTGTTCGCGGTGAATCGGCGCCGATTTGACGGATCATGCTTTAGCCCTCCGCGCGGGCCGCGGCTATTCCGCGAGCGACACCGACTGGCCGGTTCCCGGCAGAGCCGGCCCGCTCAGCGGTCGAGACGGTCGCGCAGATGGTACCAGGCGCCGACGAAGGGCAGGAACCAGGGACGCCCCCCATAGAGCGGCAAGGCCGGGAAGCGGCGGTCGAACAGCGGCGTCTCGACCTTGGCCGGGTCGAGCATGCGGAGCGCCGCCTGATGGCCGAGCCAGGTTCCCTTGACCACCCCGCTCCCGCAGTAGTCGAGGGCGTAATGGACCCCGTCGCGCACGCCCGCGTGGGGCAGCCGGTCGAAGGTGAAGGCGACGTTGCCGGTCCAGCTATGGGTGACGCGAAGGTCGGCGAGCTCGGGATAAATCCCGACCATGAATCGGTGCAGCATGGCCCCGGTCGCGCGCAGATCGCCGCCCTGGCGAAACGCCGCGCGGCCGCCGAACAGGATGCGCGCGCCGTCGGGCGAGGGCCGAAAGTAATAAAGCACGCGCTTCGTATCGGTCAGCATCCGACCCTTGGGCATCAGCCGCGCCATGGTCTCGGGCGCGAGCGGCTCGGTCGCGATCATGAACGAGCCCACGGGCACCAACCGGCGGCGCAGCGCCGGCGTGACGCCCCCGGTGTAGCCGTTGGTGGCGACGATCACGTCGCGGGCCGCGATGGTCCCGCGCGGGGTCGCGACCGTGAAGCCGCCGTTCGCGCGCGCGATGCCCGTCGCCGGGGTCCACGCGCGAACCGCGACTCCCGCCGCCACCGCCCGGTCGAGCAGCCCCTGGTGGTAGAGCGCCGGATGCAGGCCGCCGTCGCGGTGGAGCACGCGGCCGCCGAAATAAGCGTCCGAGCCGATCTCGGCGCGTTGCTCGGCGCGCGGCACCATGTCGGCCTCGATCCCGATCTCGCGGCGTAGAACCTCGGTCTCGCGCGCCATCGCCTCGTAGGCGCCGGGCGAATGCGCGCCCGCGAACCGGCCCATGCGCGCGAAATGGCAGGCGATGCCCTCGCGCGCGATCAGCTCGGCGGTGTAGTCGAGCGCCCGCTGCCCGTCGCGCCAGATGGCGACCGCGGCCGCGCGGCCCATGCGCGCGATCATCGTCGAAAGCGCGATCTTGAACGCGCCGCCGCACATGCCGCCATTGCGCGAGCTCGCGCCCTCGCCCGGCGCGCCGGCTTCGAGCACCACCACCGAGCGCCCGGCGCGAATGAGCGTGAGCGCCGCCGACAGCCCGCTGTAGCCCGAGCCGACGATGGCGACGTCGGCCTCAGCGGGTGGCGCGGGGACCTCCCCGGGCGCGTTCCCGGGCCGGGGCGCGGCCTCCCACCAATAGGGTTCGAGCTTGGCGGCGGCGAGGACGGCACGCGCGTTCATGGCGGGATTCCCCCTTTTATCTTCCCAAACCTAGGATGCGTCCGGAGCGCGTCGACGGCAAGGAGTTAAGACACCGTTAAACAAGGGAAAACCAGAAATCCACCCTATGCGCTTTCAGCATATCAGCCGCGCGAATCCGGCATTTGTCGCGCTCCCCGCATAAGCTTATTTGGCGATTATCGGGGGTCGGCGCCCGACCCCCTCGCCATTGGGAGACGAAGGCCATGGGCAACTTCTTCAAGCGGATGCGCCGCTGGCACGACGAGACCACCTCGCGGGGCCAGCTTGCCCGTTTCGACAACCGGATGCTGTTCGATATCGGCATGGTTCGCGGCGACATCGACCGGGTCGTCCGTTACATCCACCGATAGGGCCGCGCCGGCTATCCTCTCACCAGAAACTCGTCCCGGGTCACTCCCGGGAGCGCAAGGAGACAGGGTCATGAAGGCAGTGCTCGATGTGATCCGCCGCTGGCGCGTCGAAACCGTCTCGCGCGGCCAGCTCGCCCGTTTCGACGACCGGCTCCTCGACGATCTCGGCATCGTGCGGGGCGATATTCCCCACCTCGTCCGCCGGCTCAGGTAGGCGGGCGGACCAAATTTTACTTGCGAACGACATTGGGCGGCGATATTTCGCCGCCCGAACCATGTTGGCGGGGCGCAAGCCCTGCGGTACGCTCGATCGGGGACGCGGAAACAAGCGACCCACCGCCGGAATCGGGAGGCAGGTATTATGAGCGACGAGAAAGCGACGCGCCGGCGCGGCCGGGGCGGTAGCGATGCCCGGCGCGCGCGGCGCGACGGCGCGAAGATCGAGCAGTTTCCCTTCATCACCCGACGCATCCCGATGACCGAGGTGCTCTCGGCCGAGGGGCTCGAGACCATCGAGGCCAACGCCGAGACCATTCTGGAAGAGATCGGCATCGAGTTCCGCGAGGACGAGGACGCGCTCGCGCTGTGGCGCCAGGCGGGCGCCGACGTCAAGGGCGAGCGCGTGCATATCCCGCGCGGCCTCGCTCGCGCGCTCATCGCCAAGGCCCCCCCGGTCTTCACCCAGCACGCGCGCAATCCCGAGCGCTCGGTCCGGATCGGCGGCGACGCCACCGTGTTCGCGCCGGTCTACGGCCCGCCCTTCGTGCGCGACCTCGACCAGGGGCGGCGCTACGCGACCATCGAGGACTTCCGCAACTTCGTGAAGCTCGCCTACATGACGCCCGCCATGCATCATTCGGGCGGCACGGTCTGCGAGCCGGTCGACATTCCGGTCAACAAGCGTCATCTCGACATGATCGAGGCCCATGTGCGCTATTCCGACAAGCCGTTCATGGGTTCGGTCACGCATCCCGCCCGCGCCGCCGATTCGGTCGCCATGGCGAAGCTCGTCTTCGGCGAGGACTTCGTCGACAACAACTGCGTGCTCGTCAACCTGATCAACGCCAACTCGCCCATGGTCTGGGACGCGACCATGCTGGGCGCGCTCAAGGTCTATGCCGGCGCCGGCCAGGCGGCGGTGATCTCGCCCTTCATCCTCGCCGGCGCCATGAGCCCGGTGACGATCGCAGGCACGCTCGCCCAGCTTCTCGCCGAGGCGATGTCGGGCATGGCCTTCGCCCAGCTCGTCCGGCCCGGCGCGCCGGTGGTGTTCGGCACCTTCGCGAGCTCGATCTCGATGCAGTCGGGCGCGCCCACCTTCGGCACGCCGGAACCGACATTGGTGCTGTTCGCCGCCGCCCAGCTTGCCCGCCGGCTGGGGGTCCCGTTCCGCTCGGGCGGCTCGCTCTGCGGCTCCAAGACGACCGACGCCCAGGCGGCCTACGAAAGCGCCCAGACCCTGCTGCCGACCCTGCTCGCCGGCGTCAATTTCGTGCTCCACGCGGCGGGCTGGCTCGAGGGCGGGCTCTGCTCGTCCTACGAGAAGTTCGTCATGGACGCCGACCAGCTCGGCATGATGCAGGTGCTGAGCCAGGGCGTCGATCTGTCCCGGGAGTGCCAGGCGCTCGACGCCATCCGCGAGGTCGGGCCGGGCAACCACTATCTCGGCTGCGCCCATACCCAGGCCCATTTCAAGTCCGCCTTCTATCGCTCCTCGATCGCCGACAACAACTCGGTCGAGCAGTGGGAGGCCGAGGGAAGCCAGGACGCCACCCAGCGCGCCAACGCGCTCTGGAAGCGGACGCTCGCCGAGTATCAGGCCCCGGCGCTCGATCCCGCGATCGGCGAGGCGCTCGACGACTTCATCGCGCGCAAGAAGGAGAGCATGCCCGACGCCTTCTCGTGATTCTCCGCGGCGCCCCTCTTGATGGACGGATTGAACCGGGCGTTCGAACCTCCCATTTCATGGTCGGGGGAGAGCATTGTAGCCACGGATTCCTGTGGAGGAGATACCGACCGTGATTAAAACCACGAACCGTTCCCATCGATCCCGCGCGCGCCGCCTCGCCTCGCGCGGCGCCGTGGCGAGCGCCATTCTCGCCCTGCTCGCCGCCGCTCCCGCCATGGCCGCGAGCGTGATCAGCTATGCCGATATCAACAGCCCCTATAGCCAGACCGAGGTGAGCTACGCCGCCGACGGGCGCGATCTCGCGGTGGTCGTGAAGGGCAACCCGTTCTCCGCCGGCGCGGTGGCCGACGCCGAGGCGGCGCGCGCCGTCGTCGCGGCGATGAAGGGCCAGCCGGGCTGGCTCGTCACCCGCTATACGCTCACGCCCGGCGATTCGGCGCGGTCGCTCTACAAGATCGTATGGCTGTTCGGAGTGCCCGCGAAAACCTCGATCTACGGCGCCTGCCGCAAGAACGCCGAGCCCGCGACCGGCAAGGGCGAGGCCGTGATGGCCGTGTTCTGCCGGGGCGAGAAGGCGCTCAGCCACATCGCCGGGCGGTTCGACCCGGTCGCCTCGCCCGCCGACCCGACCTTCCGCCAATTCGTCCGCGACGCGACGCGCAGCCTGCTCCCGCGCATCGATTCGAGCCACGACGGACAGCCCCGCGACGATATCGAGCCGTGAATCCATTCCCGTCGGGCGTTCAAGCCTGCGCGGACTTTCCTCGCATAAGCGCGAGCGCGCGGCCCGGCTTGCCGAAGGGCGAGGGGATCACCCCCGGATGATGGCGAGGCCGTATTCGGCGGCGGCGTCCTCGAGCCAGCGCCAGAGATAGTCGGCGAAGCTCCGGTCCACGTGGATGTCGTAGGCCGGCGCGTCGTCGGTCTGGTGCAGGATCACGCCCGCCTTGGCGAGCGCGCTCTGGGCGCAGTCGCCGGCCTTGAAGGCGCGCGGGTGGAGATCGAGCGCGCAGCCCTTCGCCAGCACGTCGCGCGCCCGGGGGCCGGCGAGTCCGATCACGGCGCGCGCCTCGCTCACGTCGACGAGCGCCACGTGACGCTTGCCGAGCGCCTCGCCGAGCGCCGCGAGCGCCGCCCCCTCGGCCCCCGGCGGCGTCGTCACCAGCCATTCGTTGGGGCCGAGCCAGAGGATCGCGCAAGCCTCGCCCGTCGCGACCGTGTTGGGCTTGACCGGCGGGGCGACGCCGAGCGCCTTCTTGACCGCGTCGCGGAACGGACGCACGGGCTCGCCGCGCAGGTTGATCTTGCCCATGAAGCGCCGCTCGCAAAGCGTCACCCCCGCCTCGCCCGGGTCGTCGACGGCGCGGGCATCGAGGTGGCGGTGATCGAGAACGCCAAGACGCAGATAGCTGTCAGGCACGGAGCCGCTCCCCTTCGAAATCGTAGAACTGCGGCGCGGTCACCTTGGCGCGCACCGGTCCGCCGGTGAGCGAGATGGTGACGGTTTCGCCATGGCGTTCGTGACCGCCCTTGAGCAGCGCGAGCGCGATCGAGCGCCCGAGGATCGGACTCCAGTAGCTCGACGTCACATGGCCCTCCATCGGCATCGGCGGACGGGCGCGCAGCTCGGCGACGATCTGGGCGCCCTCGGGCAGCACCTCCTTGGGATCGTCGGTCAGCAGCCCGACGAGCTGCTTGCGGTCGGGGCGCGCATTGTCGGCGCGCTCGAACGAGCGCTTGCCGATGAAGTCCTTCTTTTTCTTGCTCACGATCCAGTCCATGCCGAGGTCCTGGGGCGTCACCGTGCAGTCGGTGTCGTGGCCGACGACGATGAAGCCCTTCTCGGCGCGTAGCACGTGCATCGCCTCGGTGCCGTAGGGCGTGATATCGTATTTCTCGCCGGCGGTCATCAGCGCCCGCCAGAGCGCGACGCCGTAGCTCGCGGGCACGTTGATCTCGTAGGCAAGCTCGCCCGAGAAGCTGACCCGGAACACGCGCGCCGGAATCCCGGCGACCGTGCCCTCGCGCCACGCCATGAAGGGGAAGGCCCGGGGGTCGAGGTCGATGTCGTCGCACAACTCGCCCAGCAGCCGCCGCGCGCGCGGTCCGACGATCGCCGCCACCGCCCATTGTCCAGTAACCGAGGTGCAGTAGACCTTCATCCTGGGCCATTCGGTCTGGAGCCATTCCTCGAGCCAAGCGAGCACCCGGGCCGCGCCCCCGGTGGTCGTGGTCATGTGGAAATGGTTCTCGCCGAGCCGCGAGGTCACGCCGTCGTCGAACACCATCCCGTCCTCGCCCAGCATCAGCCCGTAGCGGCAACGCCCGACCGCGAGCTTGTCCCAGGCGTTGGTGTAGACCCGGTTGAGGAGCTCGGCCGCGTTCGGTCCCTGGATGTCGATCTTGCCGAGCGTGGTGGCGTCGAAGATGCCGAGCCCGGTGCGCACGGCGAGGCATTCGCGGTTGACCGCGTCCCGCATGCCCTCGCCCTCGCGCGGGTAGTACCAGGGGCGCTTCCACTGGCCGACGTCCTCGAACACCGCGCCGTTGGCCGCGTGCCAGTGGTGCATGGGCGTCTGGCGCGCGGGCTCCCACAAATCGCCCACGTCGCGTCCGGCGAGCACCCCGTAGCCGACCGGGGTATAGGGCGGGCGGAAGGTGGTGGTGCCGACCGCCGGAATCTCGGCGCCCGAGAGCCCGGCGAGGATGGCGAGCGCATTGACGTTGCTGGTCTTGCCCTGGTCGGTGCCCATGCCGGTGGTGGTGTAGCGCTTGAGATGCTCGACCGATTCGTAGCCCTCGCGGTGGGCGACCGCGATGTCGGCCACGGTGACGTCGTGCTGGATGTCGACGAAATGCTTGCTCGGCCGCTTGCCGCCGGGCGCGGGCACCCGCCAGAGCGGGCGGATGGGCGTCGCCTCGGGCTCGTCGACCGGTGGCGGCTTGGGCGCGGCGCCCTTGCCGAAGCCCGCCGCGCGCGCCGCCGCGTGTCCCGCGGCGAAGCCTTGCGCGAGCGCCGCGCCGAGGCCGAGAGCGCCGTTCGCCGCGCCCGCCGAGCGCTCGGCCTGGACCGCCTCGCCGGGAACGAAGGCCGCGAGCGCGTCGTCGAAGCGCAGCCGTCCGCGCGACTGCGAGCACAGATGCACCGCCGGGTTCCAGCCCCCCGAAACGCAGAGAAGATCGCAGCTTATCCGCCGCGCCGAGCCCGCCAGGTCGTCGCCGTCGTCGGCCAGGCGCATGACCTCGACCGCCTCGACCCCCTTGGCCCCGTGGGTTGCGACCACCGCGTGGCCGCCGAGGATCTCGATTCCCGCCTCGCGCAGCCGCTCGGCGAGCGGGCCGCGCGGCTCGGGCCGGGCGTCGACCAGCGCGGCGACCGTCGCCCCGGCGGCGACGAGGTCGAGCGCCGCCTCGTAGGCGCTGTCGTTGTTGGTGAACACCACCGCGCGGCCGCCCGGCACGACGCCATAGCGGTTGACGTAGGTCCGCGCGGCGCCCGCGAGCATGACGCCGGGACGGTCGTTGTCGGCGAACACCAGCGGGCGCTCGTGCGCGCCGGCGGCGAGCACCACCTGGCGAGCGCGAATCTTCCACAGGCGCTGGCGCGGCGGCCCCTCGGGCGCGGCGGCCGGGCCGAGATGGTCGGTCACTCGCTCGACCGCGCCGAGGTAGTTGTGGTCGTAGTAGCCGAACACGGTGGCGCGCGCGAGCAGCCGGACCTCGGGTAGCGAGCGGAGCTCGGCCACCGCCGCGGCGACCCAGTCGAGCGCCGGCGCGCCGTCGATCTCGGCGCGGTCGCCGAGAAGCGCGCCGCCGAACTCGTTCTGCTCGTCGGCGAGGATCACGCGTGCCCCCGCGCGGCCCGCCGCGAGCGCCGCCGCGAGCCCCGCCGGACCGCCGCCCGCGATCAAAACGTCGCAATGGGCGTGGCATTTTTCGTAGCGGTCGGGGTCGGGCAGCTCGGGCGCGCGGCCCATGCCGGCGGCGCGGCGGATCACAGCCTCGTAGGTCATCCACAGGCTCGGCGGCCACATGAAGGTCTTGTAGTAGAAGCCCGCCGGCATGAGCCGCGCGAACCAGCCGTTGATCGCGCCGAGGTCGAAATCGACGCTCGGCCAGCAATGTAGGCTCGTCGCCACCAGGCCGTCGTAAAGCTCGATCCGGGTGGCGCGCATGTTGGGCTCGGTCCGCGCGCCCTCGCCGAGCTGGACGATGGCGTTGGGCTCCTCGGGCCCGGCGGTGAACACCCCGCGCGGGCGGTGGTACTTGAAGCTGCGCCCGACGACGCGCACGCCCTGGGCGATCAGCGCCGAGGCGAGCGTGTCGCCGGCGAAGCCGGTATGCGCGCGCCCGTTGAAGGTGAAGCGAAGGGGCCGCCCGCGATCGATGCGCCCGCCCTCGACCAGCCGTCGCCCGGTCATGCCTTGTCCTCCGCGTCCGTCGGCGGGGTCTCGCCCATCTTGTAGACCGCCCGGATCACGTGGCTGACCGTGTCGCGCTCGACGTTGAACCAGCGCCGGCAGCCCTGGGCGTGCATCCAGCGCTCGCGATGCGCCCCCTTGGGGTTGGTCCGCAAAAAGAGATACGCGGCCCATTCGTCGTCCGAGAGCTTGTCCGGGTTGCGCGGCCGCTCGATATGCGCCTCGCCGCCATAGGCGAACTCGGTCTCGTCGCGCGGCCCGCACCAGGGGCATTCGATCAGGAACATCCGGTTCGGCTCCCGTTGTTCGCCCGCGCCATCAATGCGCGACGCCGGCGGCGCCGTGCTCGTCGATGAGATGGCCGGTGGTGAAGCGTTCGAGCGCGAAGGGCTCGTTCAGCGGATGGGGCCGGTCGCGCGCGATGGTATGGGCATAGCACCAGCCCGCGCCCGGCGTCGACTTGAAGCCGCCGGTGCCCCAGCCGCCGTTGACGTAGAACCCCTCGACCGGCGTGGTCGAGAGGATCGGGCTCGCGTCGGGGCAGACGTCGACGATGCCCGCCCATTGGCGCATCAGGCGCAGCCGGCTGACGATCGGGATCAGCTCGATGATCGCCGCCATCATGTCCTCGATCGTGTGCAGGCTGGAGCGCTGGGCGTAGGAGGTATGCGCCTCGATTCCCGCCCCCATGACCAGCTCGCCCCGGTCCGACTGGCTGACGTAGACGTGGACAGTGTTCGACATGATGACCGTATCGAGCACCGGCTTGAGCGGCTCGGACACCAGCGCCTGGAGCGGGTGGCTCTCGATCGGCAGGCGCAGGCCCACCATGGCGGCGACGACGCTGGTATGCCCGGCGACCGCCGAGGCGATCTTGCCGGCGCGGATGTAGCCGCGCGTGGTCTCGACCCCGACCACGCGGTTCCCTTCGCGGCGGATGCCGGTGACCTCGCAGTTCTGGATGATGTCGACCCCACGCTCGTCGGCGGCCCGGGCATAGCCCCAGGCGACCGCGTCGTGGCGCGCCACCCCGCCGCGCCGCTGGAGCGAGGCGCCGACGATCGGATAACGGGCATTGGGCGAGGTGTTGAGAATCGGGCAGAAGGCCTTGATCTCGGCCGGCGAGAGAAAGTCGGAATCGATCCCGTTGAGGCGGATCGCGTTGACCCGGCGGTGCAGCTCGCGCAGGTCGTGCTGATTGTGGGCGAGGCTGAGCACGCCGCGCTGGCTGAACATCAGGTTGAAGTTGAGCTCGCGGGTCAGCCCCTCCCAGAGCTTGAGCGACTTCTCGTAGATCCCGGCGCTTTCGTCCCACAGGTAGTTGGAACGCACGATGGTCGTGTTCCGCCCCGTGTTGCCACCGCCGAGCCAGCCCTTCTCGATCACCGCGACGTTGGCGATGCCGTGCTCCTTGGCGAGATAATAGGCGGTCGCCAGCCCATGTCCGCCGCCGCCGATGATGACCACGTCGTAGGCCGGCTTGGGGTCCGGACTGCGCCAGGCGCGCGGCCAGTTCTCGTGGTAGTCCCGGGCGTTGCGTAGCAGGCTGAAGATCGAGTACCGGGCCTTGGCCATGGCGTCCCCGCTGGTTGCTTCGGCGCGCGCGGTCCCAGCCGCGGCGTCGCCGCCCGTCCGGCGATTAGCCGTTGCGGCGCGCCGGGTCAAGCCCGTTTCTGGCCTCGGCTTCCCGGTCCCCGCGTGGCCGGCGAAAAATTTCTACTCGGCGGCGGGTTCCACCTTGCGGAAGATCGGTTCCGCCCGGCGCAGCTCGTCGAGCGGAATGTGGCACTTGATGCGGTGGCCAGCCCCCGCGTCCTGGTCGGGCGGTGGCGTGACATCACAGATTTCGCTGATCTTGTGAGGGCAGCGGGTCGCGAAGCGGCAGCCCTTGGGCGGATCGATGACGCTCGGGATCTCGCCCTCGAGGCGGACCCGCTTCTGCTGCATGTCCGGATCGGGAATCGGCACCGCCGACAACAGGGCCTCGGTATAGGGGTGATAGGGCGGATCGAAGATATTCTCGGCGCTGCCGATCTCCATGATCTGGCCGAGGTACATGACGACGATATGGTCCGAGATGTAGCGCACCACGCTGAGGTCGTGGCTGATGAACAGAAGCGTCGTGTTGTACTGCTGCTGGACCTCCATCAACAGGTTGATGACCGCCGCCTGGACCGACACGTCGAGCGCCGAGACCGGCTCGTCGGCGATCACCGTCGAGGGCACGCCGGCGAAGGCGCGCGCCACCGCGACGCGCTGCTTCTGCCCGCCCGAAAGCTGGCGTGGCCTGCGGCGGGCGAACTCGGGCGGCAGGCGCACGATTTCGAGAAGCTCGGCGACCCGCGCGTTGATCTCCTTGCGTCGGCTGGCGAGCCCGAACTTCTTGATCACGCGGCCGATCGCGCCGCCGACCGTATGGCTCGGGTTGAGCGTGCCGTCGGGGTTCTGGAACACCATCTGGAGCGCCGAGATGAGCTCGGGCTCGCGCCGCTCGACGGGAATCTTCGCGATGTTCTCGTGATTGAACCAGATTTCGCCCTTGGTCGCGGTCTCGAGCCCGGTGAGCACCTTGGCGAAGGTCGACTTTCCGCAGCCCGATTCGCCGACGATCGCCACCGTCTGGCCGCGCCGAGCGTTGAAGCTGACGCCTTCGTTGGCCTTGACGTAGCGCTTGGCCTTGCCGGTCAGGATCGACGAGAGCGAGATCTCGCGGACCTCGAAGAACTTGTCCATGTCGACGACGCGCAGCACCTCGGCGGGAGCGCGCTTCCTCACCTCGACCGTCTCGACCAGCGGCTTCGCGGGCTCGTGGCGGATCTCCCGCCAGCGCAGGAAGCGCACCCGATGACCCTCGGCCGGATCGCCGACGGTTTCCATGTCGACCACGTCGCTGTCGCACCGCGCGGCCTCGAAATACCGGCAGCGGGGGCCGAAGGCGCAGCCGGACGGGCGCTCGTGGGGCAGCGATACCTGTCCCGGGATCGGCGCCAGCGCGCGCGCGTGCTTGTCGGCGTCGAGCGAGGGGATGCAGTCGAACATTCCGAAGGTGTAGGGGTGCTTCGTGTTCTTGAAGACCTCGCGGATTTCGCCTTCCTCGATCATCTCGCCCGAGTACATGACGCCCACCCGGTCGCAGACCTTCACGATCAGCCCGAGGTTGTGGGAGATGTAGATCAGCGTCGTGTTGTACTTCTTGCGCAGGTTGGCGATCAGGTCGATCACGGTCGCCTCGACGGTCACGTCGAGCGCGGTGGTCGGCTCGTCGAGCAGCATCAGCGACGGGTTCGACAGAAACGCCATGGCGATCACCACGCGCTGCTGCTGGCCGCCCGAGATTTGGTGGGGGTAGCGAATCATCACCGATTCCGGGTCGGGCATGTTCACGTCGCTCAGCACCTGGATCGCGCGATCATGGGCCTCGGCTTCCGAGATACCCTCGTGGAAGATGGGCACTTCCTGGAGCTGGCGGCCGATGGTCAGGCTCGGGTTGAGCGCGCTCATCGGCTCCTGGTAGACCATCGCGATCTTGGAGCCGCGCAGGCGGCGCAGCTCCTCGGGCGACAGCTCGGCCATGTCGCGCCCCTCGAACAGGATGCGGCCGCGCACGATCGCGCCGTTGACGCCGAGGTAGCGCATGATCGCCATCGCCACGGTCGATTTGCCGCAACCCGATTCGCCGACCAGGCCGAAGCTTTCGCCGCGCCGGAGGGTGAGCGAGAAGTCCGGCACCGCGGGAATCTCGCCGGCGCGGACGAAGTACGAGATGCCCAAATTCTCGATTTGAAGGACGGGCGTGTCGTCGTTCATGGCATGTCTCCCCGCGTTCCGATCAATCGCGCATCGAAATTTCGCGCAGGCCGTCGGCGAGCAGATTGAAGCCGATGACCAGGCTTGAAATCGCGATCGAGGGGAAGATCGACATATGCGGCCAGACGATGACCATCGCAGTGGTGTCCTTGACCATGCCGCCCCAGTCGGGATCCGGCGGCGGCAGGCCGAGGCCGAGGAAGCCGAGAACGCCGATCGTGATGATCGTGTAGCCCATGCGCACGCAGGCATCGACGATCAGCGGCCCGCGCGCGTTCGGCAAAAGCTCGACCACCATGATGTAGAGCGGACTTTCGCCGCGAATCTTGGCGGCGTCGACATATTCCTGGTTGCGCAGATCAAGCACCATGCCGCGCACGATCCGCCCGATCCCGGGCGAGGAGGCGAGCGTGACCGCGACCACGATGTTGAGCGCCGACGGCCCGACGGTCGAGATCAGGATGATGTAGAGAATGAGCACCGGGAACGACAGGATGATATCCGAGACCCGGCTGATCAGACCGTCGATCACGCCGCCCTTGTAACCCGCGACCATGCCCATGGTGCAGCCGACGAAATAGGCGACGAAAACCGCGATCGGCGCGACGATGAACACGGTGCGCGCGCCGTAGATGAGCCGCGACCATATATCGCGCCCGAGATGGTCGGTCCCCAGCCAATGCACGTCCCCCGGCGTCGGATCGGCGAGCGCGCCGAAATCCTGGGCGTTGGGACCGAAGTCGGTGAGCAGCGGCGCGAAGATCGCCACGAACAGCCAGAAGCCGATCAACAGAAGACCGATGACCGCGACCGGTGATTCGCGCAGCAGCCCGCCCCAGCGGAAGATCCCCCGGATCAGGTAGTAGAGGATCTCGAGGATCCTATTGACCAGATCGTAGAGGCGCTCGAAAATCCAGACGAGCATGTCGTCGGGGGCGACGTTGGGATCGCGCTTGGTGGGCGCGCGACGCCCGTTGCTGGTGTTGTCGGTCATGGCGCCCTCCCCCTCAGGTAAACCGAATCCGCGGGTTCAGGTACATGTACCCGATATCGCCGATGAGCTGGGTCGTCACCGCGACCACCAGCGCGATCACGGTCGCCGCCTCGACCAGGGTGATGTCGCCGAACAGCGCCGCTTCCAAAAGCATCCGCCCAAAGCCTGGATAGGCGAACACCACCTCGGTCACGATCACGCCGGTGATCAGCCAGTTGATCTGGAGCAGGATCACCGTGAACGGGGCGATAATCGCGTTGCGCAGCGCGTGGCGCAGAATGACGGTGCGGTACGGCAGCCCCTTGAGAATGGCGGTGCGGATATAGGGGCGGGTCATCACCTCGACCATCGAGCCGCGCACCATCCGCGCGACATAGCCGAAGTCGTAGAGCACGAGCACCATGACCGGCAGGACGAGCTGCGAGGCGAACGACCATTCGGGGTTGGACTCGAGCGTGCTGGTCCCCGGCAGCCAGCCGAGGGTGACGACGAAGATCGACATCAGGAAGACGGCGGACGCGAACTCGGGAATCGAGGTCAGGGTGATCCCCGTCAGCGACAGTCCCCGGTCGAGCAGGCTGCCCTCCCTCATGCCCGAGAGCACGCCGAACAGCATCGACAAGGGCACGATGATCGCGTTCGCGATCCCCGCCAGCATGCCCGTGTTCTTGAGCCGGTCCCACAGAATGTCGTTGACCGGCACCTTGTAGAGGGTCGAGAAGCCGAGATTGCCGAAATACTGGCTGCCGCGCGGGTCGTTGAAGCCGAGCTTGAGATCGGGATCGGCGAGCGGGTCCTCGATCACCCCCGTCAAGACCCCAAGCCAGCGCCCATACCGCACGATGAGCGGATCGCCGAGCTTCAGCTTTTCGAACAGAATCGCCTTCGATTCGGCGCTCGCATAGGGACCCAGCGTCTTGTTGGCGACGTTGCCGGGCTGGAACTCCATCACGCCGAACACGATGAACGACGCCACCAGCATGGTGACGAACATCCAAAACAGGCGTTTGACGATGAAGACCGCCATTCGCATCACTCCCTGCATGGACCCGACGATCCAGCGTCGCGGTCGCTTATTGTTTGCCGCGGAGAATGACCCGCCGACACCCGAAAGGGAAAATCAAGAAAAGCGCGGCATTCCGAGGCTCGATTCCAATCGATTGTGAGCGACAACGAACCCGCTGTCTAGTCAGGGAGCGGCATCGGCCCGGACCAACTCGTCGCTTCCCCGCGAAAAGACGCGGTGTTTCATTGCACGCGCGCGCACGGCGACCTCAAGCGCTTGTGAGAAATGGCGGCCATAAACGTACCATTTTAAATGAAAGGAGAAACACCCGCCGTGAAAGGCCAAAGACGAAGAGCGCGATATGACCCGGACAGAACGAATATCATTCACCCCCACCCGTCGCGGCGCGAAGTTCGGGACACGCATGAGTTCAGAATCTCTTAAGGATTTTCGTGCGACCATGATGGTTAACGCCCTCTTTCGCCCTCTCGGCCGAATCGGGTGCCATAAGCAAGGAGGCCGCCAATGGGCCGTCTCGTAGCGCGTGTGTTTCCGGGCGAGAATCGCCCGCCCGACGACGAGAACCGGCAGACCCACGCGGCGCCGTTCGCGGGACTGCTCGCGGCCTACCGCAAGAGCGACGCGGGACGGTACGACTTCCTTCTCGTCCTGCGTTTCGCGGTCGCCAACCTAGTCGGTTTCGCGCTTCTCGGCGTGGCCTTTATCGAGGGCTGGATCGACCGGGTGATCACCGCCGACGGCACCCATCTCTCAGTCGCGATCTTCATTGTCTTCCTCGGCGGGCTCGCGATCAGCGCGCGCAAGATCTACGACACCAGCCGCGAGATCAACCACGCCAAGGCGATCCGCCGACCGCGCTGGTCGCGCGCGGCGCTCTATCTCGCCGAGGTCGAGGGTCGCGACGCCGGCAGCCGGGCGCTCGCCGCCTCGGCGCTGCGCCTCAAGCTCGCCAGCCGGATCGCGATCGTGCGCCAGACCGCCAACAGTCTGGTGCTCATGGGGCTGGTCGGCACGGTGGTCGGCTTCATCATCGCGTTGTCGGGGGTCAAGCCCGACAGCGCCGGCGATCCGAGCACGATCGGCCCCATGGTGGCGACGTTGATCGGCGGCATGTCGGTGGCGCTCTACACCACGCTGGTCGGCAGCGTCCTCAATATCTGGCTGATGGTCAACCACCACATCCTCGCCACCGGGACGGTCAAGCTGATCACGGCGATTGTCGAGGAGGGCGAGCGCCATGCCCGGCATCGATCTGTTTCCTGACGACGATTCGGGCGGCACGGTCTTCCGTGACGTCACGATGCTGGCGCTGTCGGGCTTCGTCGCGATCGTTCTGTTGCTGCTGCCGCACCTCAACCCGCCGGCCAAGGCGGAGAACGACGAGATCATGCCGCCCGGCAACGTGATCATCGAAATCCGCTGGCCGGACGATCTCGACACCGACGTCGATCTCTGGGTTCAGGCGCCGGGCGACGTGCCGGTCGGCTATTCGAACAAGGGCGGGCAGATCTTCAACCTGCTGCGCGACGACCTCGGCCGCCACGCCGACGCCACCGACCTCAACTACGAGGTCAGCTACAGCCGCGGCATTCCGGCGGGCGAGTACACGGTCAACCTCCACCTCTACCGCGACCTCTCCCACAAGCTTCCGATCACGGTCAAGGTGGTGGCGAGCGTGAAGCGCAACCCCGACGAATCCGCTCGCCAGATCCTCGCGACCACGGTCAAGCTCGGCGCCGAGGGCGAGGAGACAACCGCGTTCCGCTTCACCCTCGACAGCCGGGGCGCGCTGGTGGCGGACAGCGTCAACAGCCTGTTCCGGCCGCTGCGAAGCCGGGCGCGCGGTTGAGGAGATCACACCGATGATTCCAGGAATCGCCGGGCTGTTCGTCGTCGCCGTGGCGACCGCCGGGCTGCTCGCGGCGATCACCGTCTGGGCGCCGCGCCGGCTGTGGATCAAGATCGCCTCGGTGGGCGTCGCCGCGATCTTCCTGCCGCTGATCTATACCGCCTTCGCCGACCTGCTGAGCAAGCCCAAGCCGGTCGATCTCGAATGGGGCTATCGCAACATTCCCGAGGCCACCGTGCTCGCCGCCAGCCTGCGCGAGGGCGTGGGCATCTATCTCTGGCTCCAGTTCGAGGGCGTCGACGAGCCGCGCGCCTACGTCATGCCCTGGGACCGCAAGGTCGCCCAGGCGCTCCAGGACGCCCAGCGCCGGGCCAAGGAGAACAACGCGGGCCTGCGCATGCGCCGACCGTTCGAGCTGAGCCTCGACCAGCTCGACCGCCTGTTCTACCCGGCGCCCCAGCCGATGTTGCCGCCTAAGCCCACGCCCGGCGACGGCCCGCTGAACTACGAGCGCCCCGGCAGCAACGCCTGAGCGAGGGCGCGGCGGCGCTTCTTCCCCAACGCAGGGCCGCATGGCGCGTGGATCGCGCCGGGTCGGACAATCCCCTTGTCACATTTTCGCGAGCCATTCCTCTCCGAAGGTCGTCGCCGCGCCCTTCGGTGATACCCTTCGAGGCATGGACCCCCCGTTCGACCCGGCCGCCCCCGGCCCGGCTCGCGTCAATGTGCGCGCATAGTCCGCGCCGGCGGGGCGGGCCGACCGTGACGCCGCCGTCCGATGGCCCGATGCCCATGGGCGCGCCGCGCGCGCTGCTCGCAGCGGCGGTCGCGCATCACCGGGCGGGACGACTCGCGCAAGCGAAGGCGATCTACGAGCGGGTTCTGCGCGCCGAGCCCGACAACGCCGACGCGCTTTTGCTTCTCGGCCAGCTTGCCCATCACGCGGGACACGACGACGAGGCCGAGGCCGCCTTCGCGCGCGCGGTCGCGGTCGCGCCCGGTTTCGCCGAAGCCTGGATCGGCCTCGGACAACTGCGGCGCGCGCGGGGAAAACCCGGCGCCGCCGCCGACTGCTTTCGTCGGGCGATCGCGCTGATGCCCAAGGTCGCGGGCTTGCGCATCGACCTCGGGATCGCGCTCCACCAGGCCGGCGACCCGAACGCCGCGATCGCCGAGTACCGGCGCGCCGCCGCGCTCGTCCCCGACACCGCGCCCGAGCGCGTGGACGCGTGGCGAAACACCGCGATCGCGCATCTCGACCTCGGTCGCCACGACGAGGCCGAGGCCGCCTTTCACGCGGTTCTGAGGGCCAAGCACGGCGGGCGCTGGTGGAACGCCTCGGCGTTCGACGGCGAGGCGGCAAACCATGGGAACGCGCCGCCGCCCACGGCCACACCGGGCGAGGGGCCGCGCGCCTCGACCTTCAAGCTGCGCGACGCGAGCGACCAGATCGACCATCTGGTGGCGAAGGGACGGATCGACCCGTCGTTCTCGGCCATGGCGGCGCGCTACCGCGCGGTCGGCGACGAAATCGCGCGGACCCACGGCCCCGAAGCGAGCGCGACGCTAACGGGATCGCAGATCGCGCGCATCGGCGGCTTCTACGATCGTGTCATCCATTATCCGAAGCTGTCGCGCCTCGCCGGACGCGCGGTCAACCCCGGGCTCGACTTCGCCGCCATCGAGGACGGCTATCTGTCGTCGGCGGTCTCGGTGACGACCTTCGACGATCTCCTCGCGCCCGAGGCGCTGCGCGCGCTGCGCGACTTCTGCCTCGAGGCGACGATCTTCTTCGGCTATTCGGGCGCCCGGTTCGTCGGCGCCGACCTCGCGGGCGGGTTCAACGGCGGCTTGCTCTACCAGATCGCCGAGGAGCTCAAGGCGCGGCTGCCCCGGGTGCTGGGCGAACACACGCTCACCAACGCCTGGGTCTATCGCTGCCGCAACGAGAGCCCGGGGGTCGAGGCGCATACCGACCAGGGCGCGGTGACCTTCAACTTCTGGATCACCCCCGACGCCGCCAATCTCGAACCCGGGCGCGGCGGGCTGCTGGTCTACGCCAAGGAGCAGCCCTACGACTGGGACTGGCGGGCCATCAACACCTTCAAGTACCGCCCCGAGACCCTGGCCAGGATCAACGACTTCCTCGCCAGCGCCGAGACCGTCACGATCCCGTATCGCGAGAACCGCGCGGTGCTGTTCCACTCGAACCTGTTCCACAAGTCCGACCGGGTGCGCTTCCGCGACGGCTTCGAGAACCGCCGCATGAACGTGACCATGCTGTTCGGCCGCCGCCCCGAAAGACGCCCGAACTGACCACGACACCGCGCGGGCAACGCCATTATCGCAAGACTGCATCGGAAAGAGGCGAAGTGGCGTCCCCAGGGGGAATCGAACCCCCGTTTTCGCCGTGAGAGGGACCCCCGCCGGACATTGGCGGGCATAGGCGGACACTGGTAACGCAGTGAAATATTTTGATTTTTTCCGTATCTGGCGTTGACTGTCCGCCGGTGTCCGTCTACACTTTTGCCGTAAATTTGCCGTACGACCTTGCCGCAGAGCTGGGATTTCTACATGGCGAGAACGGTCCGAAACACGAAGATCGACACCCGCAGCGCGCGCGCCAAGTTGTCGATCAGGCGCGAGCCGTACTGGATCTCGATCACGCCTGGCTATGCGCTCGGCTACCGCAAGAACAAGAACGGGGGCTCCTGGATCGCCAAGCGGTACAGCCCCGATGCCTCGCCGAAGAGGCGATATCTCGCGATCGGCCCAGCCGACGACGTGATGGACGCAGACGGCGTTGCAGCCCTCTCCTTCGCGCAGGCGCAGGAGAAGGCGCGGGAGTGGTTCAGACAAGAGGCGCGCGAAGTTCACGGCGCGAGCGCAGCCGGATCCTATACGGTCAACGACGCGCTCGATGCCTACGTCCAGAAGCTCAATGACGAAGGGAAACCTTCGGCGCGCGATTCCCGTTGTCGCGCCGATGCGTTGATCCGACCCGCGATCGGGCGCGTCAAGCTAAGCAAGTTGACCTCGGAGCGGCTCCGTAGGTTCTTGAGAGAGCTCGCCGCGACTCCGCCCCGAGCGCGAACCAAACGCGGGAAGAAGCAAAACTATCGCTATGTGCTCGACACGGAAGAGGCGCATCGCAAGCGGCGATCCTCTGCAAATCGCACGTGGTCGGTGTTGCGGGCGGCGCTCAACCACGCATTCATCGAGGGCATGGTCGAAAGCGATCATGCGTGGCGCCGCGTCAAGCCGTTCAGAGGCGTCGAGGCGGCCAGGACTCGTTACCTGACCATCGAGGAAAGCCAACGACTCATCAACGCCGCGTCGCCCGAATTTCGCCCGCTCGTGACGGCGGCTTTGCTCACAGGTGCGCGATATGGCGAGCTCGCCCGCCTCGACGTCGGTGACTTCGATCCCGTCGCGCGCACGATCCTAATTCGCCGGTCCAAGAGTGGACGAGCGCGGCATGTGCCCCTCACAGACGAGGGTGTGGTGTTCTTCATGCGCATTGCTGCCGGGCGAGAGGCCGACGAACCGATGCTGATACGGGAGGACGGCTCGCGCTGGGGAGAATGCCACCAGATACGACCGATGCGTGAGGCATGCGAGGCGGCGAAAATTGCGCCACCTGTTTCGTTTCACTGTCTGCGGCACTCCTTTGCGAGTTTGGCCATCATGAACGGTGCACCCCTCATGGTGGTCGCAAGCAGCCTGGGGCATTCATCGACACGCATGGTTGAGCGCCATTATGGGCATATCAGCAACCAGTACATCGCCGAGCGCATTCGCCAGACGGCGCCGCGGTTCAATCTGAAACAGGATGAACGGATCGTGCCATTGCGAAGGAAGCGCAAAGGTTTGGAGATCACACGCTAACATCGAGACGCCGCGGCTAGGGTAGCTCCTGAACGCCCGGTACTCCGCACCGGGCCCGCCGCGGCAACCTACCTCGCGGAGACGTCTGCGGAGGGCGTGACATGGACGATCAAGAAAAAACAGCGCGGCTTGAGGAGCTTTGGCGCGCGCATCTCTATGACCCCATGGGGTTGCCGGTGCCAGATAATCCCGAGGAAAGATGGCGCGACGCCATTTTCGCGATCGCTCGCGCGAAAGAGGTGAGTGACAAGGCAGCCGCGGATGGCGATCAGGAAACCGCGAGAACGGCCGCCTGCAAAGCTTTATCTCTCTGGGTTTTGCTGAGCAATGAATGCGCGGGCTGGGTGCAGGAACGAATCTTTGCCGAAGTGATCGAGAAAGAGCCCAATACTGGTTGGGGTAAGCGAGTGACCTTGGTGGGCTTACTTGAGCAATCCGTCTTGGCCATCCCCCCAACCCATCGTCATGCTTTTTCGCATCTCGCAGCCTTGCTCCCCAACGATTT
>Ga0114931_10000390_pt1 | contig 51974 bp, 50 predicted proteins | sample 2SBtaG_FD_89579 | JGI IMG/M metagenome (GOLD analysis project Ga0114931, IMG submission 89579) | Deep subsurface microbial communities from Kolumbo volcano to uncover new lineages of life (NeLLi) - 2SBTROV14_V59a metaG | ecosystem: Environmental > Aquatic > Marine > Volcanic | place: Kolumbo... | reverse complement strand
TGCCAGCGCGGTCAACACTGTCGCGAGACTGATAAGTTTTCTCATTGCTACAATTCCTTAGCTCAGGCCGTTCCGGTAGGTTCGACGGCTAGTAAATGCTGGAACCCTCGTTGAGGATTCTCGGCGTTACAAATATCAACAGCTCTGACTTGTTCGACACGTTCGATGTCGACTTGAACAGATTCCCAATCCCCGGAATATCGCCTAAGAAAGGCACTTTATTTATAGTCTCGCGGCGCTCGGTTTCGTAAATACCACCGAGTACCACGGTTTGTCCGTCGCGCACCAGCACCTGTGTCTCTACGGACCGCGTATCGATACTCGGCACCAGTCCGCCCGTTGCACTCGGTGTCAGCTCGCCCACGTTGTCCTTGCTCACCAGCAGATCCATGATGATGTTGTTATCCGGCGTGATCTGCGGGGTTACCGTGAGACTCAATACCGCTTTCTTGAACTGCGTAGTGGTCGCGCCAGAAGATGCGGACTCCTGGAAGGGAATTTCCACACCCTGTTCGATACGGGCTTCCTTCTGGTTCGCCGTGATGATGCGCGGCGTGCTGACAATCTCGCCGCGACCTTCGGCCTGCAATGCCGTCAGTTCGAGATCGACGATGTAGTCGGAGTCCAGCACGGCCAGGGCCAACCTGCCTGCCGGATTCTGGACCGGCACGTTGACATTGAAGCGGTCGGCAACGCCCGGCACGGTGACCGGGAACGGCGTGCCGGTATTCGCGAGGTTATCCAGCGCGGAGCCGACGATGATATCGCTGCCTTCGGCAGTACCGGTTACCGAAACCAGCCCGTCATTGCCGTTTTCGTGGACGGCGGTCACGCCAAAGCGGGCGCCGAGATCGCGGCTGTAGTCATCGTTGACGACGACGATACGCGATTCGATCAACACCTGACGAATCGGAATATCCAGCGTGCGCACCAGCCTGCGAATGTCCTGTAGCCGGTTAGCCGTGTCCTGTACCAGCAGCGTGTTGGTCCGGTCGTCGATACCCACGCTGCCGCGCTCCGAGAGCATGCTGTTCGCGGCGCCGGCACCGCCGGATTCGCCGCCGATCAATGCGGCCAGGTCAGACGCTTTGGCATAATTGACCTGCAGAAATTCCGAATAAACGGGTTCCAGCTCAGTGATTGCCTGGCGTGCCTCGAGATCGGCTGTTTCACGCGCGGCAATTTCCTCCGCGGGCGCAACGATGATGACGTTGCCGTTCTCGCGCATGGCCAGGCCCTTGCTTGTCATGATGATGTCGAGCGCCTGATCCCAGGGAACGTTTCTGAGGCGCAGCGTCACATTGCCCTGCACCGTATCGGACACAACGATGTTGCGGCCGGACGTTTCCGCGAGAAGCTGCAACACGGCGCGCGTTTCGATATCCTGGAAATTCAACGTCAGGCGCTGTCCCTCGTATTCCTTGGTCTCCGAAAACAGCGAGGAACCTTGTTCGGTCTCCTCGACCACCGGGTTGATTTCGATCGTGAATTCATTGTCGGACTGGTACGCCAACTGTTCGTACTTGCCTTCGGCGCTGATTACAATGCGCGTGTCCAGATTCGTCCGCAGCGTGTCAACCGTGGTCACAGGTGTCGCGAAGTCCACGACGTCGAGACGACGCATCAGCTCGGCCGGCAGTGCCGTATCCTTGAAGACGGCAATAACACGGCCGCCTTCCTCGCGAATATCGACAGGCGTGGACGGATCGCTCAGGTTGACCATGATGCGGCCGCCGCCATCGCGCGTACGACGAAAATCGACGCTGGTGATCCGGCGTGCACCGCCGGCCGCGGCAGATTGCGTCGACGCAGGGGCGGCAGCGCCCGTGAACTGCGTAACCCCGGCGTCGACGGCGTCACCGCCCAGGGTCACAAAGATGGTGTTGCCGCTTTTGCGCGTTTCATACGGCACCATGGTTTCCAGATTGAGCACTACCCGGGTACGGCCGTTGGCCTCCGCCGTCAGCACTGTATCCAGCGGGCCCAGGTTGACATCGCGCCGCCGCGATGAAAGCCCGAGGGTTGTCTCCGGCAGGTCGAGGGCGATTCGCGCCGGATCCTCGATCGTAAAAGCGAGCGGATCGGGTGCTGTACCGCTCAAGATCAACTTGAGTTCCACCCGCTGTCCCGGCAGGCTCTGAACCTGAATGTCCTGCAGCCGATTGCTTTCCTGCGCGCTTGCCGAAATGGCAAAAAGCGCAAGCATCGCCGCGACCATATTTATGGCCCAACGTCGGTGAAAACCGATCGTCGTGTTGATATTGAGCGTCATTCCAAATACTCCCAGTTTCATTCAGGCGTCAGTCCGCCAGGGACACGGCGGCTTCCCTTTCCAGGTAACCGCCAATCCCGTCAGAAATTATCTCTACAAGCTGAATCTTAGAATCGTCGATTGCTACGATGCGACCGTCGTTCTGCCCCATGTAATTACCCGGAATCACCCGGTGTACCAGGCCGTCTGAATCCTGGATCAGCCCGTAGTTGGTCTCTCCGAGTTCCAGCGTGCCAACCATGCGCAAGGTGTCGAGCGGAAAACTCTCGAGGAATTCGCGACTACGCTCGGGATCGGGCCCGTGCCGCTATCCGGGCCCCCGCTAACCTGCGGTGAATCCGGTACAAACGGTGAACGAAAGCCGCGCTTATCGGCGGTATATGAGAACACCTCATAAGGCGTGATCTCCGGCAGCGGTTCGATACGACCACCCGGGCGCGCCTTGATTTCATTGATGTACTGGTCCAGGTCATCCATGTCGGCGCCGCAGCCGCCGAGCACAAAACCGGCAGCGAGAACAATAATCAGGTTTCCTGAGAAAGGCTTCATTTCTAATCGGCCCCCTCTTCTTCGATGTAATGATAGGTCTTCGCCGTCACCTGCAGGGTGAGCTTATCGAAATTGTCCGGGTCATCCGGCGTAATAATGATGTCGTGCAGGGTGACGATTCGCGGTAGCGCGGCGATGCCGCTGACAAATTTTGCAATCTCATGGAAACCGCCGGACAAACTGATCGTAATCGGTTTTTCGGCGTAGAAGTCCTTGGCTATCTCCGGCTGCGGCTGGAACAGTTTCTCCTGCAGGCCGGCGCCCAGTCCGGTCTGCGAAATATCCACAATGAGGCTCGGGATTTCGGTTTCGCCGGGGAGCTGCCTCAGCATCGTGCCAAAAGATTGCTCGATCTGTGCTAGCTGCGCTTTGTAGGCGTCGAAGTTGGCTGCCTTGCGCTGCTTGTTTTCGAAAACATCGCGCAGTGTGGCCTCTTCTTGCTGCACGCGCTGCAACGCCGGGTACTTGTCCTGAATGATGAGCCAATAGGTACCCATACCGACGACCACCGTGAATACGATGCCAATCACACCGGCGCGAAAAACGAATGGCCAGCGGCCAATATCGTTGGCGTCGAGACTTCTTAATTCATCAACGAAATTCATAGCCCTTCCTCCAATTCGGTGTCCGGACTCACTTGCTTGAGGTCGACGACGAACTCGGCCTGTCGCGCCGGGCCATTTTCGGTGGTCTCAACCTTGGTCACACTGGGATCGGTAAGCCAGTCGGACTCGTCGGTCTGCCGCATCAGTGCGGATACCCGCGTGCTCGATTGTGCGACCCCCTTTAACTCGACCGTTTTCCCCTGCTGCTTCATGCCATTCAGGTAAACGCCATCGGGTATCCTCTCGCTAATCTCTTCGAACAGGTGGACGATTTCCGGGCGGCTGCGCTGCAGTTGCTCAATGATATCCATGCGCGCCAGCAGCCTTTCCTTTTGGCGTTCCAACGAATCGATCTCGGCAATACTTTTTTCAAGCTCTGAAATTTCGTTTTCGAGACGTTGATTGCGCGCCTGCTGGCTGCCGACCATGCTATTGAAGGCCAGCAGGGTAAGCCCGACGACGGCGACCGCGGCAATCACCGCGCCGCCCAGGGCAATCATGAAGTCCTGCTGCCTTTTCTTGCGCTCTGCTTCGCGCCAGGGAAGAAGATTAATGCGTGGCATCTTAGTCGAAGCTCCTCAGTGCAAGCCCGCAGGCCGTCAGTAGCGCTGTCGCATCCTTGTGCACGCCCTGTGACTTGGCCTTGGAAGAGATTTTCATCTGGCCGAGCGGATCGCCGACTTCGGTCGGGATGCCGACACGGCTCGAAATGACGTCTGCAATTCCCGGGATGTTCGCGCAACCACCGCACACGAGAATCATGTCCGGTTGTTCGCGACCGCCGCCGGAGGCGAGAAAGAATTGCAGCGAACGACTGACCTGCTGCGTCATGTCGTCAACGAACGGCTCGAGGACTTCAGGCTGGTAGTTACTCGGCAGGCCGCCCTGCTTCTTGGCACGGCCGGCATCTTCCATCGACAAGCCGTAGGTTCGCATGATTTCTTCGGTGAGTTGCTGGCCGCCAAAGGCAAAGTCGCGCGTGTAAATGACTTTCAGGTCATGCAACACGCTAAAGGTCGTGCTACTGGCCCCGATATCGACGATGGCGACCGACTGATCGGCGCCGCTATCCGGAATCTGGTGGCTCAGGAGCTGACATGCATTTTCAAGCGCGAACGCCTCGACATCGACGATCTGTGCATTCAACCCGGCTGCCTGCACCGCCGACTGCCGCTGGTCCACGTTCTCGGTGCGGGTAGCAACCAACAGCACGTCCAGCAATTCAGGGTCATTCTCGTTCGGCCCGACGATTTCATAGTCGAAACTGACTTCTTCCATCGGGAACGGGATGTACTGGTCAGCCTGGATTTCCACCTGGCCCTCGAGGTCTCTTTCGGACAGACTTGCGGGCATCTGGATGATTTTTGTGATGGCAGCATCGCCGCTGATAGCGATCGCGACATCCGTCGCCTTTGCGCCAGCCCGTTTAACTGCCCGGCGGATGGCTTCACCGACGGCCTTGGCGTCCACGATCGCCTTTTCGTTAACCGAACTTGGCGGTGTGGGCTCTGCTGAATAGGACTCGACACGAAAGCGTTTTCCGCTTTGCGTGAGCTCGATGAGCTTGACCGAGGATGTCGTTATGTCGAGACCCAGCAGAGGCTGTGATTTTTTTCCAAAAAACACGTAAATTTCCTTCTAAGTCGGTAATTTGCGGAGCAATTTTGAGCCCAATCCCAGCAAATCGATTTAACTATATATCAATAAAATGTTAAATAAAACGTGACTTTGTTCACGATCCGGCGAGTTCCAAGCGATCCTTATGTTACTAACGAGAACCGAGACGTTCCGTGAACTGGTCGGCATCGGCAGACCTGCCGGAAAATTCATTTTCCGGGTGTGACGCCGGTTTGTTTTCATTGCGGGCAGGGCCCAAGGATGGCTATCATCTGCCCTGGCCGGGAGTGAATCTGGCAAACTTCCGCGCCACAGGTTTGCCACAATTGGATTGCAGCATTTTGCACTCTTCCTCTCTTTATTGACCGGTTTACCCGGATACGCGCGCGATCATGCTGGAAGGACGTACAAGTAAGGCCGCATCGGGCTCCCGGAAAGCCGGCAGCCGCAGGACACGCTGGCTGATCCTGGCGCTGGGACTGGGTCTCGCCGGGTCTCTGACGGCCACGGCCGGCATCATCGGCGCCTATTTCTATGTCGCGCCCAGCCTGCCGCCCGCGGAAACGATCCGCAAGATTCCGCTGCAGATCCCTCTCAGGATCTTCAGCCGCGACGGGCGTCTCATAGAAGAGGTCGGTGAGCGGCGGCGCATCCTCGTCACTTACGACGATCTGCCACCGTTCGTCGTCGATGCCTTCGTCGCGGCGGAAGACGGGCGCTTTTTCGAGCACCCGGGCATCGACTATCAGGGCGTCCTTCGCGCGCTGCTGATGCTCGCCAGGAGCGGCAAAATTTCCGGTGGCGGCAGCACCATAACCCAGCAGCTCGCTCGCGATTATTTCCTGACCCGGGAGCAGCTGTTCACCCGCAAGCTGCGCGAGGCCTTTCTCGCCTGGAGGATCGAGCAGACATTTACCAAGAAAGAGATCATGGCGCTCTTCCTCAACAAGATGTTCTTTGGCCAGCGCGCTTATGGTGTGGCGGCAGCCGCCCAAGTCTATTTTGGCAAGCCGCTCCGCGAGATCAATATCGCCGAAGCCGCGACGCTGGCGGGGGTGCTGCCGGCGCCATCCGAATACAACCCGGTCCGCAGCGCTGCAAACGCGGGCATGCGACGGGCGTATGTGCTGAAGCGAATGAACGATCTCGGTTACATCGACGAGCGACAGCTCGAAGCAGCCCAGGCCTATCCCCTGGAGTCGAAACTTCACGGCACCAAGACCGAGCTGTCCGCACCTTATGTTGCCGAGATGGTGCGCCGCGAAATGCTGTCCCGCTATGGCGAGGCAAGCTACTCCGCCGGTTATCGTGTCATCACGACACTCGATTCGAAGCTGCAGGCTGGCGCCAACTATGCCGTAAGAAACGGGCTTTTCGCGTTTACCCGCCGGCGTGGCTATCGTGGGCCCATCGCCACGGTTTCGCTGACACCCGGGATTGCCGAAGCCGCTTTTGCCGAATGGCCGGAGGAATTGCGGCGGCAGTTGCAGGACTACGGCAATCCTGCAGGCCTGTCCGTGGCGATCGTCACGGCACTGAACGAAGACAACAGCGTCACGATCGTGTTGCAGGACGGCACCGCGTCCTCGATCGCGTGGCACGGCATTTCCTGGGCGAAACCGTATGTCGATCGCGCGACGACCGGCCCCGCCCCGAAAACGGTCGCGGACGTACTCGAAACCGGCGACATCATTTACGTCATGCCGATTACCACCGGCGGCTGGGCGCTTGCGCAACTGCCGACGGCGCAGTCCGCGCTGGTTTCCGTAGATCCGCAGGATGGCGCCATCACCGGCCTGGTCGGCGGCCTGGATTATTCCCTGAGCAAGTATAATCGTGCGACCCAGGCCGCGCGTCAGCCCGGCTCGGCATTCAAGCCGTTCGTCTATTCGGCCGCGCTGGATGCCGGCAATACCCTGGCAACGATCGTTCTCGATGCGCCGGTCGTCATCAACTCCGCCGCGCTCGAGCGCCTGTGGCGTCCGGTCAATTACAGCGGGCGTTTCTATGGACCACAGCGGGTGCGCGAGGCGCTGGTGCATTCGATGAACCTCGCCTCGGTACGGCTGCTGCTGAATAACACCGGCATCGGCAAGGCCGTCAGGTACCTGGCGCCATTCGGCTTCAACGACGCCGCGCTGGTGCGCAACGGTTCGCTGGCACTCGGTGGCGGTAATGCCTCACCGCTCGACATGGCGCAGGCGTATGCGACCTTCGCCAACGGCGGCTACGCCGTCAAACCCTACGTGATCGACGCGATCATCGGACCGGACGACGAAACGCTCTACCGGGCAGACCCTTTCGTCGTTTGCCCGGAATGCGAGCCCCTGGATGAAGCACCGAAACCGGCTGGGGACGTCGCCCATTTCCCCCTGCAACCGCGAGGTAGCGACTCACCGGACAGCGCCGATGCGACCCCGCGGCGCGCTGCGGGGCGTGATGGAGACCCACAAGGCGCAAACGATACGACGTTGCCTGGCGGGATGGAAAATGCCCGCGCATTGTTGCCCCTTTATGCCATGGGAGACGGCGCCGGGCCGTTGTCGCTGGAACAAATAGCCGATCTCGGCGAGTCCTATCAACCGGATGCCACGGTTGCTCCCGAGCTTTATTCCGGGATCAAGCTCGCAAAGCGCATCATCAGCCCGCAGAACGCATTTCTCATACAGGATGCGATGCGCGACGTGATCCGCCGCGGCACCGGTATCCGTGCACGGGCCCTCGGCCGCAGCGACCTGTCAGGGAAAACCGGTACCTCGAACGATCGCCGGGACGCCTGGTTTGCCGGCTTCAATGCCGATCTCATCGCGGTCGTTTGGGCAGGTTACGACGATAACTCGGCGCTGGGTCCACGAGAGGAGGGTTCGCGCACCGCGTTACCCATCTGGATCGATTTCATGCGCACTGCCTTGAAAGGTATGTCGAACCACCGCATGGAGATACCGGAAGGCATCGTCACCGTGCGCATTTCCAGGAAGACCGGTTGCCCGGCAGTCGTGAATACCCCGGGAGAGGACCTCATGTTCGAACACTTCCGCGAGGATCACGTCCCGGAATGTGAGGCCAATGCTGCAGTGCCGGATATATTCAATGCCTCGGATGAGGACGACGATCTTTTTTGAGGCAGGCAATGAGCAGAAAAAACCTCGCCATCAACGACCGCGCCCGCCGCATGCTGGCCCAGGAGGCTGCCCGCATCATCGTCGAACAGGGCATCCAGGACTTCCGACTGGCCAAACGCAAAGCTGCCGAACGACTCGGACTCGAGGGCCGTGGCTCGTTGCCCGCAAACAGCGAAATCCAGCGGGCCGTCGGCGAGCACCTGAAACTATTCGGCCGTGAGTCGCATTTCGATCTACTGCAGGCGCTGCGCCGCGCGGCCCTGTCCGCCATGGATATACTTGCGCCGTTCAGTCCGCGGCTGGTGGGCCCGGTGCTGCATGGCACCGCCGCCGCCAACTCCGCAATCAACCTGCACGTATTCTCCGATACGCCGGAGCTCATCGCGATGCAGCTCGACGACAATTGCCTCGCGTACAAGCCCTACGAGCGACGCCTGAAAAGCCGTCGCGACAAGGCGGAAACATTTGCCGGCTATCGATTCTTTCATCACGAATCGTCGGTCGAAGCGATCGTGTTCCCGCTCAACGGCATGCGGCAGGCACCGATCAGCCCCGTCGACGGCCGGCCGATGCAGCGTGCCGACCACAGTGCGGTGCAGAAGCTCCTCCGCGGCGGCGGCGACCAACAACACTGACCGCGACACCATGGTCACCCCACCTGCACCGTGCTCAGGTGCGGCCCGGTTGCGGGTGCAGGCGTCAGCGTTCGTCGACCGGGACGTAGTCTCGCTGCGTCGCGCCCGTGTAGAGCTGCCGCGGGCGGCTGATGCGGCCGTGTGGGTCCCTGATCATTTCCCGCCAGTGTGCAACCCAGCCGACGGTCCTGCCGATCGCGAACATGACAGTGAACATCGAGGTCGGGATGCCAAGCGCGCGATAGATGATGCCGGAGTAGAAGTCGACGTTGGGGTACAGATTTTTCTCAATGAAATAATCGTCCTTGAGCGCGACCTGTTCGAGTTCGAGGGCGAGGTCGAACAACGGTGAGTCGGTGCGGCCCATCTGTTTGATCACTTTGTGGCACATGTCGCGGATGATCGTCGCGCGCGGATCGAAATTTTTGTTGACACGGTGGCCGAAACCCATCAGTCGATACGGGTCGTTCCTGTCTTTTGCCCGGGCAACGAACTTCGGAATATTTTTCGCCTCGCCGATTTCCTTCAGCATGCGCAGCACGGCTTCGTTGGCGCCACCGTGCGCCGGCCCCCATAGTGCCGAAATACCCGCGGCGATCGCCGAATATGGATTGGCGCCGGAACTGCCTGCCATGCGCACCGTGGAAGTAGAGCAGTTCTGCTCGTGATCGGCATGGAGGATGAACAGGAGATCGAGAGCATCCGCAGCAACCTGGTTGATCTCGTATTCTTCGGCCGGGACCGCGAACAGCATGCGTAACAGGTTTTCCGTGTAGTTCAGGTCATTGCGAGGATAGACATACGGCTGGCCGGCGGTCAGTTTGTGCGCCGCGGCCGCGATCGTCGGCAACTTGGCGATGATGCGATGCGAGAATACCTCGCGGGCGTCGATATTGTGAATGTCCATCGTGTCGTGATAGTAGGCGGACATTGAGCCGACGACTGCCGACACGACTGCCATCGGGTGCGCGTCGTAGCGGAAGCCGTTGAAGAAGCGCAGCATGCCCTCGTTGAGCATCGTGTGGCGCGTTATCGAGGTTTTGAATGCTTCAATCTGTTCGCTGGTCGGCAGCTCGCCGTAGAGGAGCAGGTAGGCCACCTCGATGAAGTTCGAGTTCCTGGCAAGCTGCTCTACCGGGTAGCCCCGGTACATCAGCACACCTTCCCGGCCGTCGATGAAGGTAATGGCGCTTTCGCAGCTGGCTGTTGCGGCGAAGCCCGGGTCGTAGGTAAAAACGCCTTGTTCCGCGAACAAGCGACCAATTTCGATCGCTTCGGGGCCGGTGGTGCCCTTGCGAACGGGAAGCTCCATGGTCTTGCCGTCGGGGCTCGTCAGCGTAAATATATCTTTGCTCATATCATCCTCGATCCTTCGCCGGTGGCCGCCCCGCACTGATGCCGGGCACGGCAAAACGCCGGCCTGCAACACAGCATGGTGCCGGAAGCCGGAAACGCACGCAATTGACCAGGACTGAAAAATGCCCGTGGCGGCACAAACGAACGGTGTCAGCCGAGACCGTACTTACGACGGAATTTGTCGACCCTGCCCCCGCTGTCGACAATTTTCTGCTTACCGGTATAGAAAGGATGACAGGCTGAACAGACCTCGATCGTGAGGTCCTCACCGAGGGTGCTGCGAGTGGTGAATTCGTTGCCGCAACTGCAGGTCACCTTGATTTCACCGTACGGCGGATGGATGCCGGCTTTCATTTCAGGTCTTCCTCGGAGGGTAAGCGCTCGAAAAAGGGCGCGTAGGATATAGCGTAGCGTGCGCCTCCGCAAGTGCGCTGCGAAGGCCCTCCGGCTTATCCACAAAAGCTGTGGATAACTCTGTGAAGAAAATTTGCACGGATACCGTAAGTGGCGATTTTTAAAGACTTGTTTCTAATATGTCTATTTTCTATCCAATTTAATTATTATCGTATTTTCAATAGCTTACATAGAATTTCACAGGGCCTGACTGAATTTTGTCCCTTATTGCGCGGAAAAAATAGGTAGAAGGCTCCCTTGTGCATAACGGGCGGCGGCAGTTGCCACAGCAGCATGCGCTGCTTTGCGGGCCGATCGCCGCCTCGTTCAGGGCAAAAACCGCGCCTGCAGGTCGTTCAGGAATCGGTAGCCGTCGGCCGTCGGCCGCCAGCGGCCGTCAAAAAGCGGCTGCAGCAATCCGTCCGCAACCGCCTGCCTGATCGGCACTTCGATCAAGCCGGGATCGAGTCCCGTGCGTTCAAGAAACAGTTCGCCGGGCACGCCGTCCGCTAACCTGAGTACGTTCAGCATAAACTCGAAAGCGAGATCGGCTGCCTCGATTGTCACGGGCGCGGCATCCAGCTCGCCTCGCTCTGCCCGTTCCATGAATTGCAGGGGATTGGCCGGCTTGCGATAACGGCTCACGCGGCCGCCGCTGTCAGTCAGTTTCCCATGCGCACCCGCACCGGCCGCGAGATAGTCACCGAATTGCCAATAGTTGAGATTGTGCCGGCAGCGATAACCCGCTTTGGCGAACGCTGATATTTCGTAACGTTCGTAACCTGCGCTACCGAGCAAGCGGTGCCCCTGCTCCTGTATGCGCCAGGCCAGCTCATCGTCGGGCAAATCCTGCGGCGGCTGCCGGTAAAAACCGGTATTCGGCTCCAGGGTAAGCTGATAATACGAAACGTGCGACGGCCCGAGGGCCACGAGCCTGGCGACATCCGCCCGCGAGCCTTCGAGGTCCTGGCCGGGCAGGGCGAACATCAGGTCGATATTAATACTGTCGAAATCGGCCTCCTGCGCCTCTTCGAAAGCGGCGATGATTTCTTCGGGGCCGTGAACCCGGCCGAGCGCGATGAGGAGCGCCGGGTCGAAGCTCTGTGCGCCAATGGACAGACGTGTCACCCCGGCATGCCGGTACGCTGCGAGCTTGCCGTGTTCCACGGTGCCGGGATTGGCTTCCATTGTAATCTCGCAATCTTGCGCCAATACAAGCTTGTCGCGGCAGGTATCGAGGATTGCCCCGAGCTGCGCCGGACTGAAGAGGCTCGGTGTACCACCGCCGAGGAAGATGCTTTCGACGCAGCGGTGGCCTGCCTTGCCGGCCTCGGTAACGATGTCCGCCTGCAATGCCTTCACATACCTGCCGTACGGCGCCTTGTCGCCGGCGCGATGAGAATTAAAATCGCAATAAGGGCACTTGCTGACGCACCAGGGCAGGTGCAGGTACAGTGACAACGGTGGCGGCGTGGTCACCGGCGTCGCTCGCAGAGGGCGCCGATTCGCTGCCGCAGTTTCCTGAACGCCTTGCCGCGATGGCTCACCGCGTTTTTCTCCGCCTTGCTCATCTCGGCGCCGGTCTTGTGCGAATCGGGGTCGAGAAAAACAGGATCGTAACCGAAGCCGCCCGCACCACGCCGGCTGTGCAAAATGGTGCCATGCCACACTTCCTCGACGACGATCGATGCCTCGGTATCGCCGGGGAAGACAAGGACTGCAGCGCAATGGAATGCCGCGCTGCGATCCTCGTCGGGCACGCCTTCGAGTTCCCGTAGCAAGCGCAGGAGGTTGTCCTCGTCGCCGGCGTTTGCCCCCGCATATCTTGCCGAGTGAACTCCTGGCTTGCCGCCGAGTGCTTCGACGGCAATGCCGGAGTCGTCTGCGATCGTCGCCAGGCCGGTCTGTTCTGCCGCGTAGCGCGCCTTGATCAAGGCGTTTTCGGTGAAGGTCTCGCCGCTTTCCTCGGGCGACTCGATGCCAAGCCCGGACTGGGCAACGATTTCCACGTCAAGGCCCGAAAAAATCTCCCTGATTTCCCGAATCTTGCCGGCGTTGCCGCTGGCGAGGACGATCTTTTTCAAGACGACTACCCGGCCGATTCGATGGCCGCCATCTGTGCCCTGAGGATCTCCTCGATTCCCCTGGCTGCAAGACCCAGCAGCGAGTCGAATTCGTCCCTGTCGAATGCGTGTCCTTCCGCCGTACCCTGCACTTCGACAAAACGCCCGGCATCGTTCATGACGATATTCATATCCGTCTCTGCCTGGGAATCCTCGGCATAGTCGAGATCGAGTACCGGCACGCCACGATAAATGCCGACCGAAACGGCCGCAATCTGCCCGTGTACGGGATTCTGCTTCAATGCATTTCTCTTGCAAAGCCGCTGCATTGCGACAAACATCGCGACGTAGGCGCCGCTGATGGCCGCCGTGCGGGTACCACCATCCGCCTGTAACACGTCGCAGTCGAGCGTCACCGTTTTTTCACCCAGCGCAGAGAGATCCGTCGCGGCCCGCAACGAACGCCCGATCAGGCGTTGAATCTCCTGGGTCCGACCGGATTGTTTGCCGCGTGCCGCCTCCCTGCCGGTCCGCGAATGCGTGGCCCCCGGCAACATGCCGTACTCGCCGGTAACCCATCCGCTACCGCGGCCACGTAACCACACCGGCACCCGCTTCTCCACGCTGGCGGTGCACAGTACGCGGGTGTCGCCGAATTCAGCCATGACGCTGCCTTCCGCATGCTTGGTGTAATCCATAATGAACTGCACCGGCCTCATCTCGTCTGCTGCGCGGCCGCTTGGTCGCATGCAAATTCCCCTTTAATCGCCGAGCCAGAGTATCGCAGTACCGGTCGTATTGTCGCTGTACGGTGCATTCATCGTCAGCGCTTTCACTGACAGCGCCTTCAGATTGTCGGCCAGGCTCATCGTCTTACGGGTCGAGATCTCGGCGATCTCGTCGTCGTTCATCCCCGACCACAGACCGTCCGAGCAAGCCAGCAACACGTCCCCTTCCTCGAGCTTCTTCTTGCGGGTGATGCTCATGTCCGGCACCGACGCGTCGCCGCCGATGCAGCATTCGACGAAATTTCGCATCGGGTGATCGAGCGCCTCTTCTTCCGTTATTGCGCCTTCCTGGATCAGGATCTCGACGTGACTGTGGTCGCGGGAACGCAAGACCACCTTGCTGTCACGCATCTGGTATATCCGGCTGTCGCCGATGTGCGCCCACCAGCTGCCGGTTTCCTGCACCAGGCAAGCCGCGCAGGTCGCCCGCGGCCGAAAATCGATGCTGTGCCCGGCACCGAGCTTGACGACTTCGTCGTGCGCCCTGGCGAGCGCCATATAGAGGAATCCCTGCGGATCGAACACCGGCATGGAAGCCGATGTAAACAGGTTTTGTACCGTTTTGATGCCGACTTCCGCCGCCACTGCGCCATCAGCATGTCCGCCCATGCCGTCGAAGACCAGCATGAGCGCCGCATTGTCCGACACGATCACCGCGGCACGATCCTGGTTGTCGTGGCGGTCTCCCAACGCGGAAACTTTGGCGTACTCGATTTTCATTGCGGCGACTGGTGTCCTGGATGCCTTTATTGCTGGCCGGAATCGGCTGGCCAGCTTAAAATAAGTGGCTAAATAAACAAAACCGGCATATTTGCGGGATTCCTGCGGGCGACCTTGCCGCTGCATTATGATTATGGCCGGAAGCTCGCATCGAGTCTGTGATGCGATCACAGTAATGACGAATACCTCCGGGAAGTTTCATGATGCACAGTATGACCGGTTTTGCCCGCGAAGTTGCAGAGACGCCTTTCGGCACCATGACCTGCGAAATACGGGCAGTGAATCACCGCTACCTCGACGTGCAGTTTCGTCTGCCGGAGGAATTGCGGCCGAAGGAAATCGAGTTGCGCACGAGGTTCAGCGAAATCCTGAATCGAGGCAAAGTGGATTGTTCCCTGCACCTGCGGCGGGGCGGCAGGCAATCTGCGGAACTGACACTCGACACGGACCTGGTGCAGCAACTGGCGGCGAGAACCGGGGAAATAGCCGCAGTGGTTGGCGAGACCGGGCCACTGAATTCGCTCGACGTACTGCGCTGGCCCGGGGTCGTCAGCGAACCGGAGATCGAGACCGAGCCGCTTTATGCCGAGGCTAAACGCGTTATCGACAAGGCGCTCAAGGCCATGGCAACGATGCGTGCGGGCGAGGGTAAGCGCATCGGCACGATGCTCGAAGCACGCCTCGCCGAAATTCTTGCGATCGGCAAGCAAGTCCGTGCGCGCATGCCGGAGATCCTCGAAGCCGTCAGGGCCAGGCAACAGGAACGCATCGACAAGCTCGATGTCGAGGCCGATCCCGCGCGGCTCGAAACCGAGCTCGCCCTGATCGCACAGAAACTCGATGTCGACGAAGAACTGGAGCGGCTCGAGAGCCACGTCAGCGAGGTTCGTGGCGCACTGAAAAGCACTGAACCCGTCGGGCGGCGCCTCGACTTCCTGATGCAGGAACTGAATCGTGAAGCCAACACGCTCGGCTCGAAATCCGCGGACACGGAAACGACCAAAGCCGCGGTCGACCTCAAGGTGCTGATCGAGCAGATGCGCGAACAGATTCAGAACGTCGAGTAAGGCACGTGAACGCCGCGGCATCGTTGTTCGTTATCGCCGCGCCATCGGGTGCGGGAAAGACTACCCTGGTCAAGGCACTGCTCGAGCGCAACCCAGCGCTCTGTTTTTCCGTTTCCTACACGACCCGCAGGCAACGCAAGACCGAGGTGCAGGGCCGCGACTATTTCTTTGTCGAGCCGGAAGAATTCGCACGGCTGCAATGCGGCGGCGAATTCCTCGAGGCGGCGCTGGTCTTCGGCAATCACTATGGCACCAGCCGCTCCCAGGTCGAACGACACCTTGCCAGGGGAGAGCACGTCATCCTGGAGATCGACTGGCAGGGCGCCCGCCAGGTGCGCGCATCGATGCCCGGGTGCGTCACGATTTTCATCCTGCCACCGTCACGGGGGGAGCTCGAGCGGCGCCTGCGTGGCCGCGGCACCGACACCAGGGCAGTCATCGAGCAGCGCCTCGGGGACGCGCTTGGCGACATGTCTCACTGGGGAGAGTTCGACTACGTGATCATCAATGACAAGCTCGAGCGGGCCGTTGCCGATCTCGAGGCCGTCATCGGCGGCGAGGGGCAGGCGTGCCGTGTCAGCAACCCCGAACTCGAACGCAGGATCCAAAATATATTCGTTTAAGCGACGTAAAATGAGATAAACTGGTGGGTCTTTGGTTCGAGAATGCGCCTGTTGCGCTGCTGGAGTTGTGGATAAATGGCCAGAATTACGGTCGAGGATTGTCTTAAAAACATAGACAACATTTTTGAAATGGTGCTGGTCGCTGCCAAGCGGGCGCGCCGCGTCGCGCATGGCGCCGATGCCATGGTCGAGCTCGAAAACGACAAGCCGACCGTGATCGCACTCAGGGAGATCGCCGAAGGCCATATCACGCCGGCGATACTGGAAGAAGTCGATCAACCGCCAACCGAGGAATTCCTGCAGCCGGAGATCGCCGAGGATATATTGCCGATGCGTGGTATATCCATCGGCGACTGAGGACACTGATCCTGGCGAGCGGCAGTCCCGACGACGAAGTATGATGGGTCATGGACTACACCGCTGTACTGATGTCAAAACTTCCCGGCACGTCACCACGGCGTAGCAAGGATCTCAGGCAGCTTATTGAAACACTGGAGTCCTACCTGCCCGCTGAAAAAATCGGGCAGGTCATCAAGGCGTACGAGTTTGGCGCGCTTGCACACCATGGCCAGACCCGGCTTTCCGGCGAACCCTACATTTCCCACCCGGTCGCGGTCGCTCGCACGCTCGCCGATATGCACCTCGATGCGCAAACCATCGTTGCGGCCATCCTTCACGACGTCATAGAAGACACCGAAACTTCGATCGCCGAAATCGAGGCGCAGTTCGGGGCGGAAGTCGCCGTCCTCGTCGATGGCGTCAGTAAGCTCGAACAGATGCAGTTCACGAGCCGTGCCGAAGCACAAGCTGAGAGTTTTCGCAAAATGATGCTGGCGATGATCGAGGATATCCGCGTCATCCTCGTCAAGCTCGCCGATCGCATGCACAACATGCGAACCCTGGACGCGATGCCGCGCGAAAAGCAGGCGCGTATCGCCCGGGAAACGCTAGAAATCTATGCACCCATTGCCAACCGCCTGGGCATAACCATATGAAGGTGGCCCTCGAGGACCTGGGGTTCCGCTACCTCTACCCGTTCCGCTACGCGGTGCTGCAGAACACGCTCAAGCGCAGCAAGGGCAGCCAGCGCCAGATCGTCAAGCGAATCTCCGAACGCATCATGAAGGCGATGCATGAAGAGGGTATCGAGGGTGAGGTCGGCGGCCGCGAGAAGCATCTCTACAGCATTTATACGAAAATGGCCGGGAAAAAGCGGCTCCTGAGCGATATCGTGGACGTGTATGGTTTTCGCATCATCGTCAAGGACGTCAATACCTGCTACAGGCTGCTTGGCCTGGTGCACGGCCTCTATAAACCGATGCCCGGAAGATTCAAGGACTACATCGCGATTCCACGCGTCAACGGCTACCAGTCGCTGCATACGACGCTGTTCGGACCGAAAGGCCTGCCGCTCGAGGTGCAGATCCGCACGACCACGATGGACCGTGTCGCGGAATCCGGCGTTGCCGCGCACTGGCAGTACAAGGCGTTCGACAAGTCCGCCGCACCTCCACAGGTTCGCACCAGGGACTGGCTGGCAAGGCTCGAGGAAATCCAGCAGACCGGCACCTCCGAGGAATTCCTCGAAAGCGTCAAGGTGGATCTGTTCCCTGACAAGATCTACGTGTTCACACCGAAAGGTGACATCATGCCACTGCCCAAGGGAGCAACCGTCATCGACTTCGCGTACGCGGTGCACACGGACATCGGCAATCGCTGCGTTGCCGCCAAGGTGGACCGCACGCTGGTACCCTTGAGAACAACGCTGAAGAACAGCCAGACTGTCGAAATCATTACCCGCCGAGGTGCCAAGCCCAATCCCAACTGGGTGTCATTCGTCACCACCGCGAAAGCGCGATCCTCCATCCGCCAGTACATGAAGAACATGCGCAAGAGCGAATCCATCGATCTCGGCAAGCGCCTGCTCGACCGGGCGCTGAAGGATCTCGGTTCGTCGCTCCGAAAAGTCGGCAAGATTCGGCTGCGCGAGGGACTCGACGAACTTGGCCTCGAGGATGCCAATGAACTCTATGCGCAACTGGGCCTCGGCGAACGTATCGCACCGTTGACGGCGCGATTCCTTGCCGGCTCCCTCGCAGAAGACACGGTGCCGTCACCGGCCAACCTCGTCATCGCCGGAACCGAGGGCATGGTCGTCAGTTATGCCAAGTGTTGTTACCCGATTCCCGGCGACGACGTGATGGGCTACCTGAGCGCCGGCCGCGGCGTCGTCATTCACCGCAATTCCTGCGGCAACCTGATCAATTTCCGCAAGCAGCCCGAAAAATGGCTGACCGTCAGCTGGGAAGAGAACATAGATCACGACTTCGCCAGCCAGATACAGGTGGAAACCGTCAACAAGACCGGGGTGCTTGCAGAAGTCGCTGCCGTCATCGCCGATTCCGGCTCCAACATTGAAGAAGTATCCGTTATCAATCGCCACCACGAGGTTTCTGCGATGACGTTTTTGCTGCAGGTCAGAAACCGGACCCACCTGGCGCATATCATGCGAAACGTCCGCAAAATGCCGAACGTGCAGCGCGTAGTCCGCGACAGCGCCTGACAAAAACTGGAGAAAGACGTGAGCAAGACACCCATCCATTCGGACGACGCCCCATCCGCCATCGGCACTTACTCGCAAGCCATCAAGAGCGGCGATCTCTTGTTCCTCTCCGGGCAGATTCCGCTCGATCCGGAAACGATGGAGATCACGCCGGGTGACTTCGCGGCCCGGGCGCATCGCGTGTTCGGCAACCTGCGCGCCGTCGCCGTCGCGGCAGGCGCGACGCTGGACCAGGTTGTCAAGCTGACGATTTACCTGACGGACCTCGACAACTTCGCGACCGTCAACAGCGTCATGGCCGAGTACTTCTCGGAACCCTATCCGGCGCGCGCCGCGCTTGGCGTCGCATCTTTACCGAAGGGTGTCGATATCGAAGCCGAGGCGATCCTGGCTTTGTAGCCCGGGTGGAGCAACCCGACGCCAATCTTTCCAGTCCGCTGACGGTGCTGCGGGGCGTCGGCCCGGCGCTGGCGAATACGCTGGCCCGGCTCGAGCTGCATCGTGTCGAAGACCTTTTGTTCCTGTTGCCGCTGCGCTACGAGGATCGCACAACGCTGCATCGCACCGGTGCGCTGAAGCCCGGCATGCGTTGCCTCACCAGTGGCGAGGTGCTGGTCGCCGAGACCGTTTACCGCGGGCGACGCAGCCTGCTCGTGCGCATTGGCGACGGCAGTGGCCAGCTTACGCTGCGCTTTTTTCATTTTTCGCGGCAGCAGCAGGCGCAGTTCAGGGCCGGGGTCACGGTAAGCTGCTACGGCGACGTTCGGCCGGGCCCCGTCGGGCTGGAGATGGTGCACCCGGAGTACAGGCTGCAGCCGCCCGGGCAGACACCGCAGGTCAGCGATGCGCTGACGCCGGTATACCCGCTGACCGAGGGTGTGCAGCAGGGCCGGCTGAGAAACCTGGTCGGGCAGGTGCTGGCGATGATGCAGGCGGAGCCACCCGCCGAGTTCCTGCCGCCCGGTACACTTGACGAACTCGGCCTGCCTTCGCTGGCCACGGCGCTCCGCTACCTGCACAGCCCGCCGCCGGAAGTGGATCTCGCGAGCATCGAAGCGAGCCGGCATCCCTGCCAGCTGCGGCTGTCTTTCGAGGAATTGCTGGCCCATTTCATGAGCCTCCGGCACCTGCGCAGCCTCGCCAACCGGGAGTCTGCACAATCGCTGTCGCCGGGTTCCGCACTCCAGCGGCAGTTCATCGACAGCCTGCCCTACCGCTTGACGGACGCACAGAACCGCGTCGTCGCGGAAATCAGTGCCGATCTCGGCCAGGCGCACCCGATGATGCGCCTGATCCAGGGCGACGTCGGCTCCGGCAAGACCGTCGTTGCCGCCGCGGCAGCGGCGCAGGCAGCGGCCAGCCGTGTGCAGACTGCCATCATGGCGCCCACCGAGTTGCTCGCGGAGCAACACCGGGCCTGCTTTTCGGCGTGGTTCGCGAATCTCGGTGTCGAATTCGCGTGGCTCTCGGGCAGCCAGAAACAAGCCGAACGCCGCGCCGCACTGGAGGCCATCGGCAGCGGCGAGGCACAGATCGTCATCGGCACGCACGCCTTGTTCCAGGAAGGCGTCACTTTCGCCAACCTGGGGCTGATCGTCATCGATGAGCAGCATCGCTTCGGCGTACACCAGCGTGTCGCGCTGAGAGACAAGGGCAGCGACGGCAAGGGACGCCCGCACCAGCTCGTCATGACTGCCACGCCGATCCCGAGAACGCTGGCGATGGCCGCCTATGCCGATCTCGATACTTCGGTCATCGACGAACTGCCGCCCGGCCGCCGGCCCGTGACGACCATTGCACTACCCGACAAACGCCGCGGCGAAGTGGTCGAACGCGTGCGCCGGGCCTGTGCCGGCGGGCAGCAGGCCTACTGGGTATGCCCGCTGATTGATGAGTCCGACCTGCTCGATTACCAGGCCGCCGAGGCCAGTTACCAGGTGCTCACGAAAGCGCTCGATGGTCTCGCTGTCGGGCTCATTCACGGGCGCATGAAAAACAGGGCCAGGGAAAAGATCATGCGCGCATTCAAGGCCGGCGACATCGACGTCCTGGTTGCGACCACGGTCATCGAAGTCGGCGTCGACGTGCCCAATGCCAGCCTCATGATCATCGAGAATACAGAGCGCATGGGCCTGTCGCAGTTGCATCAGTTGCGCGGGCGGGTGGGCCGTGGCGCCGAACAAAGCCATTGCGTGATGCTTTACAGGCAGCCGCTCGGCCAGCTCGCGAGAAGTCGCCTCAGCGTGCTACGCGAGACGAACGATGGCTTTCTCGTCGCGCAGCGCGACCTCGAACTTCGTGGCCCCGGCGAGTTGCTCGGCACACGCCAGACCGGGCTGCCCGAATATCGTATCGCCAATCTCGTTCGCGACGCCGACCTGATGCCTGCCATACACAAGACGGCCGAAATGCTGCAGCGTAATAACCCACGGGCAGAGCGCGGCATCGTCACACGCTGGCTCGGCGATGCACACCACTACGGAAAGGTCTGATACGCTACGCCCCATCACGGACCGCGCCGACCAGGCAAGCCACGAAACGGTGAACACCCCCGCCAAACAAAATCATATGATGCGAGCCATGCCCGGCATCGTTACGCAGTTCAGGAACTACCTGGCGCTGATGCGGCTCAACAAACCGATCGGCATCTGGCTGCTCCTCTGGCCAACCTTGTGGGCACTGTGGATCGCCGGCGCAGGGCATCCCGATCCCGGCGTCTTCACCGTGTTCGTCGTCGGTGTCATCGTCATGCGTTCCGCCGGCTGTGTCCTGAACGATTTCGCGGATCGCAATATCGACCCCTATGTCGAAAGAACCCGCTCGCGGCCGATCGCATCCGGTGCCGTGGCGCCCGCCGAAGCACTGACGCTGTTCGTCGCGCTTGCCCTGATCGCCATCGGCCTCGCCGCCATGCTGAACCGGCCGGCACAGGTGCTCGCCGTCGTCGGGGCCGGGCTCACGCTCGTCTATCCGTTCATCAAGCGTTTCGTTTCCATCCCGCAATTCGTACTTGGCGCCGCGTTCGGCTGGGCCGTGCCGATGGCATTCGCCGCCCAGACCGGCGGTACGCCGCAGCTTGCCTGGCTGGTTTTCGGTACTGCGCTCATCTGGGCGGTCATTTACGACACCTTTTATGCGATGGTCGACCGCGAGGACGACCTCAAGGTCGGCGTCAAATCGACCGCCATACTGTTCGGCGACGCAGACCTGTTCGTCATCGGCGGCCTGCAGCTGACGATGCTGTTCGCCCTGCTCTTCATCGGCAGCATGGCCGAACTGGGCGGCTGGTATTACGGCTCTGTTGCACTGGCCGTAATCCTGATGGGCTATCACCAGTGGCTCGCCCGCGAGCGCAAACCCGCCGCCTGCTTCCACGCGTTCCTCAACAACCACTACATCGGCATGATCGTCTTCATCGGCATCGTCCTGAACTATACGTTTACGCCCGTGCCATAGGCAGCGAAGATGAGAAGTATGGTTTGCCCGAGCGGCAGAGCGCGGATGCGAAGCTGGCAGGGGTACGGAATGCTTATGTGAAAAGCGGGTCAGGTTTTTAAGGCCCTGTGACAGGCTTGAAAGCAGAATAAGAAAAGAGAGGTGCAATGATGATATATCGCATCGGCCTTCCACGATCCACAGTTCATTCGACTGGCAGAAGTTTCGTAAATCTGCCAGTGCCGATTCCCCGGCGCGCGGCACCGCTACTTGATCCGGCTGCCACGCGATCGTGTCGAGATCCAGCACCGGGATACTTGCGTTCGTGGCGAGACGACGCACAAGCGTTGACTTTCCTGAGCCGGAGTTTCCCACGATTGCTACACGCATTTTACGGTGATGCCTCATTACGGTTCTTGATGACGAACGGAGAATAGCATCCGAAAGATATGTCCCACATCGCAATTCGCCGCTCGGGTTCGCGGTATGAATCGGGACCCCGAATTGGACTAACATGCCCCTGTCCGGCTGACTCGTTTTAGGGGAAGAACATGACGCTTGAGCAGTACGCTTACCTTGCCGAAATAATCGGCGTCATCGCGGTTATCGTCACCCTGATCTATCTATCAGTGCAGATACGACAGGGTACGGAGCTATTGCGTTCGGAATCAAGGCAGGCGCAGGTCAGCAATGACCAGAACGGCGTGTACATGTTCGTCGAACATGCCGAATTGGGGCGACTGTTTTCACAAAAAGAGACGCCTGGTTTCGCCGACAAGACCAGGCTGCAATTCTGGATCGTTGGCCAAATGCGTGCCCGTGAGCATGAGTGGCTGCAGTACCGAAGTGGTGCCCTGGATGAAGAGACATGGTTGAGCTATCGAGACGTAATCTTCTTCCTGCTCGGCACGGAACGAGCACGAGAGCTTTGGGGTCTGTGCACTCCCTTTTTCAATGCTGAGTACGTTGAAATGGTCACAACGATGATGGAAGGCGTTCCCCCTATCGACTTTTGGGAGAAGCTGGATGCAGTTCGTTGACCTGACCAGGTCGATGTCGAACGGATTCACCCGGCCTGGCCCGAGTGGGCAACGGTCAGGACACCGACTTTCTCGGCGCCTGCATCGATGAGGGTCTTCGCAAGCTCGTTGCAGGTGGTGCCCGTGGTAATGACGTCGTCGATGATAAGCGGCTTGCGATAGAGCAGTAGGCTCTTCATCGCAAATGCCTTGCCGATGTTCTTGCGGCGTTCCGCGGCGCTCAGGCCGGACTGCGGCCGAGTCGCCCGGGTCCTGACGACGGATTTTATGACGGGCAGGCCGCTGCTTTTTTCGAGATGCCTGCCGAGTTCGTCGGCCTGGTTGAAACCCCTGGTGAAATGCCGCCAGCGATAAAGCGGCACCGGCACGAGTACATCGTAGTCGGCAAAGTCCGATGCAATGAGCGGCAACATCAGTTCGGCAAAGACCGGTGCGAACGTCAGCTGGCGGCGAAATTTCATTTTCTTGAGGGCGACATCAACCGGTAAGGCATAGCGGAGCGGCGCCCTGGCCTTGCAGAAAACCGGCGGGCGTCTCTGGCAGTCGGCGCAGGGTACGCCGGCGGGTTGTTCCAGGCTGACGGGCTGTCCGCAACGTTCGCAGCAACGGTCGTTCCAGGGCAGGATATCGATGCACCGGCGGCAAATCCTTTTGTTGCCTGGCGGCAAGGTGCAGAAGACACATCGGGCCGGGAACAACGCATTGAAAATCAACGAGGCCATCGGGGGGAGTGTCCTTCACCGGCCGGCAGTGACGCAGCAAGCAAAACCAGGCAGTCCGTACAAAAAAGTATACTGTCCGGGATGAATGCATCCGCCAGAATTCTCAACGCCGCCCACGTGCGCCGTCATTTCGATCGCGCGTCGGCCCGTTTCGATACCGCCGACTTCGTGCACCGCAAGACATTCGATGGACTGATGGAGCGGCTCGCTCCGCTGCTGCTGGAGCCCGCCATCATCCTTGACCTGGGTGCGGCGACCGGCGCCGGGAGTCGGCTGCTTGCGAAGAGGTTTCGCAAAGCGCGGACGGTCAGCCTGGATTTCTCGCGTCCGATGCTCGAACGTGCCAGAGCCGAAAGACCCTGGTTTTCGAAGATCCGGGAATTACAGGCGGATGCGACGAAACTGCCGTTGCGGGATGGCTGCACGGACCTCGTACTCGCGAACCTGTTGTTGCCATGGATCGACGAATTGTCCTCGTGCTTCAGCGAGGTGGCGAGGATTCTGCGTAAAGACGGCGTCTTCACGTTTGCGACGTTGGGGCCGGACAGCTTCGGCGCCGGCCGGTCGACGGTATTTCCCGATATGCACGACGTTGGCGACGCGCTGGGTCGCGCCGGGCTCCTGGAGCCTGTGATCGATGTGGACAGGCTGAGCGTCACCTGGCCCGATCGGGAGGCACTCGTTCGTGACCTCGTTGCTTCGGGGAGCGGTAACAGCGCCACGGACAGGTGCGGGACGCTGACCGGGAAACGGCGTTTTCAGGCCATTCTCGAGCAGTTTCGCGACACGGGAGAGGGCGCCGGCTTTGCCGTGGAACTGGAACTCGTTTATGGCCATGCCTGGGCCGCAGGACCGCGCGCCGCGGTGACCGAATATCGTCTTGAACCGGGCGCGATAGGCCGCCGCTAAAGAACAAAAGCGGCGGATTTGCCAACGGTTACCGGTGAAGTTTAAAGCGGAGTAATAAGCCTTTGTTTTATCAGTGATTTTTCTAACCGCTTGGCACGGATCACGGTTTGCATGGCCGTAATCCTTTCAGTAAACTGCGCGTGCTTTTCGGCCGGCCGCAGTGACTCGCTTGCGCCCCCCAGCTATTCCTTTTTAGATTCAGTCTAAATCGACTGGGGCGGTAAGCTGGCGTCTCACCCGGTGCATGAGACACGCAGTTCGAAGCTGGCGGTCGAAAAAGAAGCTGTGTTGACAACGTATTGAAGGTCAGCGGCAGCGAACAGGACAATGGTGGATTACCAATGATTCGAAAACTATGTGCGAGCATGCTCGCACTCCTCGTATCGACCAGTGCATTTGCGGACTGGGCGGTCAACATGCCGGTAGGTGCAACGGAACTCAGCGCAGAGACGTATCACATACACATGGTAGTCTTCGGATGGTGTGTCGCTATTGCGGTTGTTGTGTTCGGCGCGATGATTTATTCGCTGATCAATCACCGCAAGTCAAAAGGGGTCGAAGCCGCAAGCTTCTCCCACAGCACGACTGCGGAAATCATCTGGACGACCATTCCGGTGATCATTCTCCTGGTCATGGCAGTGCCGTCCGCCGAGCTGTTGATCAAGCTGGAAGATGACCGTGATCCGGACATGACGATAGTCATCACGGGTTACCAGTGGAAATGGCATTACGCATACCAGGGCGAAGACGTTTCTTTCTACAGCACTCTTGCCCGGTCGAGTGCGGCTGCGAGGCGCCGCGGCTCCAGCATCGATCCGGCGATGGTCGAAAACTACCTGCTCGATGTCGACAAGCCGCTGGTGGTACCTGAAGGCGCGAAGGTTCGCGTGCTGATTACGTCGAACGATGTCGTGCATTCCTGGTGGGTTCCCGAACTTGCGATCAAGCAAGACGCCGTTCCCGGATTTATCAATGAGGTCTGGTTCAAGCCGGAGAAAATCGGCATCTATCGCGGACAATGCGCGGAACTCTGCGGGATGGATCATGGCTACATGCCCATTGTTGTCGAAGTCGTGGAAGCCGACGAATTCCGTACCTGGATGGCCACAGAGAAAGGCGAGGTGACTGCCGTCGCCGCCGTCGCCGGAGAACAAAAATGAGCAGTCCCGTGGCAGATGTGCAGGCAGACGGTCACGAACATGACGATCACGGCCCGGTAAAGGGCTGGCGCCGCTGGCTTTTTGCGACCAATCACAAAGACATCGGCACGATGTACCTGAGTTTTGGCCTGGTCATGTTCCTGGTGGGCGGCGCGATGGCGATGATTATTCGTTCGGAGCTGTTCAAACCCGGCTTGCATTTCGTTGACCCGGCGTTTTTCAACCAGATGACCACGATGCACGCGCTGGTCATGATCTTCGGTGGCGTCATGCCGGCCTTTGTCGGGCTTGCCAACTGGATGATTCCGCTAATGATCGGCTCACCGGATATGGCGCTGCCGAGAATGAACAACTGGTCATTCTGGATACTTCCCGTTGCCTTTACCATTCTCGGCTCGACGCTCTTCATGCCGGGTGGCGCACCGGCCGCAGGCTGGACGATGTATCCGCCATTGGTACTGCAAACCGGCAATGCGTTTCCATTCATGATCTTCTCGATTCACCTGTTGGGGCTATCATCGATCATGGGCGCCATCAACATCATCGTGACAATCATCAATATGCGTGCGCCGGACATGTCACTCCTGAAAATGCCGATGTTCGTCTGGACCTGGCTGATCACGGCATACCTGCTGATCGGTGTCATGCCGGTGCTGGCCGGCGGCGTGACCATGCTGCTGACCGACCAGTTCTTCGGCACCAGTTTTTTCCGCGCCGCAGGCGGTGGCGACCCGGTCCTTTTCCAGCACATTTTCTGGTTCTTCGGCCACCCGGAGGTTTACATCATCATATTGCCCGGCTTCGGTGTTGTCTCGTAGGTCATTCCTACCTTTGCGAGGAAGCCGTTGTTCGGCCATGACTCGATGGTATACGCTGCATCGAGCATCGCATTCCTGTCCTTCATTGTCTGGGCTCACCATATGTTCACGACGGGCATGCCGCTGACCGGACAGATGTTTTTCATGTTTTCGACGATGCTGATCGCTATTCCGACCGGCGTGAAGATATTCAACTGGACGGCAACGATGTGGCGCGGTGCGATGACCTTCGAAACCCCGATGCTGTTCGCGATCAGCTTCCTGTTTCTGTTCACGATCGGTGGTTTTTCCGGGCTTATGCTGGCGATCGTGCCAGCCGACATCCAGTATCACGATTCATACTTCGTGGTTGCCCATTTCCATTACGTGCTCGTGCCGGGCGGGGTGTTCGCCATTATGGCCGGGGTTTACTATTGGCTGCCAAAATGGACCGGCCACATGTATGACGAGAGCCTCGGCAAGCTGCATTTCTGGCTGTCGGCGATATTTGTCAACCTGACGTTTTTCCCGATGCACTTCCTGGGCCTTGCGGGCATGCCGCGGCGTATCCCGGACTATTCGACGCAATTTGCGGACTTCAACGCGCTCGCAAGTATTGGCGCAATCGGCTATGGCCTGTCGCAGTTAATTTTTGTCTATGTCGTGGTGCAGTGCGTCCGCAGGAAAGGCGAGGTTGCTTCCGCCGAGGTCTGGGAAAAACCGCAAGGGCTGGAATGGACTGTAGCATCGCCTGCGCCCTACCACAGTTTTCAAACGCCGCCGAATCTCTCGGCAGGTACGGCTTTCTCCTGAGTATGGATGACACGCAGCGAAAAAAAGGCATCCGGCGAACGGCCATCATCATGGCCCTGATCGCGACCGCCTTTTACTTCGGCTTCATGTTGCTGAGCATAGTGCGATCATGAACGAATCGAAACAGGAAGACAGTATCAGTACCCGCTCATTGGCCTGGCGCTTGCTGGCGTTTGCGGTCGGCATGTTCGGCTTCGGCTTCCTGCTCGTACCGATTTACAACGTCTTCTGCGAGGTCACCGGGCTGGGCGGCAAGACGAATACCGAGGCCGCTACCGATTTCGTGGTCAGTGCTGATGAATCCCGAGAGATCGAGCTGCAATTCGTGACGACCGTTAACCAGTACGCGCCATGGGAATTTCACGCGGAAGTTGACAGCATGCCGCTGCATCCCGGCAGTATCTACTAGGCGATATTCGACGCAACCAACCTCACGAGCAAACCCAAGATTGCGCAGGCAGTGCCGAGCATCGCGCCAGCGGAAGCGGCTGCCTATTTCAAGAAACTCGAGTGTTTCTGTTTCTCCAATCAGGCTTTCATGCCCGGTGAAGAAAAGCGAATGCCCGTGCGCTTTATCGTCGAGACGGACCTGCCCGACTATGTTGACACCATCACACTTTCTTACACGTTCTTCGATGTCACCCCACCCGCGGATGTGGCCGGGAAAACCACGCATCAGCAACGCACCAGCAGATAGGTTGCAGAAAATCAGATGACGCACGCAGACGACCACTATTACGTACCGCATGGCAGCCACTGGCCGATCGTCGGCTCGACAGGCCTCCTGTTTCTCATGGTCGGCGTGTCGGTGTGGCTGAACGGGGCCGGTTCGGGCTTCTGGGTAATGATGACCGGCGTCGCCATCGTCATCTTCATGCTGATCGGCTGGTTTCGCCAGGTTATCGGGGAAAGCCAGGAGGGCCGCTATAACGCCCAGGTGGACATGTCGTTTCGCATGGGCATGTTCTGGTTCATTTTCTCTGAAGTCATGTTTTTTTCGGGGTTCTTCGGCGCGCTCTTTTACGCCCGCAACATGGCGGTGCCGTGGCTTGGCGGAAGCAGCAACAACCTGTTTACCAACTTGCTGCTGTGGAATACCTATGAGAGCGGCTGGCCGACCAATGGCCCCGGCAACATTGGCGGCGACTTCGAGGCGATGGAGCCTTTCGGCCTGCCGCTGATCAACACCGCGATACTCCTGAGCAGCAGCATCACGGTAACGATCGCCCACCATGCGCTGCTTAACGGCCAGCGAAACCTGCTTAAATTTTTCCTGGCAACAACTTTTATCCTCGGGTTCATCTTCGTGTACCTGCAAGGCCACGAATATATCGAGGCTTACCAGCACATGAACCTGAAGCTCTCGACCGGCATTTATGGCTCGACTTTCTTCATGCTGACGGGTTTCCACGGCATGCACGTCACGATCGGCGCGATCATGCTGGCGATTGTGTGGCTGCGCGTAATGAAAGGGCACTTTACCCCGACCCGGCATTTCGCGTTCGAAGCAGCAGCCTGGTACTGGCATTTTGTCGATGTCGTATGGGTCGGCTTATACGTCTTCGTCTACTGGATGTGATGCAAGCGACTGATGCGGAACGCGTGAGATTTTCCCTGGGAGTCTGCGAGGTAGCAATATCCGTAGCGAGAAAGTGTCACATCGAGGTCGGTTTTTCGCTCTTTTGAGGCGCAAAGTAGGACTACGTAACGAAAAAGTCCGGCAAAAATGCGCCACTGTGGCGCTTTCGCAGTAGGAATATTTCCTGCTGCGCGGGCTCCTAGCGCATGACTGGAGATATCCAACCCTGAAAGTAGCCGACAATCAGGAAAATGATGAGAACGGCGGACAAGGCAACGCGGATTTTCAAGGCAGTCAGGAGACGCGTGGAACCCTGATCGTCTTTCGACAGGAACCACAGCCCCGAGCCGAGGCTGATCACTATGACCAGCAATATGATAATGATGACCAGTTTCACCGCTTGCTGTTGTGAACCGTCGGGCGCGTGAGTATACCGTGATCAACGAGCTTCTGAAGAATGAATTGTTCCTGCGCTGGTTGCCGCCGCTGGCAGGACTGGCATTTACCGTAATGTTCATTTTCCTCGGTTTGTGGCAACTCGATCGCGCCAGGGAAAAGACCGCGTTTATCGAGGCCTTCGAAAATGATTCGGCTTATGTGGAACCCGCCGATTATGGCGCCCTCGAGGACTTCGATCGCATCCGGGTCTTCGGCCGCTACCTGACCGGGCAGCAGATCCTGATCGACAATATCCCGATGGAAAACCGCCTCGGCTATTTCGTCGTGACAGCGTTTGAACCCTCGACCGGCGAGGCGGCCCTGCTTGTTAATCGCGGCTGGCTGCCGAAGCCAGAGCGGGGCGAGAAACTCCCGGATATCAGCGTCGATACCGAGTCCAGGACCATCAGGGGCCTGGTCGGGCACCTGCCGCGTGTGGCGATTCGCCCGGGCGAGGCGTTTGCGGTCCACGGAGACTGGCCGCGCGTGGCCTTATACCCGTCGCTGGAGGAGGCCGCCGCCGAACTGGGGCAATCGCTACTGCCTGTCGTGTTGTTGCTGAGCCCGGACGAAGAGGAAGGCTACTTGCGGCAATGGCAACCCAACGTCAGGGGCCCGATGACGAATTACGGCTACGCATTCCAGTGGTTTGCCATGGCCATCGCCGTTTTCGTCATCGGCGGCTGGCAGTTCAGGAAGAGGTGCAAACGTGAGCGAACAGCCGACTAGAGGCGTGCGCCTGCAACTTTCGATCATTGCGCTGGTTTTTTTCGGGCCGCTGCTGTTCGCGACCTGGATGTACCAGAGCGGTCGGCTGACGCCGGCGGCGTCTTCCAATAACGGAGACCTGCTCGAGCCGATCGTCAGTCTCCGGGTTGCGCTGCCTTCATCGCCGCTGCTGCCGATCGACGACGGCCAATGGGTCATGCTTTATGCCAACGACGCAGAGTGTGACAGTACCTGTCGCGGTGCCCTGTACAAGCTTCGCCAGACGCGCCTCATGACGGGCAAGGAGATGCGGCGAATAACCCGGGTTTTCTTGCATGGCCAAACGGCGCCCGATAAAGTGTTTCTCGAAGGGGAGCACCCGGGCCTGAAAACCATTCGAGATGAGGCCCTCATGAGCTTGCTGGAAGACAAGAGGCCGCCAGGCCGGATGCCGGGCGGCATCTACCTGATCGACCCTCTCGGCAATCTCGTCATGTACTTTCCACCGGACCTCGAACCACGGGCACTGGTGGACGATATGAAACACTTGCTGAAACTGTCCAATATAGGCTGAGGATTTGACCACAAGCACCCTGCACCAGAGCGTTCCATGGCGCGACTTCTACGAGCTGACCAAACCCAAGGTCGTGATGCTGATCGTATTCACTGCAATCGTCGGCATGGTGCTTGCGGTGCCGGGCTGGCCCGGCCTGGTACCCCTGATTGTCGGCTCGCTCGGGGTCGGCTTCGCTGCGTCTTCGGCTGCGGTCATCAACCATGTACTCGACGCACGTATCGACGTACTGATGTTGCGAACCCGGAACAGGCCGCTGCCGCAAGGCCGGCTGTCGGATTTCCAGGCACTGGTGTTCGCCTTCGCGCTCTGCGTGCTGTCGATGCTGATGCTGTGGTTCATCATCAACCCACTGACCGCAGTGCTCACTTTCGGCTCACTGGTCGGCTACGCCATTATTTACACGGTTTTCCTGAAGCGGGCGACGCCGCAAAACATCGTCATCGGCGGTGCAGCCGGTGCGGCGCCCCCGGTGCTCGGCTGGACCGCGGTCACCGGCGAGATCCACAGTGATGCATTGTTACTGTTTCTCATCATTTTCACCTGGACGCCGCCGCATTTCTGGGCGCTCGCCATCGCCAGGAAGGACGATTATGAGCGGGTGGGCATCCCGATGCTGCCCGTCACACATGGCGATCAGTTCACACGCCGGCATATCCTGTTCTACACCGTATTGCTGGTATTGGTGACGATAGTGCCCTATTTGACCGGAATGAGCGGGCTCATCTACCTTGCAGCCGCGCTGCTACTGGGCGGCATGTTCCTTCGCTATGCCATTCGCATGCAAACCGATCTCAGCCGCGCGCTGCCGATGAAAGTATTCCGTTTTTCGATCAGCTACCTGATGCTGCTGTTTGCTGCGCTGCTGGCCGATCACTATTACATCATTCGCCTGGGTAGCTAGGAGTCTGCGCAGTTTTTAGCAAAACTGTGAATCCATTCTTGTCATAATTCGAGCGGCTACTACACTCGGGCGCCATGGGACCTCTCGAACGACACCGGAACGCGAGTTTCGAGGCACTGCTCAGGCCGCACCTCGACAGGCTTTATCGCCTTGCGTTTCGCCTCGCCGGCAACCGGCCCGAGGCCGAAGACCTGTTCCAGGATGTCCTGACCAAGGTTTTCCCGAGAGTCGATGAACTTGTCGATATCGACGAACCCGGCTCGTGGCTGTGCCGGGTGATGTACAACCACTTTATCGACAATCGGCGCCGTTTCGCGCGACAGCGGCTGGTCGCCGTCAGCGACGGCGAATTGCCGCCCGGGCAGGGCCTGGAACAGTTGCCCGGAAGCCTGGATCCAGTCACCGATGCGGAGCGCCGGGATAACATAATACGGGTCGAGCGGGCGCTCGCCAGGCTCAGCGAAGAACACCGCATCGTGGTCCTGCTGCACGACACGGAAGGCTATAAACTTAAGGAGATTCAACGGATTACGGGTACACCGGTCGGGACCCTGAAGTCCCGCCTGCACCGCGCCAGGGCCAGATTGCGGCAAATTCTCGATGCAGATGGAACCAAACCGGCCGCCTGAACGTGTTTAGACCTGAAGAGGGAAGAATCATGGACCGAGACGAGACATTGACAGAAGACCGCGAATTGCTGGAGTTGCTGCAGAACTACGGCGACGCGACAGTGGCGCGGCCGGCTGACGGTTTCTACGACCGGGCAATCGCCAGGGCCGCGCAGCAGGCGCACAAGCGCCAGCGCAGTCGTTGGATCCTGACCGGTTTCGGTGGCGCGGTAGCAGCGGCAATGGCTCTGTGGATCGTGAGCGGCGTGTTCTTCTCAGCACCGGAGTTGCAGGAACCTGCCGTTCCGGTAGTGACGATGGCGCTCGAGCAACCGCACACCTTCAACCTGGTTTTCTCTTCGGCGACAGCCCTCGATGAGGCAACCATGACGGTCGTATTGCCTGAGGGTATCGAAATTGACGGTTTTGCCGGTCAGCGTGAAATCACCTGGATGACCAGCCTTAAAGAAGGCCGCAACATCCTGCCGCTGACCCTGATTGCAACATCGCCCGCGGGCGGTGAATTACTCGCTACCTTGCGGCACGAGGGCGACGACAAGACGTTCCGGCTGCAAGTCAGTGTTATTTAGGGAGCCTCGGGCCGACTGGGGTATCAACAGGAGTTGACATCATGAAACGCATCCAATTGATTTTTACCGGCATTGCCCTGACATGTTTCGCCATGTTCCCGGCGATTGCCGCAGCAGACGATATCGACGACCTCGACGATGTCACGATGGAAGTTTTCGACGGCGTCGATGACATCGTTGGCCAGGGCGACGCAATGCAGGGACCGGAATCCAACGAAAACGAGGATATGGAATCCAACGATGCCTCTGGCGATAGTGCCGACGAGGATTCGGATGAAGCCTCCGACGACGATAGTGCCGACGAGAATTCGGATGAAGCCTCCGACGACGATAGTGCCGACGAGGATTCGGATGAAGCCTCTGACGACAATGACTTCGAAGACGAAGAGGAAGTCGAAGACGATTTCGACAGCGATGAGGACTTCGAATCTGACGACGATGAAGAGGATTCCGGAGACGAGAACGACATGGAAGAGGGCGAAGACGTCGATACGGACGAGCCTGACGACGAAGAAGAGATGGATTCCGGGGAAGAGGACGACACGACCGACGATGGCGATGCGGAGGCAGATGATGGCGGCGAGACGGCTGACGCTGTCTGATCGCCAACTGGTACCGCAAAAATCGCCGGATGCAGGGCCCAGAACCTTCTTCCCGCGATAAAAGGAAAATCCCTCCGGGCCTTACCCGGAGGGATTTTTTTTGCGCCACGTCACAGTGTTGAAGTCAAAATAGTGCGAATTTTCCATAATCGGGCAAAATACATCTGCGACGAAACACCCCCCCCGGGTAGCGGGGAAACACTTCTGCAGGCACTCATGAAAACCAGGGCTCCACTTCGAACGATTCTGCGACTATTACTCGCATTGGCATTGGCTGGGACGGCAGAGTGCGCCCTGGCCGCGACAGCCGGCGAGCTGTTTGCCGACGGCAACCGTCTGTTCCGGGATGACCTGTACTGGGCCGCCTTGCTGCGTTATCGCGAAGCAGCCGAGGCCGGCATGGAGACGCCGCTCCTGCACTACAACACCGGCATCGCACATTACAAGGCTCAACAGTACGTACGTGCGCGTGAGTCGCTGCAAAAGGCCTCGACTTACGGCCCGCTGGCACCGCTCTCGCACTACAACCTCGGGCTGACCGCCTATCGCCAGGGGGACTATGACGCGGCATTACACTGGCTGCGCCAGGCCGCCAGGCAAAAACAGCGTCCCGACATTGCAAAGCTTGCCCGCCGTGCAATTCGCCTGTTGGAAAAAAACCGCAAGGCCGAAGGACCGGTAATGGTTCAGAGCGTCGTGCGGAAAAGAGAACGAAAACTGACAACACTGGATTTCAAGGTCCGCTCCGGCACCGGCTTCGACGACAACGTGTATCGCACACCGGCGAATCCTTACACCGATGTGTCGAACCCGAACAACCCGGTACTCGTAACGCCCAACGTGCAATCCGGCTTCTATGTTCCATTCAGCCTTAACGCCAGGTACAGGGTCAACACCTTCGAGCACGAGGCTTTCTTCGGCTCTTACCGTTTCGGCGGACGCTTCTACCAGGACCAGGACTTGCAAAACGGCGATGAATACCTGCACGAAGTGGCTTTTGGCAGCGAATATCGCAAGCGCAGCGAAGACCGGGAAACGCGCGTCTACAGCGCATTCAAAATCGCGCAGCATGAAGAAGACTATTACGACCCCGATGACGGTCTCGATCGCATTGTTGGCGGAGTCAATATTTCCAACCGCCTTTCCTACCTGCGCTATGGTCCCGAATTCTGGGCCCGCAAGACCATCGGCCGGTATTCCTTCGGCATACGCGCCAAGGGCCAATTGTGGAATTACGACAAAGTCACCGCCGTTTCCGAATACGACAACGAATACCTGCTGGCCGGCCTGAACTCACACATCCGTCTCTCGCCGACATCGCTGTTGCGCCTCAATGCCGATTACTCCACCCGGCGTTATGGCGACAGGCCTGCATTCGAACTCGACGGTACGCAGCCGCTCGGCAATCCGGGCGTCAGCTACGACTACCTCGACCTCGGCGTCGAGGCGCGTCAACGCATTACAGATGTCATCTGGTTCGGTATCGGTTACACACGCACCGACCGCAAGGACAACCACGTCGGATACAACGATTACACGCGCGACCGGTATTCCGTCCGCTTCAATCTCCGGCTCGGCAAACGTTTTCGCCTGGAGGCCCGTGCACGCTTCGATAACTACAACTACGACAACGCTTTCGCCTTTCATGAGCCAACCGCGGGCCGCAAGACCATGGAACGAACGATCGCCGATATTGTGATGTCGTACGAGATGTCCGAAACTCTCGATCTCATTGCCGAGTACCACTATCGCGACGTCGTTTCGTCGGACGCCCGCCTCGATTACACACGCGGCCAGGCGATCATCGCTGTGCGCTGGTCACCATAAGTCTACGCGCCACAGCCCCGATCACACGCCGTACCCGAGCTTCAACCCAACGGGACCGCCGACTGAAGGCGCTGTTTTGGGCGATTTTCAGGCCGCCCGGCGTATGCATTCTTTGCTAGACTGCGCCACCTTGAGACCCTTACCCGAAGCAGCACGTGGACGTCACCCCTATTCTCGGTTCGCTCAACGAAGCCCAGCGCGAGGCCGTAAGCGCCCCGGCCAAGCCGTTGCTCGTCATCGCCGGCGCCGGTAGTGGCAAGACGCGCGTGCTTACGCACCGGGCTGCGTGGTTGATCGACGTCGAGGGGGTCGCTCCACAGAGCCTGCTTGCAGTCACTTTTACCAACAAGGCGGCGGCGGAGATGCGCAGCCGCATCGAAGCACTGCTGGAGATGCCGGTCAACCATCTCTGGATCGGCACGTTCCACGGACTCGCGCACCGCTTGCTGCGTCGCCACTGGCAGCAGGCAGCGCTGCCGCAAAACTTCCAGATCATCGATGCCGACGACCAGTTGCGCATCATCAAACGACTGATCAAGAATCTCGAGATCGAAGACGACCGCTGGGCGCCGCGCGAGATCCAGTATTTCATCAATGCGCAAAAAGACGAGGGGCTGCGGCCCGTTCACCTGGATGCCGAGAACGACCCGAACCGTCGGCAAATGATCGCATTTTACAGCGAATACCAGGCGATCTGCGAGCGCGGCGGGCTGGTCGATTTTGCGGAGCTGTTGCTGCGCGCGCACGAATTGTTGCGTGACAACCCGGACGTGCTTGCTTTCTACCAACGCCGTTTCCAACATTTGCTGGTCGATGAGTTCCAGGACACGAATGCCATCCAATACGCCTGGCTCAGACTGCTTGCCGGCAGAGAAGGCATCCCGTTTGTTGTCGGCGACGACGATCAGTCGATCTATCGCTGGCGCGGCGCGCGCGTTGAGCACATTCATCGGTTCCAGAAAGACTTTCCGGGCACCGCCGTCGTAAAGCTGGAACAGAATTATCGTTCGACGGCAACGATCCTGAACGCGGCGAACGCGGTTATCGCCAACAACGACTCGCGGCTCGGCAAGAGCCTGTGGACAGCCGGTAAGGAAGGCGAGGCGATACGCGTTTATGCGGCATACAACGAACGCGACGAGGCCGCTTTCGTCGTCGGCCGCTTAAGGGACTGGAGCGAGAAGGGCAACGCACGTGCGGATGCTGCTGTCCTCTATCGTTCCAATGCCCAGTCGCGTGTACTCGAGGAAGCGCTTGTCAACGCCAGCCTTCCATATCGGGTCTACGGCGGCTTGAGATTCTTCGAACGCCAGGAAATCAAGGACGCGCTCGGCTACCTTCGGCTCATCTCGCACCGTGATGACGACAGCGCCTTCGAGCGGATCGTCAACCGGCCGACGCGGGGTATCGGCGCCCGCACGGCCGAGGCCATGCGCGCTTACGCCCGTGCCAATGCCTGCTCGATGTGGCGCGCCGCCGGTGCGGTCGCGAGTGGGGAGTTGAGCGGTCGTGCCTCGAAGGCTGTGGTCGTATTCCTTAATCTCATCGAGCGCATGGCGAAGGATACGGCTGGTCTGGACCTGCACGAGCAGGCAGATCATGTGATCCATGTGAGCGGCCTGGTCGATTTTTTCAGACAGGAAAAGGGCGAACGTGGCGAGACCCGCGTCGACAACCTGCAGGAACTCGTCAGCGCGGCGAAGGGCTTCAAGGGGCAACCCGGGGATGACATGTCCGAGCTGGACGCGTTCCTGTCGCACGCGGCGCTGGAGGCGGGAGAGGGACAGGCGGATGCCTGGGAAGACTGTGTACAGCTCATGACGATGCACTCCGCCAAGGGCCTCGAGTTTCCGCTGGTGTTTCTCTGCGGCATGGAGGACGGCCTGTTCCCGCACCAGCGCTCGATCGCGGATTCACAGGGACTCGAGGAGGAACGAAGGCTTTGTTACGTCGGCATCACGCGGGCGAAGAAAACGCTTTACCTGAGCTACGCGGAGCAACGACGGCTGCACGGTATGGACAGCTTTTCGCAACCGTCGCGCTTTATCGCCGAAATACCCGATGAGCTCAGGGAGGAAATTCGTCCACGGGTGCAGATAAGCCGGTCCATGCGCACCACAGGCCACAGCGGCCGCCGTAACGGCGGCGCCGTGCGGCCGGGCGAGGAGTTGGGTATCAGGCTCGGCCAGCGCGTTCGCCATGCCAAATTCGGCGACGGCGTCATTCTCAATTGCAGCGGCCAGGGCGCTCATGCCCAGGTCGAAGTGAATTTCGAGACCGTCGGCACCAAAATCCTCGTGCTGGCATATGCCAATCTCGATCTGATGTAAAATAGGCCGGACACACAAGGCTGTGTACAAACAATGAAAATATTGATTCTCGGCGCCGGCCAGGTCGGCTCTTCCGCCGCATACCACCTGTCGAGGGAAGAATCCAACGAAGTCACTGTCGTCGACAGGCGTGCCGACGTCCTGCGGGAACTGCAGGATCGCCTCGACATTCGTACCGTCGTCGGTCATGCCGCTTACCCGGACGTGCTCGAGCGGGCCGGAGCGGACGATGCGGATATCGTCGTCGCCCTGACCGACACCGACGAGACCAACATGGTCGCGTGCCAGGTCGCCTACACCGTCTTCCACACGCCAACCAAGATAGCGCGCATTCGCGCCGCCGAATACATGAATGACCGCAGCCTGTTTACCCAGGACGCGATCCCGATCGACGTTCGCATCAGTCCGGAGCAACTGGTTTGTGAATTCGTCGAACAACTCATTCTCTACCCCGGCGCGCTGCAGGTCCTCGACTTCGCCAACGGCCGTGTGCGGCTCGTTGGCGCACGTGCAGATGAACGCGGTTCGCTGGTCGGGCAAAGAATCGCAGCGCTGAAAGAACACATCCCCAACACCGAGGGTCGGATCGCGGCCATCTATCGTGACGGCAAATCGCTGCAGCCAGACGGCGATACCATCATTGAGGAGAACGACGAGGTATTTTTCATCGCCGCACGGCAGGATGTCAGGGTGTTCATGAGTGAAATGCGCAAGCTCGAGGATCCGGTCCGGCGTGTCGTCATTGCCGGCGGCGGCAACATCGGCGTGCGCCTGGCCCTGGCGCTCGAGCAGACGAACCAGGTGAAGATCATCGAGCGCGACCCGGAGCGGGCACGCATCATTTCCGAGCAGTTGAACAAGGCGATCGTGCTGATCGGCGACGGCGCCGATGAGGAACTGTTGCTCGAGGAAAACATCGACAACGTCGATGTCTTCTGTGCGCTGACGAATGCCGAGGAGGCGAATATCCTCTCGGCAATGCTGGCGAAAAAGCTCGGTGCGCACAAAGTCATGTCTTTGATCAACCGCCCGTCCTATGCCGATCTCGTGGAATCCGGCTCGATCGACATCGCGATCTCGCCGCAACAGGTCACGATCGGCTCGCTGCTGGCGCACGTGCGACGTGGTGATGTGGTCAGGGTACACTCGCTGCGGCGCGGTGCGGCAGAGGCTATCGAGGCGGTCGCTCACGGGGGCGAGCGCGAATCGTCGGTTGTCGGGCGCAAAATCGAAGATCTCGAACTGCCGCGCGGTACCAACATCGTAACGATAGTTCGCGGCGAGGAGGTCATCATGGCACACCACAACACTGTCATCGAGCCGGACGATCACGTCATTCTGTTCATGACCGATCGCCGCAAGATCGAACAGATCGAAAACTTGTTCCAGGTCGACGTATCTTTTGTCTGATAGTCGCCGGGTAAAGACAGAAAGATGAACTGGTCTGTCGCGCTTCGCATACTCGGCCTGTTACTGATGATCTTCAGCATCACGATGCTGCCGCCGGTCGCTGTTGGCCTTTTCTACGGCGACCAGGCCTGGTTTCCGTTTCTGCAAAGCTTTGCCATGATCCTCACCGCCGGGCCGATTGCCTGGTTTCCGGTCAGGAACAAGCAAAAGGATTTGCGGCTGCGGGATGGCTTCCTTGTCGTAGCCTCTTTCTGGACCGTGCTGGGAACCGCCGGGGCACTGCCGCTGTTCCTTGTCGACCAGCCGTCGATGTCGTTCACGGATGCCGTATTCGAGTCGATGTCAGGCCTGACGACCACCGGCGCTACCGTGCTGGCCGGCCTCGACATGCTGCCGAAGTCGATTCTTTTTTACCGGCAACAGCTGCAGTGGTTCGGTGGCATGGGCATTATCGTGCTCGCCGTTGCCGTGTTGCCCATGCTCGGCGTCGGCGGCATGCAACTTTACCGCGCCGAGACGCCGGGGCCGGTCAAGGACACCAAGCTGACGCCGCGCATTACGGAAACCGCCAAAGCATTGTGGTACGTGTACCTCGCGTTCACGATTTTATGCGGGCTTGCCTACCTGCTTGCAGGCATGGAACCATTTGACGCGATCTGCCACGCTTTTTCTACCGTGGCGATCGGTGGATTCTCGACACATGACCTGTCTATAGGATTCTTCGCCAGCCCTGCGATCGACATCGTTGCGATTGTTTTCATGATCCTGGCAGGGGTCAACTTTTCGCTGCACTTCTTTGCCTGGCAAAATGTTTCAGTCAGGCACTACCGCCATGATCCCGAGTTCCGCGCCTATGCCTTCGTACTGCTGATGGTGTCGGCGATTGTCATTATTTCGCTGGCGCTTAAGGACACCTACACGGACTGGAATGCGACCCTCATCAACGGCCTGTTCCAGTCTGTTTCCATCGCCACGACAACCGGCTTCACAACAGCCAATTACGCTGCCTGGCCCGGGGCGCTGCCGGTACTTTTGATATTCGCGAGTTTCATCGGCGGTTGTGCCGGATCGACCGCCGGAGGCATCAAGGTCATTCGCTGGCTGCTGATCGCGAAGCAGGGGGCCCGCGAGATCGTGCGGCTGGTGCATCCGAACGCCGAGATCCCGGTCAAGCTCGGCAAATCTGCAGTTCCGGCACGCATCGTCGATGCCGTGTGGGGCTTCTTCTCGGTGTACGTCGTCGTCTTTGGCCTGATGTTGCTGGTGATGATGTCAACGGGCCTTGACCAGGTCACGGCTTTTTCCGCCGTGGCCGCGACCCTGAACAACCTGGGACCGGGTCTCGGGGACGTCGCTGCGGGCTTCATGAACGTCAGTGACACGGCGAAGTGGGTCTCCGTTGCCGGCATGCTGCTCGGCCGACTGGAGATATTTACGCTGCTCGTCCTGGTTACACCGACGTTTTGGCGCCATTGATGGAAGGTAAGAGCATGCGCATCAGCGCGGCGATCGATCGCTTCAGCATTGCCACCGGCAGGGCTGCCGCCTGGTTGACGCTCGCAATGGTGTTCGTCACTTTCATCGTCGTCGTGTTGCGTTATGTGCTCGACATCGGTGCAGTGTGGCTACAGGAGTCCGTCACCTGGATGCACGCCGTCGTCTTTATGCTGGGCGCTGCGTATACGCTGCAACGCGACGGCCATGTACGCGTCGACATTTACTATCGCAACATGAATGAACGCCAGCAAGCGCTGGTCAACCTGTTGGGTGTGCTGTTTTTTGTCACGCCGCTGTGCATTTTCTTCGCCGTCGAGGCATACGACTACGTCGCGGAGTCCTGGCGCGTGCACGAAGTCTCGCGTGATTCAGGCGGCCTGCCATATCCGTTCCTGCCCCTGCTGAAGTCCTTGTTGCTGGTCATGCCCGTGGCCGTGTTCCTGCAAGGAATTTCGCTGGCACTCAAATCCATCATCAAGCTGCGGAGCCGATGACGATGGAGTGGGTAGCATTGTTGCTGTTCATCGCTGTCGTGGCCCTGTTGCTCGCAGGCTTTCCGGTGGCCTTCTCGCTGGGCGGCACGGCACTGATTTTCGCCCTGGGTGGCGTTCTCGGCGGTGGTTTCGAGGCGGCTTTCCTCTCCGGCCTGCCAAGCCGAATCTTCGGCATCATGAGCAACGACACGCTCGTCGCCGTACCGCTGTTCGTGTTCATGGGCATAACCCTGGAGCGCTCGAAGATCGCCGAGCAGCTGCTCGAGACGCTCAGCTCAATGTTCGGCGCGATGCCCGGTGGACTCGGCATTTCCGTAACGGTCGTCGGCATGTTGCTCGCCGCGAGTACCGGCATCGTTGGTGCAACCGTCGTGACAATGGGTTTGTTATCCCTGCCGACGATGCTGAAACGTGGTTACTCGCCGGAGATCGCAGCCGGCACGATTTGCGCTTCGGGCACACTCGGCCAGATCATTCCGCCGTCGATCATCCTGGTCATGCTCGGCGACGTGATGTCCTCGGCATACCAGCAATCGCAGCTCGCACAGGGGAATTTTTCTCCGGACACGGTTTCCGTCGGCGACCTCTTCGCCGGTGCGCTGCTGCCCGGGTTATTGCTCGTTTTTCTTTATATCGGCTACCTGGGCGCCGTTGCGGCCCTCAGGCCCGGCATGATGCCTGCCCATGTGCGCGATCCTGGCGAGCAGTTGACGGCGCGTGGCGTGTTCGCCGCAATTACACCGCCACTCACGTTGATCATTGCGGTACTCGGTTCGATCCTTGGCGGCCTCGCAACCCCGACAGAGGCGGCCGGGGTTGGTGCGATGGGTGCTTTGCTACTCGCCCTGCAGCGACACACTTTGAGCGTCGAGCGGCTGCGTGAGATCATGCGCGGTACCTTGCGCATCAGCAGCATGGTTTTCATGATCCTGATCGGCGCCTCGGTGTTTTCGCTGGTGTTCCGCGGCTACAATGGAGATGACGGCGTACGTGCGATTCTGCACGCGCTGCCCGGCGGGGTCATCGGCTCGGTTTTTGTCGTGATGTTGGTGATGTTCCTGCTCGGCTTCGTGCTCGATTTTATCGAGATCACGTTCGTCGTCGTACCCATTGTCGGACCGGTCCTGTTATCGATGGGGCTCGACCCGGTGTGGCTCGGCATCATGATCGCCATCAATCTGCAGACTTCCTTCCTGACACCGCCGTTCGGCTTCGCCCTTTTCTACCTGCGCGGCGTCGCACCACCGGAAGTGACGACCGCACAAATTTATCGCGGCGTCATTCCCTTTGTCGCCATCCAGATCGTTACCCTGCTGATCCTGGCGATCTTCCCCGACCTGGCCACCTGGCTTCCGGACTGGCTTTACGGTCCCTAGACATTATCGACATTGCGTCAGCTGCGTACGACGCCGGTAAGTGATTTCGCATTGACACTGTCCGGAAATACGACACGATCGATGAACGACGGTGGCAACAACAGGTGCTCGGCAAGCACCGCCTTGAATACGCTTCTGAGATCGGTGGTCGGCGTGAGATCGCGGCCTTCGTAGAGATCCTGCGTCCGCAGCCCCGGCCAGTCCGCGACGACCCTGCCACCACGCACTGCACCACCGGCAAGGATTGCCGCAGTGCCCGTACCGTGATCCGTGCCGCGGGTGCCGTTAACGCTGACGGTACGACCGAATTCGGTCACCACCGCGACGACCGTGTCCTTCCAGGAGGGAGCGAGTCCGGCCTTCAAGCTACGCAGACCATCGTCGAGCATGACAAAGCGATTGGCCAGCGCGCCCTTGACCGAGCCCTGGTTCGCGTGGGTGTCCCAGCCGCCCAGTTCGACGACGGCAATCCGAGGCCCGTCCGCCGTACCCAGGAACCGCGCCGTCGACGCCATGAGTTCTCGGAAACGCGCCGCGTCGTTACCGCGCCGTCCGGGAGTACCCGGTTCACCGGCGATCTCCTGCGACCTCAGCGCCTGTGCGAGACGTGTAGCGAAAAACGCATCTCCTGCATACAGGTCCTGAAGGCGCCGCACGGTACTGTCCGGCACGCCTGGTAGTTGCGACGGTGCCCAGCTCGTGACCGAGTTGCTGCCGCGCAGCACCAGCGGCGTGTTCTGCGCCATCGCTATCGCAATCTCCTTACCGGGAGAGCCGCCCAACGCTGCAAGCGCCCGGTTTAACCAGCCGTCGCGCAGCGAACCGACCCTGGCAGCGCCATTTTCCAGTACGTCCTGGCCGTCGAAGTGCGAACGCTGCCGATACGGGCTCGCCACGGCATGCACCACCAGCGCCTCGCCCCGGTGAAAACTCTCGTGCAGACCGACGAAGGCCGGATGTAGTGCGAACAGGCCATCGAGTTTGAGGGCGCCGCCTGCGTTTCCGGGGGCCGGTATCGCGAGTTCGCCACGTAGCTTGCGATAGCTACCGTCCCCCCAAGGGGCCGCAACTGCGAGACCGTCGACCGCGCCGCGCAATATGACGAGCACGAAACGTGCATCCGTCTCCGCGTTCGCGAAGGAAATCACCGGTGCAGCCGATGCAATGGCACCGAAGCCCATGGTCTGCAAAATATCTCTGCGGGTGGCCATGACTATCTCCGTTGAAAGTCCGGTGAAGCAAGCAGCAGCGTCATCCCCTGGCCGACGCTTTCAGCGCGCGCCACTGCCTTGCGGGTGCGTGAGGTGAACTCGGGGCCCAGCACAGCATCGCCGAGATGCAGCGGATTCGCCCGTGAACCCGCATATCTGCCGACCGCCGCGGCCCATTCGATGCGCTTGTAAAGTGCGTCTGCGCCACCCCATTGTGCTGCGGTATCGGGCCAGCCTTGCGGGGATCCCGGCCGGAACGGCGGCTGTCCCATCAGGTCCAGCGCGCCGAACAGGAAGCGGCCGTCATCAGGCGCATGGTCGAACGCGCGGAACGCCGAAATCACGTAATCGTGCGGGTTCTTGTATTTGGCCGTCACTTGCCGCCAGGCCTCGGGCGCATCGACCAGCGCTTTGTAAAGTGCGGTCAGCTCGCCACCGCTCTCCAGGTACACGCCGCTGAGCCGCTCAACGACCGCCGGCGGCGGATCGTCCGCGATGAAGTGGCGGACGAGTTTTGTCACGAGAAACCGGGCTGTCGAAGGATGCATTGCGAGATCACGGAGCACCGCCTCGCCCTGCAGGATACCCGGCTGTGGATACTGCTTGCCGAGCAACGTCTGTGTGCCCGGCTCGTGCATCGATTCACGGAACTCGAAGCTGCCGGGCATGCCTTCGGCGAACCTCCCCCGTGCGTTCGCGCCGCCGATCGACCAACCCGTGATGACCCTGGCAAATGTCGTCACGTCTTCCTGCGTATAGCCGCCATCGACACCGAGGGTGTGCAGCTCCAGGATCTCCCGCGCAAGATTTTCGTTTAGACCGACTTTTTGCCCGGGGCGGAAGCGCCGGGCGCGGTTGCCCAGCATCGAGCCCGACCCGGTCGATCGTTGGTTATCCAGATACAGGATCATCGCCGGGTGCTGTTCCACCGCAATGAGCAAATCGGCGAAATTGCCGCTGATATTGGGACGGATTGCTTCGATTTCGTAAAGCCCGGCAATTGCCGGTAAAGGCGGTTTGTCGGCCGAAATTGCGAAGTGATTCGACCAGAAATGCACAAGCCGCTCGTAGAAAGGGAAATCGCTGCGGGCAGCGACACGATAACGTGCCGTGACCTGTTGCAGATAGTTGTGGCGTGCGAAAGCGCCGAATTTCCGCACCACGTCCGGCGCCGGCTGATCGTCGGCCTGCCGACGCTCGCGCTGCATACGACGGATGCCCCTTGCTTCGACGAGCAACTCGGACGTTTCCGGTAACTGCCGCAATTCGCCGGGTTTCCGTGATGGTCCCTGCAGCTGGTCGATAAGCCAGCTTCGCGGATTGCCGTCGATGGACGCGAAATCCCCGGGTCGTGCCCCGAGGCCGAAGCGATTCGCGGCAATGACCGTTGCTGTCTTCAATTTGCGCTCCGCGGTTACCCTGCTGTTCACCAAAGCCCGTAGTCGTTCAACGAGCCGTCACTGGATTGGTTGACACCGCGGCCTGAGCATATGACACGGACCCGCCACAGGCGCACCTCGAATCCTGCAGTTTCCGTTGTTGTCTCTGTTTCGAGACGCGGTAGACTGGCGGCAATTCGAGCCTTGGGCGAGCGGAAACGATGATTGGCGGACCACGGTGAATCGGAATTCATGACAGGCGCTGCGGCAGATAAGCATCAGCCTGGCGATAGCCGTGAATCGTGGCTACATGTCGCCTTGTCCCGCTGGGCTGACTGGATGAACCGCAGCGCTTTGCTGGTCGTCCTGACGGCTGTCATCGCGACTGTCTTTGTCTTTCGCTACACGATCGATCATCTCGGCATATCGACAGATACGAGCGATATGCTCTCCCCGGATCTGCAATTTCGCAAGGTCTACTCGGACTTTCGCGAGTCCTTCCCGCAATACATTGACACGATGATCGTCGTTGTAAGCGGCGACACACCGGAGCTGGCAAGGGACGGGGCGACGGCGCTCGCCGCCCGGCTGCGCCAGTCTGACAATCTGTTCAAGTCTATATACCTTCCGGGAATAAGCCGTTTCTTCGACCGGCAAGCCCTGCTTTACCCATCGGTCGACGAGTTGGAGGACCTCGTTGACAGGCTGGCCGGGGTGCAGGCGTTCCTGGGCAAACTCGCTCGGGAACCGTCCCTGCCGGCGCTGCTCGAGTTGACGGAACAGGCGCTTGAACGCATCGATACTTCACAGGGGCTCGACATCGAGCCGTTCATTCGTGAGATCGATGCGGCGATTGCCGCGGCGGACGAGCAACGTTTTCACCGCATGTCCTGGCAGCAGCTATTCCAGGGGCAGGATGCCGGGCCGGACAGTCTCCGGCAATTGATCCTCTTGCAGCCGCGCCTCGACTACGGCCGCATGCAACCCGCCAGCGATGCCATGCAGGCAGTGCGCGCCGCAACTACCGGGTTGCAACTCGATGCCGAACACGGCTTGCGAGTACAGGTCACCGGGGAGGTCGCACTCGCCTACGAGGAACTCCAAAGCGCCAGCAAGGGCGCCGAGATCGCCGGCATACTGTCGCTCATACTGGTCACTATTGTCATGGGTGTCGGTCTGCAAAGATGGCAACTGGTAGCCGCGACGATCTTGACCCTGCTTTGCGGGTTGATATTGACAGCCGGCTTTGCCGCCGTGGCGATCGGACATTTGAACCTGATCTCCATCGCCTTTGCGGTCTTGTACATCGGTCTTGGCGTCGACTATGCGATCCACGTTTGCCTGCGGTACCTGGAGCTTCTTCGCCGGCAGCTGCCGCATGCGATTGCCCTGCGTCTTGCAGTACGCGATATCGGCGGATCGTTGATGATCTGTACTGCCACGACGGCGACCGGTTTTTATGCATTCGTTCCGACCTCTTTCACAGGCGTATCCGAACTGGGGCTGATCTCGGGCACCGGCATGGTGATCAGTCTCGTGCTGAGCCTTACCCTGCTGCCGGCCCTGTTAACGTTGCTGCCCGGCATCCGAACCAGGCAATTACCGGCAAGCAAGTATGGACCGGTTGCCCGCCTGCTGCGGATGCCGGCGCGGCATCCGCGACGCATATTATGGCCGGCAAGCGCCGCATTCGTGCTGTCGTTACTCTCCCTGAACGCACTACGCTTTGATGCCAATCCCATCAATCTGCGCGATCCGCGGTCGGAATCGGTGCGCACGTTCAAGGAATTACTGCAAAGCACATCTGCCTCGCCCTGGGCACTCAATATCCTCGCCGGGAACCATGCCCAGGCGCAGCAGCTGGCCGAGAGGATCGGTCAATTGACCGTCGTTGGCGATACCGTCAACATCGATCGTTTCGTACCCGACCGGCAGCAAGAAAAACTCGAGCTCATCGACGAGCTGAGCCTGCTTCTCGGGCCGCTGTCGCCCGGGCCAGCGGGCCGCGATGGCGCTGATCCGCCGGCGAAACTCCCGGCACTCGAGCAATTCAGCGCGGCGGTCGAGGATTTTTCCGGCGGCACACAAGTGTTGACAGAGGCTGTGCGCCGGCTTGCAAAAGATTTGCGGATATTTTTGGACGGCCTGTCGAGCGTACCCAAAGACCGGCAGGAGCGCGTCCTCGCCGCATTGGAACAGGGTCTGCTCGGCTCCTTCCCGGCATTGCTGGACCGCCTCCGGACCGGACTACAGGCGAGTGAATTTCGCCAACAGGATTTACCGGAGGAACTGGCTACGCGCTGGGTCACCGGCGATGGCCGATATCGCATCGATGTCCTTCCGGCCGAGCCGCTGCAAAGCGAACGGAATCTCAAACCTTTTGTATCGGCAGTACAATCGGCCGCACCGCAGGCCACGGGCGCCGGCGTATTCAATATCGAATCGGGCCGGGTTGTCGTTGCAGCATTTACCCAGGCACTGTTGTCGGCACTTGCCGTCATTGTCATCCTGTTGCTGGTTCTATTGACCTACAAGCGCGACGTGGTGCTCGTGCTGGCGCCACTGATGCTTGCCGCGCTGGTCACGGCGGGAGCTGCCGTGGTTTTCGGTATCGCGTTCAATTTTGCCAACGTCATCGCCCTGCCGCTATTGCTGGGAATCGGTGTCGACAGTGGCGTGCACCTGGTGCATCGCTTTCGCACCGCGCCACCTGCTGATGGCGACCTCCTTGGCAGCAGTACTATCAGGGCGATCATCATCAGTGCGCTCACGACGATTTGCAGCTTCGGCAACCTGGCGTTATCGCCGCACCCCGGCGCTGCAAGCATGGGACAACTCCTTGTAATCGGCACTTTAGCGACCCTGGTTTGCATGCTCCTGGTGCTGCCCGCGCTTATTTACTGGCAGAGGCCACTGCCAGCGGCTGCCGCTTAACCTACGATGCTGCTTTGCTTCTGCGCGAACGCAGCGCATATTTTCCGATACGCGAAAGGGCTTCCCAAACGGGTCCGGGGAACCGGTGTAGCCTGATCATCACGTCCTCGAATGCCCGCAGGAACCACTCGACATCTTCCGCGGAAATGATCATCGGTGGCAGCAATTTGATGACGTCAATATTGTGCCCGGCCACCTGTGTCAGTACGTGGTGGTCGTTCAACAGCGGCATCGTGATCGCTTGCGGGAACAGGTTCTGGTCCAGCTTGTGAGCCATCGTCCAGGCGCTGCGCAGCGTCAACGACTCCGCAGCCGCAAATTCGATACCCAGCATTGCGCCACGCCAGCGCACCTCGCGAATGAAGCCGAATCGTGGCGCCATGGCCTCGATCCCTTCGCCGAGCAGCTGGCCCATGCGCGCCGCATTACCAGGCAAATCGTATTCGTCGAGGCAATGCAGGGTCGCCAAGGCGGCAATCATGCTGAATCCACCCTTGCCGAAGGTCGATGAGTGCACCACCGCCCTGTCCATGCTGGAGAAGACCTTGTCGTAAATCCAGTCTTTCGCGAGCACGGCACCGACCGGCACAAAACCTCCCGACAACGCCTTCGAGACGACGACGATGTCCGGCTCCACTCCCTGTTCGTGGTCGATGGCGAGAAATTTTCCGGTGCGACCGATGCCGGTCTGAATTTCGTCCGCGACGAACAAGGCACCGTATTGGTGACACAAGCCGGAAGCGGCCGCCAGGTAGCCACTCGCCGGAATATTCACCCCTTTGCCCTGGATCGGCTCAACGACGAACGCCGCGACATCGCCGGCAGCCAGCGCCTGTTCGAGGCTTTCCAGATTGTCAAACTCGACCTCCCTGCAGTCGGGTAAGAACGGGTCAAAACCACTGCGGAAAGATTCGTCACCATTGAGCGCAAGTGCGCCGGTCGACAAGCCATGGAAGGCTTTTTTGCAATACAGTATCGCGGGCCGCGCGGTCGCGCAGCGTGCGTACTTGATCGCGGTTTCTATGCATTCGTTACCTGAATTCGTGAAAAATACTTTGTCGAGCCCGTAAGGTATCCGGCGTTTCAGCGCTTCGGCCAGCAAGCCGCAGAGCACGGGCGTATCGAGCTGTACCAGGCTCGGATACTCGGCATTCATATAGTCGGTGAGCGCATGGCGAATATCGGGATGATTGCGCCCGACACTGAAGACGCCGTAGCCACTGATCATGTCCAGGTATTTGTTACCCTGGCTGTCCCATAAATACGCGCCGGAACCACGAACATAATCCCGGTCGAAGCCAATCGTCCTGAGCACCTGCGCCAGGCGTGGATTAATGTGGCGGCGGAACAGATCGTGTCCCTGCCCCTCCGTCGTGGCCAGTAGCGCTGTTACATCAAGTGGCATTTTCATCCCTCACTTCGCATCTCGTATTTTCTTAATAAGCCAATAGCCCGTTGTATGTTTGTTCGATCACCCCGGCATCAAGTTCGAATTGTGCAAGGGAATACCGATGCTCGCCAAACTGGTCCTTGGGGCGCTGCTGCAGGTACGCCTGCATTCGACCACGCGCCGGGCCACCGAGGTAGAGGCCGAAATGTGCATAAAGCCGCTCAACGGTATCCAGAGGGTCGGACGTCAGGTCCTCGTAGGCGATGTCGATACAGCGTTCCCGCCGGTCAGGCAAATCGAGGACAACTTCCATTGCCCGGCGCAAGCCCATCGCCCAGAGATCGGTCACTTCACGCCCGATCTCCGCCGGTTCGTGACGATCACTGAACGCGCTGCGCAGGACCAACGTAAGATTTGCCAGGGACGGCAACACTTCGTGCGGGTCACGATGCATGAAGACGAAGCGGGCGTCCGGATAGACTTCCAGTAAAGCCTGCAGCCCGAAAAGATGCGCAGGCGCTTTCAGTAGCCAGCGGAGGTTTGCGTGTCCGCCCTGAAGTTGCTGCAGGAAACGGCGATGGTACCGATACGCGGGAACCAGGTCGGCGTGATTGAGCCACTGCTGATAGCCGGGAATATGGCACATCGTGGGGAACGAATCGCTGCGGAAGGCGCCATTCATCATGGCGATACATTCCTGCGGTAACGCCGCGTCCAGCGGGTGAATCACTTTGAATTCCGGCGCCAGCCAGTAGAGCTGCTGCATGCGGCGCTGGGCACGCGCCGCCCTGGAATCCGTGTCAGCCGGTCTGACGCCGGGTGAGGGAGACGGGTACATAACTTCCCAGCCTGCCGGTGCGCGCCAGCCGGCATCCTCTCCCAGCAACGCATGCAGAAAGGTCGTTCCGGATCTCGGCAAGCCGGTGATGAACAAAGGCTGCTCAATCGCGGCGGCAGCGATCCGCGGCAAGCGTTTGCGATCGGCCTCGATGCGCAGACGCGATTCCAGGGTGTTCACAACGTCTTCGCGCATGGCAATGCGGCCTATCAACGTCAGCTCCGCCTCCCGCTCGTAGGCGTCAAGCAACACCTCGAGCGGCGGGACGAAATCCATCGCGCCGAAGTCCTCCAGCCCGGTACGTCGGCCAGCGTCCTGCAGCAGCCGTTCGACATCGAAATCGACCGCCCGCAATCTGCTGTTGGCGACGAATCCGCCCCAGCGGTTGACCGCCCGAATCAACAAGTGGCCGAGCCCGGTGACACTAGGCATGGCGACGACGCCGTTGCCACGAAATCATGTTCATTTACCCTCTTCGAATACTTTCGGGCCCTGCTCCGATGATCTTCGCAGCCACCGCAACTCCTGTCCCTGCCAGGCCAGCAATCCCGGCACGCCGAATGACAGCTCGCGAACCCGTTTGACCAGCGACAGCGCAACACCCAACTGCGGCGGGATACCAATACTGGCGCCCAGCACCAGGTAGGCGCCTTCCTGGATACCCAGTGCCCCTGGCACCATGAACGCAGCACTGCGTATTGCCTGGCCGAGGCTCTCGAGCATGAATGCTTCGGCCAAGGTCACCCGATGTCCCAGGTAATATAAGGCCAGCCAGACTTCGCCCGAGCCGGCCACCCAGCCAACGAGCCGCACCAGGCAGGCGAACCAAAACTGGCGGCGGCGTTCATACAGCTCGCCGACGCGTTGATCGAGTTTTGCAGCGTCATCGCTGAGGTCGCCCGCCGCATCGTTGCCGTTCAGGCGCTCGATTCGCCTTGCCAGCGCGAGGAACATGCCGCGGCGCTGCGCCAGGTAAAACAGATAAGCGACCAGGGCAAAAAACAGGAGTCCCGGCAGTAGCTGTGCCGAGCTGTAACCCGGTAGTGCATCGACGACCAGCACGGCCACCCCGGTAAGGGAAAAGAATATCAGGCTGATGACCGCCACCGTGAGGTCGCCGACGACGCTGGCGCCGCCAACGTCCACAGGGACGCCGGCCAGCCGCAGCAGGCGGGTCCTGGCCAGCCCACCTCCGATCAATGCCACCGGCAGCAAGCTGTTGACGGCCTCGCCGATCCAGCCGATCCGGGTAAGCTCGATGAAGCCGACCCGGTGCCTTTTATCGAGAAGGAATTGCCACGCATACGTGTCAATTAACAGCGGCACGAGATGGAAAAGACTGATCCATACCAGGCCCCAACCGACCGCGGCCACGGCGTGACTGATCGGGCCGATACCCTGGTAGCCGATAACGACGATGAACAGGAAAAGGCCCACCAGGCTCACCAGCCACGCGGCCTTTTTCAATTTCTGTGTGCCACTCGTTCCCGTCGCGCGGCGCGCCGTTGTATCCCCCGTCATTCGATCGAGCATACCAAGAAGTGGAATTAAAGGGACAGTGACCCTAATTGTCTATCGGTACATTGCCAGGACCAGTACGGGAGCACCAATCAGGGTCACTGTCCCTTTAATTAATTAGGGTCACTGTCCCTTTAATTCGAGTTGATGAATGCCAGGTACCTCTGCCGGTTGTCATAAAAGTGGTACGGCCGCGAGCTGCCCGTCATTTTGTTAGAGTTCCCTCGCCTTCATGTACGCGAGCTCACTGATTTCCTGGCTAGGAATCATGAGTCGCTGGAATTCGTCAAACGATGCCTTGATTCGTGCAGCCCACTCGTCATTTTCCGCCATCTCTTCAAGGACCTCCTTGCTCAGCTGTTGCAGAAGCCGCAGCACGTCGTCAGGCAATGGCTTGATTTCGACATTCGGGTCCTTCTTGATCTGCTCGAGAGCGACGGCATTTCCATGAGTGTAATCCGCCATCATGTCCAGGTTGATCGCCTGGCAGACATTGCTGACGATTTCCTGAAGGTCCC
>Ga0114931_10000389_pt1 | contig 52019 bp, 48 predicted proteins | sample 2SBtaG_FD_89579 | JGI IMG/M metagenome (GOLD analysis project Ga0114931, IMG submission 89579) | Deep subsurface microbial communities from Kolumbo volcano to uncover new lineages of life (NeLLi) - 2SBTROV14_V59a metaG | ecosystem: Environmental > Aquatic > Marine > Volcanic | place: Kolumbo... | reverse complement strand
CGGGCGTCGTCGAGGTCGATACCGAGACCACCTAGCTCGACGCCATGCGCGCGCGGCTGGTTGGCGTCTCGCTCGCGATCGAGCCGGGACGCGCGGCCTATGTGCCGCTTGCGCACCGAGCGGCGGGCGGCGGGCTCGACCTCGACGGGGACGGCCCGCGTCAGATCGACTTCGACCGGGCGCTCGAAATTCTCAAGCCGCTTCTCGAGGACCCGGGAGTCCTCAAGGTCGGCCACAACATCAAGTACGACACCAAGGTGCTGGCGCGCCACGACGTCGGCGTGACGCCGGTCGACGACAGCATGCTGATCTCCTACGTGCTCGAAGGCGGGCTTCACGGCCACGGCATGGACGAGCTCGCGCGGCTGCACCTCGGCTTCTCGCCGATCCCCTTCAAGGAGGTCGCGGGCATCGGCAAGAAGCAAGTGACCTTCGATCTGGTGCCAATCGAGCGCGCCCGCGACTACGCCGCCGAGGACGCCGACGTCACGCTCCGCCTCCATCGCCTGCTCAAGCCGCGCCTGCTGGTCGAGCGGCTGGTCACGGTGTACGAGACCCTCGAGCGGCCGCTGATCCCGGTGCTGGTCGCCATGGAGCGTGCCGGCATCCGGGTCGATCGCGCGGCGCTCGCCGCCGCCTCGCGCGATTTCGCCGAGCGGCTCGCGGTCCTCGAAGACGAAATCCATCGCCTCGCGGGCCATCCCTTCACCATTGGCTCGCCCAAGCAGTTGGGCGAGGTGTTGTTCGGCGAGATGGGGCTTGCCGGCGGGCGCAAGGGCAAGACCGGCGCGCTCTCGACCGACGCCCGCGTACTCGAACAGCTCGCCGCCGAGGGCCACGAGCTGCCCGCCCGGGTGCTCGACTGGCGCCAGCTCGCCAAGCTCAAGAGCACCTATTCCGACGCGCTGATCGAGCAGATCAACCCCGAGACCGGGCGCGTGCACACCTCGTATTCAATGGCCGCGGCCTCGACCGGGCGGCTCGCCTCGACCGATCCCAACCTCCAGAACATCCCGGTGCGCACCAATGAGGGGCGCAAGATCCGGCGCGCCTTCGTCGCCGAGAAGGGGCACAAGCTCCTGTCGGCCGACTACTCGCAGATCGAGCTGCGCCTCGCCGCCCATGTCGCCGATATCGAGCCCCTCAAGCAGGCGTTCCGCGACGGCCTCGACATTCACGCCCAGACCGCGAGCCAAGTGTTCGGCGTGCCGCTCGATCAGGTCGACGGCGAGCTCAGGCGGCGCGCCAAGGCGATCAACTTCGGCATCATCTACGGCATCAGTCCCTTCGGCCTGGCGCGCCAGCTTTCGATCCCCCAGGACGAGGCGCGCGCCTATATCGACGCCTATTTCGAGCGCTATCCGGGCATTCGCGACTATATGGCGCGGACCAAGGCGTTCTGTCGCAAGCACGGCTATGTCGTCACCCTGTTCGGACGCCGCTGCCACATGCCGGGGATCAACGACCGCAACCTCGCGCGCCGCAACTTCATGGAGCGCGCGGCGATCAACGCACCCTTGCAGGGCTCGGCCGCCGACATCATCAAGCGCGCCATGATCCGCATGCCCGGCGCGCTCGCCGAGGCCGGGCTCGGCGCGCGGATGCTGCTTCAGGTCCACGACGAGCTGATCTTCGAGGTCGCCGACGCCGAGGTCGAGGCGACCGCCGCGCTGGCGCGCCGGGTCATGGCCTCGGTCGCCGATCTCAGCGTGCCCTTGGTGGTCGATACCGGCGTTGGCGCCACCTGGGACGAGGCGCATTAGCCGCCTCGGATTCGTCGCTGGGATTCGAATGATTCCACGGTTACACTTTTTCGACCGTGGTTGACGGGATCGGAAAACCGGCGCGCGCCGACGAACGCGTTGCATTCGCGGCGTGAGGGGGTGCGCGCGCCGCGAATGGTCCGGCGACAGGGTAAGAAAACAGGCCATCACAGGCATAACGAACCGCCGCTGCGGGTATGGCTATGGGAGACAGATCCATGAATGACCACCGAGAACACGCACAGATTCCGAAACTCAAGGAAGCATTCGCCGAGGGCAGGATCGAGCGGCGGGAGTTCCTCCGCTACGCGACCTTGCTCGGCATGTCGGCGGGCGCGGCCTATGCCTTCGTCGGCAAGGTGACGGGCGAGAGCTTCGTTCCCCGCGCGATGGCGGCGACGATGCCCAAGGGCGGCACCATCCGGGTCTCCGAGCGGGTCCAGGAGCTCAAGACGCCGCATGCCTACAACTGGGGCTCGCCGGCGGTTATCGCGACCCATGTGGTCCAGCAGCTCACGCGCACCGGCCAGGACAACATCACCCGGCCGTTGCTCTGCGAAGGCTGGGAGGCGAGCGACGATCTCAAGACCTGGACGATCCGGCTCCGCACGATCAACTGGCACAACGGCCGGCCGTTCACCGCCGACGACGTGTTGTGGAACCTCCACCACATCCTTGACCCCGAGACGGGCTCGTCCTCGATCGGTCTCATGAAGGAGTACATGCTCACCGAGACCACCAAGGAGGACGGATCGAAGTCCCACAAGATCTGGGACGCCAACGCGATCGAGAAGATCGACGACCACACGGTCCGCCTCAACCTCAAGGTGCCGCAGGTCGCGATTCCCGAGCATCTGTTCCACTACACCAACGCCATGATCGACCCCGAGGAAGGGGGCGTCTTCGGCGTCGGCTCCAACGGCACCGGCCCGTTCGAGCTGGTGAGCGCCGAGGTCGGCCGCAAGGCGGTGCTCAAGGCGCGCAAGGACTATTACGGCGACGGCCCGTATATCGACACGCTCGAGTTCGTCGATCTCGGCGACGATCCGTCGGCCAAGCTCGCCTCGTTCGCCTCGCGGCAGATCCACGGCGTGCCCTCGATCGACACCATCGGCCTCGCCGCGGTCGAGAAGCTGCCCCATGTCCAGGTGCTCAAGAGCCACACGGCGGGCACGGCGGTGGTCCAGCTCATGATCGACAAGAAGCCGTTCGACGATCCGCGGGTCGGCCAGGCGCTGCGTTACGGCATGGACGCCGCCACGGTGGTCCAGGTCGCGGTGCGTGGCTACGGCCTCAAGGGCGAGCACCACTTCGTCGCCCCGGTCCATCCCGAATACGCCAAGCTGCCCGAGATGAAGCGCGATCCCGCCAAGGCCCGGCGGCTTCTGGCGGACGCGGGCTATCCCAACGGCGTCGATCTCGAATTCTTCTGCAAGAAGGACCCGGCCTGGGAGCTTCTCGCGGTTCAGAACCTGGTCGAGCAGTGGAAGGAGGCCAATATCCGGGCCAAGATCCGGGTGCTGCCCTCGGCCCAGTTCTGGGAGATCTGGGACAAGGAGAAGTTCGCCTTCGTCGCCTGGGGGCACCGGCCGCTCGGCACCATGGTGCTGGCACTCGGTTTCCGCTCGGGCGTGCCCTGGAACCCGACCGGCTTCGCCGACAAGGAGTTCGACAGCCTGCTGACCAAGGCCGAGGGCACCCTCGACGTCGAGGAGCGTCGCAAGATCATGGCCAAGATCGAGAAGATCATGCAGGAGCGCGGGCCGATCGCCCAGCCGGTCTGGACCGATGTCATCGCCGCGTTCGACAAGCGGATCAAGGGCTATCGCCCGCATCCCTTCGGCTTTGTCTTCGGCGAGGAACTGGGGATCGAGGCCTGACCGGTCCCGCCGGCCGAAACCCTTTCAGCGGGGCGCTTCGGCGCCCCGTTTTTTCGGGTGGGGGCGTGATCCAGGGACATATACCGGGGGGCCATGCATGCAGTCATGGACCCCCCGGTATTGGACATGATTTCCTTTGATCGAATCGGCGCATCCCGCGTCCCCGGCCCACCCCCACTCAACCTCCCCCCGTCGAGGGGAGCTCTGCGAAAGGGGGTTGGCGGGAGAGGGGGAAACCTCGACGGAACGCACCAGGCTCCACGGCTCGGTGCACCGATTCATTGCAAATGCATCATGTGCTTGCGTGGTGTACGGTCCGCGACCATGACCGATCCGTCCCTTCTCGCCAGCGCCCGCGCCGGCTCGCTCGGCGATCACGTCCGGCGCACGCTGCGGCTCGCGCTGCCGGTGGTCGGCGCGCGCGCGGGGATTCTCATCCTGGTCGCGGTCGATACCGCGATGACCGGGCATGCCGGCGCGGTCGAACTCGCCTATCTCGGCCTCGCCATGGCGCCCCAGGTGCCCATGCTGCTAATCGGCATCGGGCTTTTGATGGGGACCGTGGTGCTCGTCGCCCAGGCCGACGGCGCCGGCGATCACGCGGCTTGCGGCGCGGTCTGGCGGGTCGCGCTCGGCCATGCGGCGGTGATCGGTGTCGGCTTCGGGCTTTTGAGCCAGCTCGGCGCGCCCTTTCTCGCACTCGTCGGCCAAGCGCCCGATCTCGTCGTCGGTGGCGGCCGGGTGATCGCGATGTTCGGCTGGGGAATGCCGGCGGTGCTGGGCTATACCGCGACGACCTTCTTCCTCGAGGGCATCAACCGGCCGACGCCCTCGATGATCGTGATGGCGATCGCCAATCTCTTGAATGTCGGGCTCAACTGGCTGCTCATCTACGGCAACGGCGGGTTTCCGGCGATGGGCGCCGAGGGCGCGGCGCTCGCCACGACGATCGTGCGCTGGTTCACGCTGGTGGCGCTTGTCGCCTATGTGCTGACGCGCCTCGACCGGCGGCATTACGGGATCGACCGCGCCGTCGGCGACATGCGCGCGCTCGGCCGCCGGCTGCGGCGCATCGGCCTGCCCATGGGGCTCGGCACCGGGCTCGAAAGCAGCGCATTCGCGACCATGACCTTGTTCGCGGGCCTGCTCGGCCCGGTCCATATCGCCGCCTACCAGATTTCGATGAACATGCTGGCGTTGGTTTTCATGGCCGCGATCGGCTTCGCGACCGCGGCGAGCGTGCGGGTCGGCAACGCCGCCGGACGCGGCGACGTGGCGAACGCGCGCCGGGCGGGCTGGGTCGCGGTGGGGTTGGCGGTGGTCTCGGTCGGGCTGTGCGGGGTTTTGCTTTTCACCCTGCCCGAGGTGATCGCGCGGATCTACACGACCGATGCCGAGGTGGTGGGCATCACCGTCCAGACGCTGACCGTCGCCGCCTTCGTGGTCTTGGTCGACGGCGCCCAAGGGGTGCTCATGGGGGCGCTGCGCGGGCTCGCCGACGTCTGGGTGCCGGCGGCGCTTTATTTTCTCGCCTTCTGGCTGGTGATGGTGCCGTTCGGCCATTGGCTGGGGGTCGCGCGCGGCGGCGGCGCGGCGGCCTTGATGATCGCGATCGGCTTCGGCTGCGCGGTGGCGGCGACCGCGCTTACGCTCCGGTTCCGCGTCGCGGTGCGCCGCGCGGCGCCGCTCGCTTGACGCCGGTGGCGGGCGGAGGCGCGGGAAACATGGCAAAATGCCCGCGTTCGGCGTAGACTTCGCCCCGTGAAGCGGACGATTGCGCTGGTCGACGACGACCGCAACATTCTTACCTCGGTGTCGATGGCGCTCGAGGCGGAAGGGTTTCATGTCAAGACCTTCGCCGACGGCGACGAGGCGTTGCGCGCCCTGCGCGCGCGGCCAGTCGATCTCGCCGTGCTCGATATCAAGATGCCGCGAATGGACGGCTTCGAGCTGCTGACGCGCCTGCGCCGGCAAAGCGACATGCCGGTGATCTTTCTGACCTCGAAGGACGAGGAGATCGACGAGCTTCTCGGCTTGCGCAGCGGCGCCGACGATTACATCCGCAAGCCGTTCTCGCTGCATCTGCTGATCGAGCGCATCCGCGCCGTGTTGCGGCGCGCCGAGGCGGCGCGCGCGGCCGCCGACGTGGGTGGCAAGGACGCAATCACGCGCGGCGATCTGGTGCTCGACCCAGCGCGCCACCGCTGCACCTGGCGGGGCGTCGAGGTCGCGCTGACGGTGACCGAGTTTCTGATCCTTCAGTCGCTCGCCGCGCGGCCCGGCCATGTGCGCAGCCGCGACCAGCTCATGGACGTGGCCTACGACGACAACGTCTACGTCGATGACCGGACGATCGACAGCCACATCAAGCGGATGCGCAAGAAATTCAAGGCCGTCGACCCGACGTTCGCCCAGATCGAGACGCTCTACGGGGTCGGGTACCGCTACACCGAGGCATGACCGACGGCATGCGCGCGCGGGCGTCCGGCGCCCTGGTCCGCCGTTCGCCGCCGGCCGCGCGCGGGCGCTGGCGCTGGCGCGTGTTCTCGTCGCTGACCTGGCGGATTCTCGCGATCAATCTTCTGGCGCTCGGCATCGTGGTCGCGGGGATGCTCTACGTCGACGCCTATCGCCGCGGGCTGATCGAGGCGCGCGCCGAATCGCTGCGCACCCAGGCCGCGCTGATGGCCGGCGCGCTCGGCGAGGTCATGGTCGCCGAGGGCGAGGTCGACCGGTTCGCGATCGACGCGCGCGCCGCGCGCCGGATGCTGCGGCGGCTCGTGCTGCCGGTGAAGATCCGCGCCCGGCTGTTCGATTCGCAAGGCGCGCTGCTTGCGGATTCGAACCGGCTTCCCGGCATCGGTCCGGTGGTCGAGGCCGAGGCGCTGCCGCCCCCCGAGGGGCCGATCGCGGCGGCGGCGGCGGCGGTCTATGACTGGATCGTCGCCCATCTGCCCGCGCGCGAGAGGCTCGAGCCCTACCGCGAGAACGAGATCCAGCGCGCGCGCGATTACCGCGAGACCGCCGGCGCGCTCGCCGGCGTGCCCGGCTGGGCGCTTCGCGACGGCGGCAGCGAGGGCGCGATCATCAGCGTCGCCGTGCCGGTGCAACGGTTCAAGCACGTCCAGGGCGCGCTGATGCTGTCGACCACGACCGCCGACGTCGAGGAGGCGGTGCGCGCGGTGCGCTACGCGATTCTCGAGCTGTCCGCCGTAGCGCTCGCGGTGACGATCGCGCTGTCGCTGTTTCTCGCCGCAACCATCGTGCGGCCCTTGCGTCGACTGGCGGACGCGGCCTATGCGGTGCGCCGGGTGCAGGGGCGCACGGTGGCGATTCCCGATTACTCGGCGCGTCGCGACGAGATCGGCGAACTCTCGCGCGCGCTGCTCGACATGACCGACGCGCTCGCCGATCGGATCGACGCGATCGAACGCTTCGCCGCCGACGTCGCCCACGAGATCAAGAATCCGCTGTCGTCGCTGCGAAGCGCGGTCGAAACCATCGCCCGGGTCGACGAGCCCGACCAGCAGCGTCGCCTTCTGGCGATCGTCGAGGAGGACGTGCAGCGCCTCAACCGGCTGATCGGCGACATCGCCGACGCCTCGCGCCTCGACGCCGAACTCGCCCGCGCCCCGAGCGAGCCGGTCGATCTCGGCCGGCTGCTCGCGGCCGTCGTCGAGGTTCACCGCGCCCGGCGCGGCGAGGACGGGCCGGAAATCCACTGCGAACTGCCGGCGGGCGAGCGGTTGGTGGCGCCGGGCATCGAAAGCCGGCTCGTGCAGGTGATCGAGAACCTGATCGCCAACGCGCGTTCGTTCAGCCCGCCGGGCGGCGCGATCCGGCTCGCGGCGCGGCGCGACGACGGCTGGATCGAGGTCACGGTCGAGGACCAGGGGCCGGGGATTCCGCCGGGCAAGCTCGATGCGGTGTTCGACCGCTTCTACAGCGATCGTCCGGCGGGCGAGAAGTTCGGCACCCATTCGGGGCTCGGGCTCAGCATCTGCCGCCAGATCGTCGAGGCCCATGGCGGCACGATCCGGGCCGAGAACATCGGCGACGACGAGCACCCCGAGGGCGCCCGCTTCATCCTCCGCCTGCCCGCATAGCGCCGCCACCCCGAAACCCGCTTGCGGGTTTCGGCAAGCGCGACCGCGCGCCCGAGCTTATGCGAGGAAGCCCACTCCGCCCGTTAATGAACGCTGACCGGCAGCAGGTTGTGCTGGCGAGCGGCGGCGAAGGCGAGGTCGCGGCTCTCGGCGACGGCGAGAACCGTGCCGTCGGCGCCGTGGATGCCATAGCCTTCCGTTCCCTCGATCACGACGCGACCGATATAGGCGAGGTTGGGCCCGCCGAGCGCGAGCAGCGTCTCGGCCGAGATCATCCGCTGGGGGGCGTGGTCTTCGAACTGCTTGTTCATGGTGACCGCTCCGATTGCCTAATGGTCTGGTGCTTGGGGGTTACGAGGCTTTCTTGGCGCGCGCGCCGCCGACGCCGCCCAGGGACTGGGCGCCGCTCTCGCTCGACCGAATCTCGACCGTCTGAACCCGGGGTTCGGGAACCGGGCGGACGAGGTCGATGCCGAGCAGGCCATTGTCGAGCGACGCCTCGGCGACCTCGATACCCTCGGCGAGAACGAAGCTGCGCTGAAACTGGCGCGCCGCGATGCCGCGATGCAGATAGCTGCGGTCCTCGTCGGACTCGTTCCGCTTGCCGCGAATGACGAGCTGGTTGTCCTCGACCGTCACGCTCAGATCCTCGGGGCCGAAGCCGGCCACGGCGAGCGTGATGCGAAGCCTGGTGTCGCCGACCTGCTCGATGTTGTAGGGCGGATAACCATCGGCCGACGCCTTCGATGCGCGGTCGAGCATCCGCTCGAGATGATCGAATCCCAGGAAAAGCGGGCTGTTGAACATGGATACGCGAGTCATGTCGTTGTCTCCTCCATCGAGCGAGTCGCAACGTTCGGACCCCTTATGGGCGTCCACGAAATCGCCGGCCGCGTCAGGCGCCGGCAAACCAGATATGGGGGCCGCAGGACGCCGGTTCAAGACGACCGCCCGGCCCCGAGCGCCCTCGGAGAGTCGAGGAAATCCATCCATGTCTTGGTTAATATTAATCATCAAAAATCTAGAAATTCTGCCAAATTATCGGAAAATTAAGGTAAATAAATACTCCGAAGTTAACGGTATACCATTGACCGCATTGACAAATTGCTAAAATACGAAGATAATAACACTCTGTTTACTATAGAAGTCTGCGGTGGCGTCGCTGTTCATTGCCCAGGCAGACCTAAAACCATTTCGGGACCAGGGTGGAACCATGTGGGGATATCGATTGGCCGTTCTGCGGCCGTGGGTCTTCATTCTCGTCGGTCTCTTTCTCGTGATCGCCTTTTCGGCGCGCGCCGGGACCGATTCGACCGTCCGGACCGCCTTCGACGTTGGCAACGAGGTTCGCTGCCTGGCGCTGACCATTTATTTCGAGGCCCGCGGCGAGCCCGACGAGGGCAAGCTCGCGGTCGGGCATGTGGTGATGAACCGGGTGCTCGACCCGCGCTATCCGTCACGCGTGTGCAGCGTCGTCCGGCAGGGTGGCGAGTGGCCGCGCAACCGCTGCCAGTTCTCCTGGTGGTGCGACGGGCGCAGCGACAAGCCACGCGATCACGCCGCCTGGGAGCGCGCGACCGCCTTCGCGCGGCTCATCTACTGGGGCTTTTCCAAGGACCCGACCGGCGGCGCGCTGTGGTACCACGCCGATTACGTCTCGCCGGTCTGGAGGAAGATGCTCGGCCAGGGCCCCAAGATCGGGCGTCATCAGTTCTATACCGCGAGCAGCCATCTCGGGGCCTCGCCCGGACGGCTGGTCCCCACGAGCGCGCTGCAATAACAAGCGCGATCGTCGCGCTCTTTCCGAAGATCGATCCTCGGGCGGACCCTCGGGTCCGCCCGCTTCGTTTCAGCCCCCGAGCGCTCGGGCGTGGTGGGCGATGTGGTCGGCCATGAAGGTGGCGATGAAGTAATAGCCGTGGTCGTAACCCGGCCGGCGGCGCAGGGTCAGCGCCTGGCCGGCGGCGGCGCAGGCGGCCTCGAACAATTCGGGCTTGAGCTCGCGTTCGAGGAACGGGTCGACCTCGCCCTGGTCGATCAGGATCGGGAAGGGGAGTGGTCCCCGGGCGCGGACCAGCTCGCTCGCGTCCCAGTCGCGCCAGGCCTCGCGGTCGGGTCCGAGATAGCCCGCGAACGCCTTCTCCCCCCAGGGGCAGCGCATCGGCGCGACGATCGGCGCGAAGGCCGAGACCGAGGCGTAGAGCCCCGGGTTGCGAAGCGCCGAGACCAGCGCCCCGTGGCCGCCCATGGAGTGGCCGAAGACGCCGCGCGCGCCTAGCCGGGCCGGGAAATGGGCCTCGATCAGCGCCGGAAGCTCGCGGGTGACGTAGCTCGCCATGCGGTAATGCCTGGCCCAGGGGTCTTGCGTCGCGTCGAGGTAGAAGCCCGCGCCCGAGCCGAAGTCCCAATCGTCGTCCTCGCCCGCGAGACCGAGTCCGCGCGGGCTGGTGTCGGGGGCGACCAGCATCAGCCCGTATTCGGCGGCCAGCCGCTGGGCGCCCGCCTTGATGGCGAAGGTCTCCTCGGTGCAGGTGAGCCCGGCGAGATAGTAGAGCACGGGCACCGGTCCGGCCTCGGCCTGGGGCGGGCGATAGACGGCGAAGCGCATCTCGGTCCCGGTCTCGGCCGAGCGGTGGGCGTGGACTCCCTGCACGCCGTCGAAGCATCTCTGCTCGCTGATGGTCTCGATCGCATCGCTCATGACGCTCTCGCCCTCCGCGCCGCCCGGACGCTCAGAACAGAACGACGCTGCGGATCGATTCGCCCGCGTGCATCAGATCGAAGGCGGTGTTGATCTCGTCGAGCGGCATGGTGTGGGTGATCAGGTCGTCGATGTTGATCTTGCCGTTCATGTACCAGTCCACGATCCGGGGCACGTCGGTCCGCCCGCGCGCGCCGCCGAAGGCGGTGCCGCGCCAGACCCGGCCGGTGACGAGCTGGAAGGGGCGGGTCGAAATCTCCTGGCCGGCGCCGGCGACGCCGATGATGACGCTCTCGCCCCAGCCCTTGTGGCAGCATTCGAGCGCCTGGCGCATGGTGTCGACGTTGCCGATGCACTCGAAGCTGTAGTCGGCGCCGCCCTTGGTGATATCGACCAGATAGGGCACCAGATCGCCCTCGACCTCGTTCGGATTGACGAAATGGGTCATGCCGAACTTCGTGGCCAGCGCCCGTTTCCCCGGGTTGGTGTCGACGCCCACGATCCGGTCGGCGCCGACCATGCGGCAGCCCTGGATGACGTTGAGCCCGATGCCGCCAAGGCCGAAGATCACCACGTTCGCCCCGGGCTCGACCTTGGCGGTGTTGATGACCGCGCCGATCCCGGTGGTCACGCCGCAGCCGATGTAGCAGACCTTGTCGAAGGGCGCGTCCTCGCGGATCCTGGCGACCGCGATCTCGGGCAGGACGGTGAAGTTGGCGAAGGTCGAGCAGCCCATGTAGTGGTACAGCGTCTCGCCGCCGAGCGAGAAGCGGCTGCTGCCGTCGGGCATCACCCCCCGGCCCTGGGTCGCGCGGATCGCCTGGCAGAGGTTGGTCTTGCCCGAGAGGCAGTATTCGCACTGGCGGCACTCGGGGGTGTAGAGCGGGATGACGTGATCGCCCGGCTTGACGCTGGTCACGCCGTCGCCGACCTCGACCACCACGCCCGCGCCCTCGTGGCCCAGGATCGCGGGGAAGATGCCTTCCGGGTCGGCGCCCGAGCGCGTGAACTCGTCGGTGTGGCAGACGCCGCTTGCCTTGATCTCGACCAGCACCTCGCCGGCGCGCGGGCCTTCGAGCTGAACGGTTTCGATCTCCAGCGGCTCGCCGGCCTTGTGCGCGACGGCGGCGCGAACGTCCATGACGCATCCTCCCTTTTTTCGGCCCGGCGCGCGGTGGCTCGAGCGGTTCGTTCCGGCGCATATTTTCAGGGGCGGGGCGCGATTTCAACCGCGATTCGCGCCGCGCCTGGGATTCGTCGGGGGGTGGTGGTAAAACAAAGCACGGGGGGCGGACCGATCAGCCGATCGGCCGATCACGGGTCAAGCGAGGTCCATGTGATGAAACGCCATCTTCTTGTCGCCACCGCCGCCGTCGCGCTGGTCCTGATTGCCGCGCCGGCCTATGCGTTCCACTGTCCGCTCGATATCGCGGCCATCGACAACGGGCTCGCCAAGGCGCGGGTAAGCGCCGAGGTCAAGGCCCAGGCCAAGGCGCTGCGCGACGAGGGCGAAGCCCTGCACAAGGCCGGCAAGCACGGCGATGCCCTCAACAAGCTCTCGGCGGCGATGCGGCTTATTCTCGGCGCGATGTAGCGACGCCGGAAAGCGCGTCCTCGATCTCGGCGATCGAGGCGATCACGCAATCGGCGCTGGCGGCGAGGCGCGCGCGCGCGGTGACGCCGGTGAGAACCGCGACCGCGAGGCCGCAGCCGGCGAGGCGCGCGGTCGCCATGTCCTGAACCGAATCGCCGACCAGCGCGACCTCGGCCGTCGCGAGCCCGGTGGCGCGGCAGAAGGCGCGCACCATGCCGGGGTCGGGCTTGGCGCCGTGGCCCGAATCGTAGCCGGCGACGAAATCGAACAGCGTCCCGAGCGCCGCCGTCTCGACCCAGTCCCGGGCCGCGGCGGCGGTATCGTTGGTCGCGATGCCGAGCGCCAGCCCGCGCCCGCGCAGTCGGGCGAGCAGCGCGGGAAGATCGGCGACCACGGCGGGGGCGCGCCGGGCGTGATCGGCGAACACGCGCTCGATCCGCGCGGCGATGTCGGTGACGCCCGCGAGCGCCGGCTCGGCCCCCCAGAGCGCCGCGATCTCGTCGTTGGTGCCGCAAGCGAGCGGCGAGGCGGGATCGAGCCGGCCGGCGGCGTCGTAGCCGCCGATCCGCAGCAGCCGGGAGGCGAGATCGGGCGCGCCGGCGGCGCGCGCAAGCTCGTCCGCCAGCGCGCGATAGGCCGGCGGCCAGACGTCGTCGAAGGCGAGAAGCGTGCCGTCCTTGTCGAACAGGATGCCGCGGATCGCGGGTCCCGGGCTCACCCGTCGTCGTTCCCGATCTGGATCAGCGCGGCCCCCAGGGCGGCGCCACCGAAGGTGATCGAAAACCCGAAGAACAGCATGAACAACGCCAGCGCCGGCGATTGCGAGCCCAGGATCAGCGAACCCAGGCCGCCGAGGTCGAGGGCGAGCACGCCGCCGCTGGCCACCAGTCCGCCCACGACGCCGCCCAGGCCGTGGCGCAGGAGATAGAGATAGAAGGTCCGGTCGCGCGCGAACATCGTCCGGCCATATCGACCCCGGCCCCGCCTGTCAAGCGCCGCCGAGCAGCGATGCGACCCGGGCGCGGAGCGCGGGGATGACCTCGGCCTCGAACCAGGGGTTGCGCGCGGCCCAGGCGCGGGTCCGCCAGGAGGGATGCGGCAAGGGGAGATAGTTGGGGCCGAAGCGTCGCCAGGCGCGCACGGTGGCGGTCACGGTCTTCTCGCCCGCCGCGCCCAGGTAATGGGCCTGGGCATAGCGCCCTACCAGCAGGGTCAGCGCGACACGGGGAAGGCGCGCGCGCAGCCGCGCGTGCCAGAGCGCGGCGCATTCGGGGCGCGGCGGCCGGTCTCCGCCCTTCTCGTCGCGGCCCGGATAGCAGAAGCCCATGGGCACGATCGCGACCCGGCGTTCGTCGTAGAAGGTGTCGCGATCAAGCGCCAGCCAGGCGCGCAACCGGTCGCCCGAGGGGTCGTCCCAGGGAACCCCGCTCGCGTGCACCCGGGTGCCGGGCGCCTGGCCGACGATCAGCAGGCGCGCGGTCGCGCGCGCGCGCAGGACGGGACGGGGGCCGAGCGGCAGATGGGCCTCGCAGACCCGGCAGCCGCGCACCTCGGCGAGCAGCGCGTCGAGATCCTGTTCCGCGCCCGGCACCCCGTCCCCGCTTTTCCGTCCTACCAGAGCGACCCGGCCGAAACCGTGAGGTCCTGCATGGTGATCCCGAGCGCCTCGTCGCGGCACAGGAAGGCCGCCAGCGCCCCGATCTCCTCGGGCTGGACCAGCCGGCCCTGCGGGTTGGCCGCCTTGACCTCGGCGATGTACTCGTCGCCCGAACGGCTTTCTTGCTCCTCGGCGATGTTGGACATCCATTCCTTGCCGAAGGTGGTCTCTACCCAGGTCGGGCTGATCGCGTTGCAGGTCACGCCGTGGGGCGCGCCCTCGAGCGCGGCGCAGCGCGAGAGCCCGACGACGCCCGCCTTGGAGGCGCAATAGGCGGCCGAGGTGACCGCGCCGACCGAGGCGGCGGTCGAGGCGATGTTGATGATGCGGCCCCATTTGCGCTCGATCATGCCCGGCAGGCATAGCTTGATGGTCCGGTAGGTGCCGGTGAGGTTGACGTCGAGCACCTTCTGCCACAGCCGGTCGTCGTGATCGACGATGGCGTGCTCGGCGGTGATGTCGGCGGCGTTGCCCAGGATATCGACCTTGCCGAAGGCTTCGACCGCGGCGTCGTAGAACGCCTGGACCGATTCGGGCGCGGTGACGTCGAGGCTCACGGCGACGGCGCGCGCGCCGCGCGCCTCGATTTCGGCCTTGGTCGCCTCGAGCTCCTCGGCGCCCGGCATGTTGACGAGCTCGCCCGAGACCTTGCCGCCGCCCGCGAGCAGCGAGCCGATCGCCACGTCGGCGCCGGCGTCGGCGAAGGCCAGCGCCATCGCCCGGCCCATGCCCGAGGCGCCGCCAGTGACCAGGGCGGCGCGTCCCTTCAAATATTTATCGCTCATGCTCGTTCTCCTTCTGGGTGTTCGCATCGTGAGGATTTTGAAAGCGGCTCGTCGCGGTCGATCCGGCCGAACAGGTAATCGCGGCACAGCGTGCGTGCCGCCGCGACGTCGATGCCGCCGTCGGTCATGGCGCAGCGTAGCCACAGCCCGTCGATCAGCGCGGCGAGGCCGTCGGCGAGGTGGCGGGCGCGCGTCTCGGGCGCGAGATCGCGCAGCGCGTGCAGAAGATTGTCGTGAAGCCGCCGGTTGATAACCCGCTGGATGCGGGCAAAGCGGGGCTCGACGCGGACCTCGGCCCAGAAGGCGAGCCAGGCGGCGATCGCCTCGGGGGTGAACTGCTCGGGCGAGAGGTTGCCGTCGATCACCGCGAGCAGGCGCTCCTTCGCGGTGCGCGCCTCGCGCAGCCGGGCGACCACGCTTTGGCGCAATTCGCTCGCGAGCCAGCGCATGGCGGCTTCCAGAAGGTCGGCCTTGCCGTCGAAATAATGGTTCACCAGCCCGGTCGAGAGCCCGGCGCGCGCGCTGATCCGGGCGAGCGTCGCCTCGGCGAGGCCGTCCTCGCGGATCGCGGCGACGGTCGCGGCGATGAGCTGGCCGCGACGGATCGGCTCCATTCCCAGTTTCGGCATCGCTGGCTTTTCCTCCCTGGGTCCTCCTCGGGCCGCCTTTCGGACGATGCGTCCCGAACGCCCGCTGCATCCCGAAACAACGGACGGGGTAGGGCATCGAAATCTAGTGATTTTATATTGAACGAGCAATATAAAAAGTTAGAATGATCGCCGTGGAAGCGGTCCGCCCGCGCGGGCGGATTGCGTAGATTTCACTTGATTAAACGCCGTCATGTCCGTTTGATCTTCATCTTCGGGCGTGACAGTCCCGGGCGTCGTCGTGGCGCCGGGAAAGAGAGTGCCACCGCCGGGGGCGGCGGGGCAGGGAGTCCGAGGCTCATTGGGGAGGTTATCGTCATGATCAAGATTTTGACGCGTTTCGTTTTCGCGCTGGCTTTCGTCGCGCTGTTCCTGCCCACGGGCGCCCGGGCCGCGGGCGATCCGGCGGCTTGTCAGAAGGTGCGGTTCTCCGACGTCGGCTGGACCGACATCACCTCGACCACGGCGATCGCCTCGACGGTGCTCAAGGCGCTCGGCTACAAGCCCGAGGCGACGGTGCTCTCGGTGCCGGTCACCTTCGCGAGTCTCAAGAACAAGGATATCGACGCTTTTCTCGGCCTCTGGCTGCCGACGCAGGAATCCTACATCAAGCCCTATCTCGACGAGGGCACGATCGAGATCGTCACGACCAACCTGGAGGGCGCCAAATACACCTTCGCCGTGCCCAAATACGTCTCCGACGCCGGGGTCAAGTCGTTCGCCGATCTCGCCAAGTTCAAGGACAAGTTCGGCGGCAAGATCTACGGGATCGAGCCGGGCAACGACGGCAACAAGCTGATCCAGGACATGATCAAGACCAATGCCTTCGGCCTCCAGGGCTGGGACCTCGTCGAATCGAGTGAGCAGGGCATGCTCACGCAGGTCGCGCGCGCCGTTCGCGGCAAGGAATGGATCGTGTTCCTGGGCTGGGAGCCGCATCCGATGAACGCGAACTTCGCGCTTACCTATCTCGCCGGCGGCGACGACTGGTTCGGCCCCAACTTCGGCGGCGCCACCGTCTACACGCTGGCGCGCGCGGGCTATGTCAACGCCTGCCCCAACGTCGGCAAGCTGCTCAAGAATCTCGTCTTCTCGCTGGGCATGGAGAACAAGACCATGTCCTACATCCTCGACGACGGGATGGAGCCCGAGGCGGCCGCCGTGAAGACCATCAAGCAGGACCCGACGGTGCTCGCGCGCTGGCTCGCGGGCGTCACAACGCGCGACGGCTCGCGGTCGGGCCTCGACGCGGTCAAGGCGAAGCTCGGCCTCTAGGGCGTCGCCGGCAAGGGGCCAAGCGCCCGAATGCCGCCCGCCCGGGACGGCGCCCGCTTGAGATGACGCTTGGACCGCCGCCCATTCCGGCGACGGTCCAATGCGCCGTCCGGGGCGCGGCCGTTGCCCGGCGGGTCCACGGCGGCGGGAGGACAGCATGAACGAATGGGTGCCCGCGTTCCTGGCCGAGAAGATTCCACTGGGGCGCTGGGTCAAGGATTTCGTCGGCTTCATCACCGATAACTTCTACGACCAGCTCCGCCTGTTCTCGGACGGCCTCGGCTTCGTCATCGACGGGCTGGTCGCGCTGTTGCAGGCGGTCCCGCCGCTGGTTCTGATCGCGCTGATCTGCGGGCTCGGCTACTGGATGCACCGAAGCTGGAAGCTGGTGGCCGGCATCGCGCTCGGGCTTCTGCTGATCCTCAACCTCGGCTATTGGGATCGCACCATCGAGACCATCGCGCTGGTCCTTTCGGCGACCGTGATCTCGATCCTGTTCGGGGTGCCGCTCGGGATCGCGGCGGCGCGGCGGCGCTGGCTGTACGCGGTGCTGCGGCCGATCCTCGATTTGATGCAGACGATCCCGACCTTCGTCTATTTGATCCCGACGTTGATCTTCTTCGGGCTCGGCATGGTGCCGGGGCTGATCTCGACCGTGATCTTCGCCATTCCGGCGCCGATCCGGCTGACCTATCTCGGGATCTCGGGCGTGCCGCGCCAGCTCGTCGAGGCGGGCGAGGCGTTCGGCTCGACCCGGATGCAGCTTCTCCTCAAGGTCGAGCTGCCCCACGCCATGCCGACCATCATGGCGGGCATCACCCAATGCATCATGCTGTCGCTGTCGATGGTCGTGATCGCGGCGCTGGTCGGCGCCAAGGGGCTCGGCGAGCCGGTGGTGCGCGCGCTCAACACCATCAACATCGCCAAGGGGTTCGAGGCCGGGCTGTCGATCGTGATCGTCGCGATTCTGCTTGATCGCATCCTCAAGCAGCGCGAGGACCCGGGCGCCCCCGGGGCCGATCGCCGCTAGGGCCGGGCCATGGCGGTCGTCACCTTCGACCACGTCGATATCGTCTTCGGCCCCGACGTGCCGGGAGCGCTCGCGCTTCTCGACCAGGGGCTCGGCAAGGACGAGATCTACGAGCGCAACGGCATGGTGGTCGGCGTCGCCGACGCCTCGCTCGCGGTCGAGAAGGGCGAGATTTGCGTGCTCATGGGGCTGTCGGGCTCGGGCAAGTCGACGCTGCTACGCTGCGTCAACCGGCTCAACCAGGTTAGCCGTGGGCGGGTGCTTGTGCGCGACGGCGAGCGCGAGCTCGACATCGCGACCTGCGACGCCGCGACCCTCAGGCGCCTGCGCATGAACCGCGTCTCGATGGTCTTCCAGCAGTTCGCGCTGATGCCCTGGCGCACGGTGCGCGACAACGTGGCCTACGGGCTCGAAATTCGCGGCATGAGCCGCGCCGAGCGCTACCGCAAGGTCGAGGAGGTGCTCGAGCTCGTGCGCCTCGCGCAATGGGCCGACAAGCACCCGCACGAGCTTTCGGGCGGCATGCAACAGCGCGTCGGCCTCGCCCGCGCCTTCGCGACCGACGCCGAGATCCTGCTGATGGACGAGCCGTTCTCGGCGCTCGATCCCTTGATTCGCGAGCATCTTCAGGAGGAGCTTCTCGAATTCCAGCGCCGGCTCCGCAAGACCATTCTGTTCGTCAGCCACGACCTCGACGAGGCGCTCAAGATCGGCACCCGGATCGCGATCATGGAAGCGGCGCGCATCATCCAGGTCGGTCGCCCCGAGGAGATCATCACCCGGCCGGCGACCGACTACGTTCGTCAGTTCGTCGCCAACGTCAATCCACTCAACGTCATGCGCGCGGCGACCCTGATGCGCCCGCTGGACGCGCTCGCCCGCGATCCCGGCGCCTCCGACATCGTGCTGCTCGACGCCGAGGGCGTCTGCCGCTGCCGGATCGACGGCGAGGGCCGGCCGCTCGCCTTCCTGGTCGAGGGGAGCGAATGCCGCGCGCTTCCGATCGAGGCGGCGGACGCGCGCGACCCGGCGGGGGCGCTGTTCGCGGGCACGCCCGAGACCACCATGCGGCGCGCCATCGAGGTCTGCCACCGTTCGGGCCGGGCGATGCCGATTCTCGACGCCGAGGGGCGCCTGATCGGCGCGCTCGGCACCGCCGAGCTGATCGCCGGCATGCTCCGGCGCGGCGCGACTTGATCGCCCTCATGCCCGTGGGCCGGTCGATCGGCTCGACCGGCGTTCAAGCGCCCCGCCGCCGTCGGCGGTTGCCATCCGAATCTTCGACCAGCGCCCGCGCCCGCGCCGCCGCCGCGTCGATATCGATCTCGCCCCGGCAAACCGCGTCGCAGAGCGCGTCGAGCCGGGGGTCGTCGCGGGTGGTGAGCGCCGCGCGCAACGCGTCGGCCGCGGCCCCCGCGACCAGCCGCCGGGCGCGCTCGCGGGGGGCGGGACGGCGGCGCGCGCCGGCCGCCGCCGCGATCGCCTGGGCGAGGGCGGCGACGCCCGCGCCGCTGGTCGCCACGGTTTGCAGCACCGGCACGCCGCCGGCGATCGTCCGCCCGGCGCGGGCGAGCTGGCGGGCCGCGCGCTCGGCGCCCGCCCGGTCGGCCTTGTTGACCACCAGGATATCGGCGATTTCGAGAATCCCGGCCTTGAGCGCCTGAATCTCGTCGCCGAGCCCGGGCGCGGCGACCACCACGCGGACTTCGGCGAGCCCGGTGATCTCGACCTCGGACTGGCCGGTGCCGACGGTCTCGACGACGATTACGTTCATGCCCGCCGCGTCCATCACGTCGACCACATGGGCGGCGTTCCGGGCGAGCCCGCCGAGCTGGCCGCGGTTCGCCAGGCTGCGCACGAAGACGCCGGGATCGTCGGCGTGGCCCGTCAGGCGAATGCGGTCGCCGAGCAGCGCGCCGCCGGTGAGCGGGCTCGACGGGTCGACCGCGACCACGCCGACGCGCTTGTCCTGGCTCCGCAGCAGCGCGACATAGGCGCCGGTCAGCGTCGACTTGCCGGCCCCGGGCGGGCCGGTGACGCCGACCACGAGGGCGCGGCCGAGCCGATCGTGGATCGCCCCGAGGACGGCGCGGGTCTCGGCGCCGTCGTTCTCGACCGCCGTGATCGCGCGCGACAGCGCCACCCGGTCGCCGGCGAGCAGGCGCTCGATCCAGGGGGGCGGCGGCGGAACGGTCATGGCGTGGCGAAGGCTGGGCGGCGGGCCGGGCGGCGCCGTCGTCAGGGCGTCTTGGCGGCGCCGCGGCGGGGCTTTTTTTGCGCGCGCGCCTCGGCGGCCTTGGCGTGGTCCATCATGCCGGCGGTGATCGCGAGCTCGAGGGTCCGGGTCTGGAGCTTCTCGAAGGCGCGCACCTCGATCTGGCGCACGCGCTCGCGCGAGATGCCGTAGATCTGGCTCAGCTCCTCGAGGGTCGTCGGCGGCTCCTTCAGGCAGCGCTCGACGAAGATGTGCCGCTCGCGCTCGTTGAGGTCTTCGAGCGCCTTCTGCAACAGCTCGCGGCGCTTCTCGGTCTCGTCGGCCTCGACGAGCACGGCCTCCTGGTCGGGCGTATCCGAGACCAGGCGATCGAGCCATTCGGCGCCGGTCTCGGTCTGGCTTTGGGAATTGAGCGACTGGTCCGGCCCGGTGAGCCGGCGGTTCATGTCGATGACTTCCTTCTCGGGCACGTCGAGCCGGTTCGCGATCTCCTTGACCGCCTCGGGGGGCAGATCGCCCTCCTCGAGCGCCTTGATCTGGCCCTTGAGCCGGCGGAGATTGAAGAACAGCTTCTTCTGCGCCGCCGTCGTGCCGAGCTTGACCAGCGACCATGAGCGCAGGATGTACTCCTGGATCGAGGCCCGGATCCACCACATCGCATAGGTCGAAAGCCGGAAGCCGCGCTCGGGGTCGAAGCGCTTGACCGCCTTCATCAGTCCGATATTGCCCTCGGCGATCACGTCCTCGATCGGCAGCCCGTAGCCCCGGTAGCCGAGCGCGATCTTGGCGACCAGCCGGAGATGGCTGGTGATCAGGCGTTTCGCGGCCTCGGCGTCGCCATGGGCGCGCCAGCGCTCGGCCAGCATGTACTCTTCCTCGGGCGTGAGGATCGGGTACTTCTGAACCTCGGCGAGATACGCCGAAAGCCCCGCGTCGCGGGAGGGAACCGGCAGGCGGGGGCTCATGACCGGAGGCCCTTGGCCGGGCTGGTCCCGTCCAGAAGGCTCGCGTGATCGGGCATTCGCGTCTCCACGCATGAAGTATCAGTCTGACGGCTGGTCTCGGCCCTGGCAACCGCCTTGGCGCGCGCCCTCCATTCGGCCGGGGCGCGGCCCGGCCGGCCTTGACCGGCTCGGGCGCGCCGACCATAACGGAAGGACCGCGCTCGGGGAAGACGGCAGACGGTCGTGGCGGGCAGGCAGGCTTCCGGCAACCCGGTGGTAACTCTCCCGTGGTCGAATCAAGAGCCTCGATGGGCGCCACCGGGCCGGACCGACGGAAAGGACGACGCGATGACCACATTTGTGCCCGTGCTTCTCGCCGGCGGCGTGGGCTCGCGCCTGTGGCCGATCAGCCGCGAGATCTACCCCAAGCAGCTTCTCGACCTCACGGGCGAGGGTTCGCTCCTGCAACAGGCGGCGAGCCGCGCGCTGGCGCTCGCGCCCGCCGAGGCGGTCGTGACCGTGACCACCGAGTCCCAGTATTTCCTGGTTCTCGACCAGCTTCGCGACGTCGCCGGCGCGCTGGAGCGCCACGTGGTCGCCGAGCCGATGGGGCGAAATACGGCGGCCGCGGTCGCGCTCGCCGCGCTCTATGCCGCCGAGCGGTTCGACGACCCGGTCCTGTGGATCGCTCCGGCCGATCACGTGATTCGCGACGGCGACGCCATCGCCGCCGCGATCGCGTGCGCCCGGGACGCCGCCGCTCAAGACCGGCTGGTCACTTTCGGAATCGCTCCCGGCGACGCCGACCCGGGCTACGGTTATCTCCGCCGGGGCGCGGCGATCGACGGGCTCGACGGGGTGTTCGGTGTCGCGCGCTTCGTCGAGAAGCCGCCCCGCGCCGAGGCCGAGAGAATGCTCGCCGCCGGCGACTGGCTGTGGAACAGTGGCATGTTTGTGTTCCGCGCCGAGACGCTGCTGGCCGAGCTCGCCCGCGCCGCGCCCGAGATCGACGCCGCCGTGCGCGCCGCCGTCGCCGAGGCCAAGGGCGGGGCCGAAGGCGGGGGCTCGCCCTACCGGGTTCCGGTCGAGGCCTATGGCCGCGTCCCCTCGGCGCCGATCGACAAGGCGGTGATGGAGAAGAGCGACCGAGTCGCCGTGGTGCCGGTCGATCTCGGCTGGTCCGACGTCGGCTCGTGGCAACGGCTGTGGGAGGTCTGCGACAAGGACGTCGACGGCAACGTGGTCCGGGGCGACGCGGTTCTGACCGACACCCGCGACACCCTGGTGCACGCCGACCGCCGATTGGTCGCCTGCGCGGGCCTGCGCGACCTGGTGGTGGTCGAGACGGCGGACGCGGTGCTGGTCGCCGCGCGCGCCGACGCGGCGGGCGTCAAGACGCTGGTCGAGCGGCTCAAGGCCGCCGGGCGGTCCGAGGCCAGCGCGCACCTCGCCGAGCGCCGCCCCTGGGGCTCGTTCGCGGTGCTGCTCGAGGGCTCGCGCTTCAAGATCAAGGAGATCACGGTCAAGCCCGGCGAGACATTGTCGTTGCAGATGCATCATCACCGCAGCGAGCACTGGGTGGTGATCGAGGGCACCGCGCGGGTCACTTGCGGCGACGAGGTCCGCTTGATCAGCGAGAACGAATCGACCTATATCCCAATCGGCACCCGCCATCGGCTGGAAAACCCGGGCGTCGTGCCGCTGCGCATCGTCGAGGTGCAATGCGGCGCCTATGTCGGCGAGGACGACATCGTCCGCTTCGAGGACGTCTACGGCCGAAGCGGGTGATCCCGACGCGCCGAGCGATCGGCGCGGCGACATGAGGAGCCGCCGGCGCTTGCGAGCGTCGACGCTTTGGCGCAAGATCGCCGCCGCGCGGGCTGGGGCGTGGCCAAGTGGTAAGGCACCGGTTTTTGGTACCGGCATTCGCAGGTTCGAATCCTGCCGCCCCAACCAGCTCGCCCGTCATTTTTTCAAGCAGGCCATGGCTTGTGGATACTTAAACGCTCGTTGGCGGTGGATTGAGTGGCGGACACCCTGACGCGAGAAGAACGTAGTCGTCGGATGGGACGTGTCCGCGCAAAGGACACGAAGCCCGAAATGCTCGTCAGACGGTTGATCCATGGCATGGGCTATCGTTATCGGTTACACGACAACGATTTACCCGGATGCCCGGATATAGTATTCCGAAGTAGGAAAAGCGCCATATTTGTTCATGGCTGTTTTTGGCACCGGCACAGAGGTTGCAAGCTATCGAGACTCCCGAAATCGCGTCTCGATTTTTGGATTCCAAAGTTGGAAGGCAACCGACGGCGGGATTTACGCAATCAGGACGCGCTCGAGGCGATGGGATGGCGGCTCTTGGTGATCTGGGAATGCGAAACGAGGGATCGGGATGCGCTGAGAAGGCGGATCGGGGCGTTCTTGTCGGGCGAAGGATCGGTTGAGGAAAATGATGAACGTCGTTGAACTTTTCGCGGGCGCCGGGGGGCTCGCGATGGGGGTTGGTCTCGCCGGCTTCACGCCAAGGGCCGTTATCGAGTGGGATCGATGGGCGTGCGACACCATCCGCGAGAACCGGGAGCGAGGATATCCCTTGGTGAAGGACTGGCCCCTGATCGAGGGGGATGTTCGGGACTTCGATTTCGAGGCGTTGGAGGACAAAATCGACCTCGTCGCCGGGGGGCCGCCATGCCAACCCTTCTCGCTTGGCGGGAAGCATCGCGCGCACGAGGACCATCGCGACATGTTTCCGACAATGGTCGACGTGGTCCGTCGTCTTCGCCCGAAGGCCTTTATCATCGAAAACGTCAAGGGCCTGACGCGGACGGCCTTCACGAACTATTTTCAGTACATCACCCTCCAACTCACCTTTCCCGAGATCGTTCGTCGTCCCGACGAGGATCGGGTGGACCATTTGTCGCGGCTGGAAAAGGCGAAGACCTCCCATGAACGCCGGGGGTTGACCTACGAGGTCGTTGCTCGAATTCTGAACGCGGCCGACTATGGCGTGCCACAAAGACGGGAGCGGGTTTTCATCGTCGGATTCAGGGATGACCTGGGGGTCAAGTGGTCGTTTCCGGAAAACACCCATGGCTTCGATGCCTTGTTGGAAGCCCAATGGGTCACGGGTGAATATTGGGATAGGCACGAGATCGCCAGGACGTCGCGCCCCGAACCGCCGGCGCGCCATGCCGCGCGGATCGAGAAACTAAGATCGTCGAATCTTCGCCCCATGGCGACCCACAAGCCCTGGCGCACGGTTCGAGATGGTCTTATTGGCATCCCGGACCCTAGGCTCGAAAATGGCAAGGGGGCCTTCTTTCACAACCACCGCTATCAACCCGGCGCGCGACCGTACAAGGGCCACACGGGCAGCCCCCTCGATCTACCATCGAAGGCGTTGAAGGCGGGGGTTCACGGCGTGCCCGGCGGCGAGAATATGATGGTGCTGGATGATGGGGGCGTTCGCTACTTCACGGTCCGAGAAGCGGCGCGGATGCAGACGTTTCCCGATGGGTATGTTTTTCACGGGGCTTGGACCGAGACCATGCGACAACTCGGAAACGCGGTGCCCGTGAAGCTCGCTCATGTCGTCGCGTCGAGTGTCGCGAAAATACTCGCCACGCGGGACGAGCGCGACCTCAAGAGAATGATTAGGAACCTCGCGCGGACATGAGCACGGCGGAGCCATACAACCCACTCGATAAGAGACATCTTGGAGAAAGTGTCGCGGATGCCTTGCTTCGAAGCGATCCCCAGCCCCTCGGAGAAATAAAAACCTTCAATGGCGCGGGTATTTACGCGATTTATTATACGGGAGACTTCCTGGGTTACGCGCGGATCGCGGAGAAGAATCGCGACAACCAATTCGCGATGCCCATCTATGTTGGGAAGGCGGTTCCCCCGGGTGCCAGAAAGGGAAATTTCGGCCTGGATGTCGATCCCGGAGCAGCCCTATTTCAACGACTGAGGGAACATGGCAAGAGCGTCGATCAGGCCGAGAACCTGAATTTGTCGGATTTTTGGTGCCGTTTCCTCGTCGTCGATGATGTCTGGATACCCTTGGGGGAAAGCCTGCTGATCGCGACCTTCGCCCCTATTTGGAATAAGCTGATCGATGGCTTCGGCAATCACGCCCCGGGGAGCGGCCGCTACAATCAAGTCCGTTCGCGCTGGGATGTTCTACATCCCGGTAGGCCATGGGCGATGCGTTGCAGGGAACGAGCCGAAACGGCCGACCAAATCCTTGAAGAGCTCAAGGTTTATCTTAGGGATCACCTAGGGTGATTTTTTGTGGGAGCCTCGATGCTTTTCGAGGCGGTCATGACATCCCAACGCTTTTCCGCCAGCCCGCGTCCTTGTGACGTTCACGCCGATTGCGGCGGTAGGTCCGCTGTCGGCTCAATCTTCCCCGGGGTCGGGCTCGGTGGCCGGCGGGTCGTCCTCGTGGGCGGTTTCCACGGCCCAGGCGGTCGCCACCGGCGCGGCGGGCGCGACGTTGACGAAGGCGCCTTGCTCGTCGAGCGGCGGCGCCGCGCGGCGCGTCATGCGCCAGATCGCGAACAGCCCGATCGCCGCGTGCGCCGCGGCCAGGAACCAGAAGAAGCCGGCCGGCCCCGATTGCGCCATCACGCTCGCGACCGCGACCGGTCCGATCAGCGCGCCGAGCCCGCCCGCGAACACCAGCCCGGCGCTCGCCGAGACCATCTGGTCGGGTTCGAGATAGTCGTTGGCGTGGGCGACGCAGAGCGCATACAGCGGAAAGGACAGCCCGCCGAATACGCCCATGAGCGCGAACAGCGCGGGCGCGGGGAGCGTCGGCGCGGCCGCCGGGACAAGCGCGATCAGGGCCGCGAGGGTCGTCGTCAGGGTAATCACGCGTCGCCGGTCGAAGCGGTCCGAAAGCCGCCCGATTGGCCATTGCAGGAGAACCGCGCCGAAGAACACGATCCCCATGAACAGCGAGATCCGGCCGACCGAGAAGCCGAGCTCGCGGGCGTAGACCGCGCCCATGCCGACGACCGCGCCGTTCGACATTCCGGTCGCGAGGCAGCCGAGCACGCCCAGCGGCGAGATCGCGTAGAGCCGGGCGAGGCCGAGCTTCGACGGCGCGTCGAACCGTGGCGCGGGAGCGACCGTCAGCAGGATCGGCACCAGGGCGATCGAGACCAGCACCGAAATCAGGACGAACAGCTCGAAGCCGCCCGGATCGGCGAGATTGAGAAGCATCTGCCCCGCCGCCATGCCGCCCATGACCAGAACCATGTAGACCGAGAGGATCTGGCCGCGCGTTTCCTGAGTGGCGCAGTCGTTGAGCCAGCTTTCGGCGACCACGTAGAGCCCGGCGATGCAGAATCCGCTGACCAGCCGCATGGCGGTCCAGCTCATCGGCGTCACGAAAACCGCGTGCAGCAGCACGACGCTCGAGAGGATCGAGGCGAGCGCGGCGAACACCCGGATATGCCCGACCCGGCCGAGAATATGCGGCGTCGCGGCCGAACCCGCGAGAAACCCGACATAAAATCCCGACATGACGAGCCCGGTGACCGCGGTCGGGAACCCCTCGATCGAGGCGCGCAGGCCGAGAAGGCTTCCCTGCAGGCCGTTGCCCAGCATGAGAAGCGCGATTCCCAGCAGAAGCGCCCAGGAGCTTGCGAAGGCGGCGCGCATGGCGGGTCTTCCGTTCGTATGGGGGTTTTGGGTGGGACGGCGCTTCAGCCGGCCAGCTCGCCGCTCCGGTCGAAGACGATCTCGCCGTCGAGAATGGTGAGATCGCAGCGCGCCTCCAAAATCTCCTCGGGCGCGCAGGCGAGCAGATCGATCGAGACCACCGCGAGGTCGGCGAGCTTGCCCGGCGCGAGCGTGCCGCGCTCGTTCTCGTCGAAGCTCGCATGGGCGCCATTCCAGGTCATGGTGGTGAGCGCCTCGGCAACCCCGATGCGCTCGCCCGCGCCGAGTACCCGGCCGGCCGCCGTGCGCCGCGTGACCGCCGCATGGAGATTGAGGAAGGGGTCGAAGTCCGAGACCGGCGCATCGGTGCTCGCCGCCGGATGGAGACCGGCGCGAATCCAGCGCGCCATCGGATAGGCGGCGGCCGGGCGCGCCTCGCCCAGCACGTCGAGATAGGCGTCGCCGAACTGGCGCATGAACACGGGCTGGGGCACCGGAATCATGCCAAGCCGCTTCATCTCCTCGATCTGGTCGGGCTGGATGAAGCCGCAATGCTCGATCCGGTGGCGGCGCTCGCCGTCGGGCGCGGCCGCGAGCGCGCCGCGCACCGCGGCCAGGGTCTGATCGATCGCCGCGTCGCCGATCGCGTGCACCGCGAGCTGGAAGCCCTTGGCGTGGTAGTCGCGCGCGAGGTCGGCCAGCTCGTCGTCGCCGAAGCACAGGATGCCGCGCCCGCCGTCGCTGCCCGCGTCGTCGCCGAGGTAGGGCTCGCGCATCGCCGCCGTGCGCCCGCCGGCGCTGCCGTCGGTGAACAGCTTGACCGGTCCGACCTTGAGCCGCGCGTCGCCGCGTCCGGTGACCAGCCCGCGCGCGTGCGCCTCCTCGGCCACGCCGCCGGGACCGCCGACGAAGCAGAGATACGCGCGTAGCGGCAGGCGGCCCTCGCGCTGGGCGCGGGCATAGGCGTCGTACTCGGCGATTCCCGCGCGCATGCCGACGCCCGCGTCCATGGCGGCGGTGATGCCGCGCTCGATCAGCAGCCGGCCACCGTCCTCGATCGCCTGGACGAGCGCGTCCTCGCCGGGCGCCGGCATGGCGTCGAACACCAGCGCCTGGGCGCGTTCCTGCAACAGGCCCGTGGGATGGCCGTCGGCGTCGCGGTCGATATGGCCGCCGTCCGGGTCGGGCGCGTCGTCGCCGATCCCGGCGAGCGCCAGCGCGCGCGCGTTCGCGACCCCCATATGCCCGCAGCAACGCTTGAGATAGACCGGGTTGTCGGGGTCCGCGGCATCGAGCTCGTCGCGCGTCGGATGGCGGCGCTCGGGGAGCAGGAAATGGTCGTAGCCGCGTCCGAAGATCCATTCGCCGGTCGCCACGGTCCGGGCGCGTTCGCGCAGCCGGGCGAGCAGCGCGGCCATGTCGGGCGCGACCTCGGGGCGCAGGTCGAGCTCGCGCTGGGCGAGCCCGAGCGGCAGAAGATGCATATGCGCGTCGCAAAAGCCCGGCAGCGCCAACCGCCCGCCGAGGTCGATCACCCGCGAGGAGGGCTCGATCAGGGCCTCGATATCGCGCGCCCGGCCGGCGGCGAGCACGCGCTTGCCCGAGATCGCGAGCGCCTCGACGCAGCCGATCGTCTCGCCGCACCAGATGCGGCCGTTGCGCAGGATCGTGCGTGGGCGGTCGGTGGTCATGGCGGCGGCCCTCCCCTTGTTCGATCGCCGTCGGGCGGGCCTCACTATGACTCGGTCAAGGGGCTTCGCGCGATGCAAAAATGCGCGTGCGCGCGTCTATTCCCGGCGCTTCAGATGATGGAAGACCGAGCGCGTCGGGTGGGTGAAGTCGCGCCGGGCGCCGGTCCATTCGCTCCCGCCATCGGGCGTTTCGGTATCGCCCGTCATCGTGTCCCCCGGTCGGTCGGAAGGCGCGCGAGTGTGGCGGCCCCACGCCTCCGACGCGAGCCCGGGCTCGCGGCTACTCGGTCACCACCAGGCGATAGTCGGGGGTCGGGTTGAGGGGGCAGGAATAGAGATACTCGCCGGGTTCGAGCTCGACCTCGTAGTCGTGCGAGGTTCCGGTCTTGAGCCCGCCACCCGAGACGCTGAGCTTGGTCAGCCTGTCGATCGGGTTGCGCCAGTCGTAGTCCTTCTCGCGCAGCCAGAAGCCGAGCTCGTAGGGCACGTTCTTGTTCGTGACCCGGAAGATATAGCGCCCGGGCTTGAGCTTGAGCACCTTCGCCTCGGCCAGCCGCTGGGCCCCGGTCTCGGCGTTGATCTTGTCGCAGTCGGCCTTGCGTCGGGTCGTGAACCCGCGATCGACGCCGTTCTCGGATTCGAGGAACTGGCACGGAACCTGGGTCAGGATGATGACCTGGGGCTCGGCGGCCACCACGGGCGTCGCCAGAAGCAGGGCCGCGAGGCCGAGCATCGCCGGCGACAAGTGGTCAAGGATCGACATGGTTGATCACCTCGCTTGAGTTTTCGTGGTTCGCATCCCGGCGGCGGCCACGGCGCGACCCTTTCGAGACGCGCCGAACTTTAGAGGAATTATGGTGTAAGGATATACGGAGAGCGCGCGCGGCAAAGACAAAACCCGCCTGGAAACGAGATCGTGAACGCCCGCGAGCCGTGGCTTGGTGGCGCGTGACCGTCTCGTGATCGCGCGGCGTCCATTCGCGGCCATGCATGACGGTTCGTGTCGACCGCGCGGGTTGGCGCGAGCGCGGGGCGCGTCCTATGATGCCGCCGGCGGGGTCGCGGGGACCGCGCGCATGACGAGAGGAGACCGCGCATGACCAAGATCGGCTTCATCGGCACAGGCATCATGGGGCGGCCCATGGCCGGCCATCTGCAAGAGGCGGGACACGAGTTGTTCCTCGTCCGCCACCGCGCGCCGCCGCCGGACGAGCTGATCGCGGCCGGCGCGGTCGAATGCGCGAGCCCGCGCGAGGTCGCCGAGCGCGCCGAGGTCGTCATCGTCATGGTCCCCGACACCCCCGACGTCGAGCAAGTGCTGTTCGCCACCGCGGGCGTCGCCGAGGGCCTGAGCGCCGGCAAGCTGGTCATCGACATGAGCTCGATCTCGCCGATCGAGACCAAGGCCTTCGCCGCGCGCGTCGCCGAGAAGGGCTGCGATTACCTCGACGCCCCGGTTTCGGGCGGCGAGGTCGGGGCCAAGGCGGCGTCGCTTACCATCATGGTCGGCGGGAGCGAGGCGGCCTTCGCCCGCGCGCGGCCCCTGTTCGATCTGATGGGCAAGAACGTCACCCTCGTCGGCGGCGTCGGCGACGGTCAGACCTGCAAGGTCGCCAACCAGATCATCGTCGCCCTCAACATCGAGGCGGTGGCCGAGGCGCTTCTGTTCGCCGCCAAGGCGGGCGCCGACCCGGCGCGGGTGCGCGCGGCGCTGATGGGCGGCTTCGCCTCCTCGCGCATTCTCGAGGTTCACGGCGAGCGCATGATCAAGCGGACCTTCGATCCCGGTTTCCGCATCCGGCTGCACCAGAAGGACCTCGGGCTCGCGCTCGCGGGCGCCCGCGCGCTCGGCGTCAGCCTGCCCAACACGGCGACCGCGCAGGAGCTGTTCAACGCCTGTGCCGCCAACGGCGGCGAGGCGTGGGATCACTCGGCGATGGTGCGGGCGCTTGAAATCATGGCCGACCACGAGGTCGCCTGACCGGCGGCGACCGCGCGCTCCTAAATCGCGCGGCGGCGGTCGGCGCCGCTTCGGCGATCGGCCTCGGGCGGGAGGCCGCCGTCGGGCGCGCGATGCAGGCGGCGCCGGTCGAGCCCGGTGCGCCGGTCGGTGAAGCGGCCCGGGTCCTGCTCGGCGGCGACGTCCTCGAGCAGCGCGCGGTCGAGGATCGCGATCCCCTTGTTGTCGCGCTCGATCAGGCCCTCGTTCGCGAGCTGGCTGATGGTGCGCGCCACGGTCTCGCGCGTGGTGCTCGCCTGGGCGGCGATCTCGCGATGCGCGGGAAGGGTGGAAATTCGCTCGCCGGCGGGCCGGTTTCCGTTGGACCGTTCGGCCTTGGCGAGGCGGAGAAGCTCGACGATCACCCGCTGCCCGGCGCTCAGCGTGCTCACGTCCATGATGCGGTCGTTGGCGCGGCGGATCACGCCCGCGAGCCGGCGGAGAACCGCCGCCGCCAAGTCCGGGTGGGCGCGCAGCAGGCGGTCGAAGGCGCGCGGCGGCATGCAGGCGAGCTGGCATTCCTCGGTCGCGATGAAGCTCGCCGAGCGCGGTTCGCCGTCGAGCGCCGAGAGCTCGCCGAAGAAGTCGCCCGCCACGACCCGGCCGAGCCCGATCTCGCGCCCGCCGAGCGAGTAATTGACGACCTGCACCGCGCCGCGAAGGACGAAATAGACGTCGCCGCCGTCGTCGTCGCGCTCGAGGATGGGTTCGCCCGCGGCGACGGTCTGCCAGCGGCAGGACTTCTCGATCTCGCGCAGGGCCTCGACGTCGAGGCCGGCGAACAACGCGATCCGGCCGATCCGACGCGCCGGCTCGTCCGCCGCGCAGGGCGCGAGGCGATGGACTTCGGCGAGGGCGTCTGCGTTCAACTGGGCCAAGGGTGTTTCTCGCATCCCGGTTGCGCGGGCCGTTCCGGTCCGGCTCAGGGCACCACTTTGCGGCGACGTCCCTAATATTCCCTTAACCTTGGCGCGCGTTTCGTGGGGCGCCGCCATCAACGCCCCTCGGCGCGCCAGGCGAGCATCAGCCCGCCGAGCGCCAGCGCGAGCACCAGCCAGACGGGCAGCAGCGGCGCCTGGCGGATGCCGGTGACGACGTAATCGTGGTTGGCGCGCAGTCCGATCCAGCCGCGCCCGGCGGTATCGCGCCCGGGGCGCGTCTTGCGCAAGAGCGGCGGCGCGCCGTCGTCGAGCCAGACCACCGCGCCGCCGGTCGCCTCGGCGATCGGGGCGAGCAGGCGTCCGGTCGCGCGCAGATCGGCGTATTCGCGCGGGTTCACGTCGCCGACCGCGGCGATCGCGTTGAGCGCCCCGTCCTGGATCCGGTACATGCCGGGTTCGTCGACGGCGAGCGTCGCGGTCCAGCGCCCCTCGCCGGCGGGCTCGAGCGCGACCGCGCGGCGTCGGCCCGAGGGCGAGACCACCGAGACCGTGCCCTGGCCGTCGCCCACGCTGCGGCGCAGGATCGTGATGCGGTTTCCCTTGGCGCTCGCGCGCAGCTCCTCCTCCTCGAGGTTGGGCTCCTTCATCAGCCAGTGCGCGAGTCGGCGCAACAGCTCGGCCTGGGGGCCGCCGCCCTCGAAGCCCCGCGCCCAGAGCCACATCTGGTCGGTGAGAAGCTGGGCGACGCGCCCCTTGCCCACCCGGTCGAGAACCAGGATCGGCCGCCCCCCGACGCCCTTCATCAGCACCTGGCCGCGATCGGCCTCGACGTCGATCTGGCGGAACCAGCGGCCCCAGCGCGCCGCGCCGCCATCGCCGCCGCCGCCGGGAAGATCGGCGGTGACCGGGTGGCGGCGGCCGATCTCGGTGAGCTCGGCGCGGAAGCCCCTCTCGAACACGCCGCCCGTGGGCTGGGCCGGGAGGACCGCATTGAGCGGCGTGCGGAACAGGCTCAAGGGCGTGGCGAAGGACGGCCCGGCCGCGGTCAGCAGCGCGCCGCCCTTCTCGACGTAGCGGGCGATGTTGCCGAGATAGCCGAGCGGCACAACGCCCCGGCGGCGGTAGCGGTCGAAAATGATGAGGTCGAAGTCCTCGAGCCGCTCCTGGAACAGCTCGCGGATCGGGAACGAGATCAGCGCGAGCTCGCGGATCGGCGTCGCGTCCTGCTTCTCGGGCGGGCGCAGGATGGTGAAATGCACCAGATCGACCGACGGATCGGCCTTGAGCAGATTGCGCCAGACGCGCTCGCCGGCGTGGGCCTCGCCCGAGATCAGAAGGACGCGCAGCCGGTCGCGCACGCCGTTGACCTCGACCACGGCGCGGTTGTTGATTCGGCTCAGCTCGTTGGGGCCGTCCTCGACCTCGAGCGCGATCGCCGTCGGTCCCGGGCGGTCGAGGGTGAAGGTGACGGTGTGGCTTTCGCCCACGGGGACCCGCGCGATTCGCGCCTGGCCGCCGCCGCGCCGGATCGTGACCCGCGCGAGCCGGGGGCCGGGGGCGCTGTCCTCGACGCGCAGGCGCAGCGAAAGCTTGTCGCCGACGATGCCGTAGCGCGGCGTGCTCTCGACGATCAGGCGGCGGTCGGCGGCGTCGCTCCGGCCGGTCAGCAGCACGTGGAACGGCGCATCCAGCCCGAGCGCCTCGGCGTTCTTGGGCCGATCGTGGACCTGGCCGTCGGTCAGCGCGATGACGCCCGCGAGCCGACGGCGCGGCACGTCGGCGAGCGCGGCGCGCAGGGCCGCGAACAGGCGCGTGCCCGAGGCCGGAGCCGCGCCCTCGGTCCTGGAGACGTCCGAGACCCGAACCTCGCGGACCTCGATGTCGGGAAGCGCCGCGAGCCGGGCGCGCAAGCTCGCGAGCGCGGCCTCGGTCTGCGCGCTCCGGTCGCCCACGCGCTGGCTCGGCGAATCGTCGACCACCACCACGGCGACGTCGGCGAGCGGCCGGCGGGTTTCCTCGACCAGCGCCGGGTTGAGAAGCGCGCCGAGCATCGCGCCGAGCCCCAGCACGCGCCACCAGGTGCCCCGCGCGCGACGCAACAGCGCGAGCCCCAGCGCCGCGAGCGCGAGCGCCGCGAGCGCCGCGATCAGCGGCCAGGGGACGAGCGGCGCGAAGGCGATCGAGGAGAGTGCGGTTGTCATTGGGCGGCGCTCATTGGCCGAGCCGTTCGAGAATCGCGGGCAGATGCACCTGGTCGGCCTTGTAGTTGCCGGTCATGGCGTACATCACCAGGTTGACGCCGAAGCGAAAGGCCTGCTCGCGCTGGCGCTCGCCGCCGGGGACGACCGCATACAGCGGCCTGCGGCGCTCGTCCATCGCCCAGGCCGCGGCCCAGTCGTGGCTGCCGATCACCAGCGGCGAGACGCCGTCGTTCACGCCCCCCTCGTGGCGCTCGACCCAGACCCGGCCGCCGGTCCAGCGCCCGGGAAAGTCCTGGAGGAGGTAGAACGCACGCGTGAGCACATGCTCGGGCGGCACCGGTTGCAGGGGGCCGACGTTGACGCCTTCGAGCAGGGCGCGCAGCGCGCGCCCCCCCGGCCCGCCGCCGCTCCCGGGAAACCGCGCGTTCTGGTCGCGGGTGTCGAACAGGATGATGCCGCCGGTCTTGAGGAAATGGTTGACCTTGGCGACCGCCTTGGGCGTGAGCCGGGGCTGGGTCGCGGTCACCGGCCAGTAGATCAGCGGGAAGAAGATCATCTCGTCGGTTTCGACGTCGATCGCCATCGGAGCGGAGGGCTCGATCGAGGTGCGCGCGCGCAGAACCTCGCTCAGCCCGGCGAGCCCGGCGCGGCTGATCTCGTCGATCCGCGCGTCGCCGGTCGCGACATAGGCGAGGTGGGTTTGCAGCGTCGCCCGAAGCGCGAAGGTGTCGCCGTTCTCGGCCGCCCGCGCCGGAACGGACGCCCCCACCCCGGACGCGAGCGCCACGGCGACGCCAAGACCCGCCGCGCGCCTCAATGTTCCGCGCAGCAGTCCGCGCAGCGCGAGCCCGGCGATCAGGTCGGCGATGACCAGAAGCGCCGCCGCGACCAGCAGCCAGGGGCCGAGGTCGATCTCGGCGCGCGCGCCGAGGGTCGCGCGCTCGACCGCCAGCGGCCAGCGGGTAATGGCCCGGGGCGTGGCGATCCGGTCGCCGAGGTTGAGCGCCCGGCGCGCGCCCTTGACGCCATAGAAGCCCGGCGGATGGGCCGGGCCGACGCGGGTCTCGTCGAGATCGGCGACGCGGATCGGCCGCGCCTCGGGCGGTGGCGCGACGAGGCGGCCGAAACCGTCGAGGGTCTTGAGCGGCGCCAGCGCCTCGCCCGTGCCCGCGCCCGAAATGCCCTGGCTCAGGCCCACAAGGCGGTGGAGCATCTCGACGAACAGGCCCGAGAGCGCGAGGTTCGACCAGCGCGCGTTGGCGGTCGTGTGGACCAGCACGATCCAGCCCTCGCCCCGGCGCTCGGCGGTCACCAGGGGGGTGCCGTCGGCGAGTCGCGCCCAGGTCTTGGCGGCGAGGTCGAGCGAGGGCTCGGCGAGCACCTGGCGACGCACGGTCACGTCGTCGGGCACCGCGAGCCCGGCGAACGGCGAGCGGGCGTCGAACGGCGCGAGCCTCGCCGGCCGGCTCCACGACAGCGCCCCGCCCAGCGCCCGCCCGCCCGAGCGCAGCGCGACCGGGATCAGGTCGTCGGCGCCCTCGGCCATTTGGGGACCGGCGAAGCGCAGCAGCACGCCGCCGGCCCGGACCCAGCGCTCGACCGCCCCCCGGTCGGCGACGCCAATCCGGGCGACGTCGGCGAGCACCAGCACCGAGAGCGGCCGGCGCAACAACGCGCCGAGCTCGCCCTTGCGCAGCTCACTGAACGGGGCCAGCGCGCGCTCGAGGTAGTAGAGCGGCGAAAGCAGCGGCTGGTCGGCCTCGATCTGGCTGCCCGAGATCAGCCCGACCGGGCGGCGGCGCCAGCGCTCGTCGAGCAGCACCACGGCGCTCGCGCCGCGCTCGTCCTCGATCGTGACCCGGACGACGCGGTTGCGCAGCTCGACCGGCAGGGCGAGATCGACCTCGGCGCGCCCCTCGCCCTCGGCGAAGGCGACCGGGCGGCGGATCAGGAGCTTGCCGTCCTCGTCGCGGGCGACGAGCCATAGGGTCTCGGCGCGGCCGCCGGCGCGTTCGACCGCGAGCCGCAACCCTCCGGGGCGGTTTTCCGGCGGGCGCAGAAGATGCGGCGCGTCGCCCTTGGGGTCGGTCAGAATTCGCAGCGGGCCGAGATGGCGCAGCGCGGCGATGAAGCGCGCCGCCGCGCCGTCCTCGAGGCCGTCGGACAGCCAGACGACGTCGGCCACGCCGGCGATCGAAAGCCGGCCGAGCGCGGCGCTCGCGCGCGCGCGATCGGTGCCCCAGGGGCGGGGTTCCAACGCCTGGACCAGAGCGCGGGCGTCGCGCGCGCGCATCGGCGCGGCGGTGTCCGGCTCCGCGTCGCTCCGGCCCGTATCGCCCGTCGCCGCCGTCGGGATCAGGATCACCGGGCGGCCCGCGCGCTCGGCCTGGTCGATCAGGCGCAGCATCTCGGTCTTGCGCGCGTCCCAGCGGCGCGCCGCCGCCCAGCCGTTGTCGACCGCGATGATCAGCGGCCCATCGCCGGTGAGCGTCGCGCCCGCGTTGAGCATCGGCCCGGCGAGCGCGAGGATCAAGGCCGCCGCCGCGGCGAGCCGCAGCGCGATCAGCCAGGGCGGTGCCTGGGCCGGTGTCTCCTCCTTGCGGCCGAGGCCCAGCAGCAGCGGCATGGTCGGCAAGGGCACGCGCTTGGGCGCCGGCGGCGTGACCCTGAGCAGCCACCACAGAAGCGGCAGCAACGCGAGCGCCGCCAGAATCCAGGGCGTGGCGAAGGCGAAGACGGCGGTCCCGGGCATCGCCTATCCCGCCGCCGACAGGGCCGTATACAGAGCGAGCAGCGCCGCCTGCGCCGGCTGGTCGGTGTGGTGGGTCGTGAGGCGCCAGCCCGCCGCGCGGGCGAGGTCGGCGAGGGCCGCGCGCCGCGCTTCGATGCGCGCGGCATAGGCGGCGCGCAGGGATTCGGGCCGTCCGACCAGGACCTCGCCCTCGCCCTCGAGCCCGGCGAACACGGTCCGTCCGACGAAGGGAAGGGTTTCCTCGGCGGGATCGACGATCTCGACCAGATGCCCGCGCAGCCCGGCGCCGACATAATGCCTGACCAGCGCCTCGATTTGCTCGAACGGGGCCAGGAAGTCGCCGATCAGCACGAGCTGGGCGTGGCGCGGCAGGGTGGCCACGGGCGGCAGGCTGGCCGCCGCGTCGTCGCCGCCATGCGCGATCGTCGCGGCGATGCGGTTGAGCGTCGCGCCGCCGGTGGCCGGCCGGCCGGTCTCGCCGAGAAGCGCGATTTGCTCGCCGCCGCGCGTCAGGAGGACCGCGAGCGCGAGCAGCAGAAGCGCCGCGCGCTCGGCCTTCTCGACCGGCGCCAGGGCCGAGCGGTAATGCATCGAGGGCGAGGCGTCGCGCCACAGCCAGACGCTTTGCGCCGCCTCCCATTCGTTCTCGCGCACGAAGACATGGCGGCGCTTGGCCGATTGGCGCCAGTCGATGCGCTGGGCGGCGTCGCCCGGTTGATAACGGCGGTACTGCCAGAAGGTCTCGCCGCCGCCCACGCGCCGCCGCCCGTGCACGCCCTGGGAGACGATCGAGGCGATCCGCTCGGCGGCGACCAGAAGCGGCGGCAATGTCGCCGCCAACTGCTCGGCCCGTTGCCGGCGCGCGAGCGGGTCGGGGGTCATGGCAGGGCCGTCATGGGGCCGGTCTCAGCCAAGCGGCGCGCACAGCCGTTCGATCACCTGGTCGATGGTCACGCCATCGGCGCGGGCGGCGAAGTTGAGCGCCATGCGGTGGCGCAGGATGGGACCGGCGAGCGCGATCACGTCGTCGATCGAGGGCGCGAGCCGGCCATCGAGGATCGCGCGGCCACGGACCGCCAGCATCAGCGCCTGGCTCGCGCGCGGCCCCGGCCCCCAGGCGACGTGGCGGCGGACCTCCTCGATCCCGCTGCTCTCGGGGCGGCCGGCGCGGACCAGGGCGAGGATCGCCTCGACCACGGTTTCGCCGACCGGCAGCCGGCGCAAAAGGCCCTGGGCCTCGATCAGCTCGGCGGCGGTGATGACCTCGGCCGGGTGCGCGTCGTCGGCGCCGGTGGTCGCGATCAACATGCGGCGCTCGGCGTCGTGGTCGGGATAGAGGATGTCGATCTGCATCAGGAAGCGGTCGAGCTGCGCCTCGGGCAGGGGATAGGTCCCCTCCTGTTCGAGCGGGTTCTGGGTCGCGAGCACGTGGAAGGGGGTCGGCAGCGGATGGCGCTGGCCGGCGATCGAGACCTCGTGCTCCTGCATCGCCTGAAGAAGCGCCGACTGGGTGCGCGGGCTCGCGCGGTTGATCTCGTCGGCCATCAGGAGCTGGCAGAACACCGGCCCCTGGATGAAGCGGAACGAGCGCCGCCCGGTCTCCGATTCCTCGAGCACCTCGGAGCCGAGAATGTCGGCGGGCATCAGGTCGGGCGTGAACTGAACCCGCTTCTCGCTCAGGCCCAGCACCACGCCAAGCGTTTCGACCAGCCGCGTCTTGGCCAGCCCCGGCACGCCGATAAGCAGGGCGTGACCGCCGCTCAACAGCGTGATAAGGGATTGCTCGATGACGTGCCGCTGGCCGAAAATGATGCGGCCGACGGATTCGCGTACCGTTGCCATCTTGCCGGCGAGCGCGTCGATCCGTTCAACCATGTCCCGCGCGGGCAACTCGCTCGCGGCTTCGGTCGAGGTCGGCGACGCTTCGGGCATGGGGGGCATGGAACGATCTCCGTGACGCTGGGCGGGTGGCCTCGGGTAGGATAGGCCATAAATAGGCCACAAATTAAGACGGACCACGAACTAAGACGGACAGGAACGGCCATTGGAGCAAAAGGCCCGACAATGAGCAAGCCACCCCCCGATCCCCCCGGGGATGGGACCGCCGCTCTCGGCGCCTTCGCCGAGGCGCTGGGGTCCAAGGAGGCCCGAGAGGCGCCCCGGCCCCGGCGGGAGCCCACGATCTGCGGCGATCTCGACATGCGGATCGCGCGCGACGGCACGTGGTTCTATCACGGCTCGCCCATCGGCCGCAAACCGCTGGTCAAGCTGTTCGCCTCGGTTCTAGGGCGCGACGAGGACGGCGTTTATTGGCTGACCACGCCGGTCGAGAAGGGCCGGGTCGAGGTCGACGACGCGCCCTTCGTCGCCGTCGCGCTCACGGTCGCGGGCGCGGGCCGCGACCAACGCCTGCGCTTTCGCACCAATCTCGACGACGAGGTGACGGCCGACGCCGACCACCCGATCCGGGTCGTTGAGAATCCCGAGACTGGCGAGCCCGCGCCCTATGTGCTGGTGCGCGACCGGCTCGAGGCGCTGATCACGCGCGCGGTGTTCTACCAGCTCGTCGAGCACGGGGTCGAGCACGCTCGCGACGGCGAGACGCTGTTCGGCGTCTGGAGCGCGGGTTGCTTCTTCCCCCTCGGCCGGCTCGGGGAGGAGGCGTGAGCGCTGCGCGCATTCGCGAACGCCTCGCCGCCGTCGCTCCCGGTCAGGCCCCGCCGGGCCTGGTCCGGGCCGCCGTTCTGGTGCCGCTTCTCGCGCGGCCGGAGGGCACGACGGTGATTTTCACGCGCCGCGCCGATCATCTCTCCGATCACGCGGGGCAGATCAGCTTTCCCGGCGGTCGGGTCGAGGCGCGCGACCGCGGCCCGGTCGCGACCGCGCTGCGCGAGGCCGGGGAGGAGATCGCCCTCGCCGCCGACCGGGTCGAGGTTCTGGGTCGGCTCCCGATCTGCGATACCACGACCGGCTTCGCCGTGGTCCCGGTGGTCGGACTGGTGGCGCCGCCGGTCGAGCTTGCGCCCGATCCGACCGAGGTCGCCGAGATCTTCGAGGTTCCGCTCGCTTTTCTGCTCGACCCCGCGAACCGGCGGCTGGTTTGCCGCCCGGACGGTCGCGAGACCCATGTTCTCGACTACGACGGCCGCGTCATTTGGGGTGCGACCGCACGGATGATCGTTGATCTCGGTGAGGTAATCGGCCCATGCGCCGCCTGATTCTGTCCTATCTTCTGCCGCTTCTGCTGCCGTTCGCCGCCTATGCGCTGTGGCTGTCCCTGGTGCGCTGGAGGGCGCGGCGCGCGGGTGGCGCGCAGCCGGCGTGGAGCGACGCCCCCTTCACCTGGCTGGCCATCGCGGGCGTTCTTCTGATCGCGCTGGGATTTCTTGTCCTCGGCTTTTTCCGCGGCGCGCCGCCCGGCTCGGTCTACGTGCCGCCGCATATGGAGAACGGCGTGATCGTTCCCGGGCGGGCGGAATAGGGGCGCGGCGATGGAGCCCGCCGGCCGGATCACCCCTCCCGACTGGATGCGCGCGCCCGAAACCCGGGTTCTGATCGCGGCGCTGACGGCGAAGGGGGACGTGGCGCGCTTCGTCGGCGGCTGCGTGCGCGACGCGATCCTCGGGCGCCCGGCAGGCGACATCGACCTCGCGACTCCCGCCCGGCCCGAGACGGTCATGGCGCACCTCGCGGCGGCGAGCATTCGCGCCATTCCGACCGGGCTCGCCCATGGCACGGTGAGCGCGGTGATCGGCCCGAGGCGGTTCGAGATCACCACCCTGCGGCGCGACGTCGAGACCGACGGCCGCCACGCGCGGGTCGCCTTCACAGACGACTGGGCGGCCGACGCGGCGCGCCGCGACTTCACCATCAACGCGCTCTACTGCGACGCCGACGGCACGCTTTACGATCCGGTCGGCGGGCTCGCCGATTTGCGCGCCCGCCGGGTGCGCTTCGTGGGCGACGCGCGCGCGCGGATTCGCGAGGACGTGCTGCGCCTACTGCGCTTTTTCCGCTTTTACGCCTGGTATGGCCGCCCGCCCGCCGACGCCGAGGCGCTCGCCGCCTGCCGCGAGATGGCGCCGGCGCTGCCCCGGCTTTCGGGCGAGCGGGTCGCGGCCGAGCTTCTCCGCCTGCTCGCCGCGCCCGACCCGGTCGAGGCCGTGGCGCTGATGGAGGAGACCGACGCGCTCGCCGCGATTCTGCCCGAGGCCGGGCCGGCGGCGGCGCTCGCCCCGCTGATCGCCGCCGAGAGCCGCGCCGGGATTGCGCCCGACGGCCCGCGGCGTCTCGCGCGGCTGTTGCGCGCGGGCGGTGGCGGCGCGGACGCGGCCCGGCGGGTGGCGGCGCGGCTCCGGCTTTCCAACGCGCTGCGCGACCGTCTCGCCGCCCTGGTCGCCCCCCGGGAGGTGTCCGGGATCGCCGTTACGGCCGACCTCGACGACGCGGGCGTTCGCCGGGCGCTTTACCGCGCGGGCGCGGCGCTATTCGTCGATCTCGTCCTGCTCGCCTGGGCCGAGACGCCGGAGGCGGCCGCCGCCCTCGCCGCGATGATCGCGGCCGCCGAGGCCTGGACGCCGCCCGTCTTTCCGCTGCGCGGCGCCGACGCGCTCGCCGCCGGCATGGCCCCGGGGCCCGAGGTCGGCCGGCTTCTTGCGGAAATCGAGAACGACTGGGTGGCCGGCGGCTTCAAGGAGGGGCGCGCCGCGCTTCTCGAGGTCCTGCGCGCGCGCGTGACGGCCGCCTGAAGCCCTACGGCCAGTGAACGACCGGGGGCAGCGACATCAGGATCGCCTCGACGTCGCCGCCGGTCTGGAGGCCGAACTGGGTGCCCCGGTCGTAGAGCAGGTTGAACTCGACATAGCGTCCGCGGCGCACGAGCTGGGCCGCGCGCTCCTCGGCGGCGAAGGGCTCGTTCATGCGCCGCCGCGCAAGGCGCGGGAACAGCTCGAGGAAGGTTTCGCCGAGCGCCCGGGTGAAGGCGAAGTCGGCCTCCCAGTCGCCGCTCGCGAGGTTGTCGTAGAAGATGCCGCCCGCGCCGCGCGCCTCGCCCCGGTGGGGCAGGTAGAAGTAGTCGTCGGCCCACTTCTTGAAGCGCGGATAGTCGGCGGGCGCGTGGGCGTCGCAGCAGGCCTTGAGCGCGGCGTGGAAATCGGCGACCTCGGCGGCGTTGAGGTCGGTGTCGGGAAGGCTGGGCGTCAGGTCCGCGCCGCCGCCGAACCAGGCCTCGCCGGTCACGATGTGGCGGGTGTTCATATGGACCGCCGGCACCCGGGGCGAGCGCATGTGCGCGACCAGCGAAATGCCGCTCGCCCAGTAGGCGCCGCTTTCGTCGGTGCCGGGGACGCGGCCCCGGAAGTCGTCGGGAAAGGTTCCCGAGACGGTCGAGACGTTGACCCCGACCTTCTCGAACACGCGCCCCCGCATGACCGCCGAGACGCCGCCGCCGCCGCCCGCGTGGTCCCAGGCGCGGCGCGAGAAGCGCCCGGGCGCGGCGTCGGCGGCGTCCGGGCCGGCGTAGTCGTCCTCGATCGCCTCGAAGGCCGCGCAGATGCGGTCGCGCAGCGCGTTGAACCAGGCCGAGGCGGCCGATTTTCGGCGTTCCTCCAGGGGGCTCATCCGGTCTCTCCGACGGCGGCGGGGAGGGGCGCGGCCTCGGTTCCCGCGAAGCCGCCGGTCTGGCGCAGCGCCTCGCCGAGCACCATCGCCGCCGCCACCGCGACGTTGAGCGAGCGCGATCCCGGGCGCATGGGAATCCGCAGCCGGGCCTCCGCCGCCGCGTGCACCGCGTCCTCGACGCCGGCGCTCTCGCGCCCCAGCAGAAGGGTGTCGTCGGCGCGGAAGGCGAAGGCGGTGTGGGGCGTCTCGGCCCGCGTGGTCAGCAGCACGAGCCGGCCCCGCGCGCCCGGGTCCGCCTCCGCGCGCGCCGCGAGATACGCCTCCCACGAGCGATGCCGGGTCAGCGCCGCGCGCGCCAGGTAATCGAGCCCGGCGCGCCGCAGCCCCCGGTCGTGGAGCGCGAAGCCGCAGGGCTCGATCACGTCGACCGCGATCCCGAGGCAAGCCGCGAGCCGCAGGATGGTCCCCGTGTTCTGGGGAATGTCGGGCTGGTAAAGCGCGAGCCGCATGGCGACTGGATAGCGCGCTTCGACCACGGTTTGCAATCGCCGCAATTTGCGATTAAGACGCCGACGGCGTTCCGATGCGGGGCTTTCGCGCCGCGCCCCTGGACATGGCGACGATTTGGTGAGAAAAAGCGGCGCGCGATTGGCGGCATGACGTGATGAGGTATGACCATGGCTGAGACAGCGCCGGCGGGCGGTCCCGGCGGCATCGACGACGGGACCGAGACACGGCGGGATTTTCTCTATCTGGCGACCGGCGCCGTGACGGTCGTGGGCGCGGCGGCCGCCGTCTGGCCGCTGATCGACAGCATGAACCCCTCGGCCGACGTTCTGGCGTTGTCGTCGACCGAGGTCGACCTCGCGCCGGTCGCGGTCGGGCAGAGCATCACCGTCGTGTGGCGCGGCAAGCCGATCTTCGTTCGCCATCGCACCGAAAAGGAGATCGAGGAGGCGCGCGCCGTCGATGTGTCCACCCTGCGCGACCCGGCGACCGACGCCGAACGCGTGCAAAAGCCCGAATGGCTGGTGGTGATCGGCATTTGCACCCATCTCGGCTGCATACCGCTGGGCCAGAAGCCGGGCGACCCGCGCGGCGATTACGACGGCTGGTTCTGCCCCTGCCACGGGTCGCACTACGACTCGGCGGCGCGCATTCGCAAGGGGCCGGCGCCCAAGAATCTCTACTTGCCGCCGTACGCCTTCGTTGAAGACGAAGTCATAAAAATCGTCTGAGGGGCGGGGAGTAATGAGCCAGATTCCGCAGAACCGGATCGTGCAGTGGATCGAGTACCGCTTGCCGATCTTCAGCTTCATGGATCACCACCTGATCGACTATCCGACGCCGCGCAACCTGAACTACTGGTGGAACTTCGGGTCGCTCGCGGGCATCGCCCTGGTGATCCAGATCGTGACCGGCATCGTGCTCGCCATGCAGTACGTGCCCAATTCGGATCTCGCCTTCGACAGCGTCGAGCGGATCATGCGCGACGTGAACTTCGGCTGGCTGTTGCGCTATCTCCACCTCAACGGCTCGTCGATGTTCTTCGCCGTGGTCTATATCCATATCTTCCGCGGCCTCTACTACGGGTCCTACAAGTCGCCGCGCGAGCTCCTGTGGTGGCTCGGACTGGTGATCCTGCTGCTCATGATGGCGACCGCCTTCATGGGCTACGTGCTGCCCTGGGGGCAGATGAGCTACTGGGCGGCGACCGTGATCACCAATCTGTTCACGGCCATTCCGGCGGTCGGCGAATCGGTGACGCGCTGGCTCTGGGGCGGGTTCGTGGTCGGCAACGCAACGCTCAATCGCTTCTTCAGCCTGCACTATCTGCTGCCCTTCGTGATCGTCGGCGCGGTGGTGGTGCATCTCTGGGCGCTGCATGTGCACAAGTCGAACAACCCGCTCGGCATCGACCTGAAGGGGCCCAGGGACACGCTGCCCTTCCATCCCTACTACACGACCAAGGATCTGTTCGGGCTCGGGGTCTTCCTGCTGGTGCTGGCGTTGTTCGTGTTTTTCGCGCCCGACGAACTGGCGAGCTCCGACAACTACATTCCCGCCAATCCGCTGGTGACGCCGACCCATATCGTGCCCGAATGGTACTTCCTGCCGTTCTACGCGATCCTGCGCGCGATCCCCGACAAGCTCGGCGGGGTGGTGGCGATGTTCGGCTCGATCCTGATCCTGTTCGTGCTGCCCTGGCTCGATACCTCGAAGGTTCGCTCGGCCCGGTTCCGGCCGATCTACAAGCAGATCTTCTGGCTGCTGGTGGTCGATACCATCATTCTCGGCTGGGTCGGCGCGAACCCGCCCGAGGGCAACATGATCCTCATCGGCCGCCTGGCGACGGCCTACTACTTCCTGCATTTCCTGGTAATCATGCCGCTGGTCGGAAAGCTTGAACGACCGCGCCCGCTTCCCGAGAGCATCGCGACCTCGGTGCTCGGCGGCGGCGGCGCGGCGGCCGAGGCGGCCGCCAACAAGATGGAGAAGGCGTGATGCGCGGGGCGATTATCGCGGCGATGGCCGCGCTCTGGGCGCTGGCGCCGATGGGCGCGGTGGCCGCCGAGCACGAACTGCCGAGCAGGGATTGGTCGTTCGAGGGCGTTTTCGGGCGCTACGACAAGGCGGCGCTTCAGCGCGGCTTCCAGGTCTATCGCGAGGTCTGCTCCAACTGCCACGGCATGCGCTATCTCGCGTTCCGCAACCTGACGGAGATCGGAATCAGCGCCGCCGACGTGAAGGCGATCGCCGCCGAGTACGAGGTCGAGGACGGCCCCAACGACGAGGGCGAGATGTTCACCCGCCCGGCGCGTCCCTCGGACCTCTTTCCCCAGCCCTATCCCAACGCGCCCGCGGCGCGGGTCGCCAACAACGGCGCGCTTCCGCCCGATCTCAACCTGATCGTCAAGGCGCGCGAGGGCGGGGCCGACTATGTCTACGGGATTCTCACCGGCTTCACGGACCCGCCCGAGGACTTCGACCTTGGCGAGGGGATGAACTACAACACGGTCTTCCCCGGCAACCAGATCGCGATGCCGCCGCCACTGTTCGACAAGGCGGTCGAGTATGCGGACGGGACCGAGGCCAGCGTGCCGCAAATGGCTGCCGACGTGACCGAGTTTCTGGCCTGGGCGGCCGAACCCAAGATGGACGAGCGCAAGCAGCTCGGCATCAAGGTCATCCTGTTCCTGATCGTGTTGACCATCCTGTTCTACGCGACCAAGCGCAAGATCTGGGCCAAGGCCCATTAGGAAGCCCCGTTGGGGAGCCCGTCGGGGATCGACCATGACTGAACGGCCGGCGCCGCTGCTCGCCGTGATCGGCGGCAGCGGCGTCTACGAGATCGAGGGGCTGACCGACACCCAATGGGTCGAGGTCTCCTCGCCCTTCGGGGCACCGTCGGACGCGCTCCTGTTCGGGCGCCTCGACGGCCGGCCGCTGGTTTTCCTGCCGCGCCACGGACGCGGGCACCGGCTGCCGCCGGGAGCGGTCAACTACCGGGCCAACATCGACGTGCTCAAGCGCGTGGGCGCGCGCCAGATCCTTTCGGTCTCGGCGGTCGGCTCGCTGCGCGAGGACCTCGCGCCCGGGGCCTTCGTGATCGTCGATCAATTCGTCGACCGCACCCATGATCGCGTCAACAGCTTCTTCGGCCCCGGGCTGGTCGCCCATGTGTCGATGGCGCATCCGGTCTGCGCGCGGCTCGGTGAGGCGATCGTCGAGGCCGCGGTCGCGGCCGAGATCGACACCGTGCGCGGCGGCACCTATCTCGTCATCGAGGGGCCGCAGTTCTCGACGCTCGCCGAGTCCGAGCTCTACCGCGCCTGGGGCTGCGACGTGATCGGCATGACCAACATGCCCGAGGCGCGGCTCGCCCGCGAGGCCGAGATCTGCTACGCGACGGTCGCCATGGTCACGGACTACGACTGCTGGCACCCCGACCACGACAACGTCACGGTCGAGAGCGTGATCCGCGTGCTGCGCGACAACGCGGGCCGCGCCGGCCGGCTGATCGCGCGGCTCGCGCCTCGGCTGGACGCGGGCGCGGGGCCTTGCCCGTGCGGCTGCGAGACCGTGCTCGACGTCGCCGTGATCACCGCGCCCGAGGCGCGTGACCCGGCGCTCGCGGCGCGGCTCGACGCGGTCGCGGGGCGCGTGCTCAAGCGCTGAACGGGGGCCGCCGTGCCGATCAAGTCGCGCATCCGGACCATCCCGCACTACCCGCGCGAGGGCGTCCAGTTCCGCGACATCACGACCCTGCTCAAGGACGCCAAGGGCCTGCGCGCGACCGTCAACATGCTGGTCGACCGCTACACCGCCGAGCCGATCGACAAGGTGGCGGGGATCGAGGCGCGCGGCTTCATCCTCGGCGCGGTGGTCGCCTATGCGCTCGGCGTCGGCTTTGTGCCGATCCGCAAGAAGGGCAAGCTGCCCGGCGAGGTGATCGTCGAGGACTACGAGCTCGAATATGGCATCGACCGGGTCGAGGTCCATTCCGACGCCATCGGGGCGGGCGAAAGCGTCCTTCTGATCGACGATCTGATCGCCACCGGCGGCACCGCGCAAGCCGCCATCCGGCTGGCCGAGAAGTCGGGCGGGCGGATCTTCGAATGTGGCTTCATCGTCGATCTGCCCGACCTCGGCGGGCGCGCGCGGTTGGAGGCGGCGGGCTACGACGTGTTCGCGCTCTGCGCCTTCGAGGGCGAGTGAGCGGCCCCGTGCGCGGCGCGGTTCCATGAAGATCGACGGCCGCCGCAGGCGCAGCATCCGGCTCGCGGACGACGGCCGCGCGGTCGAGATCATCGACCAGACCCTGCTTCCCCATGACTTCGCCGTCCGCCGGATCGAGACCGTTGAACAGGCGGCCGAGGCGATCCGGGTCATGCGCGTGCGCGGCGCGCCGCTGATCGGCGCGATGGCGGCCTACGGGGTGGCGCTGGCGCTGGCCGCCGATCCGTCGGACGCGGCGCTCGACGCGGCGGTCGCGTTGCTTTCGGAAACCCGGCCGACGGCGGTCAATCTGCGCTGGGCGCTGGAGCGGGCGCGCGTCGCCGTCGCGGCCCTGCCGCCGCGCTTGCGCGCCGAGGCGGCTTACGCGCGCGCGGGCGTGATCTGCGACGACGACGTCGCGGTCTCGCGCGCCATCGGCGAGCACGGCGCCGACCTGATCGCGGACGTCTGGGCGCGCGCGGGCCGCGACCGCCCGGTCAACCTGCTGACCCATTGCAACGCCGGCTGGCTCGCGACCATCGACTGGGGCACGGCGCTCGCCGCGGTCTATGTCGCCCACGAGCGCGGCATTCCGGTCCATGTCTGGGTCGACGAGACCCGGCCGCGCAACCAGGGCGCGGGGCTCACCGCCTGGGAGCTCGGCCACCACGGCATCGCGCATACCGTGATCGTCGACAACGCGGGCGGGCATCTGATGCAGCGCGGCCGGGTCGATCTCTGCATCACCGGCACCGACCGGACCACCGCGCGCGGCGACGTATGCAACAAGATCGGCACCTATCTCAAGGCGCTCGCCGCGCGCGATAACGGCGTGCCGTTCTATGTCGCGCTGCCCCACGCCACCATCGACTGGACGATCGCCGACGGGCTCGCCGAAATCCCGATCGAGGAGCGCGCCGGCGACGAGGTGGCGCTGGTCCGGGGGCTCGGCGACGACGGCGCGCCCGGCGCGGTCCGCGTGGTCCCCGAGGGCAGCCCGGTCGCCAACCCGGCCTTCGACGTGACGCCCGCCCGTCTCGTCACCGGACTGATCACCGAGCGCGGCGTCTGCCCGGCCTCGCGCGAGGGGCTGCTCTCGCTCTACCCCGAACGCGCGGGCGAGACGCGAGAGGAGACGGAAACATGACCGACGGCGCCCCGGTCTCGGGCCTCGACCATGTCCTGATCGGCGTGCGCGACCTCGAAGGCGCGCGCCGCGCGTACCAGGCGCTCGGCTTCGTCTGCACGCCGCGCGGCCGGCATATCGGCTGGGGCACGGCGAACTACTGCATCATGTTCGCGCGCGACTATATCGAGCTTCTCGGGATCGTGGACGCGAGCCAGTTCACCAACAACCTCGACGTGTTCCTCGCCCGCCGCGAGGGGCTTATGGGCGTCGCCTTCGCGAGCGCGGACGCCGAGGCGAGCCGCACGGCCTTCCGCGCCCGGGGCCTCGCCGCCGAAGCGCCGCACGCGCTCGCCCGCGACCTCGAATTGCCCGAGGGCACGGTTCAGCCGTGCTTCCGCCTCGTGCATCCGGACGCCGAGGCGACGCCGGCGCTGCCCGCCTTCGTCTGCGAGCATCTGACGCCCGAGCTCATGCGGCGGCCCGAATGGCTCGACCATCCCAACAGCGCGCGGGGCATCCTTGCCGTGACCACGGTGGTCGACGATCCGCCCGCGCTCGCCCCGGCCTATGCGCGAACCTTCGGCGAGGGCGCCGTGACGCTCACCGACGCGGTGCTGACCCTGCATCTCGGCCACGCCGCGTTCACCTTCGCCAACGCGGACGATTTCGATCTTCTGTTCGACGGCGTCGGCGCCGACGCGGCGAGCGCGCCGCCCTATATCGCCGCGCTCACGGTGGCGGTCGACGACATCGCGCGCGCGGCCGCCGTGCTCGACCGCGCCGGGATCGCCGCCGAGGCCGCGGGCGGCCAGTCGCTGATCGTCGCGCCCGAACGCGCGGCGGGCGTGGTGCTGGAGTTCCGCGCCGAAAGGCTCGATCGGCCCTAAAGCCTGAACTCGTTCAGTCGGGATTTCCCCCTCCCCCTAACCCCCTCCCGCCAAGGGAGGGGGAAATCATGGCGGCTCCGGACGAAAAGCCCTCCCCCTCTCGGCGGGGGAGAGTTGGGTGGGGGTGAGGATGGTGGGGATGAGGGCGTGGACCGGTGACGGCGAGATAGGCCGATTTAATCCAAGGAAATCACGCCCTAATGCGAATGCCCCCACCGCGTTCGATGGCGGCGTCGGCGCCGTCGGGCAGCGCGGTCTGCGCCTCGGGGGGGAACAGGAGCACGGGGATCGCGCCCATGTCCATCTCGCGGGCGACGATCACGCCGATCGGCAGGATCGCGTCGCGCGCCCCCAGGATCAGCGCCGCCGGGCCGCGTCCCTTGGCGAGGAGCTCGAGGAGCACGGCGCTCGACGAGCTCGACCCCCGGATCGCGGGCAGGACCAGGATGCGGCCGGTCACGTTCCGCCCACGCGCCGGGTGGCGGGGATCGACGATCTCGCCGCTCGCCGGATCGACCCCGCCCCAGAAGCCGAGCGGCGCGTCGAGCTTGAGGATGCGCCCCTTCGCTGTCCCGTCGATCAGGACCTCGGCGGCGATCATGTCCACAGGCTTTCGTCCCGCACGACGCGCCCCGCGCAAGCCGAGGCGACGCAATCCTCGAGGCTGCCGAACACCACCGCCCAGCCGGTGTTGGCCGGCGCATAGGTCGCGAACTTGGCCGAATTGGTCATCAGCACGCCGGCGCGGGCGGGCAGGATCGGGGCGACGACGATGCAGGTGTCGGTGACGATCGACCCCCGCGCGCGCGAGCGCCGCGCGCCGCCCCTCGGCCTCGATCTCGGCGAGCGCGTGGCGTCCCGTGCAGGCATAAATCGGCACGCGCGGACGACGACCCGCGATCAGGCGATCGAGCGCGGCGAACTCGGCGGCCGAGAAATGGGGGCTGCCGACCGCGACCGCGTCGATCGCCGCGCCGCCGACGGTCGAGAGCGCGTCGCGCGCCGCGCGCAGGCTCGCCGCGTCGAGCATGATCCGGCGTTTTGGGACCGCGCCGCCGCCGGCGCTTGCGACGTCGGGGGCCTCGGGCGTCACCCCGGCGACATGGAACAGCGCCACCGCGCCGGTCGAGGCCGCCGCCGCGCCGAGCGCCTTCAGTCGGTCCTCGGAGACCGCGTGGCGCGGCAGCCCCTCGATGACCGCGACCGTTTCGCCGACCGCCGCGCCCAGCCAGGCGCCGAACACCGGATAGAACGCGTCCGACGCCTTGAGCCGGTCCGAGATCGCGGCGACGTCCACCACCAGCCGCGCGCGTCGGTTCTCGGCGCGGTGCAGGCCGAAGTCGGGCGCGCGTCCGGCGATCGCGGCGGCGATGTCTATGAAGTCGCCGTAGCGTTCGCTGCGCGCGCCGAGCACCGAGTTGACGAAGGCGATGGCGTTGCTCTCGCCCCAGGCGACCTGGGCGCCCGGCGGCGGACGGTGGCCGGCCTGGTAGGGCGCGCAGGTCCAGCTCGGCCGGCAGCCGAGCGCCCGGTAGGCGGCCATCAGGCGGTGGCTCCGCCGGCGCGTCGCGGCGTGGCCGCGCACGCGCCCCGGGTGCAGCAGGTCGAGCGCGCCGACGTTGAGCGTGGTCGGCACCGCGACCCGCCCGCCGCCCTCGACCAGCCGGGTGGCGAAGGCGAGGCCCGCCTCGCCGTGATCGAGGCAGCCGTCGACATGGGCCGAGACGATCGATATCAGCCGCCGGGCGCCGGTGACGCGCGCGGTCTCGGCGACGATCCGCAGCGCCATGGCGCGCGCCGGTCCGTCCGCGCCGTCGGCGAGCGCGCGTTCCAGGGCGCTCAGCGCGACCATGGCGGCCTTAGCACATGATGTCCTTGCATTGCATCGGCACGCTTAAATCCCCGGCCCATTCCCCCGCCCGACGTCCGTGGAATCATAGAATATGGGGGCTGGGCGGGAAGCCGCTCAGACGTTGAAGCGGAAATGCAGCACGTCGCCGTCGCGAATGACGTAGTCGCGGCCCTCGATTCGCAGCTTGCCCGCGTCCTTGGCCGCCTGCTCGCCGCCGAGCGCCACGTAGTCGTCATAGGCGATGACCTCGACGCGGATGAAGCCGCGCGCGAAGTCGGTGTGGATGACCCCCGCCGCCTCGACCGCCAGGCCGCCGTCGCGCAGGGTCCAGGCGCGGGTCTCCTTCGGCCCCGCCGTGAAGAAGGTGATCAGGTCGAGAAGCCCGTAGCCCGCGTGAATGACGCGGTTCAGCCCGGGCTCGGTCAGCCCCATCTCGACGAGGAAGGCATCGCGCGCCTCGGCGTCGTCCATGACCGCGAGCTCGGCCTCGATCTGCGCCGAGACGGAGACGCAACCGGCGCCCTCGGCGCGCGCCATCTCGGCGACCGCCCGGGTGAGATCGTTGCCGGCGGCGGCCGAGTCCTCGTCGACGTTGCAGACGTACATCACCGGCTTCGCCGTGATGAGCTGGAGCGCGCGGAACGCCGCTCGCTCGCCGGGCGCGCGCTCGATCGAGCGCGCCGGGCGGCCGGCGCGGAGCGCGTCGAGCGCGCGCTCGACCAGCGCGAGCTGGGTCCTCGCGTCGCGGTCGCCGCCGCGCGCCTTCTTGACCAGGGGCTCGCGCCGCCGCTCGAGGCTTTCGAGGTCGGCGAGCAGCAGCTCGGTCGCGACGATCTCGGCGTCGCGCAGCGGATCGATGCCGCCCTCGACATGGGTGACGTTGGGGTCCTCGAAGCAGCGCAGCACATGGGCGACCGCGTCGACCTCGCGGATATGGGCGAGAAACTTGTTGCCCAGCCCCTCGCCCCGGCTCGCCCCGCGCACCAGCCCCGCGATATCGACGAACTCGATCTGGGTCGGCACGATCTCGGCCGAATGCGCGATCGCCGCCAGCTTGGCGAGCCGCGCATCCGGCACCGGCACGCGCGCCGTGTTGGGCTCGATCGTGCAGAAGGGATAGTTCTCGGCCGCCGCCTGCGCGGTCGAGGTCAGCGCATTGTAAAGCGTGGACTTGCCGACGTTGGGCATACCCACGATGCCGCAGTTGAAACCCATGGCGCGAGGATGTTCCGGATGACGAGGACGGCGCCGGTCGCGGCGGCCGCGCCGGCGCCGGGAGTGAACCATTTGCGCGCGGCCGAGGCAAGACCGAAGCGTTCCCTCGGTGGCCGAAAGCGAAACCGCCCCGGGGCATGGCCCCGAGGTGGTTCGCAACGCGACGCGGCCCGTCGGTCGGACCGGTCGAGTCGTCGGTCAGACGATCGGACGCTGCCCGAAACGGTCGTACACGACGATCAAGGGGCGCACGGGCGCGCTTGGCCTGGGCGCGGCGATCATCGCCTTGTGAAGGCTCGGCTTGGCCGCGACCTTCTTCTTCGCAACCTTCTTCTTCGCAACCGTCTTCTTGGGCGCCGCTTTCTTGGCCGCGGGCTTCTTCGCGATCTTCTTCTTGGCGGCGGGCTTCTTCGCCGCGACCTTGCGCTTGGCGGGCGCCTTGCGCGCGGTGGTCTTCTTCGCCGTGGTCTTCTTGGCCGCGACCTTCTTCCTGGCCACGGTCTTCCTGGCGACGACCTTGCGCTTGGCCGGCGCCTTGCGGGCCGCGACCTTGCGCTTGGTGGTGGTCTTGCGCGCGGTGGTCTTGCGCGTCGTGGTCTTCTTGGCCGCGACCTTCTTCCTGGCCACGGTCTTCCTGGCGACGACCTTGCGCTTGGCCGGCGCCTTGCGAGCCACGACCTTGCGCTTGGTGGTGGTCTTGCGCGCGGTGGTCTTCTTCGCCGTGGTCTTCTTCGCCGTGGTCTTCTTGGCCGCGACCTTCTTCCTGGCCACGGTCTTCCTGGCGACGACCTTGCGCTTGGCCGG
>Ga0114931_10000388_pt1 | contig 52062 bp, 51 predicted proteins | sample 2SBtaG_FD_89579 | JGI IMG/M metagenome (GOLD analysis project Ga0114931, IMG submission 89579) | Deep subsurface microbial communities from Kolumbo volcano to uncover new lineages of life (NeLLi) - 2SBTROV14_V59a metaG | ecosystem: Environmental > Aquatic > Marine > Volcanic | place: Kolumbo... | reverse complement strand
GGGGGACTGGAAACCACCCGGAAACTGCTCCAGATCGACCCGGACTTGAAAATCATCATCGTTACCGTGCATGCCGAGGAGCCCTATCCGAGCAAACTGCTGGAAGCCGGCGCCCTGGGTTACCTCACCAAGTCCTGTGCGGTGAAAGAAATCGTCGAGGCCATCTACGCGGTCAATGAAGGTCAGCGTTATCTGTGTGCCGATGTGGCCAAGCAACTGGCGTTGACCAAACTGATGTGCGGCAATCAGTCGCCCCTGGAAACGCTTTCCCAGCGAGAGATGCAGGTGATGCTGATGGTGACGCAGGGACACAGTATCCAGGATATTTCCGATCGGCTGTGTTTGAGTCCCAAGACCGTGAGCACCTACCGTTACCGTCTGTATGAAAAGCTTCAGGTGGAGAATGATGTCGAATTGACGCATCTCGCCATGCGCCATGGCATGCTCGGGGTCAAGAACGACGAATCCTGATGTCCCGCGCAAGCTTCGAATTCGACCCGGTCTGCCGGCGCTGTCACCGGCTGGACAATTTTCTGCAGGAAGTCCGGGACGCGCATCCTGATTATCATGCGCGTCCGGTGGCGCCGTTCGGTGATCCGCAGGCCCGCCTGCTGATCGTTGGCCTGGCCCCCGGGATGCATGGTGCCAATGCCACTGGCAGGCCGTTTACCGGGGACTATGCCGGCATCCTGTTATACCAGACGCTGTATGCGTTCGGGTTGCCAGTGAAGCCTGCTCGGTAGCCAGGGACGATGGCCTGCGGTTGCGGGATTGCCGGATAACCAATGCCGTCAAATGTCTCCCGCCGCAGAACAAGCCGACGACCGAAGAGATCCGGACCTGTAATGCCTATCTTATCCGGGAACTGGCCGAATTGCCGGCGGGCGGCGTCATCCTGGCGTTGGGCAAGATCGCACACGATGCCGTATTACGCGCCTTCGGGCTAACATTATCGGCGAACCGTTTTGCCCATGGCGCCGAGCATGAGCTGGACAATCAGCTGTTGCTCGATTCCTACCATTGCAGCCGCTATAACACCCAGACAAAGCGCCTCACCGAGGCCATGTTCACCGATGTTTTTGCCCGGGCCCGGGCGTTGCTTCCCGTGTCATGAGTGAGTTTGACGGCAGCACCTTTCAGCAGACCCTGACCAGTAAGCCCGGGGTATACCGAATGCTGGATGTGGAGGGCGGTCTGCTGTACGTCGGCAAGGCCAAGAACCTCAAGCGCCGGGTTTCCAGCTATTTCCGCAAACAGGGTTTGTCGGTCAAAACCCAGGCGTTGATGCTGCAGGTGGCCGATATTCAGGTCACGGTTACGCATACCGAAAGTGAAGCTTTATTGCTGGAAAGCGCGCTGATAAAAGAACACAAGCCGCGTTACAACGTGCTTCTGCGGGATGACAAAAGCTACCCCTACCTTTATGTGTCGACCGATCAGGACTATCCCCGTCTCAGCCTGCATCGGGGTGCACGCAAGGGCAAAGGGCGTTATTTCGGTCCCTATCCGAATGCACATGCCGTGCGCGACAGTCTCAACCTGCTGCAGAAAGTCTTTCGCGTGCGTCAATGTGAAGACAGTTTTTTCCGTAATCGCTCCCGGCCCTGTCTGCAATATCAGATCAAACGCTGCAGTGCGCCCTGCGTCGGCAATATATCGGCCGCTGCCTATGCCCGCGATGTCGACAATACGTTGTTGTTCCTGCAGGGCAAGAACCATGAATTAATCGATGAACTGGCGCGGGGTATGGATGAAGCCAGTGCACGACTGGATTTCGAGCAGGCGGCGGTGTTGCGCGATCAAATTGCCAGTCTGCGCCGGGTACAGGAGCGTCAGTATGTCAGTGGCGAAAAAGGCGATATGGATATCGTGGCGCTGGTGGTCGATGCCGAAGTCGCCTGTATACAGGTATTTTTCGTGCGCGCCGGACGCAACCTCGGTAACAAGGTATTCTTTCCCCGGATTCCGGGGCAGGCTGCCGAAGCAGAAATTCTGGAGGCTTTTCTGAGTCAGTTTTACAGCGGCCATACTGTGCCGGCGGTGATTCTGATCAACCAGCCCGCGTGCATGCTGCAGGGTTTGGCCGAATTGCTGGGCGAGCATGCCGGCCACAAAGTCGACATCCGCCAGCCGCAACGTGGTGAGCGTGCTCGCTGGCTGGATATGGCGGCGCGGAATGCCCGGCATGCGTTGAGCAGCCGGCTGGCCAGCCGTTCCGGCATGGATGAACGCTTCGAGGCTTTGCAGCAGGCCCTGCAACTGGAAGAGATGCCACGGCGCATCGAATGTTTCGATATCAGCCATACCCGGGGTGAGGCGACCGTGGCATCCTGCGTGGTCTTTGATCGCGAGGGGCCGCTGAAAAGTGACTACCGGCGATTCAATATCGAGGATATCACCCCGGGGGATGATTATGCCGCTCTGCAGCAGGCCGTCACGCGGCGTTATACCCGCATCCGGAAAGGCGAAGGCAAACTGCCCGATCTGTTGCTGATCGATGGTGGCAAGGGGCAGTTGAATGCCGTGCTTGAAGCCCTGTAAGAAGTGGGTGTGGTTGATCTGCCCGTGGTCGGGGTAGCCAAGGGACCGAGCCGGAAACCGGGCTGGGAAGTGCTGCACCGGCCCGGTCAGACGCCGGTAGATTTGGCGCCCGAATCGGCCGCCCTGCACCTGATCCAGCAGGTGCGGGATGAGGCACACCGCTTCGCGATCACCGGCCATCGGGCGCGCCGCGCCAGGGCCAGGACCGAATCACCGCTGGAAGCGATTCCCGGCGTCGGCGCCAAGCGTCGCCAGGAATTACTGCGGCAGTTCGGCGGTATCCGGGAGGTGGCGCGGGCCGGGGTCGAGGATCTGGCCAAGGTCAAGGGCATCAGTGCGACTCTGGCGCAACAGATCTACGATGTTTTTCATGGTGGTGATGAGGGCTGATCACCCTCAGGGAACCTCCCCAGGTCCATCTGTCATCCCGGCGCAGGCCGGGATCCAGGTTTTGGTTTTTTATAGATTTATGTCTCCCCGATGATCCTGGATGGATTTAAGGGCGCCGGAATGATATTTGTAGGAGTAACCGGAGTTTCCTTAGAATAAGCCTATTATGTTGTTGAACCTGCCAAATATTCTCACCCTGGCGCGGATTGGGCTGATCCCGGTGTTTGTGCTGGTGTTCTATCTGCCGTTTACCTGGGTGAACTGGGGGACGGCGATAATCTTCAGCCTGGCGGCCATTACCGACTGACTGGACGGCTACCTGGCAAGACGGCTGAATGAAAGCAGCCGATTTGGCGCTTTTCTGGATCCGGTCGCCGACAAGTTGATGGTGGCCGCAGCGCTGGTTATGCTGGTGCAGGCCAACCCGACGCTGTTGTTCACGATTCCGGCGATCATCATTGTCGGGCGGGAGATTGCCATTTCTGCATTGCGGGAATGGATGGCTGAAATCGGCGAGCGGGCGCAGGTTGCCGTAACTTATATCGGTAAGGTCAAGACCACCCTGCAGATGGTCGCGATTATATTATTACTGATAGATCAGCCGGTAAAGGATATCCCTACGCACGACATTGGCCTGTTTGCCCTGTATATCGCCGCCCTGTTGACCCTCTGGTCCATGTTTGTTTACCTGAAGGCCGCGTGGCCCTTGTTTTCCGAGCATCCGCCTGAAAATTAACCGGAAAGGGCAAGCTCTGGGCGCTTGACAGCAGCCGGTAAATGGTTAGAATAGCGCCCCTCTTGCGGGAATAGCTCAGTTGGTAGAGCACAACCTTGCCAAGGTTGGGGTCGCGAGTTCGAATCTCGTTTCCCGCTCCAGAATCAGTCGGGGAAACCCCGGTCGTGGTCGCAACGGCCGGGGTTTTTCGCTTTCAAAGGCGGGCCCCGATATACTGTTCATAATGGCTGGGTGGCAGAGTGGCTATGCAGCGGATTGCAAATCCGTGGACCTCGGTTCGACTCCGGGCCCAGCCTCCAATTTTCTTTCTCCTTGGTAAAAAATACTAGCCATTGGCCCGGGTGGCGAAATTGGTAGACGCAAGGGACTTAAAATCCCTCGGTGGCGACACCGTGCCGGTTCGATTCCGGCCCCGGGCACCACTATAAAAATCAACTACTGCCGGCGACCGGATGGCCTGCGGTAAACCAGGCAGGGCAGTGATGCGCTCATGCATCACCGCCTCGGAACGTTTCAGGTAGGCGGCGATCTCTCTTACAGACTGAAACAACTGAGGCGCCAGCGCCGGGTGGAGGCGATGGAAATCCAGCCCAACAACTGGGGGAAGTCCTTAACCGCGCCTGCCGTCTCGCTGGGCACTGCTCCTTGATTCCCAGCAACCGCAACTACGTGCAGCAGATGCACGTCTACGAAGGCAATATCCGCCGGGTGGGCGTGATAGGGGTAGGGCGATGAGTCGCATGAAATATTCATTGTGGTACGGTTTACTTAAACGCCCAATTAACAAGAAAAATCTGTTAAATCAGACTCAAAATAAACTTTTCAGTTGAGTCTAGTTTGTTATTACGCTAGATTAACAAGAATGACTAGTGTATCACGTAGCAAATTAAACCGCCTGCTCACAGCATGGCCCCAGGGTACCGTGGCGGTGCCGCGCTGGCTGGAGACCCAGGGTGCCTACCAGCAACTGGTGCACGAGTATGAAAAAAGCGGCTGGATACAGCGCGTCGGCCAGGGTGCCTATGTGCGCGTCGGCGGAACGGTTGACTGGGCCGGCGGCCTGCACGCCCTCCAGGAGCAATTGAAGTTACCCATCCATGCCGGGGCCAAAACGGCGCTGCAACTGCAGAGGTATGCCCATTACCTGGCGATGGGGAAGAGTGGGAGCGTAACCCTGTTCGGCAGTTCCGGTACCCAGTTGCCTGCCTGGTTCCGGCAGTATGACTGGGGGGTGGAACTTCGTTATACCACCACCAAGCTGTTTGCCGACGATCCGAAGGCAGGCCTCACCAAAAAAGAACTGGCCACCTACGCCATAACGGTCTCGGCACCCGAGCGCGCCATCATGGAAGTGCTGCACCTCGTGCCCGCGGAAGAATCCTTTGAAGAGGCCGGCCTGCTCATGGAGGGGTTGACTACCCTGCGACCGCGTCTGGTGCAGTTGCTGCTGGAGCAGTGCCGTTCGGTGAAGGTGAAGCGGCTGTTCATGGTTCTTGCGGAAGCCTGCAACCATGCCTGGGTCGGGAAACTGGACCTGTCGAGAGTGGACTTCGGCAAAGGCAAACGCATGATCGTCAAAGGCGGACGGCTGGATGCCAAATACAACATCACGGTTCCTGATACGATTCTGTAAACGAGTGTATACGCCAACCAGCAGGAAAATTTCCAATAACAATCACAAGATGGATAACCTGTAATGCCGCAACTGGAACACATTGAAGCCATCGAAAAACGCCTGTGGACCGCGGCCCACACCCTCCACAATTGAGGTCTGTTTCACGCCGAGCAACCCCGGAGCGTCACCGGAATGCGCGGCACCGTAATCGAAGTTAATATGCTACTATTTTCAAAGATACGGTAAGAATAATTGGAAATTATGTTACTCGAAGAACTACGCGCAAACAGAAAACGCATTGTTGAGCTGGCCAACCGCTATGGCGCCCGTCATTTGCGGGTGTTTGGTTCGGTGGCGCGTGGTGAGGAACGTCCGGACAGTGATATCGATTTTCTGGTGGAACTGCCACGGGGTTATGATCTGTTTGAACAGCGTTTGCCGCTGGCGGAAAAGCTTGAGGAACTGGTGCACCGCAGGGTGGAATTATTGCCAGAACATGAGCTTAACCAGCATATTCGTGAGCGCGTACTGAAAGAAGCCGTAGAATTATGAGCAAACCCTGGCAGCCCTACGCCCAGCATATTCTCGATGCCATCTCGAAAATCGGCCGAATCCAGTCGCGTGGCGATCTGACTCAGGATGAAGTGCTGTACGATGCCGCCCTTCGCAATCTGCAAACACTGTCTGAAGCCACTCAGCTTTTGCCTGATGAATTGAAAGCACGTTACCCCGATATTCCATGGCGTGAAATCAGCGGCTTCCGGAATATCCTTGTGCATAACTACCTTGGCAATATTGACCCGCTAACGGTGAAGACGGTCATCGACAAGCATTTGCCTCAACTCGAAGCGTCGGTTCGCGCCATGCTGGATGAGGCAGGTACGTGAATGCCCTACACCGAAGACTCCCTGGTTCAGCAAACGACAGCCGAATATTTGGAAAAGGCACTCAGTTGGGAATCGATGTACGCCTACAACAATGAAATATTCATAAAGAACCTTCACCCTGGTCCTCTCCCAGAGGGAGAGGGGAAGGTTTGTCTGGGGCGTAGTTCAGACCAGGAGGTCGTGCTGGTGCGGCCGCTGCGGGACAAGCTGGTCGAGTTGAACCCTGGGCTGCCCAATGAGGCCTATGACGAGGCCGTGCGTCAAATCACAGCAACCGTGGCTTCCCAAACCCTGCTGGCAACGAACCGGGAGAAATACGAGCTGATCAAGGATGGAGTGCAGGTCAGGTTCCGCAATGCCGATGGTGAGCGGGTGCGCGAGCGCCTGCGGGTGTTTGATTTTGAGGAACCGGAAAACAACCATTTCCTCTGCGTGCGTGAGCTGTGGGTGCGCGGTGACCTGTACCGCCGGCGCGCGGATATCGTCGGTTTCGTCAATGGCCTGCCGCTGCTGTTCATCGAGTGCAAGAACATCCACAAGGATCTGAAAGCCGCCTTCGAGCAGAACTATTCCGACTATCTCGACACCGTTCCCCACCTGTTCCATCACAATGCCATTGTCATGTTCGGCAATGGCGACAAGGCCAAGATCGGCTCGCTGACCAGCCAGTGGGAGCATTTCCACGAGTGGAAGCGCCTGGCCGAGGACGAGCCCGGCGTGGTGGATATGGAAACCCTGCTCAAGGGGGTGTGCAACAAGCGCAATTTCATGGACCTGCTGGAGAACTTCATTCTGTTCGATGAATCCTCCGGCGAGACCGGCAAGATCGTTGCCCGCAATCACCAGTTCCTGGGGGTGAATCGGGCATCGAGGCCGTGCTCGACCGGGAGAACCGCCAGGGCAAGCTGGTCGCGTTCTGGCATACCCAGGGCGCGGACAAGCGGCTCGACCAGGTGGCGCGGGATTTTGTGCAGCACTATTCCACGGCCTGGGAGTCCGGCAAGGCGATATAACTGATTGATTAGTCATAGAGTTCGACCCCGGCCCCGGGCACCATTCCATCTCCCCGGCGATTAACATTTCCTTAGCGAATCATTTTCAGGCATACCGGCTTCATTCAGCCACCCGCTGAGGCCTCCCATCGGAAAGGACAAAAACCCGTAGCAGGCCATCAAGGATGGCGTCTTCCAGCCGTTAATTTCCCTGTACTTTTTCATCTTGGGATAGGTTTGCCCTGGCTGCCGGAATGATAAACCTTGAATTTCAGGTTTTTCTGCAAACCGGGTTGGTAATTGATAGGGAATGTCCATGAAACCTATGGATTTTACGTCTCCCGGCACAGCCGCCCCATATTCTGCAAGCGCGTGTCCGGTATCGGGCCTCGCATATTAATCAGCTACGGAAACGCATTGGTATGTCCTTCCGACTGAAGACAATTTTCGGTATCGTTATTATTCAAAGTATGATGCTGGTACTGTTCATCTGGCTGGGCCTGAACCTGATGCGCTCTTCCCAGGAGGATGGGCTGATCAGGCAAGCCGCGACTATTGCCACTTTGTACGCCACCGCTACCAAGAACGCCGTTTTGTCCAGCGACCTGGCCTCCCTCAGGAGTTTAACCGCGGAGGTGATGAACAACCCCGGTTTGATTTACGCCCGGATACTGGACCGGGAGGGGCGAGTCATGGCTGAATTGGGTCAGTCCACGGCTCTACAACGGCCATTTCGGTCAGACAGCCATGTGGCGGATGTCATGAAGAGTGACAGGGTGTTCGATGCCAGTGCCGAAATTCTTGAGGGTGATCGCGCCTATGGTCAGGTTCAGATCGGGCTGGATATCAGGGGGATCGAACAGCAACTGGTGTCAGCCCGCTACAAAGCCATCGTTCTGGCCTTGTTGGAGATCGCCGTGGCGGTTTTGTATTCTCTGTTGTTCGGTACCTGGCTGACGCGTCAGCTTCAGGCTCTGGAGCAGGGGGCAAGACACATCAGGGATGGAGAACTGGGTCACCAGATCGAGGTTCGCGGTCATGATGAGCTGGCCCGGACCGCCAAAGCCTTCAATGATATGTCGTGCCAGGTGCAGGCGTTGTACTCCGATGTTCAACACGCTAATGATGAACTGGAAAGACGGGTGCAAGAACGTACATCTGCACTGCACGAGGCGAATACCCGTCTTGTGTCCAGCGAGCAGCGTCTGAGTTCCATGGTTGACACCATGTTGGACAGCCTCATTGTGATTGACGGGCAAGGCCTGATTCAGGAATTCAATCCGGCGGCGGAGCATCTGTTTGGCTATAGCCGTGAAGAGGTTATCGGACGCAATGTCAGTCTACTGATGCCTGAGCCGGAGCGGGGCCAGCATGATACTTATTTACGTCATTACAGGGAGACGGGCCAGGCACAGATCATAGGCACCGGTCGCGAAGTGAGTGGACAACGCAAGGATGGCAGCCTGTTCTCCATGAGTTTGTCGGTCAGCGCAAGCCAAATGGGTGACGAACAGATGTTTACCGGCATCGTTCAGGATATCAGCGAGCGCAAGCAAGCCGAGCAGGCGCTGAAACAAAGTAATCGTTTCATGTCTGCGCTCATCAACAAGCTGCAGGCGGGTACTCTGGTGGAGGACGAAAGCGGTAGGATCTATGCGGTGAACCAGGCTTATTGCAATCTGTTTGACAAAGAAGATATGCCCTTGATGCTGGAGGGAGAATGCTGTGTGCAGGAGTTTGAAGAAAACCAGCATTTGTTTGCCGAGAGTGGATTGCTGCTTGACCAGCGCCAGGCGTGCCTTGCTGGCAAGAAAGTGGTTACCCATCAGGAATTGGTGCTGCGTGATGGCCGTGTCTTCGAGCTGGATTATGTGCCGATCATAGCCGAAGACGAAAAGGGTGAGTTGCACTGCAGCCATTTGTGGAGTTTTTTCAATGTTACCAATCATAAACGTATGCTGGCGCAGCTGGATCAGCAGCGAATAGAAATCGAGCAGATACACCGGTTTGTCGAAAAAACGCTGGATACATTGACCGCCAGCATTTGTGTTCTCGATGAGATCGGTCAAATTATCTATGTCAACGAGGCCTGGAGAACATTTGGTTGCGGCAATGGAATGCACGCCCCGGACAGCGGTATCGGTCACAATTACCTCGAATTTTGCAAAGAAGCGACAGATGGAGCACAGGCCGAGCTTATCAGCGGGTCTTTGTGTGAACTATTGAGAGGTGTCGGTGACGATTTCCATTCGGAGTATGCCTGCCAGGGCGCGAAGGAAAAACGCTGGTTTCTGTTACGTGCCAGTCGTTATCAGATTGCGGAAAGGTCGCGCGTGGTCATTACTCATGACAATGTGACCCGACTGCGCAATGCGGTGGACGAAGCGCAATCCGCCACCCGCGCCAAGAGTCGTTTCCTGGCCACCATGAGTCATGAGATCCGCACACCTTTGAACGGTGTACTGGGGATGCTGCACCTGCTCGTCAGGACTAAGCTGGATTTGCGGCAACGTCGCTTTGTGGACACCGCAACCGGTTCCAGTGAATTACTGCTGACAGTAATCAACGACATTCTGGATTTCTCCAAGCTGGAGGCTGACAGATTGGAGTTGGAAGCGATCCCCTTCGATCCTCTGACGCTGGTGGAGGAAACCGCCGCTCTGATGGCCGGAGATGCCTATAGAAAAGGGCTGGAACTGATCTGTGCTATAAAACCCGGCGTACCCGGAGAAGTCAAGGGTGACCCTACGCGGCTACGTCAAGTTTTGACCAACCTTATCAACAACGCCATCAAATTTACCGAGCGGGGTGATATCGTGGTTTCTGTAACGCCGCTGGAAAGGGAGCGGATTCATTTCAGTGTTCGGGATACCGGAATTGGTATGAATGAGGAACAGCAGGCGCTGTTGTTCAAGGCTTTCAGTCAAGTGGATGGTTCTCACAGTCGCAAGTACGGCGGCACCGGACTGGGACTGGCCATCAGTCAACAACTGGTGACGGCCATGGGTAGTGTGATCCGCGTGCGCAGCAACCCGGGACAAGGCACGGAATTCAGTTTCGATCTGCGGATGTCTCGGCAGGCCGGGCAAAAGGATCCACGCGATGGTCTGCAGATTTCGAACCAACTGGCGGAGCAGCGTATTCTGATTGTAGACGATAATCCTGTCAGCCGTGAGGTCATAATGGATATATTTGTCGGATGGCGGGTGTCGCAGGTAGAGGAAGCCACGGGTGGCGTGGAAGCTTTACAGAAACTCCAGACTGCCGCTGAAAATGGACAACCCTTTGATATCGCCTTGTTAGATATGCAGATGCCCGGTATGACGGGCCTGGAGCTGGCCCGGGCCATACGCCGGGAGCCAGCCTTCGGTGCCATGCACTTGCTGATGCTGAGTTCCGTCGGTCGTGGTGAGTCAGGGTCTGAACGCGATGTCTGGTTGAGTAAACCGCTCCGCCAGTCTGATCTGTATAACAATCTGATGATGCTATTGGGCGAGCAAGCAACGGTATCATTGAAAACAACCGCAGCGATGGAGGATGAAGCTTGCTGGTTCGGCGGCAACCGCGTGTTACTGGTCGAGGATAACCCGGTCAACCAGGAAGTTGCGTATGAGATCCTCACGGCAGCAGGTCTCGAACTGGATATCTGCCATAATGGCGCTGAGGCCGTCGAGGCGGTACAGCAGCAGGATTACGAGCTGGTGTTGATGAATATCCAGATGCCGGTTATGGATGGCTTGGAAGCCACCCGGCGGATTCGTGCTTTGGATGGCCGCTTTGCTGCTTTGCCGATTATCGCCATGACAGCACATGCATTGTCCGGCGACAGTGACAAGAGCCTGGTTGCGGGCATGAACGGCCATGTTACCAAGCCTATTGATCCGGACTTATTATTCAAGACCCTTGCACAATGGATTACACCAAGTGGAAATGCGGCGCCAAAAGAAAGCGACAGTGGTAGAAAAGCCCCGCAAGCAAACGCTTGTGGAACCGGCGCAATCTGGCCCGGGCTGCTCGGAATCGACACCGCCGATGGGTTGGCACGACTTTGTGGTAACCAGGAGGCTTACCGGCGCATTCTGCTGAGTTTTCGCGACAAGCAGGCTGACGTCGCGCAGCGCCTGGAACTCCTGATCCAGGAGGGTGCATGGGAGGAAGCCATGTGTCTTGTACACAGCCTGAAGGGCAGCAGTGGCAATTTGGGTGCCAGGCGTTTATTCAAGGAAGCCGCTATACTGGAGCAGGCCTGCCGTCAAGCCCGACAAATGGAGGCCGAGGCGGGTTTGCTTGCTGTCCGGGAGAGTCTTGGCGAAGTCATTGGCGGTCTGGCGCGGCTGGACGAATTGCCAGCGGAAACGCCCGGGTGTGCCGTAACCGAAGGAGATGGGAACCCCGACGTAATCGCAGCTTTACTCGGTGAAATTCTGCACTCTCTGGATACCGATCTGGGTGAGGCTCAGACTTGTCTGGACCGATTGCGACATCAGGCTGCTGACAGTGATATGGCGGTGGCTGTAGCGGAGCTGGAGGCAGCCGTGAACGGCTTCGATATCGATGCCGCCAAGGCAATCGCCAGGCGCTTGCTGAGGACGTAACAGGGCGGTGAAAATCAATACCATGTATTTTACACTCAGGGAGGAACCAGCATGAGTACTGAAAAAAGACGCATTTTACTGGTGGATGATTCACCGGACGACATCCGTATTCTGATGGAGAATCTGAAAACGGATTATGCGGTGTTGGCCGCCACCAGTGGCGAAAAGGCGCTGGAAACGGCCGTCAGGGAGCCGCGTCCCGATATCATTCTGCTGGATGTAATGATGCCGGGCCTGAGCGGGTATGATACCTGCCGGCGGCTGAAAGAAAACGACCTGACGCGGGATGTCGATGTCATTTTTGTCTCGGCCCATGATACCACCGAGGAAAAACTCGCCGGGTATGATGCCGGTGGCAGCGATTATCTGATCAAGCCGGTACAGCCGGAAGAGTTGCTGAAAAAGGTCAGGCTGGCGATTAACAACAGGGATAAGCGGGCGGAGGCGACCGCAGAAAAAAGCATGGCCATACAGACAGCCATGACGGCGATTTCCAGCGCCGGTGAGCAGGGTGTCGTGCTGGATTTCATGCGCCGAAGTTTCACCACCAACAGTATCGAGGAACTGGCCTCTCTGATCGTCGAGGTTACCGAAAACTTTGGCCTGAAGAACAGTGTACAGATACGCGGCCAACGTCAGCTGGTCAATCTCAGTAGTGGCGGGACCATGCCGCCTCTGGAACAGGAAATTCTATCAAGGATTACGGATATCGGTCGTATCCGGGAAAGGGGGAACAACCTGGTTGCCAATTTCGGCGCTATTTCACAACTCATCAAGAATATGCCTGAGGATGAGGGAAAACGCGGCCGTTTGCGTGACCACATTGCCCTGTTGTTGGAAGGTGCCGAGGCTCGGTTACGGGCGCTGGAGATGAACGAAGAGTTGGCGTATGTCGTGAAGGATACCAATCAGACGTTGGCTGATATCCAGGCCATGCAAAAATCGCAGAAAGAAAAGGCCATGCAGATCATGGATAATGTATTGGAAGATCTGGAAGAGTCGTTTCTCAGTTATGGTCTTACGGAGGATCAGGAAAACCTGCTGCTGAAGGTAGTACAGGATGGCGTGGAGAAATCATTGGATAATTTCGAACAGGGCCTGAAGATCGATAAACAATTGCATAATATCGTTGACCGACTGGCGGACTTTTCAAAAATTTGATAGGGAAAATTTAAGCGTCATTATCATTTCCCTTGGGGCCCTGTCATCAAAATATAGCAATGAAACAGTTCGATGGTATAGTTGACCGTCCAATTCGTCATCCCGGCGCAGGCCGGGATTCAGTGTATTGACTTTTTTCTTACTATGGCTAAATCAAGAACGGCTGCAAAGAAGACGCTTTCGAAGACCGCAAAAAAGCCCAAAATGGCGGAGCAGGCCGACCGGCACCGGCTCTATGAACAGTCGGTACAGGATACCGAGTTCGAATACGAGTTTGTCGATGCCACGTATCGGCGTATCCGCGGTAAAAAGGCGCGTCTGCTGAGAGAAGATTTTTGTGGTACGGCGCAGATGTGTTGCCAGTGGGTCAAAGGGCGCAAATCCAACCGGGCCATCGGGGTGGACCTGGACGAGGAAGTGCTGGGCTGGGGGCGTAAGCACAATCTTGGCCGGTTATCGGCGGCCGAGCAAAAACGCGTGACTCTGATAAAGGATAATGTCCTCACCGTTGAAACCGAGGCGCCGGATATTGTGGTGGCCATGAATTTCAGTTACCAGTTGTTCATGACCCGTGACCTACTGAGGCAGTATTTTTCCCGGGTGCATGAAGCTTTGGCGGAAGATGGTGTATTCATTATCGATGTGTTCGGCGGGTACGAGGCTTTTCAGGAAATGCAGGAAAAGACCAAACACGACGGTTTTACCTATGTTTGGGATCAACATCGCTATGACCCGATTACCGGACAGATGACCTGCTATATCCATTTTCATTTTCCGGACAAGTCTAAACTCAAGCGGGCTTTCGAATATCACTGGCGGCTCTGGACCTTGCCGGAATTGCAGGAAATTATGGCCGAGGCGGGTTTCAGCCATGTGACCGTTTACTGGCAGGGAACAGACGAAGAGACCGGAGAGGGCGACGGAAACTTCCAGCCGGCCGAGCACGGAGACGCCGATCCGGGATGGATTGCTTTCATTTCAGCTGAAATGTAATTGATAATAAAGATTATTTAATTTTTTATTTACCGTACAGTAAAATTTATCAAAGTATAAATATCCTTTCGCGCTGTACCGGTTTCGACGTGCTATGATCCTGCCCATTTCACGATCAACAGAAATCGAAAACAGCCATAGCGACAGCGCCAAGGAGCGAGTTATGATCAAACCCATTGGTTCCGACGAACTGAAACCCCTTTTTGTCTATGATTCAGGCGAACACGACCGTCTGACTCACGAAGCGCAAGACCTGCCTTCCATCTTGATCAGTTCGGCCGCCGCGGGCAATGCCGTCATGATGGGGGGTGGTTATTTCACGCCGCTGACCGGCTACATGAATCTGGCCGATGCCATCAGCTGTGCAGAGACCATGAAAACCACCGATGGCCGTTTTTTCCCGGTGCCGATCCTGAATCTGGTGCAGGATGCCTCCTCCATCAAGGATGCCAAGCGCATCGCCCTGCGTGATCCCAATGTCGAAGGTCAGCCGGTGATCGCCATTCAGGAGGTCGAGGCCATCGAAGAAGTCTCGTACGATGACATGAAGCTGATGACCGAGAAGGTTTACCGCACCCTGGATCCGGAACATCCGGGCGTGGCCGCGTTCAATGCTCAGGGGCGTTTTGCGATTTCCGGTCCTATTCAAGTGCTGAGTTTCAGTTACTTCCAGACCGATTTCCCGGATACTTTCCGTACCGCCGTCGAGATCCGCAACGAAATCGCCGAACGCGGCTGGAATAAGGTCGTCGCCTTCCAGACCCGTAACCCGATGCATCTGGCCCACGAAGAACTATGCCATATGGCCATGGAACGCCTGGGTTGTGACGGTCTGGTGATCCACATGCTGCTGGGTAAGCTGAAGCCCGGAGACATCCCGGCCCCGGTGCGTGATGCGGCGATCCGCAAGATGGTTGAGCTGTATTTCCCGCCCAACAGCGCCATGGTCACCGGTTACGGTTTCGACATGCTCTACGCAGGCCCGCGCGAAGCGGTGCTGCATGCCTATTTTCGCCAGAACATGGGCGCCACTCATTTCATTATCGGTCGTGATCATGCCGGTGTGGGTGATTACTACGGTGCTTTCGATGCGCAGACCATTTTCGACGACGAGGTGCCGGAAGGTGCCATGGACATCGAGATTTTCAAGGCTGACCATACCGCTTGGTCCAAGAAATTGAGCAAGGTGGTGATGATGCGCGAAGCCCCGGATCACGAAAAAGAGGACTTTGTCCTGCTGTCCGGTACTAAGGTGCGTGAGATGCTGGGCCAAGGGATTGCTCCGCCCAAGGAATTCTCCCGTCCCGAGGTTGCCCAAATTCTGATCGATTACTACCAGAGCCAGCAAAAAGCCAGTTAGCATCTGGCAGGTTGTTCCTGAATCAAAATCGCCACCGTAAAGGTGGCGATTTTGTATGCGAGATTTTCGTTTCCCCTTGTGAAAAAAGCCGCGCTGGGAACGGCCGCTAGGGTTTTGCGGTGATTTGGAGTTGAACCTTTTCCGATGTTTATTGATCTTACTCAAGGAAATACCGATGGTGTGTGACTCAAAATCGGGTTACACTTTGAGCAGTTAAGTTCGGAAATATCGCATGCTGCAAAATTTCAGACAAATGAATCCTGTAATTGCCGGGCTGATGCTGCCGGTGTTGCTGTTTGTCTGGTTGTTGTCGTCTTGCAACCTCTGTGTCGCCGACACGGTTTCTCAGACAGGCAGTGCGCATGAGCACTGCCTCCAGCAGAGTATGGCCAACCAGGCGTTGGCTGACTGCTGTGATCACCTGGACACATCCTGTCCGCTGTGCAAGGCGGATACCGTGGCCAAGCCACTGTCGGCTAACCCCGATGCGGGGGCTGTGTCAGTCATCAAGCTGCCGGTCATACTGTCTGATTTACCTCTTATGCCGTTACCGTCTGCCACAGTTGAAGCTGATGCCACGGTTTTTTCCGTTATTCCCCCTCCGACGCCCTCACCACTCTATATCCGTCACTGCCGTTATCTGATCTAGACTGTTTCTGTCACGTATCTTTAGCGATCCGTTTTCCTGATGACAGGAGCAGAGCATGTTTATTCAACGCCGGACATCTGTGTTTGCCCTGATAGTGATTTTCTACCATGGATGGCCGCCCTCAACGGGCGCGGCCGAAGTGCTGGATCTGGCCAGCGCCGAACGGCTGGCCATAGAGCAGGACCGTAATTCGGCGGCCCTGCGGGCCGAGGCGGCAGCCCTGGAGAACCGGGCGGTGGCCGATGGCCAGTTACCGGACCCCAGACTGAAACTCGGGGCCATGAACCTGCCCACCGATACTTTCGATAGAGCACAAGAGGCCATGACGCAGATGCAGGTCGGCGTTCAGCAGGCATTTCCTCCCGGTCGAACCCTGGCCGAAAAACAGCAACGCAGCACCGCCTTGGCCCGCGCCAGCCAGACCCAGGCCGAGGCCCAGACACTGGCCGTCATTCGTGACACCCGGCTGGCCTTCCTGGAACTGCATTATCAGTTGCACGCCGAGCAGGTGGTGGATGAAAGCCGGCGCCTGTTCGAACAGCTGGTCAAGGTCACCGAATCGCATTACGCCGCCGGCCGAAAAAACCAGCAGGACGTATTGCGTGCCGGTGTGGAGCTGGCCTTGCTGGACGACCGTGCCACCCGCATCCAGACCGCCGAGGACAAGGCACGCGCCACTTTGGCCAAGCTGCTCGGCGAACGGGCGGTAACCAGACCGCTGGCTGATGTCTTTCCCAGTTTACCCGGGCTTCCGGCTTATGCCGAGCTTGAGCAGGCCATCAAGAATCACCCCCTGATCGAGGCGGACAACCAGCGGGTGGCCGCCGGCCAGTCGGCGGTGGAAATCGCCCGCCAGCGGTATAAACCCGGCTGGATGCTGGATCTCACCTATGGCGACCGGACGGGGAACAATCCCAACGGTTCGACGCGCAGCGATTTTCTTTCCGCCATGGTGTCGCTGGATATTCCGCTGTTCACCAAAAACCGTCAGGACAAGGTGTTGGCCGCCGAGCAGAAAAAACTCAGCGCTGTTCAGTTGAGGCGGGAAGACCGCTATCTGGAATTGAAACGCAAGCTGGAAGCGGATTATGCCGAGTGGCGGCAACTGGCTGAACGCGTGCAATTGTACCACGACAGTGTGGTGCCCCAGGCCGAGCAGAATGCGGAATCTTCATTGAGCGCCTATCAAAGCGGGGTGTCCGATTTCACCGGTTTGATGCGCGCCCGGTTGACCGAGCTGGACAGCCGCCTGACCGCCCTACGACTTGAAACCGATCATGCCAGTGCCCAGGCGCGCCTGTTGTATCTGGCGGGAGAACAACCATGAACAGCAAAGGTATTGTCATTACACTGATCCTGGCGTTGGCCGGATTCGGCGCGGGCTATTATTTACCTCGGGTCCAGCCGGAATCCGCCACCAATGATACGACCGTGGCCGGGAATTAATCGGCCGATACCGGGTCCTCGGAGCCGGAAATTCTCTATTGGGTGGCGCCGATGGATCCGACCTTTCGCAGTGACCGACCGGGCAAGTCCCCGATGGGCATGGATCTGGTGCCGGTCTATGCCGATGCCGCCGGTGATCAGGTGGTCATCGACCCAGCGGTGGTGCAGAACCTGGGTGTGCGCACGGCAAAAGTGGAACGCGGCAAGCTGTGGCGGCGCATCGATACCGTGGGCTATGTCGGCTTTGATGAACGCAAGGTCAGTCATCTGCATCTGCGCACCGATGGCTGGATCGACAAGCTCAACGTCAAATCCGACGGCGAGCGGGTCAGCAAGGGCGACGTGCTGATGGAAGTCTATTCCCGGGAACTGGTCAGCGCCCAGGAAGAATATATCCAGGCCTTGCAGGCCGGGAGCCAAAACCTTCAGCGCGCTTCGAAAGAGCGCCTGCAGGCGCTGGGTATGAGCGACGAACAGATCCGACAGGTGGCCAAAACCCGCAAGGCTTCCCAGCTGGTGCGTATCCATGCCCGCCAGTCGGGCATCGTCGACAACCTGATGGTGCGCGAGGGCATGTACGTCAAGCCGGACAAAGAAGTGCTGGCGCTGGCCGATCTGTCCAGTATCTGGCTGCTGGTGGATGTGTTCGAACGCCAGACCGCCTGGGTCAAGCCGGGGATGCCGGCCGAGGTCGAGCTGCCCTATCTGCCGGGTAAAGTCTGGGAAGTGAAGGTGGAGTTCGTCTACCCGGATATCGACCCCAAGACCCGCACCCTGCAGGTGCGGTTGCGTTTCGATAATCCGGATGAGAGTCTGAAGCCGGATATGTATGCCAAGGTGCGCATCTATGCCGGTCCCAAGGATGATGTTCTCAGCATTCCGCGTGAAGCGCTGATCCGTACCGGCAGTTCCACCCGCGTCATCCTGGCCAAAGGGGATGGTCATTTCGATGCCCGGGAAGTGGTGGCCGGGATTGAATCCGGCGACTGGGTGGAAATCCAACAGGGGCTGCAGAAAGGGGACGAAGTCGTCACCTCCGGCCAGTTCCTGATCGACTCCGAAGCCAGTCTCAAGGCCAGTTTCTCCCGCATGGGCAGTGAGTGAGGCCGCCAGGAGCCTCGGAATACACGGAACAAATATGAGCCACGGAATACACGGAAATCCCGGAATCAATAATCATTGGGTCCGTGGCTTCCGCGCTTTTCGTGGCGCATTAACCGATAAAAGGGGTATTGCATGATTGCCAATATCATCCGCTGGTCGGTGCAGAACCGTTTTCTGGTGCTGCTGCTGACCCTGATTCTCACCGGCTGGGGTATCTATGCCGTCAAATCCACCCCGCTGGACGCCATTCCGGATCTGTCCGATGTGCAGGTCATCATCAAGACTTCCTATCCCGGCCAGGCGCCGCAGGTGGTGGAAGACCAGGTGACCTATCCCCTGACCACCACCATGTTGTCGGTGCCCAAGGCTACGGTGGTGCGCGGTTATTCGTTCTTCGGCGATTCGTATGTGTACATCCTGTTCGAGGATGGCACGGATCTGTATTGGGCGCGTTCGCGGGTGCTGGAATACCTGAGCCAGGTGCAAAGCCGCCTGCCGGCCAATGCCAGTCCAACGCTGGGGCCGGATGCAACCGGCGTGGGCTGGGTTTTCGAATATGCGCTGGTGGACCGCACCAATCAGCACGATATTTCCCAGTTGCGCAGTCTGCAGGACTGGTTTCTGAAGTTCGAATTGCAGACCGTGCCCGGTGTGTCCGAAGTAGCCACCATTGGCGGCATGGTCAAGCAATACCAGGTCGTCGTGGATCCGGACCGCATGCGTGCCTATAACCTGCCGCTGGCCAAGGTGAAACAGGCCATTCAGAACGCCAACCAGGAAGTCGGCGGCTCGGTGATCGAAATGGCCGAGGCCGAATATATGGTGCGCGCCACTGGTTATATCGAGAATGTCGAGGATATCCGCAATATCCTGCTTGGCGCCAATGCCAATGGCACGCCGATCCTGTTGCAGGATGTGGCCGAGGTACGGCTGGGACCACAGATGCGCCGCGGCATCGCCGAGCTGGACGGCGAGGGCGAAGTGGTCGGTGGTGTGGTCATCATGCGCTGGGGCGAGAATGCCCTGACCACCATCGAAGGGGTCAAGGACAAGCTGAAGGAATTGCAACGCAGCCTGCCGGAGGGCGTGGAAATTGTCACCACCTATGACCGCTCGGGCCTGATCGAGCGCGCCGTGGAAACCCTCAAAGGCAAGCTGGTCGAGGAATTCATCGTCGTGCTGGTGGTGTGCGCGGTATTCCTGTTTCACATCCGTTCCGCGCTGGTGGTGCTGTTCAGCCTGCCGGTCGGTATCCTGGCGGCGTTCATCATTATGCATGCCCAGGGCATCAATGCCAACATCATGTCTCTGGGTGGTATCGCCATCGCCATCGGCGCCATGGTCGATGCCGCCATCGTCATGATCGAGAACGTGCACAAGCACATGGAACACGAACAGGTCACGGACGAGAACCGCTGGGAGCTCATCGCCCGGGCGGCCACCGAGGTCGGGCCGGCGCTGTTCTTCTCGCTGCTGATCATCACCCTGAGTTTCCTGCCGGTGTTCACCCTGGAAGCGCAGGAAGGGCGCCTGTTTTCGCCACTGGCCTTCACCAAGACCTACGCCATGGCCGGCGCCGCCGGCCTGTCCATTACCCTGGTGCCGGTGCTGATGGGCTATTTCATTCGCGGCCGCATCGTCGCCGAGGACAAGAACCCGGTCAATCGCCTGTTGATTGCACTGTACCGGCCGTTGATTAACTGGGTGCTGAAAATGCCCAAAACCGTGGTGCTGCTGTCCATGCTGGCAGCGGCTTCCATGGTCTGGCCCGTGGCCGGCTGGTGACCCCTGCAGGGAAAACTGGGTTCCGAGTTCATGCCGGATCTCGATGAGGGGGATCTGCTGTACATGCCCAGCGCGTTTCCCGCGGTGTCCATTGGCAAGGCGCAGGAGGTGCTGCAGCAGACCAACAAGCTGATCATGACCGTGCCGGAAGTAGAAAGAACCTTCGGCAAGATCGGCCGCGCCGAATCCGCAACCGATCCGGAGCCTCTGACCATGGTGGAAACCACCATCCAGCTCAAGCCGCATGACCAATGGCGCCCCGGCATGACCATGGACAAGCTGCGCCAGGAACTGGATCGTATCGTGCAGGTGCCGGGCATGACCAATGCCTGGGTGATGCCGATCAAAAACCGTATCGATATGCTGGCCACCGGTATCAAGACTCCGGTGGGTATCAAGGTGGCGGGCCCCGACCTGGAGATCATTCAGTCGGTGGGCAAGCAGATCGAAAAAATCCTGCAGCCAGTGCCGGGAACGGCCAGTGTGTTCTCCGAGCGCGTGGCCGGTGGCCGCTACGTCATGGTCGAGATCGACCGGCTGGCCGCGTCGCGCTTCAATCTCAATATCCGGGATGTGCAGGAGATCGTGCGCACCGCGGTGGGCGGCATGAACGTGACCGAAAGTATCGAGGGGCTGGAACGCTACCCGGTCAATCTGCGGTATCCGCGTTAAGTTCGGGATTCGCTCACCCGTCTGCGGGAATTGCCGATCGTGACGCCGGCCGGGGAGAATATCGCCCTGGATGACGTGGCCGATATCGAGATCCAGGACGGCCCGGGCATGATCAAGAGCGAGAATGCCCGGCTCAATGGCTGGATCTATGTCGATATCGCCGGCCGGGATATCGGTTCCTATGTCAGCGAGGCCAAGCAGGTGGTGGCCGAGCAGATCGAGCTGCCGGCCGGTTATTCCCTGAACTGGTCGGGCCAGTATGAATACATGGAGCGCGCCAAACAGCGTCTGGCACTGGTGATCCCGGTGACCCTGGCCATCATCGTGTTGCTGCTGTACCTGAACTTCCGCCGTCTGACCGAGGTGCTGATCATCATGGGCACTCTGCCGCTGGCGCTGGTTGGCGGCCTGTGGCTGCTGTATTGGCTGGGTTACGACATGTCCGTGGCGGTTGGTGTCGGCTTTATTGCCCTGGCCGGGGTGTCGGTCGAGATCGGCGTGGTGATGCTGGTCTATCTCAATCAGGCCTACCGGCGTCATTACGAAAAAGCGCTGGAGGAGGGCCGGCGTGTCGACCGCCAGGAACTGCGTCAGGCCATTATCGAGGGTGCTTTATTGCGTGTGCGCCCCATCATGATGACCGTGGCCGCCATCATCGCCGGCCTGCTGCCCATCATGCTTGGCGGTGGCACCGGTTCAGAAGTCATGCGCCGCATCGCGGCTCCCATGGTCGGTGGCATGGTCAGCGCCACCATTCTTACCCTGCTGGTGATCCCGGCCGCGTTTCATATCTGGCGCAGCCGGCAATAACCCTGTGCCGAATCTGGAGTTTTATGGCGATAGGATCACATTTTATTGACCAGGGTCAATGCTTTTAGTGGCATGTAAAGTCATTATGATCACCAGTGTTGGTTTTGACAGTTAAACGGTGATTCAGGTATGAAGAGCTACCGCACAGTTTCAGGTCGATACGGCTTCCGCCTGTTTGTGTTGTGGTTGGGTTTGGCTCTGAATATCTTACCGCTTGTTTCTTACGCCACATCCAGCATGGCAATGCGAATGGATACTGCGCCAGGCAGCATGATGATTGCCGAAATGCCCTGCCATCATGATCAACAGACGCTGGCCGCTGATGCTGAGAATGCTTCCAAATCGCCTTGCTGTGGAGACGGTTGCTGCTGCTGCAATCACCAGGACGGTTCATACTGCAAAACCTCCTGCGGCAATATTCATCTGAGTGCCATCCTGACTGTTTTCTTTAGCGGCGATTTCAATGCGCGTAAGAGTTGGGAATCGGCTGTACTGCTGAGGCCGGCGGAATTTCCGACGACTCCTCCTTACTTTCCTCCCCGACAGTAATTTCTCCCCGGTCCCTACGGACCGTATGCCTGGTCGTCAGTGATTCAGGTGTCGTGGGCCCGTGAGGGTCCGCCATCAAGCATCGATCTTTTAGTATTCATTCTACAAATTTACCTATCGAAGGTAACAGACATGAAAACCCTTATACCCAAAAACCGTCTGCTCGCAGTCGCCATGGCTTTGGCCTTGCCGATGACCGCCAGTGCCGGAAATCAGGCTGATGATCTGAAACGTCAGGTCGAGGCGCTGCAGAAACAACTGCAGGCCATTCAGGCACAACTGGATGAGCAACAGAAACAAACCGAGGCCGTCAAGACCGAGGTCAAGGATGTCGCCAAGGCAAGCACCGAATGGAAGGACGCCACTTCGGTCGTGCATCTGGCCGGCTATGGTTCCGTCGGCTATACCGATAATGAGAACACGGATGGGCGCTTCAGTCAGGTGCAGTTTGCGCCTATCTTTCATTACCAGTACAAGGATCTGATGATGCTGGAGTCAGAACTTGAAATCAGCAATAACCCCGATGGTGAAACCACGACCGATATGGAGTACCTCAGCCTGGATCTGATTCTCAATGACTATGCCGCATTGGTGGGTGGTAAATTCCTGAGTCCGGTCGGCCAATTTCGACAGAATCTTCACCCCAGCTGGATCAACAAGCTGCCTTCGGCGCCACCGGGATTTGGTCATGACGGCGCCGCGCCGGTGTCTGATACCGGTCTGCAGATGCGGGGTGGTTTCCCCCTGAGCAGCATGCGGGCGAACTACGCGTTCTACGTCAGCAATGGCCCGGAATTACAGGCCGTGGATGAGAATGGAGACAATCTGGCCGACGACATCGAAAGCATTCTTGCCGAAGGACGTACGCGGGACATCGATGGAGAAAAAGTCTGGGGCGGGCGCTTTGGTCTGCTGCCCATGGATGGACTTGAAATAGGCGTATCATTCGCCACCGGTAAAGCGTTGGTAACAAAAGTTGTTGATGAAGGTGAGAATGATGTGACCAGTAGTATCACCAATATCGGTTCGGAAAAAAATCGTGATTATGATGTATTCGATATGGATTTCCATTGGCAAGTCATTGGTATGGATTTCCGGGGGGAATATGTGAAATCCAAGGTGGGCAGTTCCTCTGGCAGTGCGCTCTCTGCTGCAGAATGGAAAACCTGGTATGCCCAGGCCTCGCACGTATTTTCACCCACCAACTTTGAAGGCGTACTGCGTTATACCGACTTCAACCCGCCAGGTGTCACTAAAGATCAGAAGCAATGGGCGATTGGTCTGAATTATCTGTTCGCGCCGAATGTCATCGCCAAAATCGCCTATGAAGCCAATGACGGGCAGACGGGCAGCACGGCGGATGATGACAGTGTACTGCTACAGATGGCCTACGGATTCTAAGGAGATTGACCATGAAAAACACATTTACATCATCAATGGCCGTACTGATCCTGGGATTGGCTACAGTGAGCACAGCGGGAGCCGCTGAAACCAATCAGACCGGCGATTTCAGCCGTGGCGCTCAGGCCTGGGTGGCCAACTGTACCCGTTGCCACAATGCCCGTGATCCCAAGGAATTCCGGGATGATCTGTGGAAGCCCATTGTCACTCATATGAGAATCCGGGCGGGCCTGACCGGTCAGGAAGCCAGGGATATCCTCACTTTTTTGACCGAAAGTAACTAAACTGAGCATTCGGAACCGGCGTCGGGAAAGTACGGCGCCGGGCCTCCCGAAGCAAAGGCGGACGGGGACTTCATGGAGATGATGATATGCACGACAGTATGAACGGCTGGAGTATGTGGGGTTTTGGGCACGGCCTGGGATGGCTGGTCTGGATAGTACTGATCATCCTGATACTGGTCCTGATTTTCAGAAGCGGTTCCAAGTAACGGAGGCGATGTTATATGTCATATGCAAAAGTCACAGCCATTGTCAGAGCCAGGCTCCTGACCAGAATCGAGGAACGGATGATTGCCGAGGGGGCGCCGGGCATGAGTGTCACCGAGGTGCGCGGCTGCGGTGAGCTGAAGGATTTTTATAACAAAGACTGGATGGTGAATCATGCGCGGATCGAGATTTTCACCAGCCGGGCGCATGCGGAAAAACTGGCGGAAGCGATTATGGAAGTGGCCAGTACCGGGGAACTGGGTGACGGCGTGGTTGCCATCTTGCCGGTACAGAAGTTGTTTCGCATCCGTTCCCGGGAAGCGATTGATCCCAACGATATTCCTGGTTGCTGAACTTAAGGCCCGTAATTTTCCTGCTGGAAACGAACAAGGAGAAACAGTATGGCGACTGATCCGGTTTGTGGAATGCAAGTTGAACCCGATACCCCGTACCGGGTAGATTTCCAGCAACATGAATACCTGTTCTGTAGTGAGCATTGCCTGCACAAGTTTGCAGCCAATTCTGCCGGCTATATTGCAGATTCGCAAGAAGGCCGGGCGGAACAAGCGGCCGCGCATCCCCATGTGGATATTCCGGAACTTGCTTGTGACGGAGAAGCCTGCGGTCTCGACACGGATGTGATCTATACCTGCCCGATGCACCCGGAGATCGAGCAACATGGCCCGGGCACCTGTCCCAAATGCGGCATGGCGCTGGAGCCCAAGAGTCTGCCGCCGGTCAGAAGCAAAACCGAATACACCTGTCCCATGCATCCAGAAATCGTGCAGGATCACCCGGGCACCTGTCCCAAATGCGGCATGGCGCTGGAGCCCCGGACCGTAGCGGCGAAAGAAGATGATTCTGAATTGAAAGATATGACCCGGCGTTTCTGGGTCAGTTCGGTGCTGGCTTTGCCGGTGTTATTCAGTGCCATGGGATCCGAGTTCTGGCCGGATACTTTCAACAGCCTGGTCGATCCGAAACTGCGTCAATGGCTGGAATTCATTCTTGCCTCGCCGGTAGTGTTGTGGGGGGGCTGGCCCTTGCTGGTGCGGGGGGTACAGTCGGTCAAAACCTGGAATCTGAATATGTTTACCCTGATCGGCCTGGGTGTGAGTGTGGCCTGGGTCTACAGCGTGGTGGCTTTATTGTTACCCGGCATATTCCCCGAAACCTTGCACACTGACTCTGGGGTGGTGCCGGTGTATTTCGAGGCGGCGGGGGTGATTACCGCATTGGTGTTACTCGGTCAGGTATTGGAATTGCGCGCTCGCAGCCAGACCAATGCCGCCATCAAACTGTTACTGGGGTTGGCGCCGAAAACCGCGCGCATTGTCCGTGACGACGGCAGTTAAGAAGACATTCCTTTGGAACTGGTTCAGGTCGATGATCGGCTGCGCGTCCGCCCGGGCGAGAAAGTTCCGGTTGATGGTGAAGTCCTGGAAGGTGACAGCCGGGTCGATGAATCCATGGTGACAGGCGAGCCGGTACCGGTTCACAAGACAGCGGGCGATCACCTGATCGGTGCTACGGTTAATGGTACCGGCAGTCTGTTGATGAAGGCGGAAAAGGTCGGCGCCGATACGTTGTTGTCGCAGATTGTGCAGATGGTGGCTGAGGCGCAGCGTTCCCGGGCACCGATCCAGAAACTGGCCGATACCGTATCCGGTTATTTCGTACCCGCCGTGGTACTCATCGCCATGGTTACTTTCATCATCTGGTGGTTGTGGGGACCCGAGCCACGGCTGGCTTATGCTATGATTAACGCCGTGGCGGTACTGATTATCGCCTGTCCCTGTGCGCTGGGGCTGGCGACACCGGTATCCATCATGGTCGGTACCGGACGCGGCGCGACCATGGGCGTGCTGTTCAAAAATGCCGAAGCGCTGGAGGTGATGCGCAAGGTGGATATGCTGGTGGTGGATAAGACCGGCACCCTGACCGAGGGCCACCCGGAACTGGTCAGTGTCGTACCCGCGGCCGGTTTCGAGGAGAACGTTATCGTGCGTCTGGCGGCCAGCCTGGAACGTTCCAGTGAGCACCCGTTGGCGGCAGCCATTGTTCGTGGTGCCGAAACGCGGGGACTTGACCTGGCCGCGGCCGAGAATTTCCAGTCCGTGACCGGCAAGGGCGTAACCGGACGGGTGGATGGACACGACATTGCACTCGGCAATATCAAGCTGCTGGAGGAAGCTGGTATCGATGCCCGCGACCTGGCTCGGCAGGCCGATGTCGGCCGGGCAGAAGGACAGACAGTAATGTTCCTGGCGATCGACGGCCAGGCGGCCGGGCTGATCGGCGTTGCCGACCCGGTCAAACAGAGCACTCCGGAAGCCATCCGTCTGCTGCATGAAGAGGGGATCGAGATCGTCATGCTGACCGGAGATAACGAGAAAACGGCGGAAGCGGTGGCCGGCCGGCTTGGTATCGACCGGGTGCAGGCCGAAGTCATGCCGGATCAGAAAGCCGAGGTGGTGAAACAGTTGCAGGCCGAGGGCCGGATCGTGGCCATGGCCGGTGATGGTATCAATGACGCGCCGGCATTGGCCCAGGCACAGGTCGGCATCGCCATGGGTACCGGAACGGATGTCGCCATGGAAAGCGCCGGCGTCACCCTGGTCAAGGGTGATCTGCTGGGGATCGCCCGGGCTCGCAGACTGAGTCGGGCGGTGATGAAAAATATCAAGCAGAACCTGTTTTTTGCCTTTGTCTACAATTCGTCCGGCGTACCTGTTGCCGCCGGGGTGTTGTATCCGGTCTTCGGCGTTTTGTTGTCACCGATGATTGCGGCGGCCGCGATGAGCTTCAGTTCGGTGTCGGTTATCACCAATGCCCTGCGACTCAAGCGGGTTGAAATATAACCGGATGGGATGTTGTGTTGCGTGTTATACCTGGATGATCCCCCAAGGGGAAAGGAGACTATGATGAAAAAGTTGGCTATATTATCACTCGTTATCACTATGACGGCTCCGGTAGCTTTCAGCTATGCGGAAAATACTCACCAAAGCGCACAGGATTCCGCTGGTATGGGAATGGCGGCCGGCGACAGCGGCATGATGATGAACAAGATGCAGGAACAGATGAAAAGTATGATGCAGAATATGAAAGAAATCCACCAGGCCAAAAACATGGATGAAAAAAATAAACTGATGCATGAACACATGCAAAACATGCATGAAGGTATGATGATGATGCGTTCCATGGGCGGCGGCATGATGATGAACACCATGGGCGATGCTCAGGGAATGCAACACAGCAAAGATATGATGAATAGTGGTAACGGCATGATGGATAAGCGCCACCGGATGATGGAACAACGAATGGACATGATGCAGATGATGATGGAGCAGATGGCGGAACATATGGCCGAATTGCAACGCGACAGAACACTCCCCATTCATGACCACCTGAAATCCATGAAATAGACTTATGGGATTTTTTGGTAGAGAATAAGCAAAAAACAAAAACCCAGATTTAGTACCGGCAGGCCTTTATTTGCAAGGAGATAAATATGGGGATTTTGAATAAACATTCTGACTTTGAGCACGGTTTTGGTCGACCTGATGAGGCATCTGCCGCTGGAGAAACCGGCTTTGAAATCGTATCGACTCTGCTGGACGGTTACCAGGGAAGGGTGGCCGTCCGGCTGTGGGATGGCCGCACCCACAATGACCAGCCGGATACCACCTGCACTCTCCAATTCATGCATCCCGGAATTCTCCGCGATCTCGTTCTCAAACGGGATCTGGTGCGACTCGGAGAGGCTTATCTCAGCGGGGGGCAGAAAGTCGAGGGTAATATGGAGTCGCTGTTCGAGTTGGGGCCCTGGCTGCAACGGCTGCGCTTATCCGCATCGTCAAAATTACGTCTGTTATATCTGGCTTTGCGGCTTCCTTCAGGGCTGGATCGGGATGCCGCTCTGGAACGTCGGGCCGGCAGCACGGCTATCAAACGGAATAGCCAGAAAAGTATTGCCCATCATTATGATGTCAGTAATGATTTTTACCGCTTATGGCTCGATCCCCAGATGATTTATTCATGTGCCTATTTCCGGGACGAGCGGCAGTCCTTGAGCGAGGCGCAGTGCGATAAGCTGGATCATATCTGCCGCAAGCTGCGTCTGCAGCCCGGCCAGACTTTATTGGATATCGGTTGCGGCTGGGGTGCCCTGGTTATCTGGGCGGCAAAAAACTATGGCGTGCAGAGTCATGGCATCACCCTCAGCAAGCAGCAATTTCAGTACGCCCAACGACGCATCACGGCTGAAGGGCTGACTGATCGCGTGGTGGTGGAGTTGCGTGATTACCGGGATCTGTACGATGAATCCCGATATGACCGCATTGTCAGTGTTGGCATGTTCGAGCACGTCGGCATCAGAAACTTTCCGCGCTACTTCGGTAAGGTCAAGCATCTGCTTAAACCGGGAGGGCTGTTTCTCAATCACGGCATCACCAACGATAGTGGTTGGAACGATACCAGCCTGCAACAGTTCGTGAATAAATATGTCTTTCCAGATGGAGAACTGACGCGGATCAGCGAAGTCAACCAGGCGATGGAGCAAAGTGGATTCGAGTTGCTCGATGTGGAAAGTTTACGCCGGCATTACGCCTACACACTCAGACAGTGGGTAAGATCACTGGAAGCTCATCGTGAGGAAGCGGTTACCTTATCGTCGGATGCGACTTACCGCTTATGGCGCCTTTACATGGCGGGATCGGCCTATTATTTCGATGAGGGCAGTGTCAATGTGTATCAGGTCCTGGCCGGACACACCGGGCAGGCTTTGTCGGTTCCTTTGCGGCGGGATGATCTGTATTCTTGAATTATGTGCTTTTCGCTTCCCAATACTGCACGGGACATAATTTAACATAATATAGATTATACGCATAATTAGTATGCACCTTCCATGGCGGAAATCACGTCACCCAAGGAGCCGGCCTTATCGCCGACCCGGGTTAATAACATCCACACTGAACTCATTTCAGCCCCCTGTGACGGTGAACAGACGATCTGTTGTCAGGTTGCAGGCTACTGATGACTGGACAATGTTGTTTGTCCGCATTGCTTCGGCATTCTGTCAGGATAACGGTCAGCGCCTGTTCCAGGCGCCGTAAATCATTGAGTTTGCGCCTGATTTCCCGGAGTTTCTGTTCCGTCAGTTCCTCAACCTGGCTGCAGGGCTGGTCGTTCAATGTCAGCAGGCCGGCGATCTCGTTCAGGGTAAAGCCGAGTTCCTGTGCACGTCGGATAAAGCCTATCCGCTCGATAGTCTTCTGGGGATAGTGCCGAAATCCCGTTGCCGGTTTCGGTGGCTGAGCGATCAGGCCCCGGCGCTCATAAAAGCGGATGGTTTCGACATTGATTCTCAGTTTTTTTGCGGTCTGGCCAATGGTATTGCTCATCTTTATTTCCATGATTTAATTACGGGTATATCTTAACTAAATCTTTACGTTTGTGAGAGTAGAATCCGCCGACAGTCATTCGGCCTGAAATTGACAACAAGATTGTAATCTACCACTCAACTACTGGAATTATGCTGTTATGCAAGACCGATTAGTGAAACTTCTCCCCTTCCTGCTCTGGTTACCGATGGTCAACCGTAACACGCTGCGGGATGATTTCGTTGCCGGGCTGACCGGGGCCATTGTGGTTCTGCCCCAGGGCGTGGCCTTTGCGACCATTGCCAGCATGCCGCCGGAATACGGCCTTTATGCCGGTATGGTACCGGCTATCATAGCCGCTTTTTTCGGCTCTTCCTGGCATCTGGTATCCGGCCCCACCACGGCGGCCTCCGTTGTACTGTTCTCCTCTCTGAGTGCCTTTGCCGAACCGGGTACAGTCGACTATGTGACACTGGCCCTGACGCTCACTTTTATGGTTGGGATAATCGAATTGATTCTCGGCCTGGCGCGGATGGGCGCGCTGGTCAACTTTATCTCCCATTCGGTCATTATCGGCTTCACTGCTGGCGCGGCGATTCTGATCGCCGCCAAACAGCTGAAAAATTTTTTCGGGGTCTCCATCCCACGGGGCGGACATGTACACGACATATTGATTTATTTCGGACAACATATTGTGGAGGTCAACCCTTACGTCACCGCCGTGGCACTCGCCACATTGTTATCCGGTATTGCCATCAAGATCTGGTTGCCACGCATCCCCTATCTGATCGTATCCATGCTGGTGGGCAGTTTTCTGGCCGCCGGGTTTAATTATCTATGGGGACAGGATGTCACCGGCATCACTACGGTCGGCACCCTGCCAAACACCCTGCCCCCCTTGTCTTCACCCAATTTTGATTTCGCCATGATCAGAGATCTGGCGCCGGCCGCTCTGGCAGTCACCATGTTTGCCTTGACCGAAGCGGTTTCCATCGGCCGCTCGCTGGGCGCTCGCAGTGGTCAGCGTATTGATGGTAACCAGGAATTCATTGGTCAGGGCCTGTCGAATATCGCCGGCAGTTTTTTTTCCGGTTATGTGGCCACCGGTTCTTTCAACCGCAGCGGACTGAATTTTCAGGCCGGCGCCAAGACGCCTCTGGCAGCGGCTTTTGCCGGCTTGTTGCTGATGGGTGTTGTGTTGTTGGTAGCGCCTCTTGCCGCCTGGCTGCCCAATGCCGCGATGGCCGGCATTCTGTTTCTGGTTGCCTGGGGACTGATCGACTTCAAGGAAATAAAACATATTATAAAAAGTGATGCCCGCGAAATCGCCATACTGAGCGTGACGTTCTTCGGCGCCTTGTTCCTTGAACTGGAATTCGCTATCTTCATGGGCGTCATATTATCTCTGGTACTTTATCTGGAACGGGTATCCAAACCCAAGATTTATACCCGGGTACCGGATCCCCGCAAACCGAAACGGGCCTTTTCCAGCGATGCCTCTTTACCGCAATGTCCACAACTGCGTTTTGTGCGTATCGACGGTTCATTGTTTTTTGGATCGATCAATCATGTACAGGAGTTCTTCGCACAACTGGAAGAGCAACACCCTGAACAGAAGCATCTGGCCATTATCGCCAAAGCCATCAATTTCGCAGATCTGGCCGGCGGCGAAGTGCTGGTTCAGGAAGCGAAGAAACGCCAGGCACGGGGCGGCGATCTGTATCTGGTCGATGTGAAAAAGGGGCTATGGGATTCGCTGGAAAAATGCGAATGTGTGGATGAGATGGGTGACCGAAATATCTTTCAGACCAAAACCGCAGCAATTACTGCGATTTTCCAGAAGCTGGACAAAGAGATCTGCCGGACCTGTACGGCGCGTATCTTCCGTGAATGCGCCAGTATTGAGCCCGTACCACCCATCAACGACGGTCAGACTATCGGGCAGTCTGCTGAAAAGCACTGAGGAATCATCGATGTTAAACCTTGATCGGGGCGTGCAATGTATATACTTGTGATCGAAGACAATCCAGACCTGGTGGCCAATCTATACGATTTTCTCGAGCCCCGGGGTTATATTGTAGATGCAGCTTACGTTGCCAGCAGTGGCCTGCGTTTTGCACGCGACAACGATTATGACGTCATTATTCTCGATCTGATGCTGCCGGATATGGACGGGCTGGAACTCTGTCAGCAGTTGCGAGAAGAAGGCGTCGATGCGCCAGTACTGATGTTGACCGCTCGGGATACACTGGATGACAAGCTACAAGGCTTCAACAGCGGTGCGGACGATTACCTGGTTAAACCTTTCGCCATGCAGGAACTCGAAGCGCGCCTCAAGGCGCTGATCAAGCGTCAACGCGGCGAGCATTCCCGTGAGGCCCTCAAGATTGCCGGCCTGAAGTTCGATCCGGTCACCCTGCAAGTTGAACGTGAGGGTCAAGCCATTACCTTGCCTCCGATTCCGCTAAAGATTCTGGCTTTATTGATCCGCCAATCCCCCCGGGTGGTGCCGAGGCGCGAGATCGAACGTCGCATCTGGGGGAATGCCCGACCCGATACCGATGCCCTGCGTGCACACATGTCAGTACTGCGTGCCGCTATAGACCGTCCTTTTGACACTCCCCTGCTGCGAACCGTGCACGGTATCGGCTATCAGCTTGCAGCTCCGGATGAACTTCAGAGTTAACCTGCGTGTCAGGGTGGCAACCGCCTTCGCTCTGTTGGGTATGGTGGTCAGTTCTGGCCTGGGCATTACCTATTATTATCTCACTCTGGAAATGGAAAATCGTCTGTTGGGGGAAACATTACGGTCCGAACTGGATGATTATATGGCCCGTTACGCCGCCGATAAGGATGCGTCTCCACCCACCAGTACACGACTGCAAACCTACGTGTTCGCTGCCGGCAGTCAGAGGCCGGAATTGTTACGGCATATGTCACATGCGCTTGATCTTATCGAGCTTGACGGAAAAAAGTTTATTTCACTGTCCCGGAAAGTCAACGGCAAGATTTTTATGATGCTGTACGACAGCCGGCCAATCCAATTGCGTGAACAACGTTATCGCTGGTTTCTGCTGCTGGGAGTTTTGAGTATGTCAACGGTGGCGGCATTACTTGGTTATTGGCTCGCCGCCAGGGTGATTGCTCCGGTGCGGGATCTGTCGGCACGGGTGGCACGGATGCTGCTAGGCGAGCCGAAACCAGCGCTTACTGAGGAGTTTCCAGACGATGAGCTTGGCGTGCTGGCGCGTGAATTCGACGCCTATCAGCGGCGTCTCTATCAGTTTATCGAGCGGGAGCGGGCCTTTACCGCCGACATCAGCCATGAACTGCGCACGCCGCTCAGCATTATCGAGGGCGCCGCTGAAATACTGCTTGGAGATCCTGAACTTGATTCGGCTAAAGCGGCACGTATCACCAGCATCCGGCGTTCGGCCCGTCAGCTGGCTGAACTGGTCGATGCCTTACTGCTGTTGGCCCGGGAACAGAACCGTGATCAAACGGTATGCGGCTGTGATGTCGGTTCGCTGCTCACGCAGATTGTCGAAGAATATGAACCCTTGCTGGCGCAAAAAAATCTGACTGTCGAAACCTCGGTGCATGAGACAATAACGCTGCCGGTGGAATGCGCGTTGTTGCGGGTGGTACTTGCGAATCTGATTAGAAACGCTATCGCTTTCACCACCCAGGGCAGCATATACATTGCTGTGAATGCGGAAGGTATTTTGGTAAAAGATACCGGTTCAGGAATCGCCGAACAACAACTACAGAAAATCTTCAGCCGTTATTACGCGGGACCCTCAGGCGGGGAAGGCATTGGCCTTTCACTGGTGAAACGGATCTGCCAGCGATTCGGCTGGCAGATCGAGCTGGAAAGCGCCCTGGGTACCGGAACCCGTATTCATCTGTCCTTTTCCGAGGCTGATATAGAATCAGCCACACCAATAAAAACTTAACATCATCTTTGCTTTCCATTAACATAATGGCGATAACTTCCTGAGTTTAGGCCAGACTGTGTCTCCGCACTGTGGCAAACAAATAAAACCAGGTTCCCTAACCTGGGGCTGTACTCACTTTGCCCGCGTCTTGCGGCACGATCCTTAAAGTCAGTGAAATTCTGCCCCTTGGCGATAGAAGAGGAACAAGCTTGAATACACTCGCTGATGAAGACCGCACCATTAACCCTGCCCATGGCCTGAGTCGAAAACAGTGGATCGCGGCGGCGTTGTTTGCCGGTCTGGCCGGGTTTATGGCGACTGTCGTTCCGACGATTGAAATTGCCTGGGTCAGCGCGGTATTGATTTTGACCATCTATCTGTTTGCTTTTGAAGTCGTGGGCGTCGATGTGGCGGCGGCTTCGGTGATGGTGTTACTGGGCCTGACCTCCTTGCTGGCGCCACTGATGGGTCTGGAACAGGGCCTGGTGGATACCACCCGGCTGTTCGATGGGTTTTCTTCCAATGCGGTGATTTCCATTATTTCGGTGATGATCATCGGCGCGGGCCTTGATCGCACCGGTATCATGTCCAAGGTGGCCGCGTTTATACTGAAAGTCGGCGGAACCAGCGAGACGCGGATCATACCCATCATCTCCAGCACCGTCGGCGTGATCTCGTCGTTTATGCAGAATGTGGGGGCGGCGGCCTTGTTTTTGCCGGTGGTGTCGCGTATTTCCGCCCGGGCGGGCTTACCGATGTCACGCCTGCTGATGCCAATAGGCTTCTGCGCCATCCTCGGCGGCACCATGACCATGGTGGGTTCGAGCCCGTTGATTCTGTTGAACGACCTGATCCTGACCTCCAATGTTGCCCTTCCTCCCGAGCAGCAGATGCATACCTGGTCATTATTTTCTGTCACTCCCGTAGGAATAGCATTAGTGACCACCGGTATTCTTTATTTTGTTATCGCCGGTCGTTTCGTATTACCGTCCGGGGGCAAGGGTGACGGCACCACCGCCAGTGACACCATGGGATATTTCAAGGATATCTATGGCATCGACTACGACTTGTTTGAGGTTGTGGTGCCAACCGGCAGTCCGCTGGTAGGCAAGACATTGGATGATATAGAACACGATTGTCGTATTCGCGTGGTTGCCGCCCTGAGAAGCAGCGACGATCTGCGTATCGGTCCGGGCAGTCTGGCCCGCGATATCGGCATCGAGGCCGGAGCCGTACTGGGTATTCTTGCCGCACCCGATAATCTGAGTGAATTCGTCGACACCTATAAGCTGGGATTTCGCAATGATATAGAAACCTTCAGCGATTCTTTGTCCCCCAGCAAGGCCGGCATCGCCGAAATCGTCATTCCTCCCGGTTCCAGCCTGATCGGCAAGAGCGCGCGTGATGTGTGGATGCGCAAAGTCTATGGTCTGGCTCTGGTGGCTCTGCACCGCAATGGTGAGACCCTGCGGGAAGGTGACGGTATCCGCGACCTGCCGCTGCTGGCCGGTGACACCCTGGTTGTGCACACCACCTGGGACGCGCTGGCCAGGGTGGAAAAAGACCGTAATTTTGTCGTCGTCACCACCGAATATCCGCATGAAGATCTGCGTCCGCATAAAATCGGCTTCGCGCTGTTCTTTTTTGCCGTTGCGCTGAGCATGGTGTTATTTACCGACCTGCGCCTGTCGGTTGCCTTGCTGACCGGTGCCATGGGCATGGTACTCTCGGGCGTGCTGAGTATCGAGGAAGCCTATGAAGCGGTCAGTTGGAAAACCGTGTTCCTGCTGGCCTCGCTGATTCCCCTGGGGCTGGCGGTCGAGACAACCGGTACGGCGAAATGGATCGCCGACCAGGTGCTAAGCGTGGTCGGTGATATGCCGGTCTGGGTGATACAGGCCGCGGTCGCCGGGCTGGCGACTTTTTTTACCCTGGTCATGTCCAATGTCGGTGCCACCGTGCTGCTGGTGCCGCTTGCGGTCAATATCGCTATCGGGGCCGGGGCCGACCCGGCCATCTTTGCGCTGACCGTGGCCATCGCCACGTCCAATTCCTTTCTGATTCCCACCCATCAGGTGAATGCCCTGATCATGGGGCCGGGCGGTTATCGGGTTCCGGATTTTATGCGTTCCGGCGGTATCATGACCGTGTTATTCTTGGTCGTCATGATGGTGATGATGAACCTGGTCTTCTGAACTTTTGCTGAATTTTCGCTGGATATCTCTGTTTGGACTGCTCTCGGTCCTTTACACCCCTCAGGTGCTGGCCGGCCAGCATTCCGGCGGTCCCCTGGATCTCACCCAGAGTACAGTGGGTTATCTCGCTGTTTTATATTTCGTGCTCGCCTATATCCTGGTGATGGCGGAAGAATTCACCCTTCTGCGCAAATCCAAGCCGGTGATTCTCGCTGCCGGACTGATCTGGGGCATGATCGGTTACATCTATGCGGAGCAGGGTATGTCGGACGCCGCGGAAAGCGCCATTCGGCAAAATCTGCTGGAATATGCCGAACTCATGTTGTTCCTGCTGGTCGCCATGACCTATATCAGCGCCTTGGAAGAGCGCCGGATGTTTGCCGCGATTCGTGCCTGGCTGGTCGGTAAAGGGTTTGGCCTGCGCCCCTTGTTCTGGATAACCGGCTTCCTGGCATTTTTCATTTCGCCGGTCGCCGACAATCTGACCACCGCCCTGATTATGTGTGCCGTGGTCTTGGCGGTGGGTGGTGAGAATACCCGTTTCGTCAGCCTGGCCTGTATCAATATCGTGGTGGCCGCCAATGCCGGTGGAGCTTTCAGCCCGTTCGGCGATATCACCATTCTGATGGTCTGGCAGAAAGAACTGGTACCGTTTGGAACCTTTTTCGTGCTGTTTTTACCGGCGCTGGCCAACTTTCTTGTGCCGGCGGGAATCATGCATTTTGCCATCCCCAAAGGACATCCCGACGGTCTCGAAGAAAGGATCTTCATGAAACGCGGCGCCCGCCGCATTGCCCTGCTGTTTCTGCTGACTATTATTACCGCTGTCTGTTTTCATAATTATTTTGGATTTCCGCCGGTGATCGGCATGCTGACCGGTCTGGCTTACCTTCAGTTTTTCGGTTTTTATCTGAAACGTACGGCGCATCTTGAAGCCAACCACAAGGCCGGACGGATCGGTGACATCATACCTTTCGATGTGTTCAACCAGGTGGCGCGGGCCGAATGGGATACCTTGCTGTTTTTCTATGGTGTCGTCCTGTGTGTCGGTGGGCTGGGTTTCATGGGTTATCTGGCTTTGGTGTCCGAGGTCATGTATGGCCAGCTGAGCGCCACTCAGGCCAATATCGGTATTGGCGTGTTGTCATCGATCGTGGACAATATTCCGGTGATGTTTTCCGTGTTGACCATGAATCCGCAGATGTCCACCGGTCAGTGGCTGTTGGTAACCATGACCGCGGGCGTCGGCGGCAGCCTGCTGTCCATCGGCTCGGCGGCCGGTGTGGCCCTGATGGGCCAGGCCCGGGGCAAATACACATTTTTTTCCCATCTGCGCTGGATGCCGGCGATTGCCCTGGGTTATGCCGCCAGTATCCTGGTCCATCTGTGGCTCAATGCCCGGTATTTCTGACACGCCTCACTCCTGACTTCCGCTATCATAGGTAGAACACACTTCGGGATTCCGCCATGGATTATTCACGCCTGTTCAAGCTGTCCGATGACATCTGTTATCTCAACCATGCCGCGGTGTCTCCCTGGCCGCTAGCCACCTGTGAGGCGGTGCAACGGTTTGCCGAGGAAAACGCACGCTTTGGTTCCCGGCATTATCCCCGCTGGCTGGAAACCGAACAGCGACTGCGGGATCAGTTGCGTGATCTCATCCACGCCACAGGCAGTGACGAAATCGCCTTGCTGAAAAGCACCTCGGAAGGGCTGTCGGTCGTGGCGCATGGTCTGCCATGGCAGTCGGGCGATAATCTGGTCATACCTGACAGTGAATTTCCCTCCAACCGGATTGTGTGGGAATCCCTGCGTGAACAGGGAGTGGAAATCCGTTATGCCGATCTGGCAACGGCGGATCCGGAACAGGCCATTCTTGCGCTATGTGATGCGCGGACCCGGCTGGTTTCGGTCAGCTCGGTCCAGTATGCCAGTGGGTTGCGGCTGGATCTGCAACGCCTGGGAGAATTCTGCGCGGCACAGGACATCCGCTTTTGTGTGGACGCCATCCAGAGCCTGGGGGCTCTGCCTTTCGATGTGCAACAGGTCCAGGCCGATTTTGTCGTTGCCGACGGACACAAATGGCTGTTGGGTCCCGAGGGTCTGGCGCTGTTCTATTGCCGGACCGAACGGATTCCGGAATTGACGCTGCACCAGTATGGCTGGCACATGGTCGAGGCTGTGGGGGATTTCGACCGTTCGGACTGGAGGCCGGCTGATTCCGCCCGCCGCTTCGAGTGCGGCAGTCCCAACATGCTGGGTATTCATGCCCTGCATGCCAGTTTATCGGTGATTCTGGACATCGGTCTGGACAACATCGCGGCGGCCATCGCGGCAAAGATACAGCGCTTGACGAGCGCTATTCAGTCGCATGCCGATCGTTATACTCTGTTGTCACCGACAGATCCTGCGCGGCGTGCCGGAATCCTGACTTTCACGACCCGGGAAGGGGATAACCAGCAGCTGTTCCAACACCTGCAACGTGTCGGTATTCAATGCGCCGAACGCGGTGGGGGGATCCGTTTTTCACCGCATTTCTATACCCCGGACGACTGTATTGACTACGCACTGGAGCACGTTGCCGGCGCGCCAACGCTTTAATATCATGGGTTTTTCCGCCCGGCTCTTCAGTTTGACCGGCGGCATCCGATACCTTTATTGAAGCGGTCACTCCGCTTGTGATACACGGAAACCTTACCCGGTCTTCAGGTGTCTAATTTCTTGACGGCATTACCCTGCCGCAGAAAAGGAGGTTGTGTATGCCACGAGCATTGACCACCTGGCTGGCTGACAAAATCAACGCCTGGCTGACAGCAGAAGCCCCTGCTGACAAGACGCCTTTGTGTGATTTCGAACGACTCAGCTACGAAATCCGCCCCGCCGATGTCATTTTGGTCGAAGGCCGTTCCCGGGTCAGCGAAGTCATCAAGAATATCACCCAGAGTCCCTGGACCCATTCGGCCCTGTATATCGGACGCGCCGCCGATATCGACGATCCGCAGGTCCGTGAACACGTGCATTATCTCTACGATGGTGATCCGCACGATCAGCTGATTATCGAGGCTCTGCTGGGCGAAGGGACCCTGGTCACCGCCTTGGAAAAGTACCGCGATGATCATCTGCGCATCTGCCGGCCGGCGGCCTTGTCGCGCGCTGATGCTCAAGCGGTGATCGCCTACGCGGTTCAACATCTGGGTTGTGACTATGATTTACGTCAGCTGCTGGATCTGGCGCGGTTCCTGTTTCCCTATGGTATTCTGCCGCGGCGCTGGCGTTCCTCTCTGTTCGAACATAATGCCGGTATTCCCACCCGCACGGTCTGTTCTTCCATGCTGGCTGCCGCTTTCAACGCCGTGCACTTTCCGGTGTTGCCGGTAGTGCAACGCAACGATAACGGCGAATTGAAAATCTACAAACGCAACTCCCGACTGTACACGCCGCGAGATTTCGACTACTCCCCTTATTTCGACATTATCAAATACCCTTACATCGGTATCGAGGATCGTGCCCTGTACCGCAGCCTGCCCTGGGACGAAGCCGGCCAGGTCTGCAACGATGCCCATGACTGCTTCATTCCCGGGCACGAAAATACCCCGGTTGCGGCAGAAGCCGCGTATTCGGAATTTACCGATGCCACGGCATCGGCCGATCTGCGGACAGTGTCTTCCGATTCCTGAACGGAAACGGCGGCTTCCCGCGGTCAGATACAGGAGGGCAAGACCATGACGGCATTCCTGGACCTCGTAGTGCTATTGATTGTACCCGCTCTGCTCGCTGCATTACTGTTCCACGGTGAATGGCGTCGACAGTATCTGGTCGGTCCGATGTTCCGCTGGTATCGGCGGGTGTTACCGGCGATGTCGGACACCGAGCGCGAGGCGCTGGAATCCGGCAGTGTGTGGTGGGATGGCGAACTGTTCAGCGGCAAACCGGCGTGGCGGAAACTGCTGGCTACGCCTTCCCCGCTACGCACACAGACCGAACAGGCGTTTCTCGACGGCCCGGTCGAGATGCTGTGCGGCATGCTGGATGACTGGCACATCACCCATGAGCACAAAGACCTGCCGCAACCGGTCTGGCGGTTCATCAAAGACCAGGGTTTTTTCGGTATGATCATACCGACCGAATATGGCGGGCAGGCTTTTTCGGCTCAGGCGCATTCCGATGTCGTGATGAAGATTGCCTCGCGCAGCATCACCGCCGCAGTGACGGTCATGGTGCCTAATTCCCTGGGGCCGGCCAAGCTGCTACTGCATTACGGGACAGAAGCACAGAAGGCGCATTATCTGCCGCGCCTGGCGCGCGGCGTGGAAGTGCCCTGCTTCGCCCTGACCGGTCCCGAGGCCGGCTCGGATGCCGCCGCCATGCCGGACAAGGGCGTGGTGTGCCGCGGGCTGTTCGAGGGCCGCGAGATCACCGGCATCCGCCTCAACTGGGAAAAACGTTATATCACCCTGGGTCCGGTGGCCACGGTGCTGGGCCTGGCCTTCAAACTCTATGATCCCGAGCACCTGCTGGGTGAACAGGAGGATATTGGTATCACGCTGGCCCTGATCCCCACCGACACGCCCGGGGTGGACATCGGCAACCGCCATTATCCGCTGGACATGGTGTTCCAGAACGGACCCAATCGTGGCCATGATGTCTTCATTCCGCTGGACTGGATCATCGGCGGCCCGGAACAGGTCGGCAAGGGCTGGTCGATGCTGATGGAATGCCTGGCCGACGGCCGCTCGATCTCCCTGCCGGCGCTGGCCACCGGCGCGGCCAAGCTGGCCAGCCGGGCCACCGGCGCCTATGCCTCGGTGCGCAAACAGTTCAAGACGCCGATCGGGAAGTTCGAGGGCGTCAGCGAAGTCCTGGCGCGTATTGCCGGTAATGCCTATCTCATGGATGGCGCGCGCGCGCTGACTTGCACGGCGCTCGACCAGGGTGAACGGCCGGCGGTGATTTCGGCCATGGTGAAATATCACCTTACCGAGCGCATGCGCGGCGTGATCAATGACGCCATGGATATTCACGGCGGCGCCGGTATCTGTCTGGGACCTCGCAACCTGCTGGGGCGGGTCTACCAGGCCATTCCCATCAGCATTACCGTCGAGGGCGCCAATATACTCACCCGCAGCCTGATCATCTTCGGCCAGGGCGCGCTGCGTTGCCACCCCTACCTGCTGCGGGAAATGCAGGTGGCGCAGGAGCCGGACGAGCAACGTGGCCTGCTGGCCTTCGATACGGCCTTGTGCGCACATCTGCGCCACACGCTGGGCAACGCGGCTAGAACCCTGGGGCATGGTCTGACCCGGGCTTATCTGGCCCCTGCGCCGGTCAGCGGACCGGCCCGTCGTCACTATCAGCAGTTATCGCGCCTGAGCGCCGCCTTTGCGCTGGTGGCCGACTTCGCTCTGCTCACCCTGGGGGGCAGTCTCAAACGCCGGGAACGGCTCTCGGCACGGCTGGGCGATACCCTGAGTCATCTTTATCTGGGTAGCGCGGTACTGAAACATTTTCAGGATCAGGGCGCGCCGGCTGCGGATGAACCGCTGCTGCACTGGGCCATGACCGACTGTCTGTATCGCGCCCAGCAGGGTCTGGTCACCCTGCTCGACAACTATCCATATCGCTGGCTGGCCCGGTTGATGCGGTTCTGGGTGTTTCCCTTTGGACGTTGCTATGCGCCGCCCTCCGACCGTTTGAGTGACCGGGTGACGCGCTTGGTTCTGGAACCGGGCGAAGCGCGTGAGCGCCTGACCGCCGGGCTGTATGTTCCGCAGACGCGGAACGAACCACTGGGACGTCTCGAGCACGCCCTGCACCTGAGCCTGGCGGCGGCACCGATACTGACGCGGATTCGCGAGGCCATGCGCCAACAACGGCTGTTACACGGCGATCCGGAACAAAGCCTGGTCGCCGCCCTCGACGCCGGCGTCATCAGCCCCGAAGACGCCGAAACGGTTCGCGATGCCGTGATCGCCCGCCGCGAAGTGATCGAGGTCGATGAGTTTACCCCTGAAGAACTGCATGCCGGAGACTGCGCATGGACAACCCGAACTCAATCGGCCTGACCGGCCGGCCCGTATTCGTCGTCGACGGCGCGCGCAGCCCGTTTCTCAAGGCGCGTGGCCGGCCCGGCCCGTTGCACGCTGCCGATCTGGCCACCCAGACCGGCCGGCATCTGCTGTTGCGTCAGCCGTTCGCGCCGGAGCAGTTCGACGAGGTGATCAGCGGATGCGTGATGCCCGGTCCGGACGAAGCCAACATCGCCCGCGTGGTGGCGCTGCGGCTCGGCTGTGGTGAGCGGATGCCGGCTTACACGGTGCAGCGCAACTGCGCCTCGGGCCTGCAGGCGCTGGACAGCGCGGCGCGGCACATCGCCGCCGGCCGCGCCAACCTGGTATTGGCTGGCGGTGTCGAGGCGATGAGTCATGCGCCCCTGCTGTTCACCGAAGCCATGGTGAACTGGCTTGCTGACTGGTCGGCGAGCAAAGGGCTGGCCGACCGGTTGCGGACCCTGGCCCGTTTCCGACCGGCTTTTCTGGCCCCGGTGATTGCGTTGCTGCGCGGTCTGACCGACCCGGTGGTTGGCATGAACATGGGTCAGACCGCCGAACAACTGGCTTACCGTTTCGGCATCGACCGCGCCGCCATGGACCGTTTCGCACTGCGCAGTCACCAGCGTCTGGCCGCCGCCCAGGAGGCCGGTTATCTCGGAGAAATTGTCCCACTGTTCGATTATCAGGGCCAAGTCTATGAACGAGACGACGGCCTGCGGCATGACAGTTCACTGGCATCACTGGCCAGGCTCAAGCCGGTTTTCGACCGGCCGTTCGGTCAGGTGACCGCGGGTAACAGTGCCCAGATCACCGATGGCGCCGCCTGGTTGATCCTGGCTTCCGAGGAGGCCGTGGCGCGTTATGGACTGCCGGTGCTGGGGCGCATTGTCGACAGTCACTGGGCCGGCCTGGACCCGGCGCAGATGGGGTTGGGGCCGGTGCATGCCATGGCACCGATCATGGCCCGGCAGGGACTGGACAGCCCGGATATCGCAGCCTGGGAGATCAACGAGGCATTCGCCGCCCAGGTGCTGGCCTGCCTGCAGGCCTGGCAGGATCCGGACTATACCCGGAACGAACTGGGTCTGGATAAAGCCTTCTCGGCCATCGACGAAGCCCGCCTGAACATCGATGGCGACGGCGTGAGCATCGGCCATCCGGTCGGCGCCAGTGGCGCACGCATCGTGCTACACCTGTTGCGGGTGCTGGAACGCCAGGGTGGCCGGCACGGCATGGCCAGTCTGTGTATCGGCGGTGGTCAGGGTGGCGCCCTGCTGATGGAACACCTGGGAGGTGCAGTATGAACGGCTATCAACACTGGCACTACGAACAGGACACCCAGAATATCGTCTGGCTCAGCATCGACCGGGCGGACGCCTCGGCCAATGTCCTGACCGAGACGGTGCTGAAAGAATTCGTCGCCCTGCTCGACGAGATCCAGGCCTTGCAGCCACGCGCATTGGTTATTCGTTCGGCCAAGGCCAGCGGTTTCATTGCCGGCGCCGATATCCGTGATTTCACACCCATACCCTCGCGGGCGGTGGCGCATAGTCTGATCAAACGCGGCCAGGCCGCATTCGACAAGCTCGACGGTCTGGCTTGTACCACGGTCTGTCTGATCCGGGGTTTCTGTCTGGGTGGTGGGCTGGAACTGGCGCTGGCCTGTGACGTCCGCATCGCCTGCGAGGACGACTCAACCCGCCTGGGTCTGCCGGAGATCAAACTAGGTATCCATCCCGGTTTTGGCGGCACGGCGCGGCTGGTGCCGCTGATCGGTGATCTGGCCGCCCTGGATCTGATGCTGACCGGGCGAACGGTGCGCCCGCGGGTGGCCCGGCGCCTGCGGCTGGTGGACTATGTGGTGCCGGAACGGCAACTTGTGGCCGCGGCGCGCCGTGTGGCGCTGGACCCGCCCCGGCGTAACCCCCTGCCCCTCTGGAAACGCCTGACCAACCAGGCCTGGCTGCGCCCGGCACTGGCCTGGTGGCTTAAACGCCGGGTGGCCGTCAAGGCCAATCCGGCCCATTACCCGGCGCCTGGTGCATTGATCGAGCTGTGGCGCAGGCACGGTGACAACCAACACGCCATGCTGGAAGCGGAAGCAGAATCGGTGGCTGATCTGCTGGTCGGTGACACGGCGCAGAATCTGGTGCGGGTATTCCTGTTGCAGGAGCGGCTGAAGTCACTGGGCAAGGGCGCGGAGTTCCGTGCCCGGCATGTCCATGTGATCGGCGCCGGCGTCATGGGCGGCGATATCGCCGCCTGGTGCGCCAGCCGGGGACTGAGCGTTTCCCTGCAGGACCAGAGTCCGGAACGCATCGCCCCGGCCGTGGGCCGCGCCTACCGACTGTTCTGCAAACGGCTCAAGGACAAGCGCAAGGTTACTGCGGCCATGGACCGGCTGATTCCGGATGTGGACGGACAGCTGGTGGCACGAGCCGACGTGGTGATCGAGGCCATTTTTGAAGACCGCGAGGCCAAGCGCGAGCTGTTCCGTTTCCTGGAGCCGCGGCTCAAGCCGGGCGCTCTGCTGGCGACCAACACCTCCAGCATTCCGCTCGAAGAACTGGCCGAGTGTCTTCAAGAACCGCAGCGACTGGTCGGCCTGCACTTCTTCAATCCGGTGGCGCGCATGCAGTTGATCGAGATCGTCCAGGGCAAACAGACCGATACCGCCGTGGCACGGGCCGCGATGGCCTTTGCCCGGCAGATCGGCCGTCTGCCCTTGCCGGTAATCAGCAGCCCGGGATTTCTGGTCAACCGGGTGCTGATGCCGTATTTGCTGGAAGCCGTGCAATTGGTCGAGGAAGGCGTGCCGGCGATACTGATCGATCGGGCTGCGACGGATTTCGGGATGCCGATGGGACCGGTCGAGTTGGCCGATACGGTAGGTCTGGATATCTGTCTGCATGTGGCCGGTATTCTGGGCGAAGAACTGGGCCTGCCGGTCCCGGAACGACTGAAAACCCTGGTCGCGGCCGGACGTCTGGGACGTAAGAGCGGAGCCGGTTTCTACCAGTACCGTCAGGGCAAGCCGGTGCGTGAGCGTGGCAGCAGCGTTCAGGCCGCACCGGCCGATCTGTGCGATCGGCTGATACTGCGTTACCTCAACGAGGCGATGGCCTGTCGGCGTGAAGGCGTGGTGGCGGAGGCGGATCTGCTGGATGCCGGCATGATCTTCGGTACCGGTTTCGCGCCGTTTCGCGGCGGCCCCCTGCATTATGTGGCCGCTGCCGGCAAAGATGCTATGATCGGGCGTTTGCATGAAATGCAATCCCGCTATGGTTCGAGGTTTGCTCCGGACCCGGGATGGCAAACCGCTCAAACAAGCAAGGACAACAATGACGCGGCCTGAACGACTATCAGCCGATGTAATCACCCCGCAGCAGGTGGGCAGCCTCTGCGGCCTGTTCCGGGAACGGGTGAAACGCACCCCGGAAGCGCTGGCTTACCGCCAATATACATCACAGCGCCGGGACTGGGACGACATGAACTGGCGACAGATGCAGGAAGCCGTGATCCGCTTCCAGCAGGCGTTGCAGCGCGAAAACCTGGCACCCGGTGATCGGGTCGCGGTGATGCTGAAGAACTGCCGGGAATGGGTGATGTTCGATATTGCAGCGCTCGGCCTGGGTCTGGTGGTGGTTCCTCTGTATACCGATGACCGGCCGGAGAGCGTCGCCTATATCCTGCAAAATGCCGGCGCGCAATTATTGCTCACCGGCACCATCCGGCAATGGCGGCAATTGCACAGCGTCCGGGATGAGCTTGGTTTCGTGCAGCGCATCGTCACGCTGGAGACGATTGAGGACGACGATCCCCGCCTGGTCAGCCTGGAAGACTGGTTGCCGGCAACGGCCGAAGGCGAGCTGCAGGTGCTGAACGACAATCCCCACCACCTGGCGACCATCGTCTACACCTCGGGCACCACCGGGCGGCCCAAGGGTGTGATGCTCAGTCACCGCAACATTCTCAGCAATGCCTATGCTTCGCAACAACGCGTGCAGGTTTATCCGGGCGATATTGCGCTGTCTTTTCTGCCCTTGTCGCACACCCTGGAGCGCACGGTGGGTTATTATCTGGTGATGATGTGCGGCGGCGCGGTGGCGTATAACCGCTCGATACCGGAACTGGCCGCCGATCTGCTCGCCGTGCGGCCGACCATTATGATTTCGGTGCCGCGGATTTTCGAGCGGGTGTACAACAAAATCCAGGATGGCCTGCAGATAAAATCCCCCATCGCGCGACGCCTGTTCGAACTGGCCACAGAAATCGGCTGGCAGCGGTTTGAATTGCAACAAGGGCGTGGAAGCTGGCAATTCAATATGCTGTTGTGGCCCCTGCTGCAACGCCTGGTGGCGGATAAGATTCTGGGGCGCATGGGCGGGCGCTTACGCTTCGCGGTTTGTGGCGGCGCACCGCTGCCACCGGCCGTGGCGCGCTTGTTCATCGGTCTGGGGCTGCCTCTTGTGCAAGGTTACGGACTCACCGAAACCAGCCCGGTGATCGGCGCCAATGCCATCGCGGACAACGATCCGGAGACCATCGGCCGGCCGATCGAAGGGATCGAAGTGCGAATTGGCGAGAATGATGAATTACTGGCCCGGGGTCCGAATATCATGCTCGGCTACTGGGACAACCCGGAAGCGACGCGGCAGATCATCGATGACGAAGGCTGGCTGCATACCGGTGACAAGGCGGCTATCGATACCCGCGGGCATATCCGCATCACCGGGCGGATCAAGGAGATCATCGTGCTGGCCAACGGCGAGAAAGTGCCGCCAGCGGATATGGAAATGGCCATCGCCATGGATTGCCGCTTCGATCAGGTGATGGTGCTTGGCGAAGGACGGAGTTTTCTGGCGGCGGTCGTCGTATTGAATCCCGATCAGTGGCCGATCGTCTGCAGAAAACTCGGATTGGACCCGCAGAATGAGCAGGCCACGCAGACCACGCAACTGGAAAAATACCTGCTCGAGATCATTGCCCGGCAGATCAGCACCTTTCCGGGCTATGCGCAGATTCGCCGGGTGATCACGACACTGGAACCCTGGTCGGTGGAAGCCGGCCTGATCACGCCCACGCTGAAACTGAAACGCGAGCAGATCGAGGCGCATTTTTCCCGGCAGATCGAGGCGCTCTATTCAGAGCACTGAAGCCGGTTTATCCGCTTCTCAGGCCGCTTTCTCACATTGCGCGGCCAGATCGACATAATACATGACTTCCTCGATGACGCCCCGGGTCATCAGATCGCGCTGAGTGAAGCGGATGGCGACACCCTCGTCCGAAACACGTACCACGGTTCCCGATGCCTGACGGGAAAACAGGTGACGCCCGGTGAGGATGCTGAAAGCGATGGTCAGTTGTTCATCCTCACCCGGCGCGATCCCGCTGTCCAGGGTCAGGAACATATCGTGCAGGCTCATATTACACACCCGTCCGGAGCAGCTGCCCACCCGGCTGTGAATATCGAGTTCGACTGAAATGTGTTTTCTACGGTGTTGACGACGTTCCATAAGTTCCCCCCTTGATCAGGCATTCAGCAGCACATGACAAGCCGCCTGCGGCTGGTTGCCCAACCGCAGCTCTGTCCCTGATGGCGCAAATCCTTATGGAATCCTTTTTGATTCCGGTCTGAGGCTTCCGTGACCGGAAAGATGCGGTTTGTGATCCGCATCACATGACTTAGCGGGATATTGTCGATTTACTTTAATATTTCGGGTTTTTCGCTCAACAGTGGTCCGTTATGGCTGCCACCAGGGAGTATCAGGCCGCCCGCCGCTGGCGGGCTTCACTGAACAGCCGAAAAAAGTTCGCGGTGCTGTAGGCGGCCACCTGTTCCAGGCTGTCACCACGCACCTCGGCAATCTTTTCGGCAACGTAGCGCACATAGGCGGGTTGATTGGGCTTGCCGCGCATGGGCACGGGCGCCAGATAGGGGGAGTCGGTCTCGATCAGCAGTCGCTCCTGCGGCACCCGGCGCGCTACCTCGCGCAGAGAGTCGTCATTTTTGAACGTGACAATGCCGGAGAACGAAATATAGAAACCCAGCTCCAGCGCCTGTTCGGCCATCTCCCAGGACTCGGTAAAGCAATGCATGACGCCACCAACCCGCTCGGCGCCCTCCTCGCGCAGGATGGCGATGGTGTCTTCCCGGGCATCGCGGGTATGCACGATCAGCGGTTTGCCCACCTCACGGGCGGCCTGGATATGGCGCCGGAAACGCTGCCGCTGCAGGTCAAGCTGTTCGCCCTCGCCATAATGGTAATCCAGCCCGGTCTCACCGATGGCAACCACCCTGGGATCGCTATTGGCCAGGCTTACCAGCCGTTCCACGGTGGGGTCTTCACCTTCATATTCAGAGGGATGGACACCTACCGATAGCGACACTTGAGCGTAAGCCTCCACCTGTTTGCACATGGCCGGCCAGGCTTCCAGATTGATGGCGACACACAGCAAATGGGCCACGTTCTGCTGTCCGGCCTCGCTGAGGTAACCGGCAAGGCTATGTTCGTCATCGGTCTTGAGCCGATCGAGATGGCAGTGGGAATCGACCAGGATCATGGAAAGTACCGTCATGGGTTGAAGATATCACAAACTATTTTCGCACATTTTACGCTGATCCCGAAGGGGGCAGGAATGGGGAACGGCGATCCCTGCCTCGTCAATACTGGAACTCGGCAAGGAAGCCATCCGCCAGCGGTCGCTCTACTCGATCCTGGATGCGTGCATCATCAATCTGAACAATTTTGCCCAAGGTTCTGGTATCTTTAGACATGGTGGTGGTCTCCTCTGTGGTGTTGAAATCTCGCAATTCCAACTTAACCACATGGGTCGCCGCCTTTTAATATATTACATTATCGAGGATTCCACCATGCCAAGCGCCAAAGACGCCGCCCGGCAAATTATTGAGCATCTGCCCGAGCAGGCGACCTGGGAAGACATCATGTACGAATTGTACGTGAAGCAGAAGATCGAAGCCGGCCTGAAGGCAGTCGAGGAAGGACGTACCATTCCCCACGAGGAGATGAAGCGCCGCTTGCTCGCCAAAAAACGCCACGAATGAAGATCCATTGGTCCGGCATTGCCGAGGCCGATCTCGACGATATCTATGACTACATCGCCCGTGACGTGCCGTATTACGCCGAGCTGTTCGTCGATACACTCATCGAAGTCACCGACAGGCTCGAAGACCATCCCCGTATGGGCCGTACAGTACCCGAAGCCGACTACCGCGACGATGTGCGTGAATTGATCGTTCAGGGGTATCGGATCATCTACCGGCTACAGACCGAACAACTGCAAATCCTCACCGTTATCCACGGCAGTCGCAATCTGGCGGCTGAAGAGATCAAGCCCTGGGATGAGGGGTAAGCAACAAGCCCCTTGACTGCGGGGCGTCGGCTGACCGGCGCTGTTGTGGTCAAAAACTAATTCCGTGCGGAATATCTGCGTCGGCGCCAGTGTGGACACCACCGCGTGTCGCCCTGTCGCACGATGAGGTTGCCGTCATCGTCGAAACTGTAGCGATTGCCGGGGCTTTGCTGGATCCGGTTGTTGGCGTCGTCATAGCCGAAGCCGTGGGAGTCCGAACCATGTACATCATTGGCGGCAACGAAAAACGATGGTACACAACGAAAAAACTGCCCAAAAGTTGAGCGTTTTAATCTGGATTTCAGCCACAACGAGTCATCTGTAGTTCAACTGTTTAACTGCAACAAATGCCCAAGTGCAGATTTTCTTAATCGACCTAATGCGCTTCCGTGTCTGCCTTACGCATTTTTTAGCAAACATACCAATTGATGGTGAATGTCATAATAAATAACGCATCAAGAAAGTCTACCAATATCAGTATGATACGAAATATACTGTAAAATTAGCCCCCTATATTGTTGGTAACCCTAATGCAAAACCACCAACCGTGTATATGCGATAGATACATACTATAATATACACAACAGATACACCTAATGGAGATGTCAACATGGCTCAATCTGTCCCACTCAATATGAAAGCCGCGCCACAGGTACGCAACCTCATTGACTGTGCCGCCAGGATCGCTCACTGCAATCGCACGGAGTTCGTGCTGGAGGCGGCAATCCAGCGAGCCGAAGACGTGATCCTTGAGCAGCAGCTCATCACTGTAGATGAGGCACGTTTTGATCGCTTCGTCGCAGCTCTGGACGCTCCACCCGCAAGCAACCCGCGCCTACAACAACTCATGGAACGCAAGTCGCCTTGGGAGTGATTACTGCCCCTGAACCACTAAGGTTGGATCACGACATCCAAGGCTTTGATTGTGGCAGGCCAAGCCTCAAAGACTGGCTCAAGAAAAAAGCGCTCAAGGCGCAGCAGGTAGGCGGATCAGCCAGAACCTATGTTGTTTGCTCATCGGCGGAGAGAGTGGTCGGCTATTTTTCACTGGCGACCGGATCGATCAACCGAGAGGATGTACCAGGGAAGGTTAAAAGAAACATGCCCAACCCGATCCCAGACGTGCTACTCGGCAGGCTGGTGGTAGACCAAACGCTCACGGGCCAAGGAATCGGGGCAGGTCTACTCAAAGACGCCTTGATGCGTATCATCAACGCGGCAGAGCAAATCGGTGTAAGGGCCGTTCTTGTTCATGCACTGGATGAACAGGCTCGCAACTTTTATCTCAAGCATGGCTTCTATGAGTCACCCACCAACGATCTGACTCTCATGGTGACGGTAGAGGAAATCCAGCGGACACTTGGCGCTAACACCCTATAGCATCACGAAATAATGGGGTCGGGGCTTGCTTGCTATAACACATACCCTCTGCGTGAAAGTCTGAGCGCCCGCTTCCGGCAAGCTCATTCTTTGAAACGATAGCACCCAAAACGGCTGCTTAGGGGTAAGCGCTTAATAAACGACGCCCTTGCGGGTCATAGCCGTAGCCGGCCGTGGTGGCGCCGTCGGTGTAGCTGACCAGCTGGTTGTGTTCGTCATAGCCGAAGCCGTGGGAGTCCGAACCTTGTACATCATTGGCGGCAACGAACAACAATGGCTTGCGGCAATGCGCTGGCAGCGGATGGTAGTGCTCAGCGCTAATGGCTGATCGGTTTGTCGCTGCCCTTCCCTGCATGTGGTTCGGTTCCCTGCAATTCTATAGATCAGTCTATATTAAAATCTATTATTCTCTGGCCCGGTTTTCCGTGCGTTTTTTGTCTGACCCCGTTTTTTGTCGGTTTTGCCTGCGTTTTTGAATAAAACCAATAGGCCATTTTATAAATATCAGGAATAGCCTAATACAGATGCCTCCTAGCAGGGCATAGAGTATAGCAATTGCACCTGTAGACTTACTGCCTTTTTGTAGTGTTAATATTTTAAGCCAATCTCCATAGAGATGTTGCGCAACCCATAGGACAAATATCGAAAGAAGAATAATGATAACCATTATTCGGAACAATTGAATTAGGGATGCCTTCCTCAAAGCATAGATACTCATGAGCAAAATTGGTGACCCTACTAAAATATATGGAAACAAGCCTGGATTGTTCATGATTATTCTACCGGTAATTAATTACACGCTTTTTTGTCTGGTTCTGAAAACTGCTCATCGCAGTCGTCTAAACAAACCGGAATGTTATAAGCATCGAACATTTTGCCTCCAGACTTTATCATATGAATTAATGCATCAGTGCCGAGGCCAGAACCAAGCCCCTTAGTCAAGAGAAAACTAGCTGCTCCAGTTATCACGTCAGTTGTAGGGTCTGCGAAACATCCAACTTTACAGGCTAAAGGATTGTCTGCGTCCCCAGTATTCTTGTTCCTCCCTGTTTTAAGTAACCCCAACGGATCCATCAACCCCACCGGATCCCCCCGACATAGGCGTACAAATTGAGACCGCCCGCCTGTCCGATGGGGTCCTGGGTGATATAGCGGCCGGTGTTGAGATCATAATACCGGAAAAAGTTGTAGTGCAGCCCCGTTTCCTGATCATAGTACTGGCCCGAGAAGCGGATGTTGAGGGTGACGGGGATGCCATTGTTGTCCGGGTCTTCGTCCACGATGGCTTCGCCATAGGCCACATGCTCCGCCGACCAGACGAGGGTCTGGCTGGTGTCGGTGAGCCGTTTCGGGGTCTGCAGGTGGTCGCTGTGGACCTCATACACGCCGTTGGCGTCCTGCATTTCCGCCGGCACGCGCTGCCCCGGCAGGTAGGCGTACTGGGTGAGGACGTTGCCGCCAGCATCCAGTTCCGCCAGCAGCCGGGTGCCGTCCCAGAGGTAATAGGTGCTCAGGCCGTCGACGGTTTTTTCGATCCGCCGCCCTTGCGGGTCGTAGCCGTAGCCGGCCG
>Ga0114931_10000387_pt1 | contig 52228 bp, 39 predicted proteins | sample 2SBtaG_FD_89579 | JGI IMG/M metagenome (GOLD analysis project Ga0114931, IMG submission 89579) | Deep subsurface microbial communities from Kolumbo volcano to uncover new lineages of life (NeLLi) - 2SBTROV14_V59a metaG | ecosystem: Environmental > Aquatic > Marine > Volcanic | place: Kolumbo... | reverse complement strand
TGGAACGCATCAAAATGTAAGAGCTGTATTCACTGGCAGCAATGCGGCTACCTGGTCAGGACTGAATGTAATTCCTATGAAAAAGAAAATCATGAGAAGCATTAACCCATAGAAAAACAATTCAAAAAAAATTCCCCATATAGTTTCCCACCTATCTGCAACACCTTGGTAAGGTATCGCACAGCCATCTTTTTCCCGTGGTGTGGAAGATTCAAGATGTGCAATGCGCGGCCGATCGCCAGCCTACTGCGTTGACATACCAAAATCAATAATGTTCATTAAAACCTGCACATGGCCCTGGGGCTGAAAATCGCTGTCCATCACGCCAAAGGAAAAAACCGGTTTGCCCTCCTGAGTGACATACGCTGGAATAATGGTATGAAACGGCAACTTATGGGGTTCCAGTTTATTCAGATCATCCGGCTTCAAAGAAACAGGATGAAGAATTCGTGCAAGTTTGAATTTTCAAAACCTTTTCTGCAAAGCATCCTACCCACTGACACACCCGGGCACACTCCACGAAAGTGGACCATAAACAGGAATCTCTTTCAAGCCGCGTTTTTCCGCCTCCTTGATACTCCACTGGTACGGAGAACGGCCGCTGGCATTAAGGCCATATAATTTTTTATCCTTCTCGATCCATAAAATAGCAAAAAGGTCGCCGCCCATACCGCAGCTCATGGGTTCGACGACACCCAGGGCAGCATTAGCGGCAATCGCCGCATCAACTGCATTGCCACCGGCCTTGAGGATGTCAACACCTGCCATGCTGGCCAGCGGCTGGCTGGTGCAGACGATTCCGTGACGGCACACGACGGTAGAACGATTATTGTTTCTGTGCCGAATCATATTCTTTTTGATTGCTTGCAATTGATCTTCGCCTGGAGGCATATTTGCCGCAGATACAAATCTGTTCGCTAAAAAAGCCGAAATCGACGCTCCCCATGACACTTTAAAAAAAGATCGACGTTTCATAGTAAATACTCCGGAAAGAAAACATTCTTTTTAATTCTCTTCCAATAGCGCCTTTGCAATCTGCTCCCATTCCTCCTGCAAAGTAAGCGAAGGCATTTTTTCTCCGCAGCGATGGTACCAGTAAGCCGCATTGGATAAATCACTTTCTTTGCGATGAAGATAAGCATGAACCCAGGCAGCTTCCCGGTTTAACATCACCTGAACAGTTCGATGAGCCGCATCCCAGTCCCCTTTGGCATCCAGCCACAGAGCTTCAAGTTCTTTCTTTATCTCTGGAGGTGGATGTTCTTGCTCTGTTGTAGATTTGAACTCTAATAAAGTCATTTTTCCACCTTTACCGTAATCTCTACGGAAGCTTCAATCGGTTTTTCATTTTTAGTTGCAGGATTCCATTTCACTTTTTCAACAGCTTTCACCGCCGCATCATCCAGAACTTTTTCTCCCAGGGATTTAGTCACCTCCGTTTTAACCACCTTACCTTTTACATTGACAGTTACCCGGATCATCACTTCTCCTTCCACCCCTTTCCTGCGGGCAGAACGAGGGTAGCGAAATTGTTTTTGCAAAGCCTTCATTCCGCCCTTTGGTTCCGGCGGTTTATCATAAGGCAGCACTTTTTCTTTTTTCGTTGTTGTGTCGGCACCCATGGCAACCAGCATTTTCACGACACTGTCTTCCTCATTCTTTTTCGCAAAATCCAAAGCAGCCACGCCCTTTTCATCTTTTAAAAAAAGATCGGCACCCTTGTCAACGAGGTATTGCACCATTTCCGAGTTTCCCCGGGCAGAGGCGCGCATCAGTGCTGTTTGCTTGAATTTGTCCTGAACATTAATGTCGGCACCTTTTTCAATCAGGAGTTTTGCTATTGCATTGTGCCCGCTCTCAATAGCATACATGAGCGCGGTTTCCCCAAGACTGGTTTCCATGTTCACATCAGCGCCGTTTTCCAGCAGTAATTTGACCACGTCAAGATTTCCCTGTTGGGCCGCGAGCATAAGCGGCGTCCAGATTCCTTCCGCTTTTTCATTCACATCCACACCTTTTTGCAGCAATAACTCAACAACCTGAACATGCCCTCTGGATGCCGCCTGCGTCAAAGGTGTGTGTTTGCCATTTAAATTTTTGGCGTGAATATCGGCACCATTTTCAAGGAGCAGTCCAACAATATCAGCTTGTCCCAGAGATGCAGCTTTTACCAGCGGCGTTGTGTCCAGTTTCGTTTTCCAGTTTACGTCGGCACCATGGTCAACAAGAAACTGCACAATCTTTTTCCGACCTTTTTCAATAGCGAAAATGAGGGCGGTTTCGCCAAGTATGGTAACAGCGTTCACGTCCGCGCCTTGATCAATGAGCAACTGCACGACTTTTTCCTGTCCGCTACTCGCGGCAAGCATGAGCGGCGTCATCCCGGTGGAAGGATCAATGTCATTAAGCGTTGTGTCATTCGCGAGAAATTGCTTCACTTCATCAAGCTTGCCGCTCTTAATGGCCTCGTTCAGCTTGTCGTCAATCATACCATAGCTTTGCAACGAGAGCATACAAACAAAGAAAAGCAGGAATATGTTTGGCAAAATGTGTTTCCGTATCATCAAAGGTCATCCATTTAAATAATCAATTATCGTTGTCTCTTGTACTTTCCCATCAGGTGGCTCTCGGCAAGAATATGTTTTTTCATAGCATGAAGCAATTCACGTTTTGTGCAGCCGGGCTGTAAATCCAGTTTTTCATCCAGTGCGTAGAGTTTGAAATAATAACGGTGCGTCCCTCCCGGCGGACACGGCCCGCCGTAACCGTACTTGTGAAAATCGTTTTTACCATGCGCCGCACTGTTGTCGAATTTTTTCTTCGGCGGAAAATTCTCCGCCAGTTCATGCACGTCAGCAGGAAGATTGAACAGAACCCAGTGCACCCAGGTTCCCATCGGCGCATCGGGATCATCAGCAATGAGCGCAAAACTTTTTGTCCCATCGGGAGCGCCGTACCATTTGAGAGGTGGAGAAACATTCACATCATCACATGTGTATTTTTTCGGAATGAGTTCCCCCTCGGCAAAAGCAGTACTCGTGATTTCCATTTTATTTTCTCCTTTTTGTTTGGTTTGAGAAAATAGTATTGTGACAAGACCGGCAATCAGAATAAAGAGCATCGAGATTTTTATTTTCACAAACATGTCGTGCTCCTTTCAAATTAAAATTTCGGCTATTGTTACATCATCCTGCAATGACACCCGGAACCCCTGCCGGGGCATCCGGGGTCGCTGTAAAATTATTCTTTTGTGGTTTTAAATAAAACCACGGGACCAATCAAACCACAGGGCAGCGGCTTTTTCATACGACCATGGTTGGCCCAAAAGTACGCAGCCCGGTTCTCTTTTAATGACCGGCAATAGTTAAAAAGAGTCGTGGTAACTTTTATCGCCACCACATTCCGACCCTTCTTCAATATTCCACGAGTATCATACCTGCGTTGTCCCCACCAGCGAACGCCGAGGTTACGGCCATTTAATTTCACTTCTGCAATCTCGTGGACTTGCCCCAGGTCCAAAATATAATCATCATTTGTGTCGATATTGAACTCTAAATGATAGATGATCGTTCCGGCAAAGTTTTGCAACTCTTTTGCCTGAGCAAGATCGACAAGAACGGGAAATCCTCTTTTAAACGACTCGCCCTGTACCGGAAAAAATCCGGCCATCCAGGGGCCGCTTAGCTCAAAAAAATCATCGGGATTTATTTCCGGCGCCGGGGTTGCTTTGCTCTGCAATTCCGGTTCAAAGACAAGGAGCATCGATTCCAGAGGTGCAAGATGTATTTTCAGGTCATCTCTTTTTTTATGATAGAACAAGGGTTTGCGCTCACCGGTTTCTGCGTCCCATCGCCAGGGCGTTTTATTGCCCGTGGGAAAGCGGGCATCAAAATTAATTTCCCGCTTTCGGTCGGCATTGCTAAAGAAATAGACATCGCGATTCTTCGCCTTTTGGCGAATGAAAAAAAGTTTCTCATCCGGATTGGAAATATAAACGGAAGGCTGCACGGCAAATTGTGCAGGTATTTTTCCGGCCCATTCGATCAGACCGTCATCGCGCGGTTCTTCCATGTACTTTACGTTTTGTGGAAATTTTTCAAGCAACCCGGCAATTGTTTCTTTAACAAATTGATCATTCTCCTTTTTCTTCATCAAGCCGGGAGAACGGAACGGGATGCTACCGACAAAAACAATTTTGCCGCCGTTTTGCGCGTAACGAAAAAGTGCTTCAGCAGTAGCGGGCAGCAACGTTTCCGCGTGTGCGAGCACAAGCAACTTGTACGTCATGCGACCATAATGGATTTTGCCGCCTTTAAAGTTCGCCTTTTGCAGCACCGTTGCATTCACATAATCCGCAAAATAACCGTGATGATTAAAAGCCTGCCACAAAGCATGTAAATATTTTGGCGTTAAAATCCACGGAGTGCGGTCAAGGCCATGTTTCCCCCACACATCCGGCGTCGGGCCAAGAATGGCAATGTCAGATACCGGTTGTGTTTCCTGAAAAACAGCGCTCAGGCGCGCTGCATAGTCAAACCACAATTTAACATACGGCCACCAGGGATTGTGTTCATTGAAATATGTTCCGTATCTTATCCATCCGGGAAAACCCGCTTCGGGAGGAGAATAATTGAAACCATGCAGCACCAGGCTGTTCACGCCGGTAATAATGTCTATATCGGTCGCTTGTTTGATATATTCCAGAGAAGCCTGAAACACGCCGGAAGTATTGGTCATGGCTTCGCAGCTTGTGATTTTTCTGCCCGCAAGATGAGCACCGGCAGAAGCATATTTATTCCACGTGGCATATCTGATTTGATCTATTTCCGCTTGCTTTACCCATCCGGCATTGAACAACCACTGGTCGCCTTCGGGAATGTCGGGCACAAGATAGCCATCCAGTAAATCCGTGTAAAGCCAGGGGTAGCCATAAGCCTGGTAGCGGCTTTGCGTTCCATTTTCGTGACACCATTCGTTAAAGGTCAGAATAAAGCGCTCCATAAAAAGTTCTGCAAGCGTTAAACTGTAATCATAACGAACGCGGCGTAATGTATCAGCGAGTTGTCCGCTGAACGATTTTTCACTCAAAATGAGAGGCAAATATTTTCGAACATCATACCCACGCCGCTTTTCAAACTCTTGCGCAAAATCGCCAGTCCAGTTTGCACCTTTTAATTCAATACTGTCGCAGAACATGGCTCGCAAACTATTGCCCAGTTTACCGCCAAAGACAGGATTCAATGCTGAAGACATACGCTGCAAATACTTTTTCACCGCTTCCTTGTTAAAGTGATCCAGCACCGGACCGTCGGCGCCGGGTGCACCGTGTACCACTTGCCGAAAGCGATATTTTTTAATCACAATTAAAAGTTCATACTCTCCCGATGGGATCTTAAATTTTAAACGACCATCGAGCTGCACTTTGTCCGACAGATCGATGCCGCTATCAATATTTTGCAATTGTTTTGGATAGAGATGAACTGAAAAGATTTCTCTGTTGGCGTCCGATGGGTCGAAAACTATTTTGTCAAAATGGGAAGGACCAGACAGGGATTGTAGCGAAAGCTCAAGGCCCTGAATTGTTTCGTTTCGTTCGAGGAATTTTCCGCCAAAAGGCCAGCCCGTACCAACGATGAGGTCGGCTTTCATGCCCAATTTGTTCGCCTCATTAACCGCATGTTTCACCAAATGATTCCATTCATCGCTCAGCCAGTCCAATGCTCGGATGGGTGGATCACCATAAAATTTCGCCAGCGCAATAGGATTGATTTCCACGCCCCCTGCTCCGGCATCATGCATCAATTTCAATTCCCTGCTGATCTCATCAGCGGTAACGCGGTTTCCGTTCCACCACCATCGAAAAAAAGGACGCGTGAGGGATGGTGGATTTCCAAATTGCGAAAAAAGACGATCTTCTTTTTCACTCGTATGATCGAGTGAACGACACGAGATGGGCAAAGCGGCTGTGCTTGTTCCGACCACTATGCTTTTTAAAAAGTCCCGACGATTAAGACCTGTTACAATCTTTTTATTGTTCATGACCTTGAACCTGATCTTAAATTTCTACGTGTCTTTGGGAAAATTCTCCTTTCTCAATCCGCTGCATGAGACGAAGGGTGGGAAGCGATGTGATATCTCTAATATATCATTTTGTAAATAAAACACAAAAAATATTTTTTCAATCTTTTATTTTTTCAAAATACGGATTTCCTGTTTCGCGGGAGCGATTCAGCATAATCTGTACACAGAGCAATCCAGAATGCAAAATCGCCGTCTGTTTCAATACAATGTTAACAAAGCCCCTCAATGATTTCTCTGTAAAGTCCAATTCGCGCGCAAAGAGTCGTGCAAGCCCATGCTTGTATTCTACAGGACCAACTCAAGCCATGAGCTTTTCATTTGACACACCACAACACATATTTCCTGCAAGCATAAATGCAATGCCACCGAACGTCCCGCGGTTCAGCGACAGGCCCATCCGCTACAACCGCTTACTAAACGCCCGTTCCAATTGCCGTCATTGGGCCAATGCATTAAACAATCATTGAAATGTATTCCCATCCCATACCGCATCCAAATACTCTCGCAGCGGCGAGGCGACAATCTCTGCTTGCGAATATAACAAGCGCAGTTCGTCCCCAAAGCGCGTGACGCCCGGCACCAGCCCGGTGATATTCATCCAGCGGAACCAGTTGCCGGGCTCTTTGAGACTGGAAGGAACATCCGGCACTGCAAACTGGTACCAGCCCGCTTCATTCAAAATCGTAGAGAGGGCAAGATACGCACGATCCGCTGTGGTTTCCGTGCATGATACCGCATCGCACTGCCAGGCAATCCAGCTTTCTGTGGCGACTTCAGAGGCTTTGGCCGCGGTGTCGTCGAGTTGGCGCGCGACGACCTGCTGATCGCCACCGGCAGCGAGGCGGGCAAGCGCCAGCGCATCAGCATCCGGATCAACAAGTGCAGTTGTCGGCATCAGCTCAAGCGTGCGGCCAATGGCTTTGAGAAAATCAATATTTGTCGGACTGTCGGCAACGGCAACTTGTGCCAGCGGTTCCACAGAGGATAGGATCGGCAGCGTACAACCACGCTCATGGACCTCTGTAAGTGCCGCGTCAAAGGCAGAGACAAAATCGCTGCGCATTCTAAATTGCAGCGGAATACTTGGCCGCTGCGCCACTTCAGGCCGGTCATTCTGCCGGGTAGCAAAAAAGAGCACGGGCTGAGTCGGCAAAAGCCCGGCTGGCGGATTTGGTCCGGCAACGCCGAGAATTGATGCCAGCGTCTGCGACCGCAGTTCGGTTTCATCCAAATTTGCAAGCAGATTAAGATAACCACCGATTTCGGTAATATTTTTTGGATTTGGAATTCGCGATGGAACCACACTACCGGTCAATGCCAGTCGCTGTGCCAGAATTTGCTGGATACGCAAAAACTCCGGTGATGTAGAATCCTTCAAAATATTGAGTAATGTTGTAACCACCTGGTCGTTGATATTGCCCTGGTCTGTTAATACGGTTTCTTCAGGCATAATTTATTCTCCTTAATTTGAATAGCGGCAGGTGTTGACCGCCATTTATATGCACAACAGTAGAAAACGATACTCATTTAATAAAAATCAGGGCGCCGGTACAGGCAACCCCAGTGCACCAAGGAATGCTGTTTTGCCGAGCTTTACCGCATCCGAATCACCCTCAGCGAAAGAAAATGCTTCAAGGAGCGGTGCAAGGTCAGTCAGGCCGGGCAGTTCATCGCCAAAGATTTCGCTAACAACCTGCTTTGCCACTTTGTTCGCCGTTTCTTCGTCCGGCTGATTTCCCGCAAGAAGGCTAAAGCTTTTCGCTCCATCTTTCAGCTTGGTAATGCCATCGGATTTTTTCTTTTCCGCGGCCTTTGCTGCATCGGCTGCTTTCTTTTTATCTTCCGCATCCTTTTTCTCATCAATTCCGGCCTTGGTTTTCATCACTTCCGGCAGCTTATCAATGACTTTGTCGGCCATGCCTTTCGCGGCGGCCAACGCTTCCTTGCGGGCAGTATCGGCTGTTTTCAAAGTCTCGGATTGAAGTTTGGCCAACTCGGTCTTGCCGGTAAGATCACCGAACGTGCCAGTCGTAACCGCTTTGTCAATGAGAGACGAGGCTAGTGATTTTGCCTCTCCGCTTGCATCTGTCGTGTTGACATTCAGAAGATTGACCGGTTGTTGTTCAGGTTTCAATACATCAGGTGCCTTGGCCCCAGTGCTGCCAATCAGGCTTTGGCCGCGGAAATCGGGTGCAGTCTCCGCCGGTGCTGCCTTGTCGTGCGGTGAGTCCTGCCAGTTCCAGAAACGTGTAATATCGATCTTTTCGCAGGAATTGCAATTCCCCAGAATCGCTTCACCAAGCATCCCTTGCGTAGGCAGCGTTATGGTTGAGCGGTTCGTTGTAAATCCTTCGCGGTGAAAACGAAGCAACGCCTCCTGCACGTCACGAGTGGTCACCTCCATTTGCTCAGCCACCTGTGGTGGAATATGGAAGGGCATAATCATCGCATTGCCGTAAAAGCCAAGCACTTCGTTGGCAACGCAGTTGAGGAGCGGCACTTCCTGGGTAACGTCTTCAATGCCGCCTTCGGGCACGCCAATGGTAAAACGTTCCAACAGAATTGCGCGTTCTTCAGGTGTAAGCGACTGCCAAATTGTTTTTGAATACGACACCGTATTGCTGACGATATGCTGAAAAGTGGATTCCATGTGCAAAATATCAGCAGCGCTCAACGCCGGCGGAATATCCCGAGATGGAATCAATAAACGGCTTCCCATGCGCTCCGGCGTTGTGTCATCGACAAATGCAATGATTGTTGCATCACTCTCATCCTGAATGTCGGCTTTAACTTTTGTGATAACAGGTCCGCCAATTTCCCGGTCGAGTCGCGTCGAACTAAGCGTAACCGCACGATTCTGTGAATTGAAAATTTCGGCGATCGTACCAGTGATATTGCCATCGAGTCCACCGCTAAAAATATCCCCTAGTGACGGCGGTTTTAACCGATAAGTGAAGCTCTGAAAACGACGTGTTAGTTCAAAACGAGCAACATCGCTGCGAGAGATACTGCGCGGCAACCTGATTTGCCCGTTGCGCGCATGGGTCGATCCGCCTTCATCAAGACGACGGGTGCGAAGATATTGAATAAGTTCATCTTCCGAGGTAAATCCGTCATCACCATCGGGGACTTCTTCCACAGAGCCAACAGGACTTAGCCTGGTTGTGCCAAGACGGCGACCGCTATCGCTGTACATTGAAATGGAAATATCCTCAAACGGCATAAAAGTACCTTCGGCGGTAATTTCAACAATGTCTTCTGCCAGGCCGCTGGAAACCTCGATTCCCATCGCCGGATTAGCGGCAAATTCGCGCACAAGCTGAAGACCGTGATAAAATTGCCGTCTTCGACGCAGCCGGTGTGAAAGCGCGTCATTGTAAAGAATCAACATTTGATAGCGATTCAATAGAAAATCCCGTGTGATGCCAAAAGTCGGCAGCGTAAGCGGCTGCCCTTCCGGAAGGAACTGAATGATATCGAGCGGAACGAAGCAAACAAGCTGGACATCATCGATCTGCGTTTCGACCGAAAAATGACGCAGCACTTCCCAATATTGCATGGTCAAAGCGTGGCAGTGATTATGATTGGCAATGACTTTGGTCGTAGTCTCCTCGCGGTCACTTGCCGTGGCAAGCCGGACGCTGGTCCTGTTCACTTGCCGGCGGGCTCTTGCCGTTCGCGATAAACGAGATTGAAAATCCTGCGTTGCCGAGGAAACAAAATCCCGGCTTCCTTTTTGCCAGGTATTGGAACTGCCGCTGGAAGAAGAACTGCCGTATCCCCCCGCGGCTCCGACACCAAACAAAAGGCCACTAACGAATCCGCCGATCCCGCCGGCAACACCTACACCCCAGGAATCGGCTTCCGTGTGAAAGCTGCTACCGCCGCGAGCTGCTTCACGCAATGCCGATTCGAAAACGGCTTCTGTTGATGTGTCACGAGCCTCACGTAGACTCTGGTCATCAGCAATGCCAAGCCTTTCCGCTTCACGAACTGCCAATTGCTGCTCCTGCTCAAAGACGGCAACGCGCTGCTCTTCACCCGGCGCAAGCGGCAAAGCGTAAAGCATATCGCCGAGAGACAATCCGGCAGGCACCCAGGTCGTGTGCATTTTTGTTACATAGCCAAGACCGAGGCTGGCGGCTTTGGGGACCTGATCAGGGTTTTCGGAAATATCCGTGTAAAAATCCGTAACGTCAATTGGCCGCGATACGGGAACCCGATCAACATAACGCAATTTTCCGCCTGCCAGCAATGCTTTGTTCATGGCGCGCTCAAACGCCGGACTATTGCGCTGCATGGTTAACGAAAGGGACATAAATTTTACTTCATCGTTGCCCTCTGGAAATGGAAACGGAAATGAAATCGATGGTTGAACTTGACTGATGAGAGGATCGATGAGCCGAAACAGAATAGAATAACGATGACGGTCGATGACACCGCTATTGGAATGAAACACTTGTGCACAGTCTTTATCATCACCCAGGGTCATCGGCGGTGTTTGCTCGGCAAATTCTCCAGGGTTCTCATCGACATCCTCCGCGCCGGTGGGTACCAGGTCTTTCAATTTGGAAACAATACTGGTTGTTAGAGGCGCCAGTTCACGCTCAAGAGGCAACAAGCCGAGTCTGCCTCTGGTGCCCAAAAAATCAGCCTTTTCAATAAAGAGCGTGACAGAGGAACTACGGCCGCGAACGCGCATATTCAACCCTTTTTCAGGAAGCGGCAATCGCGGCATCTTCAAGGTAAAAACGCCACGCTTATCGGTAATGGCATTTGGCGTGGGCCAGGAAATATTCGTCACCTTTTCGTCCGGTGTGTATTCAGGCTTTTGCGCTTCAACCGAAACTCTTTCAGCCGGTGTGCCATCCGGATTTACAAGCTCCCCGCTGATGGTTTCCGGGAATAGCTCTCTGATCTTTGGAAAAAACTTGCTCAGGTCTGCCCTTATTTTCGTCAAACTTTTGTGTACTTGCGTCACTGCAAGCTTGCGAACCTTGACAAAATCTGAAAAAGCCTCGGCTCCCAGTTCGAGATTCATGGAATCATTTTCATCAACAGGAGGCTCGTCCTTGCCTGTTGGGCGAAAAATGAACTGCACCGGTTTTATGCGATGTGGAAATTTGAAACGGGAAGCAGAAGAGAGGTCGGAAATGTTATGGGCGTCGAATGCTTTGGAGGAAAATCGAACGAGTCCTTTTTCTGTAATCTGAAAAGCCTCAAAGCCGGAAATTTCAGAACGTTTTGCAGAAACCTGTCCGGGGGGAACAAGTACTGCTGCGTATTCAAAAATATCACCGGTATGAAGTCCTGTTATTTTTACAGAAAAGTAACTATTTTCTTTTTCTTCTTTGACTAATCGGGCAGTAACGACTCGTTCTTTACCTTTGTTCACACGGTAATGCACTTCCACTTTTGTGCCGGGCTTGAGTGATTCAGCTTCCAGCGGAAGATTGATGTTCTTTATCCCGGTCTTTTTATTAGTGATTATATTCGGTTCACCGGGACCGATCTTGATATTTATATTGTCTACTTTCACAATGAATCCTCCTTTTATTGTAAATCTCAGACTAGCAAATCAAAGATAACTGACAATGAACATCTGTTCGGCATTTTTTGTTTTTTTTGAAAAAGCTCCTTACATGTCATGCAATTAGCTGTCTGTCTCGGCCCCAACAAAGACCAGACCTAAAGCACCATGCAATCAGGCGAAGCTATAAGTGTATAAGAGCCGATGGGTTAAATTCACATTGATATATTCCGGTTTTTTGTTGAAATGGAAGTTGCAATAGTTAATGAATTTAGTTCGACAACTCCAGGTTGAGAAGGAAGAAATGCAAAGGGTGAAAGCACTCTTCAACATGGAAAGTTATTTATATGACCAACCCTTTTTGTTGGTCAGAGGGTAAGAGATAAAAGGAATAATCCAGGGAAATTATTCCCTGAATTCATTTTTTTCGACATTATTTTCGCAAAATGCATCAAAACGCAGCACATCATGATTCCTTCTTGCTAATAAGGACGTTTCTCAGAAAATAAAGTATAAACGCAACACATGCACACCTGATATGTGGTGCATTTTAATCACAAAGATAGCTGCAAAAAAAAGTTTCCTAATTTGACTGATTAGTCACGTTAACGATCGCATTGGCATTCCGATTCACTTGAAATTTAAAAACATCAGGTCGCGCATAGTGACCCGCCGCATCAAACATTCTTTTTGATGCTGAGATAATTTGAAGGTCAATATCGGCATATATTATTTCTTCCTTCATTTCAACCGGTCCGGCAATAAAATCTCCTTTGGGATTGACAATGCAACTGTTTCCCGTATTAATCCATTCCCGGCCTTCAGGATAGAGTTTCTTAAACTCGTATTTTCCAGGAATATCGTCCATACGCACAGCCATACAACATCCGACAACAAACATCCCCCCTTCTCTGGCAATATGCCGCAAACTTGAAAGCCAGTTTTCACTCTTGTCCCAGGTTGGTGCAGCAAGAATTTGTGTCCCCCAGCCATACATTGCATTCCTGGCTAATGGCATATAATTTTCCCAACAAATCAACCCTCCCAATTTTCCGAGAGCAGTATCAAAGACATTCAATGTGCTGCCATCGCCCTGGGCCCACACCAGCCGTTCGCCTCCCGTTGGCACCAACTTGCGATGCTTGCCCATTATTTCGCCCTTATCATCAATAAATAAAAGCGTGTTGTATAGACTGGCGTTGCTTGCTTCCGAATTTCGTTCATGCATCCCAATTACCACATGAATCTGCGCATTCTTTGCAGCCTGGCATAGCTTCTTTGTTGCTTCATCCGGTATAGCTACCGAATTTTCAATCAATTCAGTATAAAGCGCATTGAGCATTGCCGCTTTGCCGTTAGGCACCAACCAGACCCAATCCGGATAGCCAGCAATGAAGACTTCAGGGAATACAATCAATTTTGCGCCATCAGTTCCTGCTTTGGCTATTAGCTCACAGGCTTTCTCAACCGTTGCCTCGCGATTTAAGAACACCGGTGCAGCCTGAGCAGCAGCAATTTTATACACATTTTCGTTTTGAATCATCTGATTCTCCTAAACCATTTTCTGCCACTATCATACATTTTCTTCTGTAGACTGAGAAGGAGCAAAAACTAACTTGCCCTCATCTTTCTGCGGCAATGCACTATTTTTCCCAAACCAGCGAACGGCCTTGTAAACATACCACGCACGAAATCCGGACATACCATCTTCCAGGCAATGGGCTTTGAGCAGTTCATCTGCAAAGCGTCTTAATTTGTATTCGAGATGTTTTTCGCGGATGAGCTGATAGAGTGCATCATGAACCAATGATCCGCGCATAAAGTTTTTTGTATCAAAAGTGTGTCCACTTGGTCCATCCCACGCGTAACTTTTCTTTATTGTCATTTCACCCGTGGAGCGAAGTATCAAAAACTTGGTTTCAATATTCTTTTCAAGACTCAAGTCAAGGTGAATGGAATAATCATCCACCAATTGATATTTGTAGTGCCTTAATTTTCGATAACAAATTCTTTTCATAATGCAAACTCGCTGTTTCACTTTTATCTCTGGGACTTCCGGAGGATTCCCTTAATATTTAGAGCACCAAGCGCGTTATAATGAAATTCTGAGCCACTAAAGTGGCTGAGAAAAGACCATGTGAATTAGTCCTTCTCCTATCGGAGTTGACAGGATCAAAAGTCAAGTTCGCTGGAAAGCTCTTATTTCATCCAGCACCAGCTTGTTGATACTGCATTTTTTTAATTCAGGAATTCTAACGCATAAACAGTTTCTGACTGAATGCTATAGAGCAGCGTGAATGAAAAGTAACCGCGTTTGTTGAATGCACACTTTACCAGATTGGCTTAGCCCGCATCTAGCTCCATTTGGCTATTTTTTGATCTCGCGGATAAGGATGACCAGCCCCCGTTTCGACAAACGATTTCAAACTGAGCAAAAACACTGCCCACTTCATGCTGCATTGTGCCAAGAACTCATTTTCATTCCTCCAGTCCTGATGACGAAATAAAACAATAGTTTCTTCCTCTCCATCATTCAACTCGAAACTAAGTGTCGAACCGATCCATTCATCAGGGCCGGACAAGCAGCGCCAAGCTACACGCGCATTTGACTCCTGCTTGAAAACTTCCATTACAAAATTACTTGCTTTGAAACGAAACGCCGCATGGCCGCCCATTTCCGACGATGCGGATACATCGGTTGTCCACCAACCCGACAATCCTTCAAGTGTTGAAAGTGCTGAATAGACTTTTGAACTTGGTGCATTAATTCCCACCCGATGAAATATTCCATTCATGAATAGCCTCCAGATTTGATTTGAGTGTCATTGACACGAGAAAAAAATGTCTCTGAATAAAATGAAACGGTTGTTAAAATCAACAAATGAATCATCCAGAGCCAGTTCTCGCGTCCGGTGCCGGCAAAGCAAAAGACAACATCTATGGTCGATGCTTCTGTTTGCGATGCTTCCTATTGGACTTTGCGAAAGTATTCTAAATTCACAAAAGTCACTACTGTTGCCGCTTCAACGCCCCAACACAAAACACATCTTTGGCAGATAAACATACAATACTAAATCGCGGTAATTTATTCCCCGAGGAGGCTGATTTTAATTCTGCAATTTATCGTGCCGCAAAATACAGCACATGGTGGCGATTGTCTCAAGTAAGGAAAAATTGAAGAATAAATATTAGGTTTCATAGCCATCTGAGTAGGAACATAATTCTATGAAACGATTAAAACAGGAACTATTGCTCTGTGATACAAGTCCTGCACAGTATTATGTATTTCAAATTTTTGCAGACAGGATAATTACCGGCAGGATGATGAGTGACAGAGTCGCGAACTGAAACCATAAAGACAATTTTCAATCAATACCGCTTGAGCAACTCTAACATTTTCCGATCAAGTTTGTGCCCTTTATAGTTTTCATATTTGACGTCCGCACGGCGACTATCCAGCACGCCAAAAGAGCCTTTCAAATTCCACAGCGCTTGGCCCCAGCCGGCATCTTTCCACAGGGAGAGCAAGTCCTCCATCCAGCGCAACGCCACATCGTGCGGCGTTTTATTGTAGCAGCCCCATTCCCCTACATGCACAGGAACGCCCATGTCAACAAGCGGCTGCCAAGTGTCAATCAATTTTGCCTTCAGTGCCGCTTTATCCCACATCTTGCCATCATCGCCTTTTAAAGGCCAGGTGGGCTTTTTAAATGTCTGAAAAGCATCTTTCGGCACCCATGTCGCCGTATAATGGCTGACACTCATGGGATCGTAGCCGCGCGTACTTTGGACAAGGCCAAGGTCAACAATACCATAGACGGGCGTTCTACCGACATCCTTGCCGTCGGCAACAATCAATCGGTCGGGATCCACTTCCCTGATCCCCTTGACCAGCGCGCGGACGATCTCAACATAGCGTGTCTCGTCTTTCATGTGCGGCGGCTCATTGATTAAATCGAAACTCAATCGAGTGCTCGGAATACCTTTGTAGCGCCTGGCAAAATATTTCCAGTGGTACACCGCGGCATCCAGAGCTTTCTGCATATTTTTAGGGGTGTCTTCAAATAGGTCCACCGGCTCCAGGTCCCGGCGGTTGATGCAATACCCCGGCAGGCGATGAAAATTGAGATTAATGTGCACTTTGTATTGTTTGCCAAACTCGACGACCTCATCAATATCTTTCAACACTTTTTCATCGATCTTGTACCAGTTGTCTTTGGATGACCAAGTCCAGTAGGACATCGGAATGCGGGCGAAATCGAATCCCCACTCGGCCATGATCTCGAAATCTTCTTCATTGAACTTGTTACCCGGCGCCCGTCCGCTAAATTTTGCTAACAAATTAAAACCGCGGTAGCGCGGAAAATTCAGCCCAGTTTTTTGAGCAGCAACAAAAGAGTGGCCACCAAGCCCCGTGAAGGATATTGCCCCAACTATTGCATTTGTCTTTAAAAAATTGCGCCGATTAATAATGATTCATCCTTTCAATTATCGTAATAGTTCGCCACCACAGCAAATCCTTTTTTTGATCAGAATCAAGATTTACGATTTGAAAAGTATTTTTGATTTTATGATTCATGTTTTCCACACTGTGTTCCTTCATAAATGAGCTGCTCGGAAAAAGTCCCCAAATGTCATTGCGAGCGAAGCGAAGCAATCTGGATGTCGGCCACAAGTTGCAGTTTTCTAAGGATCGCTTCGTCGCTCCGCTCCTCGCGATGACATGCTTTTCAACTTTTTACGAATTACTCATAAATCAAAAATCGTAAATCCTTGTTCGTAAATCAATCTTTTAATTATCAAATGAATATAGAGGTGAACTATTACCAATTATCAAATATCATTTTTGCGCGCTAAATCATGTTCCGATCTCAACATTTTGATGCAATTCATGAGCGTCCGCGAATTGTGATAATTTATCTTCCACACAGATGCCTTTGCGGCGTGTTTTGCTCCCGGGCTTTCATCAAGGCCGTCATGATACCATCCGCCATGTTCGTGATCGATCAGATATTTTTTTATGTATTCCCATTGCTTGCGAAATGCTTCATAATACTTTGTTTCATCAGGGAAAAGCTTGGCCATCAACAGCAACGCGTTCAAGCCTTCGGCCTGCACCCACCAGGTTTTTGTTTTGTCAATGATAGAGATGCTGTCACATCCGGCGTAATAATATCCTGCCTCGTAAAAGCCACCGTGTTCCTTATCCCAGCCATTCGCGAGAGCATGATCAACCATCCGTTTTGCGACCGTTAATGTTTTGACATCATGCTGCGGCCCCAACGCATGAGAAGCTTCCAGCATCAGGTAGGCGGTTTCAACATCATGGCCAAAGGAAACATGATCGTAATTGGCGTTGGCTTTACGAACAGCGTCCGAAGAATCTCTGAACGACACCGGAGTCCAGTCCCGTTGCAGAAACAACGTCAGATAGCCCTTTTCCGTAGTGATGGTATCCCGTATCAAACCAAGCATTTCAAAAAGACGCTCGCGCACAAGACGATCCGGCCAGACTTTGTATAATTGGGTCAAGGCTTCGAGCAAGTGGATGGAAGAATTTTGATCTTTCCATTTGCATCTGGCCACAAAACCATTCTCCATGTCACTGGGTTGTCGGTATAACCAGATGCCCTCTCGTGTCAGCAGGTCAAAATATCCTTTAAATTCAGGATCGTGGCTGTGTTTATCAAGCCACAAAAATGTTTTCCGGGCAAGATTCAATGCCGAGGTATCTGAGGACATTTCATAATACGTCGATAGCGAGTAGATGGCAAAAGCATTGCTATATGCGGTCTTTAGGTCATCACTTGGTCGTTGTGTGGGTTCTCCCTTGCTGTTGCGCAGCATATAAAAACCGCCATAGGTTTCATCCCGCATTTTGTCTTTTAAAAATTGAAATCCATGTTCAGCAATTTTTCGATATTTATCCTCATGCAAAAACATTGTCATTTCAGAGGTCGTCCACACATGTCTTGTTTGCGTAACGAGCATCTTATTTTGTGGGCCGGCAGGTTTCCAATCAAAAGAAAAGTCACTGAGAAAGCCGCCATTTACCGTGTCAATAGATGCTGGGTACCAGACATCTAAAATATTGAATTTCAGCAATTCCTGCATTTCATCGGCTATTTTTTGATCTTGACTAGTCAGCGAAGCGCATCCAAGGAAAAACACAAGCAACGACAAGGATAATTTTAGCAATTTGTTCTTTTTAATATTTTCTTTTGGCATTCTCACAAACTCCGATTTATTTTTTTTGCAGCAACTGATCTGCTGCCAGCACCAGAAACATAAAATTGGTTGCACCGCCGCCCATAACATATTCCGTCTGCTGCCAAAAGTAGGGCCAGATTTTCAGCTCCGGCAAATCCGGGCGAATGAGTGCCGTGCCGGATACAGAACCGCCGGGGATGTTTGTCCACTCGGCTCGATTATAGCCATAAGCAACAATCGCGGATTCAGCACCTACGCCGGAAACAAAGGACATGGAATTGCTGCCCGGATGTACGCCGAGGACAAAATTAAGTGCGTTCAACATCGGTTCAATGGAAAAAAGATCAGGAAAAGCTGAATGCAGAAAATATTGGTTCACGCCAAAATTCTGAATGCTCCAACCCGCTCCCCAGATGTTTGGTGTATATTCTACGCCAAACGGCGTTTCCCTGGTCATCTCCTCCACTCGCGCGGCATACTCTTTCATCGCCGGTCGAACGAGCTTGATCAGGCTTTTATCGTTTTTAGCCAAAATCAGCCTGCTGATAGCCGGGGCTGTACGGCGAACATTTTTTATAACGAGGTGTTGATGGTTTTTGATAAAGCGAAAATAATTCTCTTCTCCTGTGGAAAGATACAATTCCACTGCTCCGTCAACCAAACCGACGAGGTTGGTTTTATTATTTCTCGCCCACAGGATTTTCGCAATAGCAAGGCAGTCATTGGCAAGGGAATCATTGAAACCTTTCAAGGCTCGATAGCCTGTTGCAAGGCATGCAGAAACCAGTAATTCCCGGCCGGGATTCTCTTCGGTAAAAACCCAGCGGTCATCCATTTGGCCGGAACCGCGATAGACGAGGTTGTCCGTCATAGTAGAACCGTCACCCAGCAATGTGTATTGCCGTTTCTGAGAACAAATGATGCCGCGGTACAAACGGCCAAGGGCTTTGTAGCCGCCAACAACCGTCAGGGCACCATGCTCGATCTGTTGCAGCACATCGGGTTTACCGTCCGGCCGGTGCATTTCCACCAACTTTTTGTTCTGATCGATTGTTGTGACATCATAATCAGGATGAAACAATTCGTAAATCTGCGACAGGATTCGGACAGTCCTTGCCTGAGACTCGACGCGAAGATCATAATCACCGGCATCATGCCAACCGCCTGCGTTCAACCCCGGCACCGGCTCATAGGGTTTATATTTCGTCAGCGTTGAAGGCCCCTGCAAATAACCGTCAAAATGATTCCAGTTAACCGGCGCCATCAGGGCATCATCGTTGTGACAGAGGCCGTGCCACACTTTGTAGCGGTCATTTACCCGCATGTGGCACATTTGTACCGGAAGGAAATACTCCAGCGTTGGCTGCCACACATGACGTTCGTAAACCGTCGGACTGATTTGAAAAGGCACAGATTCAACATGACCATATTTTAATTTGTACATGCCGGGTTGGCGAATTTCACTAAAATCGAACACCATATAACGGTAGCGCAAGAATTGCCCCCATTGCTGCGGTAATGCGTTTTTCACATTCTCCAACCCACCCTTTTCACGAATCCGAAAAAGCGTTGCCGTGTTCGTTTTTTCTTCGTTCTTATCCAATTCGATTACCGCCACTTTTTTCTGCCCCGGATGATAGCCGACCTGGGAAACATGGATGACCGGATGATATTTATAATGCTGCTGCGCTCCTATCGTGATGAGCAGTTCGGCAGCATTTTTCAGCCTGCCCTTTTGTAATAACGTGCGCACAATAAACCAACCGTTGTTATGCTCGGCACGTCCGTCCAGCAAGGCGATGTTTTTTCCGTTTGCTTCAAATGCCATTATTTCATCGGGATTGTCCGGTACCACGATCAGTTTTTTCCCCTCAGCCAACGGCTTGACAACCACCCGGCCTTCAGGGTCATAGGAGAGCGGACCATTTACCTGACGGGGAAAGACGCCGAATTTCTCGTCCATGTACCAGGATTTGCTAAAGTAAAATCCGGGAAAAAGCTCGATATTAAAACCAACCTTGCCGTACCATTCCTCGGGCAAAGGCTGTTCCAGGTCAACGGCAATATGAACGGCCCGGCCGACCGGCTTTACGCGAACGTGATACTTGAATTTCAAATCAGGATAGACTATTGGATTAAACCCCGTTCTGTCCTGCGAAGAATCCGGATACCATAAGGCAGCACGAATCTCATTTTTTTCGGTATCCACTTCCCGCAGACCCAGTTTGGGAACAGGCGACCACTGGCCCGGTGCCGGCTCCAGGCGTACATCACTGTTGGCAGCTACGCGAACACCGTTTTGTATGATCGTTACTCCTCCCTGATGCCCGGCGGGATAAAAATCCTGATAGGCCATGACATTGATGCCCGTCATTTCAAAATAGCCCTCTTTATTGAGAAACAATTTGTTTTGTCCGCTCTCGCCCCACAGCAGTGCATTCATTGCAAATAATAAAAGTGGGAAAATTTTAAACTGTTTTCTCATTCGCATAAGAATATCCGATCCTTATTTCATTAATATCATTTCTTTTACTTTCTGAAAAGTCCGGCCCCCCGGTGATGTAACCGTCATTTTATAAATATAGACACCTGAAGGTGCTACAACTCCGTTCCAAAGGCGGCCATCCCAAACAGCTCGGAAAGTTCCCGGCGATTTTTCCGAATCGACAAGAGATTTTACTTTCTGTCCCCTCACATTGAAAATACTGATTTCAATATGAGACGTGGCAGAGAGCGAATACTGAATCGTTGTGGATGCATTAAAAGGATTTGGATAGTTTTGCGCCAGGGAAAAATCATTTACAGGCGTGGATTCTTTTTCATCGACTCGCGTGTTCTGGGAAACGTGCAGCAATTCAATCCCTTCCCCGGTACCGAGATTTCGGGAATATTTTTTATCGACAGCATTATTCCAATGTTCATGCGCACCCAGGCTTTCAAGCGGTGTCCCCTCATCTTTGGGATCATAAACGATCCCCTGCGGCCAATTTGCAGAATCCGCGGCCTGGTGCAAATAGTCATCAACACCTTCCATTTGTGGATAGGTATTCAACCCGCGGGCCACTGTAAATTCCGAACGCAGAAAATCAAATGCGACGGATTCTATGGCAACCGGATCAAACGATACAAAGAGCGACGATGTCCAGTCATTGTTGAACGGTTCCATCATCCATTTTACCGGCTTTTTGATTTCATAATCAGACGTCCACAAGGCATCCAAAAGATAGATTAAGGTCTTGCCTCCTAACAAACCGTAACCCAACAGATCGACCTGAACCCGATACAGGCCATAGCCCTGGCGACGAGGATTGTCTTTTTCAGGGGCGACAAGGCCATTGTGCAGATGTTTGGCATCGTTTCGGGTCTGAGAACCAAAATGATTTTTGGCAAAAAGTGTTATGCCGGCGTGCTTGTGTGCTTTTAGTGTTGGAACGTTGAGGAGATATTCTGCTTCTTCAAATATTGTATACAGATGATCTTCCGTGACCGGAGCTCCTGCCGTAGCATCGCTCCAGGTCCCTTCGCGCAATACCGTGCCCCGATCGGAATATTTAACGATTGCCGTTTCGCTGGGAATTACTTTTTCGCGGTCAGCCCACCCATTGTGATCCAGATAATGAATATCGGGAAATTCAGGATGCCATAAATCATAACAATGTTTATAGATATGATGAATCGGATCACCAATATAAATATCCTGCTGGGCTACACCAACAACATTCACCAATTGACGAAGAAGAGCGAGAATCAAATGCGGTGATGTTTCAGAAATACCATACCATTTGTTTTTAACGATTGACAAATCATCGGGGTTAATATTGCCACTCCAACTGCTGGTGGCATTTATTTTTATAAATATTTTTTCCCCCGAACTGTAAGCTACTTTGCCTTTTCCTCGCGCTCTATTGTGATACTTAAAAATCGCCTCCCAGGCAGATGAATCGTCTGCCTGGCCACTGATATTTTGCAGCGCATCGGAAAGCATTTGATCGATCACGTTTTGATTATTATTTTCTTCGGCAAACCACGCATGACCGAAAGCGTTGGAAACGCAGTTTTCGTTCGTGGCCTCCGGGTTGTGTACCCAGACCACGCGACCGGGAAAAATGCCTTTGCCGATCCCAAATGGTTCATTGGCGGGATGAACGGCATCATGATAGACAGTATTTGAGGTTTCTGCAAAATGATGCATTCCGGCATGGGCACTCACGGCAGGAAAAGTAACAACAGCGGTGCCCATCGTTTTTAAAAACCGGCGTCTGGAAGTTTGTTTTCCTTCTGCTCGCATTTTTATAGGTCCCTTGAGAATGGTTTAATTAATTGAATGAAATATTATTCTCTTTAATCCATCGCACGTATTTTTTGAGAAATTTTTGTGTCGACTCTTCAGTATCACCATATTTTTTGCGCAGCCGATCGAGTTCGATCTCCAGTTTTTTCTGGACCTCGGCATAGTTGGGATTGCCATAGATATTATTCAATTCATTCGGGTCTTTTTGCAAATCATACATTTCCCAGGCATCGATATCATAATAAAAATGGATCAGTTTATATCGATCCGTACGCACGCCGTAGTGTTGTTTAACCATGTGCCAACCAGGATATTCATAGTAGTGGTAATAAAACGAACGACGCCAATCCGCAGGAACATGGCCGCGCAGAATAGGACGAAAACTTTGCCCCTGCATATCCTTTGGAATCGGAACCCCGGCAAAATCGAGAAACGTTTCAGCGAAATCAAGATTGCTGACAAATGCATCTGAAGTCGTTCCGGCTTTAATCTCTTTTGGATAACGAATAATGAACGGCATGTGCAAAGAAGTTTCATATATAAAACGTTTATCGAACCAGCCATGCTCGCCAAGATAAAATCCCTGGTCTGCGGTATACACAACAATCGTGTTTTCCGCCAGCCCGCTTTTATCGAGATAATCAAGAACACGGCCAACGTTTTCATCTATTGAATCGACACAGCGTAAATAGTCTTTGATATAGCGTTGATATTTCCAGCGGACAAGGTCTTTGCCTTTTAAATGGGCTTTTCGAAATGCTTCATTTTTCGGATTATAAGCCGCTTCCCATGCCTTTTGCTGTTCTTTGTTCATGCGCACAAACATCCCTTCACCATAGGTCAAATCCGTTTTTTTCTTTTTTCGTAAAGCATCAATATCAACGAGTTTTAGGTCTTCTGCGGTCATGTAACGCGCAATAGTCATTTTCTGCTCATGTGCTGCGCGCGAGCGGGTGCGGTAATCATCCCACAATGTTTCCGGTTCAGGAATGGTCACATCGTCGTATTTGTGCAAGTATTTGATCGGCGGCAGCCATTTGCGGTGCGGCGCTTTGTGCTGATACATAAGCATAAACGGCTTATCCGTATCGCGCTGCTTGAGCCACTGCAGTGCCGAATCCGTAATAAGATCAGTGACGTATCCCTGCTCCTGTTTTTTCTTGCCCATTTCTATGAAATCGGGATTATAATAGTCACCCTGGCCGGGCAATATTTTCCAATAGTCGAATCCCTGTGGTGCACTGCCCAGATGCCATTTGCCGATGACCGCTGTCTGGTATCCAGCCTGTTTAAGCAGTTTGGCAACTGTCTGCTGGTTCGGGTCAAACTTTGTATATTCGTTAACCATGAACCCGTTGACATGGCTGTATTTACCGGTAAGAATAACTGCACGGCTGGGGCCACAGATAGAATTTGTCACAAAGCAATTGGTGAATTTCATACCCTGATTGGCGATACGATCAATATTGGGTGTGTTGTTTATTTTGGCGCCATAACAACTGATAGCGCGTGCATCATGGTCGTCGCTCATGATGAAAAGAATGTTGGGACGCTTTTTGCTTCGGCTGCATTGGCTGAGCAATGTCAGCGCCGGCAGACTCGCTGCGCCATAACTAATCTGCTTTAAAAATTTTCGTCGGCTTTTCGAATGCATAATTCCTCCTCCTCTTGTATGAAAAACTCAAAGTCCTAAAATATCATTGTGAGCGAAGCGAAGCTATCCGGATGTCGGCCAAGGTGCAGTTTTCTAAAGATCGCTCCCCGATAATTCGGGGCTCCGCTCCTCGCGATGACATGCTTTTCTACTTTTTATGAATTACTCATTCATTTTTTCTACACTTTGTTCCTTCATAAATCAAAAATCTTAAATCCTTGTTCGTAAATCAATCTTTTAATTATAAAATGAATAGAGAGGTGAACTAGTACCGTTATTCAATAAAAGAACCAGCATCATTTTGAATAGGGTACCGTACCGTCCTCATCCACCGTATAACCCCACTTTTTAATATACTCAGGGCCGGGCAAAAACTCGTCATGTGTTTGCCGCAAAAGGAAATTGAGTTCTTTATCTAAACGAGATTGTAACATCGCATACTTTGGATTATCGCACAAATTTTCCATCTGATACGGATCCTTTTCATTATCATACAGCAGCCACGGACCCTTGAGATCGCGCACAAAAGTATAACGCTTCGTGCGCACACCACGATATTCCCGGCCGCCGTGCTTGCGGATCCATTGTCCAAATGGTGAAGGACATGTGAGCAGCGCTGCTTCACGCTCATTTTTTTTATCGCCACAAACAGCGCCGGACAAATCCTCTCCCTCCACACTGTTTGGAATGTCAATGCCGCACAAACCCAGCAGTGTCGGCATAATATCAGGCGAATTCAACAACACATCGACATCTTTTCCTTTATTTCCATGAACCGCCGGCCAGCGCAATAAAAACGGCACACGCGCGGATTCTTCAAACGGCTTTTGCTTTTTGGTCATGCCTTGTGAGTAGAGCATATCGCCGTGGTCGGACGTAAAGATAAAAATCGTATTCTCTTCAATTTTTGTATCTTTCAGGGTTTTCAAAATGTCGCCGATACAGTCATCCAACGCCATAATGTGGGCATAGTAACCGCTCAAGTCTTCGCGCGCTTTATCGGCAAACTTTTGTGGCACATTGGGGCGCAGCTCAATTTTATTCTTGTTGACCATTTCCCGATATTTTTTCGGCGCTGTTTGATAAGGTGTATGAGGCGGACCCCATGATAAAAACAATGCAAATGGTGCGTTGTCATCGGCATGTACGCGGATGTATTTTTGCGCTTCCTTTGTCTGCGCAATGGCGTCATAGCCGGGCCAGAGCAATTTTTTATTCGCGTCGCCATAATAATAGGAATGATTATAATTGTGGGTGCATTCCATCGTCTGCCAAAATTCAAACCCCTGGCGGCTTTCTTTCGGAATGAAGGCGCTGCGGCCATGATCATGCACGTGCCACTTGCCGATATAGCCGGTATTGTATCCTGCTTTTCCCAGCACTTTTGCAATAGTTATCGCGTCGTCGTTCAACTGCACATCATTAAGAAAGACGCCGTGGGTCAGCGGATATTGGCCGGTGAGCAGACTTGCCCGATAAGGACTGCACACCGGGCAGCCGGAGACAGCGTTGACGAAATTGCAACTCTGCGCAGCCAGAGCATCAAGGTTCGGCGTTTTTGCATTAATGTCGCCGTTGTAGCCGGTCGCCTGTGCACGCCATTGGTCGGCAAAAACGTAGACGATGTTGGGATAAGGCTTTTCCCTGGCGGCAAATGATCTTTCCGTAAAAGCGAAAGCACTTGATCCGGCCGCCAGTTCCACGATAAACTGTCGTCGGGTGACTTTATGCATATTTTCCTCTCCTCTTATTTGAGCAACAAACATTTTTGGGTCATTTCAAAATTTCCCGAATGCATTCGATAAAAGTAAAGCCCTGAGGCAAGGCCGGAGCCGTCCCACAAAATTGCAAATTTCCCGGCGGGCCTGCGTGCGTCGACAAGTGTCTTGATCAACTGTCCGCTTGTATTAAAAACCGAGATCGTGACATGTTCCGGCTGGGGTATTTCGTAGCGAATTGTTGTTACCGGATTAAAAGGATTGGGATAGTTTGGCAAAAGCGCAAATTGCATCGTACCCTGCAGTGCTTGCACGTTGCCAACCTTGGTAAAATCCTTGCCTGCAACGCGAATGATAAAGGCAACATCAGCAGCAGAATCAACAAGTACCGGCACGCTAAACCGCAACACGGTGTCGGTTGAAGTTCCGGCAATAGTTTCATACCCGGTTCCCTCCCAAGTATTTATGAATTCAATCGAATAGGTTGTATCAGCAACACCGCTCAAGGTTATTTCTTTACCCGAAACGCTCCTTCCGACAGCTTCACGAATCCAGCCAAATGCCAGAGAATCCCCTGCCAAAGCATAGATATCACATCCTGCGGCCGCGGCAGTAAGCGGACGAACAGGATTATTCACATAATCGATCTGTTGTACTGCATTTGAAAATACTTTTAGCTGAGCCAAAATATCATCGCTGATAATATCACGGCGGGTAAAATCCCACCACATTGGCGTCGAAGCATTTCCACTTGCCCAGGTCGTCCACAGCGCATCATGATACATGGTTGTATAGCCTATTGAAGGAAAAGCATAATTTCCATAAGAGCTTTCGTACCCGGCTTCTCCCATAAAAGCGGGTTTATCAAAATCATTCCAGAATTTGGATGATATAAAATGGTAAATATAAACACTGCTTCGTAAAGCGTTATGGGAATAGTGCCTTGGCCAACTTGTTTCGTAAAGATGCACATTGGGAATATCCACTTCTTTATATCCATCTTTCCAATACCTGCCGCCATGTTGCGATGCGGTTGTGGGATGGTCGAACGGGTCATTCTCTTTAAAATAATCATCTACCTTTTTGACCCAGTTTAAACCTTGCACCGTTTTTCCAGCCTGCCAGGCATCCGTACCGGTAATTTCATTGACTATTTCCCAGATGCCAAGACTACGGTAGCAGCCCCAGCGGGCAATAAGATATCTGTACTGCTTTTTCTGGTACTCCCACGCCTCTTTGTTTTCAAAAAAATCTTTAACATCCGTTATTTCTTTGTAAGGATTTTGATGCCATTGATGAACCCACACCGTATTGGACAGCAAATCGTGCGGCCAGATGGCGAGCATCATCTTTAGACCGCGTTCAGCGGACCAATCGAGCAGTTGGTCTATACGGCCGCATTTATTTTGATCATATTTCCCCAAACCCGAATTTAAAGATTCAATAATTGTCCCATCATCATACATGATATTCCAATACCCCCACAGGTTCGCACCCGATGCTTCCAGAGCAGACAGACCGCTGGTTGTTACCTGCCAGGGATAATATACGCCAACGCCATAAAAAGAGGTACCGTCATCATGCTGAAAATAATGACGATTTTTTTGAGAAGCTTTTATCCAGCCATGATAAGGAGATTCTGTGGCTTCAAAAGAAAATGAATCGCTCTCGGCCGCATTGAGTGAATCACGAGCCGAAAGTTTATACCACCAGGTTCCTGTTTCATTGGGTGAAAAACGAACCTTCCATGCATTTCTATCATGGAAATTATCATAGAAAGCAAAGATATGCCATTCTTTGCCGGACGGCGAAATAAATGTGGCGCTTACATCGATCTCTTTAGGATCGTAGGGATTCTGATAATCGGCGCCTAATAAATCCACCGCGATCTCAAATTTTTCATACAAGCCAACGGTATCTTTATTAACGGATTGAACCCCAACCCAAAGCGCATTCACCGATCCGGCTGTATAAGCTCGCACCTGGTTTGAGGGTGATGATTCAATGTGAGCCGTATCGATGGCAGTAATCTTATAATAATAAATCGTATTCGCGGTCAAACCGGAATCGGAAAAAGTTTTTTGGGAAGTCGAGTCCACGAATGAATTTGAATCGCATGTAAAGCCGCTTGTCCGGCTGCGGTAGACATTATAATATTTAATGAGGCCGGGATAATTACTATTCCAATGGAGGTCAACCTGCGATGAATCCACAACAGTAGCCTGCACATCAGTTATTTTAATGACATAACTTTCCGACCCAATCACCATGTCGTCAAAATAAACAATACCGGATTTTGGTGTCGTACTGCCGCCATCAAGATATAAATAAATCTTGCGCAGCGTTGTGCCGTGATAGTTGACGAGGTTGAATTGCATATTGTGCCATTGGTTATCACTTGTAATATATTGCTGTAACCAATCGTTCGTTCCGTTAGAATAGATCGGCTTCAAAGTCAGTTGGCTGTATACATTTGATTTTACTTTTAATGTAATAACAGGATGAATCTCAGGATTGATTAAATCCGGAGGGGTGTAATTGAAATTATCCCACATTTCACTAGAGGCGGTTCGCGTATAAGTAATTTTTAAAGCACTATCTGCAGCAGATAGTTGAAAAGTTCGGGGATGATCTGCGAGCCAGCCGGTTATTTTGCCGTCGTTAAAATCCTGTTTTAATCCGGGTATTTGTGCAAAAAGAGATATTGAGCTAAAACAGAGTAACAGAAAAATTAAATTCTTGATCTTTTTCATTTCCATTTTACCCCTTTTAGGAGTGCTTAAGAAAACTTGACTGCTAATTATGTGAACGATTTAATTGAAAAAGACCCCTTGTTCATTAAAAAAAAAGAGGGCCGCTAAAGCTCTCTTTTTTCGGCATTGAGTTTCAATTATGAACTGAAAAGATGCCCTTCTAAATGAATTCTCAGACAAAGGACATTATTTAATGACCATCATCTTTCGAGTTACGGTAATATTACCGGCCTTCATAATGTAAAAATACAATCCTGAAGTCACATTGGCAGCATCCCAGGTAACATTGTAAGATCCGGCAGGCATCCGCTGATTGACCAGTGTCTCAACTTTCTGACCCAGAACGTTGAAAACCGACAGCTCGACATTGGAAACTTTTCCCAGAGAAAAAGTAATATTCGTCGTCGGGTTAAAGGGGTTTGGATAGTTCTGCCCCAATGCAAAACCATCCGGTAACTCGGTACGCTTTTTCACAGAGGAGGTAATTTCCTGAATGAATTGAATATAGTCAACGTTAAATTCACTTCCAACCAATGTGAGCGTGTGCGCACCAGCGGTCAAATCAAAGCCGTCTGATAAAACGTTAAGACCGGTTGAATCGGTATTCGCTGCAATATCAACATTATCTAGCACAGTTGCGCCATCAATCTGAATTTGTGCTGCTTGCGGAGCACTAAAGTTCTGATAGAATATCTGAACCCTGTACTTTCCGTCTGTTGGTGCATCGATATTCCAGGTAATGCTTCCATTGGCATTAAGCGAAACAGATTTGAAGCCATTAGGAGTCCACGGTGCACCTTCACCATGCGGCATTACAATATCAAAAGCTGTAACGTCAGGTGCTCGCAGCGATTTGACGACATTATCTGTTCCCGGCTCCAGGAGATCAATACCGGCAAAGTTTTGCCATCCCCAGGAAGACGCAATACGAATGACATTCTGACCTGCCGGAAATGTCAAAGCACCGGCCTCGTTCAAATCTGCCTGGGTCCATCGCACCCATGTCCAGTTATTAATATCCATGCCGCTTGTAACGCCGGCAGCATCATCGTAAATCAATTCTCCCCAACCATGCGCAGCATCGTGTATCTCCACACCGTTAATTATTGTATGCTGGCCTCTTTGATGATTGCCGCGCATATTAGTCCAAATGTTCAGGTCATATTCTCCTGCAGTTGCCAGATCAAAGGTCCATTCAAGGTATCCACCGCCATCCATCTGGAAGTAAGAGAATCCCTGGAATGTATTTACAGCAGCGTCCCCTGCAAGTGCACCGTCTTCAGCTTCTGCAGTCTGCTTCACATCAAACTCGACTCTCGTACCTGCCCTTGCTTCCATATCCGCGATATTTTGAGCCTTGTTTGCTTCCCATTGTGCCTTCTTTTCCGGGAACCAGTTCAAGTCGCCCAGCGGCAGATTATCTGTGCCGCCTGTCATGAGCGAGGCATCCGTATAGGAAAAGTCCTCCGGCAACGGCCAACTGGGGCAGACATTGCACACATTTCCAGGATTTGCAGGGTCTTCCGGGAGTCTCCAGAAATATGGATGCGCAGGGGTGATCCCCGCTCGCAAATCGCTGATGTTTTGAATCATATCCGGAATGATATCAGAAGGATACGTTCCCAGGTTCGGCATCGAGCTGAGCCATAGTGTATCCTCCGCGACCATGTTATCATAGACATTTAAAAAGTCTTCCGTTGTAACGGGATTTACAAAGTATTGCGTTGCTATAGAATCGCCATAAAAAGTTGTGAAGGCCGGATCGCGCCATGTGGCGTTGTTGGCGAAAAGTATTCGTCGGCCTTGCTCCGGGCCATATTTCGATGGCAAAGGTCCGATACTGAACATGCCGGATGAAGTTGCCCTCGGGTCACGGCTTGGGTTCGAGAGATCGCCATGTCCCTCACCATGCCAAAAGCCATTTATTATCAAATTGTTGGCAAAGTATGCTTCCCGCCACCAATTACCGGCGTTCATACTGCGGCCGATATTAACAAGCGTGTTATGATTAAAGCGCACATAATTCGCAGCACCACCTTCAAGCTGAAACGCAGTAAAGCCGAGATTGAAGAAAGTGCAGTTTTCGACAACGACCGAGTCCTGATCTGCCCAGATCGAGATGCCGCGTCCTTCCCATTGCTGCGTGCTCGGCTGTCCGATCAAGTTGCGAAACTTGCAGTTTGTAAAAGTAATGTTATTGTTTTTTGCAGTAAATGCTACCAGTGCAAAATTGGTACGTTCAAAAACACAGTTATCGAAAACAAATCGCGAGTCGCCTGCATCGATCTGGATGGGTTGGTAGTATGTTTGCACACCGTTGTTGTCAGCTCCAATGATGTAAAGGTTTTTTAGCGTGATATCACCTCCACCAGTGATCATTCGACCGTTAACTGACCCGTCTTCTCTCGCAACCATCTGGAGTACTGCCGGATTCTCTCTCTCTCCTGCACCGGGTGTTTCACCGACGATACGCAGAGGCCACCCATCATTTGTAATTGTTTCTGTAATCCAGTAGAACCCACCTTTTTGCAGTTTGTAGACACGAGTTGCAACCCGGGGTGTATCAACAGCAATGGTATTTCGCAACACATCGATGTTGACGCTGCCATCCGCATTCTGCCACTTCACAAGGAGCGTGTCGCTTTGCTGAGCTTTGGCCTGCGGTGCCTGTAGCAGGAACACTCCCATGGCTAGTATCAATAAAATCCAAGTGTAATGAAACTTCATAATTATCCTCCTTAAATCTTGATAGGGGTTTAAATATTTTATTAGTGATTTAAAGCGCTTTGCTAGGATTCATAAGCATCCTCCTTAAAAAGTATGAGCAACCTGTTTGTTTTATGGAATAATTTGGGCGTCTGATCGCCTAAAATTTAAACCGAACGCCTGCATCCATAGTAAAACCATAGTACTCTATATAAGTCGGATTCACGAGTGCCTCTCCCCGAAAACTTTTATCCGGTGTACTGTTCAGATTGTTAAAGTTAGCAAAAACCTCAGTACCCCACCTCAGCTTCTGCCGCAGCGTAAAGTCCCACCGCGAATAAGACCCGGAAAAATTGTCCAGAACCGGCTGCGTTGAAATAAAAGTTACCTTATCGGTTTGATAAAGATAGGACAAACGGGCCGAAAAATTCTTATAATCAAATCCGAGAGTAACATTGGCAATATGAGCAGGCTGATCCGGCATACGAGCCGTCCTCGAACTATCGACGAGAACATTCTCGCGACGAGGCGGCCAACTTCCCGGAAGGATACCACCTTTTTTATTAAAATATAACTGCTTTTTTATCTCTGAAAATATTCGCGTATAATTGACGTTTAAGATAATCCCGCGAAAAATTGAAGGCAGATACCAAAAGTGAGTTTGCCATTCAACCTCAAAGCCTTTATAAGTCGCTGGGTGCGGATTATTGATATAAGCATCCATTTGAGGGGCAGCATGATTCAACCAAGTTTTGGGAATATTCAATCCTGGAAGCACGGGGACTCCGGGCTGAAGAATATAGCTGGTCTGGAAGATCAGATCCTTGATGTTTTTGTGAAAACCGGCAACGGAAAACAGGCCGACATGGTTATCAAAAATAGAAATGCTGGCATCGTAATTGGTGGATTGCGCGGGTTTCAGGACAGAATTCGCGGCACGGATGTATGATTGGTACGAATTGATAGATGTGATAGGAGCATATTGAATAAAATCAGGCCGCGTCAGCGTCTCGGTTCTGGCCAGGCGCACTTTCAGCCACTTGGTCGGTTGCACAATGAAATGCACCATGGGCAGCCAAAAATTGTTTTTGCGCTCATTCGTGATGTAAGCCAAGTCAACAGGAGGTCCCTGGATGTTGTTAAGCGAGACTTCCCTGTAACGCTCACCATGATATTTGGAATAGTCGCCTTCCCAGCGAACCCCGGGCAAAAGCGTAACATGTTTGCCCAAATTAAATTCAGCCATTACATAGCCTGCCTGGTAGCGCTCAATACCGTCATAATCACGGCCAAGAGAGCCGACTGAATAATTCCGATTCTCTTTTGTAGCGAATAGTGCATCCATCATTTCGTTCATCAACTTTTGGTCAACTACAAATCCCAGAGGGTACTCGCCGTTGAGAAAATTTGATCGCGCATACGTACTCAAAACGCGCGATATGGGCATTACGCCACTACGCCTGACAATAGTCGAGTCGTTTTGCCAGTTCCATTCATCAGGATATTTTTGGCCAAGATATTTTAATATCGATGTGAGGATAGAATTGACACTGGTACTACCGCCATATTGGATGCCATCACGACCATTCTGTCCCTGATCATTCCTCCGATTTAGCCAACGAAATTTGCCGCCCATCTTGAAATAGCCTTTAATATTCATACCAAGATGAATCGGCACTTTGACATTCAGTTGTAAAGCCGTTGTGTTTTCATCCAGTTTGGTATCATAAATAAAAGCCGACGCTAATCCGGTATTCGTTGTATCTATCGTTGCCAGCAATGGAATTTGGTTTGGAGCGGTATTCGGGCCTATCTTGGTTGTTTGAAAAGCCGCATTTTCCTGAACAAATGTCCACGTTCGATCTCCAGGGTTTTTGTTACGCGAAGCTGTTCTCGACAGGCCAAAATCATAACTGAGCCAACCCAAGTCCTGCTGCATTCCTGCAGCCCCTGTAAAAATGGAAGTCGTGCCGCTACGGTCTTCCAGGTCGTAATAGTGACGATTACTCAGGACATTCATCCGGTTAATACGATACAGCCCATCCCAATGGAGCCGATTATAGAATGAATTCGCAGTAATTTTGCCAAAAGGTATACGGTAATCGAGCACGAGGCTTGCACCGGTTCGACCTCGCTTGACATTTTCCTCCCTCAATCTAATTTGCTGGGGTTCAATTTGGGTTAGATTTGTTATAGCCTCCGCTGTCCGCCGATAATCGCCCTGGAATTTATCCGCGCTGCGATCATAATTATCAAGGTTAAAACCGGCAATAATTCCGAGACGGCTATCATAAAACCGATTGCTGACGTTGCCGGTGAAATTATAGTTGCCATAGTATTTCTGAAGTTGATTGTATCCACCCTGAGCGGAAGCGTTAACTTTCAGGCCCTCAGGAGCTTCCTTTAGCTTGAGGTCCACCGAACCACCAAGCGCGTCGGCATCCATATCCGGCGTATTTGATTTTTTTACTTCAATACCGTCGAGCATATTGGAGGCTATAAGAGAAAGATTCACACTGCGGTCGTTACCACCAGTTGCAGGAACACGCACACCATTAACGGAAACAGTGTTGTATTTGGGTGAAAGTCCGCGAATCTCAACCTTGGTCGCCTCTCCGCCTGAGCGCTCGATAGAAACCCCCGGCAGACGACCGATAGACTCGGCAGCGTTCACATCAGGTAATTCCTGAATACGGCTTTTTGAGACAATATTTGCAATCGTATTTGAACGAAGCTGCTGGTTTATCGCAGCCATTTGTCCTTCTGCTTGGGCGGTTACGGTTACAACCTTTCCCTCAATTCTTTGAAAATCCAATTTTATTGTTTTTTTAAGGGTTTGCCCCGGTTCAACTATGATATTAACAGTTTTTTCTTGATAGCCAATATAACGAACTGAAAGTTTATAATGTCCAACCGGGACGCGCGGAATAACAAATCTGCCTTTTAAATCGGTTGCAGCGCCCAAAGCTGTTCCTTCGATAAAAACATTAGCCGAAGGTAATGGGTCATTGGATAGGCTGTCAAAAACATAGCCGACAATCTTTCCTGTGGGAGCAGCATACAACAAAGAATGTACAAAGACAAGCACTCCAATAATGAAACATACTCGCGCACATTTTTTATACATATTTTTCTCCTTCAAAATTGTCTATATCACTTTTGCTGTAGTTGATCACGTCCGCTCGGATAGTTCATCTCATCATTAAGAATGTTTATATTTCGCACCGATTTTCTTTCTATTAATTTTACCGGCACAATAGTATTCACAGGGTTTGCAATTTCCCCATTTATTGTTTTTAATAATGTCCGAACACCAATAGAACCCAATTCCTCTTTATAAACGCGAACGGTCGTGAGCGGTGGTGTTGCGACACGGGCTGACCAGATGTCATCAAATCCGACAAGACTCACATCATCAGGAATTTTAAGGTTCATGTCAATAACCGCGTTATAGCCGTTCAAAGCATTAAGGTCATTTGCAGAAAATATCGCGGTCGGATGCTCATTTTCAAGAAGACTTTTGACATGAGCATACCCTTCATCAATCCCTCCGGAGCGAACCAAACTTTTATCAGGTTCAATACCATAGTGTTTCAAGGCCTTAAAATAACCATCTAATCTCTGCTTAAAACTCAATCTTTTTAAATCACCTGCCATAAAGCCAATTCTTCGGTGGCCGGATTCAATGAGATATTTAACGGCAAGAAAGGCACCGTGCTCATTATCAATAAAAACTTGTGAGAAATCGGCAACATCCGTTTTAGGATCAACCTGAACAACATGTATTTTTTCACTAATAATTTTTTCAATAAACAAATCGGTGAACACACCTATCAAAATAATACCATCGACATGTCGTTCCCGTATAATTCTCGGCAATTCATTTGCATTGCTTTCAGGTATGATATTTAAAACTAAATTATAGCTATTTAAAGCCAATTCCGCTTCAATGCCTTCTAATATGCGGGAAAAAAACGGATTATTTAGCAAAGGGCGCTTCTCGCGAGTAAATATAACGCCGATGTTTTTGGTGATTTTGCTTCTTAAACTTTTGCCATAAGCATTAGGTGTAAAATTCTGCGCCATGGCAATTTCTTGAATCTTGCGTTTGGTTGCGAAACTTACATCTGGGCGATCATTTAAAGCTTTCGAGACTGTGGATTTGGAAACTTTGGCGAGTTTGGCTAATTCATCGATTGTTATCATATTGTATCATTTTTCTATCGAAACTTTTTCGTTCACACATTTTTGACTTTTGTTTATTATTGATTTATAATTGTTATTTACAATTATTAACGAAATCGGTTTCGTAACAGTGAGACGTTAATAATTTTTACAGAAAATGTCAAGAAATATTTGCTATAATTTAATTTTTTATTCTAGTTCACCACCATGGCTGCCCCTTCTTTTGATCTCAGAACAAGGGTCAACGACTGACGATTTTAGAAGTATTATTGATTTTTTGACTTTTGAATATTTATGCAGCACTCCTTCGCAAATCAAAAATCGTTAATCTTGGTTCATAAATCATTTTTTTCATAACGATAAATACAAGCGGTGAACTAGTCAATTTTTTCAGGTAAGAACAAAAAAAGCCCCTTGACAAAGGGGCTTTGCGGTTTTACAATGAAAGATGGGCCCGGTAGGATTCGAACCTACAACCTGCGGATTATGAGTCCGTTGCTCTACCGTTGAGCTACGGGCCCGTGATGGAGACGGCAATGATACAAATTTTTTGCACTAAATTCAAGTAATTTTTCTAAAGAAAAGTACGACCTTGTTGCGGGCGAAAAATATGTCCGAGCACAAAACTGCTCGGACGAGTCATTCCGGCGTATGCCGAAATCTCCTAGCCACTGTTTTCAGGTAACTCCGGCATTCGCCGGAGTTGTTCTGTCGAAAAGTGACTATAGGTCAAGCTTAAATTATTATCCCGATCACTCCTGGCCGGAGTTTTACAAAGAAAAGTAATCTCGCTCTTGCGTGGAGAATTTAGCTCGTATAAAGATATCTCTTTATTTTTTTCGTAGGTGTTTTTTCAAATTCTTCTGTTTGTTCTATAATTCTGTGAATTCGGGAATAAGATGCAATCTGTCTATTTGCTTGCTTGCGAATATCTTCCAAAATTTGTTGGATACGCTTGGATGCTTCGGATTCATCAATGCCGTCGCTACTGAATTCCTTATCAAGGGCATCATAATCCAGGTGTACCCGCGCTACAACCTTGCCGTCTTTTTCATAAACTAGCGATTCAAGAACAAAAGGAAACTGTGAGAGATGAAACTCGATTTCTTCCGGGAAAATATTTTCACCGCTTGGCCCAACGATTAAATTTTTGGAACGCCCTTTGATGAAAAGATAGCCATCCTCATCAAAATAACCACGATCTCCGGTTTTGAGCCAGCCGTCCTCGGTAAAAGTGCCTTTTGTCACCTCCTCATTGCGATAGTATCCCTGCATAATATTGGGACCGGTAGCAACGATCTCGCCGATTCCGGTTTGCGGGTCCGGGTCATCAATGCGGACCTGAACTTCAGAAACGACTTTTCCGGCCGATTGCTTTTTAACTTCTCCAACCGGATTTACAGTTAAAAGTGGCGAAGACTCTGTCAGCCCATATCCTGTAATGTAAGGAAATCCTCCGTCAGTCAAAAAATCTTCAACTTCTTTGGGTGTTGCGGCACCGCCGAAAACCATAAATTTCAACTCACCGCCGAATGCTTTGTAGAGTTTTTGTCCGGCAATTCTATGAACGATTTTCTTTGTGGGTGGAAGATTAAACAATATTCTTGAAAACGCTTTTTCGTTAATCTGAGAAAGAACCTTCTTCTTGTATATTTTCGACATAATCAGAGGTACGGATAACAGTATTGTGGGCTTGATTTTAGCTACCGCTGGAAGAAGCGTTTTGGCGGTCGGCAAGCCTTTAATGTAATAAATTCCTGCACCCTCCATAAATGGAGAGATAAAACCGCACGTACACTCGTAGGAATGCGCCAAAGGCAAAATGGAGAGAAGCCGATCCTGCGATGTAATTTCAATAGCTCTGATCGCCGAAAGTGCATTGGAAATAATATTTCTATGTGTCAGCATGACACCCTTGGAATGGCCGGTTGTGCCGGAAGTATATAAAATCTCCATCAAATCATTCTCATCGATTTTCGCTTCTTCCCTCTTTTTATTCGTTTTCGATTTGTTTGTTGCCTCTTTACCTGCAATCAAATCTGAAAAAGTTTCGGAAATAAGATGATCCGTTTCAATTTCATCATCATCCAGTGTGACGACCAGTTCTAATTCAGGGATTTTTGCTTCAATGATTTTATGGGCAAGCTTGCCGGAAATAAAAATGATTTTTGCGCCAGCATTGCGCAAAATATGGTGGACTTCAGATTTGTGAAAATCAGGTAAAATCGGCACATTGATTGCGCCCATCGTACCCACAGCAAAATAGACCATCCCCCAACGAGGACTGTTTTCACTCAAAATGGCAACACGGTCTCCCTTTTGAATGCCGCGCTTATGCAAAGCATCCTGTATTGCAGAAACTGTAGCGCCGATCTGATTATAACGAAGAGGCTCTTCATCGACAAAAGACAACGCAACCTTATCGCCAAAATTTGCAATGCTATTTTCAAAAATAGTTTTCAGAGTTCTTTCTGCAATTTCCGTCATGTCATCTCTCCTGTAATTATTGAATCAACACAAGCTTTTTCAGCCTTCTTGAGAAAATAAAGAAAATAGAATTGCAGATCAACAAGTTTTTTGAACAGTATTCAAAAAATAAAATGACAAAAAAAACCGGCATCCAAGATACCGGTTTAAAAATGCATTGGATTATAATAAACTCTTATCGCTTTTCGGCAATACGCGCAGCTTTCCCTCTCAGATTTCTCAGGTAATAAAGTTTTGCTCTGCGCACACGACCAACACGAAGCCGGTCGATTTTTGCGATATTTGGAGAGTGAATAGGAAAAATACGCTCAACACCAACACCGTTGGAAACTTTGCGAACGGTAAATGTACTGTTTACACCCCCGCCCTTTTTATTAATGACAACGCCCTGGAAAATCTGTATTCTTTCCTTATCGCCTTCAACAACTTTAACATGAACGGCCACAGTATCGCCAGATTTAAAATCCGGTATGTCAGATTTCATACCAGCCGTTGCAACAGCATCTACTTTGTTCATTTTATTGTGCCTCCTGTTTTCAGAGGATGTACTCTAGTTTTCGGATTCAATGTATTTTAAATAAAGGTCTTTGCGCCTCTCTTTGGTTCGTTCAAGCGCTTTTAACCTTCGCCATTTCTCAATTTCAGCATGATTGCCGGAAAGCAAAACTTTTGGCACCGTCATGCCGCGAAAATTCTCAGGCCGGGTATAATGCGGATGATCCAGCAAACCCGTCTGAAAAGAATCATTTATTGCAGAATCAATATCGCCGATAGCACCGGGCAAAAGGCGAACAACAGAATCAATAATGGCCACAGCCGGAATTTCCCCGCCGGTCAAAATATAATCACCTATTGATATTTCTTCATCAACCAGTTCTTCGATAACACGCTCATCTATACCTTTGTAATGTCCGGATAGAAGAACAAGCTTGTCACGAAGGGAAATCTCCACCGCTTTTTTCTGATTGTACGTTTCCCCTGATGCGGACATCAACGTGAGCGGCGTCTCACCAAGGGCATATTTTTCATAAACATCTTCAATACAGCGAAACAGAGGTTCCGGTTTGAGGATCATCCCCGCACCACCACCGTAAGGATAATCGTCTATCTGTTTATGTTTATCTCGTGTATAATCGCGAATGTCGTGCAAATGAATTTCCACAATACCCGCATTTTGCGCTCTTTTTAAAATACTTTCATTTAACGGGCCTTGGAAAACTTTTGGAAAGGCTGTTATAACATGAATTTCCAAAACAAACTCTCAATCAAGCAAACCATCTAATGGGTCAATAGTAACAACACCGGATTCGATATCAATATTTTTGATAACATCAGGAATCGCAGGGATCAGGATTTCTTTTTCATCGGATTTGACGACGTATACATCATTTGCCGGATTAGAAATAATATCCACAATTTCCCCCAGCAGTTGACCTGTCGTGGTTTTCACTAGAAGATCAAAAAGCTCAAAATAATAGTACTGTCCTTCAGGCAATGGAACACGTTGGGCAACCGGAATTTCCAAATATGCCCGACGCCACTTTTCAGCCTCGTTACGGTCCTCAATGCCTTCAAGTGAAAGGATTATAGATTTATTGCTAAACCGAACATCTTTAATATTGAAAAAAGTTCGGGTTTCATTATCAAAGCTCAAACCGACTTTTTCCAAAAGGTTAAAACGCTCAGGGTCGTCTGTTAACGGTTCAACTTTCAACGCGCCGCGGATCCCGTGCGCCCTGGCAATCCGGCCAATGACGATAAAATCGGGTAAACTTTTATTTTGTTGACTGGATGGCATCGGCCCTGAAAAATAGATAGGAAAATTACGATTCTTTAGTTTCTTCCGCTTCGGCTTCCGGTTCTGCCTCAGCTAAAGTCTCAGCAGGTTTTTCTGCAGCTTCGGCGTTTTTTTCCTTAGCGGCTTCAGTCGTTTCTGCTACAGCTTCCTCCTCATCCTCTTTGCGCATCTGCATGGCAGCTTGAGCTTCCAGTCGTTTCTGACGTTCGAGCTGAAGGATTTCCCATCTTTTCATTTCTTCTTCAATTTTCTCAGCGTCATATCCACGCTTGCGCAGATCCCATTCAAGCATAATGCCTTTTCGCTGTAAAAAACTTTTTACAGTGTCAGAAGGAATTGCTCCGCGATCCAGCCATTTCAGAGCCTTTTCCTTGTCAATTTCCAACTCGACAGGATCGGGTAAAGGATTATAAAACCCAACTTTTTCGAGGTATTTACCATCGCGCCGGCTTCGAGAGTCCACTGCCACGATTCGATACATTGGGAGTTTCTTCCTCCCCATTCGACGCAATCTTAACTTGACTGACAAATCTAATCTCCTTCAAATTATATCAAAATCCAAAGGGCATGGCCATTTTCCTGCCACCGCCCCGTTTCATTGACTTGATCATCTTACGCATCATGTTAAACTGATTGAGAAGCTGGTTCACATTCTGAACGCTCGTCCCGCTGCCAACGGCAATGCGTTTCCGCCGGCTGCCATTAATGATATGTGGATTTCTCCGCTCCTCACGAGTCATTGAACTGATAATTGCTTCGATCCGTACCAGGGCGTGCTCATCAACCTGCAAACTTTTCAGGGCTTTATTTTGCACACCTGGTATCATGCCTAAAATATCCTGCAGCGGCCCCATTTTTTTAATCTGCTGCAATTGATCAAAAAAATCTTCGAGCGTGAATTCATTATGCCGCAGTTTCTTTTCCAGTTTCGCAGCCTTTTCAGCATCGACGGCTACCTGCGCCTTTTCAACCAGTGAGACCACATCGCCCATGCCCAAAATTCGTGAAGCCATTCTATCTGGATGAAAGGCTTCCAACTGGTCATATTTTTCACCAACGCTCAGGAATTTTATAGGTCGTTGCGTTACCGCGCGAATGGAGAGCGCCGCGCCACCACGGGCTTCGCCATCCATTTTTGTTAAAACAACGCCGGTAAAATCGACGCGTTCCAAAAATGTTTTTGCCGTATTCACAGCATCCTGCCCGGTCATGCCATCGGCAACGAACAGAATCTCTGCGGGATCCAGCAATTTTTTGAGTGCCTCGACTTCCGACATCATATCCTCATCAATATGCAATCTGCCGGCCGTATCAATGATGATAGTGTCATGCATGTGCTTGCGTGCATGTTCGGCTGCATGTTTGCAAATAGTGAGTACGTCACTCTTTTCTTCAAAGAATGTCTGAATGTTAGTCGAGCGTCCGACAACTTTGAGTTGTTCAATCGCTGCCGGCCGGTAAACATCCGCGGCAACGAGGAGTGGATTTCGACCTTTTTTACGAACAAATATCCCAAGCTTTCCGGCCAGGGTTGTTTTACCGGAACCCTGAAGTCCGACGAGCATGATGACGCTTGGGATTGAATTGGAAAATACGATGGGCACTTCCTTTTCGCCCATCAAAACCGTTAATTCGTCAAAAATAATCTTGACAATTTGCTGTCCCGGAGTAATGCTCTTAAGCACTTGCGTACCAAGAGCTTTTTGTTCAACCTCATTAATAAATTTTTTAGCAATTTTGTAATTGACATCAGCTTCCAATAGCACCCGCCGAATCTCACGCATGGATTCGGAGATATTTTTTTCTGTTAGCTTTCCGCGTCCTTTCAGCTTGCGGATAACTGTGTCTAATTTTTCAGACAGCTCTTGAAACATAGAATATTACTGACGTCAATAGTTAAATTTCCGGGAAATATAAAGCTTGTAAATTTAAGTAAAAGAAAGGTTTTTTGCAAGTCCTTTTTAAAATATTGCACAAGACATCACTTAGGACTGTGAATTAAATAACTTGGCCATTTGCATTTTATCAAGCTTTATTTTTAAGAGTTGTTTCAGTGCGCTCGGTCAAGTTATTTAATTCACGTCTCTGATTGGTGGAAGAAATATCCAAGATCGTAAAAAATTGCCCGGACGAGTCATTCCGGCGTATGCCACAGAATCTCCAAACCATTGTTTTTAGGAGACTCCGGCATACGCCGGAGTGACTTGCTTTTTCTATCGTCAAGCCATTCTTGGTTATAATCTCTATTTTTTATTTTAACCACCCATAACTGAGGTATTACCCACAAAATCAATCCTTGATTTATTCACCATTTTTCTTATATTTAGTAGTATATAAACAATGTTCATGTTAAGGTAAGAGGATATAAAATGCAAGAGAATTCAAACTTTAAAGTTGGCCAAGAAGTAGAAGCAATGTGCACAAAATGCAAAGGTCCTTCCATTCACGTCATTCAATCCATCAAAGAGGACAAAATCTTTCAAGTCCTGTGCAAAGGCTGTAACAGTTCGCACCGCTACCGCCCGGCGACTGAGGTAAATATTGCCAAAATGAAGGAAGCTATCGCGAAAAAAGGGCCACCGAAAACAAAAGAAGAGCGCAGATGGAACAGATTGCTCAATAAAGTGGATTCTGAAAATCCGGTGGATTATCAAATGGACAAGTCGTTTGCCGAAAAAGCAGTCATTAATCATTCTAAATTTGGGATGGGCGTGGTTGTAGAAATAATGGATCAGACAAAAATCTCTGTCGCCTTTAAAGAGGGAACAAAAACACTGGTTCAAAACAGATAGTTATAAAACTTTCGCATAAAAAAAGCATACCTGTTGTCAGGTATGCTTTTTTTATTACCGCTCTCTATTCTGCAATCATTTCTTTTTTCGATTCAATATGCCCCTTTAAATCATCCATTTCGAACCAGGTTGGCTTTAGCTTTCGCTGACTGAAAAGTTTTTCTCCCTAATCCATATAATGCGGAGACTCCGGAGCATCGCTTTCGCCCCAAGGCAAAACTCCGACCGATTTTATCGGCTTGGATAAAATGACAACCATGGTACCGGACTGGCCGCCGGCGCCAATGGTAACACCGTTTTTACTATCCCCCCACACTGCACGCAGTGATTGTATTCCGTTTTCAAAACTTCCCCCTCCCAACGGATAGCTTTTATCCCCGCGCTTTAAAACAACAGTCTCACCCCATTTTACTTCATCATGACCAAAAGTTGCAATGAGATATTTTTTGGCATCCCGCACCGAGAGCAACAGATTCTTTTTCTGTACAGATTTCAGCGATCGGAGTTCCTGAATATCCGGACCACGGCGTTTTTCAAGAGCAGAGCGCCACGCACGGTACATTGTCGCCCCGGTACTTTCCTTGTTAACGTGGCCATCCCAGCGGATGATGAGATTGACAGCGCTTTTGATATCCTGAAATTGAGATCCATATTGATCGAAAGTGTGCTGAAGTACTTGCTGCCAGGGCGCAATATCCGGTAATCCCGTATCAACTGCGATTTCCCGGGCGCGATCAAAAGTAAGGCCCTCTGCGGCACCCAAAAGTGCAACGGCTCTTTTTCCGCGAGGATTGGTTCGGGTTTCATTATCATTATAAATATAAGCCGGATATTTTGAGGCAACCATTGGGCTATTGGGAAACATCGTGCCGGGAGAAATATTGCAATTTTGCATAAATCCGCTTTCAGGATTGAGAACCTGCACCAGGTCTTTGGTGGAATGAATCCCCTTCCACTCTGTCGCCGCAGTTGAACCGGGAACGGGAAGACTCCAATCATACTTTGTGTCGCGAACAGGTACGCGACCGGTTCTTTGATAATAAATATTTCCATCCTGATCGGCAACCATTACATTTTGCGGCATGAACTGGCGCAATTCCAGCGCAGACTTGAACTCATCCAGATTTTTGGCCAGGTTCATTGCTTCCATTTGCTCAACCAACCCGATCTGATCAGCATAAGGAACAGCCAGCACATACGCTTTATTTCCATTCCGTTTATAGATGGGTCCGTGATGTGTTCTTTCCACGACCCGTTTCACAGTCTCCATGCCGTCCTTACTCTTCACTGGAATTTTCAAAGTATCAACGCTTATGGAACGCCACTTTTTTTCATACCTGTATTGCAGGGAATTATTGGGATTTATCTCTTCCACGTAACAATCGCCGCAATCGGGACCGCCGGTCGTAGCTGCCCAGGATAAATGACGATTATGCCCCAAACCGACAAAGGGCGTGCCAACAACGCAAATGCCGCAGCTATGAATCTTGCCGCCGTGAAGACGCACTTCAAACCAGTGCCCATCCTGATTCCAACTCAGGTGAGGATCGATGAGGGCAATCGGTGCACCGCTCTTTGTGCGCGTTCCTGAAACCGCCCATTGATTCGATCCATGTGTATGTTTTACCTTGCGTTGACCAAGCTTATAATCATCCAATGCCTGGCCGAGGGGCCACCACCAGATAAATGCACGGCCGAGTGCAACCGGATGCCACGGCTTTAATTCAATAGAAAAGTCGGGTACCTTGTCGGGATTGTCACGCATGAACGCCTTGATTCCGGCGATAAAAGATTCCAGTTCTTTTTGTAAATGCGGCGGCAATTGGGAAAATTTTTCTTTACTCACTTGGGCATGACGCCAAACTCGCTGTGTATAATCATGTTCAATAAAAGCCGGACCGAAAGCTTCGGCCATCCTGCCAACCGCCCATCGGTAGTTTGTCATGATTTGCCCGAGCCGATCCTTTGCCTGCGCATACCCCATGCCGTATGCGAGTGCGATTTCATTTTTAGCATAAATATGAGGAACTCCCCATGTATCCCTGTAGATTGTAACAGAATTTTTATTCCCGCAACTCAGACTAGTCAAGGAAAACAATGAAATGACAAAAAGCAAAGTTCCTATTGAACCGAACCTTTTCTTGTTTTGCACAGAGGACCTCCAGTCAGATAATACCAAAAGTTCGTCAAAACGAGACGAACCCGTTTTTATATGAGAAACTCTAGTTTCTTGAAAAAATTAAGGATAGACTATTAATTTCTAAAAAGTGCCAAAGGTTCGCAAGGGCAACGAACCTGATTTATTATGAGAAACTTTTTTTTGCAAGATTTTTTGTAATCATTCATGCGCCTCGTCATTCCGGCTGTAGCGGAGCGGAATGCCGGAATCTCCACATTTAGCAAGGAGATTCCGGTATCCTCCTATCGTCGGAACCGGAATGACAAAAAGTGCACGTTGCAGCAAAATGCACGGCTCGAATAGTTACGATTTTATTTCTGTGTCATTTCAATTCTGTGCCCAATTTTCAAGTTTCTTGAAAGAAATGAACAAACACTAATCAATCTTTTCAATAAATTCTGTAATAGTTTTGCCCGTAATCGTTTTGCCTCTTCTTACTGTGATATTTTAATTCTCTTGATATAATTTAAAAAACCTGAGAATGTGATTTCAAAAAATCCAGTATTTCATGGACCGTTGTAAAAGCCAGACATGTCGATGTATCCGCGGCTCCATAATAAACGGCAATTTTTCCGCTCGGTGCGTCGCACAGAGCAGCGCACGGGAACACTACGTTAGGAACATGACCGGAAATCTCATAATCCTTTTCCGGCGTAAGAATGTGCTGATCTGTTCGATATAAAACTTTCCACGGCTGATCAAGAGCCAGCAGTGCCGCGCCCATACTGTAAACAAAACCGTTACATGTGTCCATCACACCATGATAAAAAAGCAGCCAGCCTTCCGTCGTCTCAATGGGAATTGGCCCCGCTCCGATTTTCGTTCGCTGCCACCATTGCCCACCGCTTTTCATCACCAGCCGATGTTTTCCCCAATAAACCATATCCGGACTTTGGCTGAGATAAATATCACCGAAAGGCGTGTGCCCGTCATCGCTGGGACGGCTAAACATGAAATAGTTACCGTTGATTTTTTTGGGAAAAAGCACACCGTTGCGATTAAAGGGGAGAAACGCATTTTCCAATCGTATAAATTTCTTAAAATCTTTTGTTTTAGCAACACCAATTGTTGGGCCGTTATGACCGCTGCACCAGGTAATAAAATATTCGTCGTCAATTTTGCACAATCTCGGATCATAAGCATAAGCCGAAGGAGCACCGATATCCGATTCTGCATAAACAAAATCAATCTTTTGTTCTTCTATTTCCCAATGTACACCATCATGACTTTTACCCAAATGCAAAAAAGGCATACGGTTTTTGGATTCGGTACGAAAAACGCCGATAAATTCATCCTGAAAAGGAACGACAGCGCTGTTGTAAATTCCCTGGACTCCGGGCATTGGATTTCGCCCAATAATCGGGTTGCCGCTAAAGCGCCAGACCACATCACGACATTCATCCGGCTTTTCTTCCCAGGGAATATTCGGGAGAGCATCTCCAATGACGGCTCCCTTGTGTTTTAAATTCTCTTTCTCTTGCAATTTATCGCCTATCCCTTCTCAATTTGCATTTCCCCCATCTGTTAAAATATTTAGTTCACTCTCCGCCGGCAAGGATGGCCCGCATAATAACCGGCTTCATCTTTGCCCCCTGACGTTGACCGCTTAAAGCGTCTATGGCCTCAAAATCATAAGCACCTTTCCTTCTGAAATAACCGATCCAATATGGATAGAAAACATTCTTGTCAAAGGTAATTGAACGTATGCTGATTTCATCACGCTTTTTCAAACTTTGGCGCAATACCATGCGATGAAATTCATCTTGTCCAAATTTCACTGCTTGATCCATTGAAATCTTAAAATCAGCACTTTTCCCTGGGGCTGCCGGTTTTTCGGTTAATTCAGTATCATCATAATAAGCAAAATGTCCTTCAATGCCGTCGACACAAATTTTTATTGAATTCACTTTTGCTTTTCTATTTTCCATTTCCACATTAAAAATATAGTTTGGCAAATAGTAAAGTTCGACTTTGACGATTTTTCTTTTCCTTGCCAAAGGGCGCGGAGATTTTGTTAAAAGAATCCGGGCTCTTTGTTCTGCAATTCGGGGAATAACAAACACATTTAGCCTTTCTTCCTGCCCCAACGTCCCGTGACGGCACCGGCAAGACCGATCAAAAAAATCAAACCTCCCGAGACCAGGTTTACGATTTTTCCATGGTATGTATCGGTATAAAAAACAGCAACCATGACCGCTACTCCAAAAATGGCAAGGAAACTTCCAATAACAACCAAAGTATCCAGATCACGTGTTGTATGATCGTTTTGTTCCGTTTTATCAGGCATTTACTAACCTCAATATTTATTCACGATTTTAATCGATTAAAAATATAAATAAACTGCTACCATAACCGCAACAATAACAAAAACCCATATTTTCAGGTTTCGCCACAATTTTTGATCTTCCGCTCCTTCATAGATATATTTTCTGGAAAGAGTGAGAGCAAAAATCAAGGGAATAATGTAAGCCAAAATAACGAGAAAACGGGCCCAGCCTTCCGACAAATTAGCTAAAAAGTCAAAATTGAACATAATATTTATTCCTCGCTAATATTTTTTTCAATGACATTTTGAAGTTTTTCATCTTTTAAAACCATGCCGTAAACCAGACCGCGCAATTTTTCCAAAGGATAAGGTGTGGTAAAAAGGCTTACCGAAACGGCAATAATTAAGGAACCAAGAAAGCTCCACCACGAAATATAGAGAAACGGATCTTCAATAGTAAACAGGCTGCTTTTGAAAATATACAATCCTGCTGAAATAAAAAATCCACCGACAAGGCCTGTTAATCCGCCCCATTGTGTAGTTCTCGCCCAGAACATTCCCAGGATGAGAATGGCAAGGGAAGGGCCTTGAATGAAAGAAAGCAAAGTTTGCATATAGACATACATGCCGGGGAATAAACTTGTGATCGGTGCTGTAGCGACAGCAAAAAGCATAAGGACAACTGTAAAGACACGTCCCATGATTAAAAGATGGCGATCCGTGGCATCCTTTTTTATAAAGCGTTGATAAATATCTTTGGTCCAGATTGTTGCCGTCGAGTTTACCGCCGAATCAATGGTTGACATGAGCCCTGAGAGAAAAGCTGCGAAAAGCAAACCGGTCATTCCCGGGGGCAAAAGTCTTTTAATCATGATCGGAAAAGCGCGGTCACCATCTGCAATGCCCGGGTAAAGCGCAAGGGCAATAAGTCCGGGAAAAACGAAAAGTACAGGAATAAACATTTTGAGAAAAGCGCCCCACAGCACGCTTGCTTTGGCATGCCACTCGTTACGTGCACCAAGGGAGCGTTGAACGATCGTCTGGTTGGCGATGAAATAAGCTGGTGCCAGAACAATTGCAAGGCCGAACAAAATGCCCGTCCACGGATAAGGTGTATTTTCTTTTGGCGAAACAATCATCGTAAAATGGTGCGCGTATTGAGGCCCCAGGCCCTGTATTTTATGCACCATCGCTTCCCAGCCGCCAAGCTGCCAGAGACCAAGTACAAGAATGGCAATGCCGCCGACGAACATGATGATCAACTGTACCACATCGCTCATTACCACAGCCGAAAGCCCGCCCATCATTGTATAAAAACCGACGACGACGGCAGTAATGACAATAGAAATCATGATCGGCCAGCCCATCAGTTCGCTTAACAGTACACCTGTCGCCCAAAGCGTTACACCAAGCCCAAAGGCCATCACAATGAGCCACATGCTGGCGTGAATGGCACGCACGCCAGTATTGTATCGCCTTCCAAGATATTCCGGGATGGTAAATACACCGGCTCGCCAATAATAGGGAACAAAAACGAGAGCCGCCAGAATCATTGCGGGTATCGAACCAATCCAATCCATATTGCCGACAACCACGCCATAGCGATAGGCCTGGCCAGTCAACCCGACAAAATCGACGGCGCCGATATCCGAAACAACAATGGACATACCGATAGCCCAAAACGGCAGCATTTTCCCGGCCAGGAAAAAATCTTCGGACGAAGTGATATACTTTTTAAAATAAACTCCAATCCCAACAATTCCTCCCATGTACAGCAAAACAATAATAATATCAATACCTTTTAGCGCCATAAAAATCTCCGTTTTTTTATTTGATGGCTATGTTAAAATATAATTTCTTTTCAACTGTCGCAATCCCGGCAGGATAAAACTTGTGCACAAAATCTTCCGATTCAAGCAAATGTTTCTCAATTATTCCGGAATCCCGATTGATTAAAAATTTTAATTCCTGCAAATCGTCCGACCAGCGAAATCCGTTGAAAAATTCTGCACCGGCAAACTGTGTCTTGTACATTGCATTGCGACTGTAGCATGAACCCAGATAAATGTGATGAAAATTTCTTTCTTTTAGCAAAGCAACTGCGGTCGTCATCATGATCATGCCGAGACTTTGCTTAAAATAATCCAGATCGTAAAAAGAATAATAATAAAACCCCATTTGCTCCGGCTCCAGATAAAGCATGACCAGACCGACATTCTTGTCCTTTTCCCGATCGCGAAAGAGCAAAACATGAGAAACAATCGGAGCACTGAAAAGATCGTCAAGTCTGTCATTGCTCATAACATTGGCTCCAAACTTTTGATCGGCATAGGTTTTACAAAAATCCCTCCACGCCGGAGTATAATCAAAATCTGCGCGATTAACCAAAATATATTCAAACGCATCACCTTTTCTCAAAATCCGCCTGTTTTCGGAAGAAGGTTCAAATTTCCCCAAATCAACCCGAACTTGTCGGCACATATAGAATCGGTCGAGAAAACGCGAGTTAGGCAAAAAACCGTGCGCAAAAATATCCGCAGGCTTTTCATTCTCTTCCGGCACAGCCCAGATGGCATAAGGAAAAATATAATTAGCATAATCCGATTTATATTCAGAGAAAAAAAGCTTCAATAAAACTCCTCTAGTTTAGGAAAAAGTGACACTTTTCCACGGTAATCGTTAAAACAAAACACATGATGTTATCAGGCATGCAGCGACTTGAATTTTAACCTAATCCGCACCAGGCGGCCATAAGCTTTTGCCAATATCAAGCCGATAGTAACTGCTGAGGCAATAAATCTTTTTTATGTTTTCGTAAGCCAGCGCAATGGCGTTTTCCATCGTATCAGAAGCAGAAATAACATCCGCAATGCGATGGCCGGACATGAACATTTTTCCGTCATTGGCAGTCACTTCATTCCACCAAATGTCACACGTTGGCTCGCCTCGTAATTGTACGGTAAGATACGGCCCGACGACCCTGGTGTAAGGATAGCCCCAACCAGCCAGCGTCAGTGTACAGCCATAGCTTTTATCGGGATTGAATTGCATGTCGATCCTGGCATTTTTCGCAACTCCCAAAGCCACGTCAACGGGATTTTGCAACATGCGCCACAAGGCAGGCCCGGTGGTAACGCCGGTACGAACGTTATACTCCAACACATACCATTTGCCATCGCGAAGTGCGGCAGTGACCTGGACAGGGCCATGAAAATTCGTTTCCCGAAACCAGGGTAGCAATGGCTGCAATAGATCGTGAACCAGGCCATATTTATCATTGGGATCAGCTTCAATCAAGCCACCGAGTGGTGCACCGGCGACAGGTCCCATATTGCCGTCAAAGGCGCGTTTGTATTCCTGGTTCGTAACCATGGGGTAAATTTCACCACCGGAAACAAAGCCGATATGACCGACTTCACGACGCCCCATGTACTCCTGGAGAAAGACGCCCTCGGAATAATCGACATTTTTCAACCAACTGAGCGTATCTTCAACCGTTTCACAAACGATAGTGTGCACGGGCGCCCCCGGCGAGCACAAGGGATTTTTAATCACATACGGCTTGGGATTGGCGATCACGAAATCATGCGCTTCACGGTGATCTTTGGCGACATGAGCGATGGGAAATGGTATGCCATATTTTTCACACAATTTTCTGCCGTAATCGCGATCCCGTTCCAAAAGCATGGCCTCTCCTGAGGGGGAAAGAATGGGGATGCCCGAATCGAGCAGTTCATCTTTCCACTCCGCAGTGTGCCAGTCAATGGACATGGGGATGACGAGATCAATTCCTTTTTCTTTCATCAAAGGAACCGGATTGGGAACCTCTTTATAATATAAAGTGTCTCCTTCTTTTGATGGGCCGTAGTGGCCATATTCGCGTGTCAAATAACAGGAAACCTGCGCGCCTTCGTCGGCAAGGCAACGCATGGCGGCTGCAGCAAAAGAACCGATGCCGAGAACCATAATTTTTGGTACACCGGGGTGAAGTGATTGCGTCAAAAAACTCCCTTTCGCTTGTCAGTTATTTAGGCCAGCTTTATTCCAGCTTTACGAAACCTCTGAGGTTTCGTAAAGATCATCACTTTTCTTGCAATAAATCCCCCCAGCTCCTGACCGACAGAATAAATGGACAATGATTTTGACTGCTTTGATAAGCGCTCAATCATAAAAGTACATCTAGTCATCGCCTATAATTCCATTCTCATCGTCCTGCTCTTTTATCTTCCCTTTGGAATACCGGCCTGTTTTCTCTTTTCCTTAATTTTCTTCACAGCTAATCGATCATCCAGGTTTTTTCCCAATTTATATCCGCTATAGGTTATGAAAAATACAGTTGAATAAAATGTAAGAGCGAATATAGCTCCTTGCGTTTCTGTTATTTGTTCGTCTGAAAAATCAGAAGAAGAGGCCAGAAAGCTAAGAAATAATGCCGGCACAATTGAACCAACCCCGGCAACAACAGGAAGTAAAAATCTCGAACCTGATATTCTGTTTCTGGATATTTCCGTCTCTGTAATGATTCTTCCATCATCATCGCGCACACCTTTTATAAAAATATCCTCAATCTCATCCGTTTGCAATGCTATTGGTTTTGCTTTGTGTAGAAAAGACTGTTCAACGCCGTAAATCTTTTCGCTATCAACAGTCACATGTTTTATCTTATGCGATGCACCATTATTTGTAATGACAACTGCTTTTTCTGCGTTTTTTAAATCACTCAGTTCATCTTTTTCAATACGGATATTCGTAACATACGAAGCACAAGCAGAATAAAGTATCAAAAAGAATAAAACGCTAAATGATTTTAGCCGCACGTCATCAACTCCTTTAAATTTATCAGCTTTGCGAAACCTCGGAGGTTTCGCAAGGCTAACTGCCACACAATCCGCTCAAGTCCTGCGCCTACACATCAATCAAATATTGGTTTACCTTATCATACTTTATGTTCTCCGCATGAAACTCGACAAAAGCACTCTTTGAACCGAACCAGTCGAGAACATCTTCTCTCCTCACCTTTGTCGGAGAATTGCTTAGATAAGCATTATACGAACTAAAGGGCCACTTTTCATAAGAATCCTGATAATGGTGATGAATGGGATTGTTATGAATATAATGAATCACAGTAGTGAAATATTTTTCAGTATCAATCCGAATTCTTTTAAAACTCTTTTGGAACAAACCACCACTTCTATTGTTTTCTTTATTAAATGCCAAAGCGTAACTCCGGAAAAGCAACATAAACTGATTTTCAAGTAACGCATTTACATCGGAAAAATCGGATAGCGCTTTGCGAAACTTTTCTAGTTTCGTAAAGCTCTCAGACACTCTAGCAAAAAAATGAAAATGCGTTGGCAGAAGACAGTACGCATAGACTTCAAGCAAATCTCCTATATATTTTCCCCAGCGCTCAAGAAAAAACATATAATTCCGTTTTGTTCTGAAAGCAACTTCATTGTTAATACTGCGGTTAAATATATGATAAAAACGGCCGTAATAAAATGTGTCATGATATGGCATATCCATGGATTTATCCTCCAAAAATGATCGCCGGACTTTCCCAGCTTTGCGAAACCTC